>CXWL01022655.1_pt1 | contig 12656 bp, 11 predicted proteins | sample 590931 | NCBI WGS metagenome assembly CXWL01 (sample SAMEA3498368, study PRJEB10139) | groundwater metagenome | biome: water well; material: biofilm material | place: Germany | collected 2015-04-27
GTACAGGGCACAGAACCCGCCGACAACCACCGGCGCAGACACACGCCGCGCGACGTGGGCCATCACGCCGGCGCGCGCCGTACGCGGCCGCCTTCGATCGAGCTGCTCGCGGCACAGCCGCCGCACACGTTCAGCCCGCTCCGGATCCGACGCCAGGAGCTGCAACCGATCCAGCATCGCTACTCTCGCCTCGTCAGCATCGTCGGACGTCATGTCGTGGCCTCCTTCAGTGATGCGAGGCCGCCTGCCACCTCGGCGTCCGTCAGACGACGGGCGAGGAGCGCGCGCGCCCGGCTCACGCGCTGGCGCATGGCCTCGGCTGTGATGCCGCAGATATCAGCCGCCTCCGAGTGTCGCCGTCCCTCGACGGCGACAAGCAGCAAGGCTTCGCGATACGCGAGGGGAAGCGACGCGAGCGCCGTGGTCACTCGCCGTTCGGCCTCGCTGGCTTCCACGGCCTCGAGCGGAGACCGCCCCGGCCGGCCACAGGGCCAAAGACCCATCAGGCTGACGGCGTGCGAATCCTCGAGCAGCCGGGACCGACAGTAACTCGCGTGCAGATTCCGGGCGACGGTGAACAGCCACGGGCCGAGGCGGGTGTCGGGACGAAGGCGCCTGGCGTGTGTGACAAGCCGCAGCCAGGTCTCTTCGAGCAAGTCCTCGGCGACGTCGCGCCGGTTCGACAGCCTCGCCAGAAAGCTGTACAGCCGGCTGTTGAAGGCGTCGTGCACGGCACCGAACGCCTCGGAATCACCCGCCCGCAGGCGTTCGAGAAGCTGGAGCTCGAGCTCGCGATCCATCGAGGTACTAACGCGGACCGGGCTGACGTGTGACAGCGTCACGTTCCGGGCTGCTGCGCGTTATATCAGATCAACCACTCTTGAAGGAGGTGTCGTGTGGAAGTGCTAGCCAACGCCGGAATTATGGCCCTCGCGAGCATGTTCGTGGGCGTTCTGCCGTTGACCATGGGGATCGTGTACGCGATCTGGCCGACGGAGCATCGCCTGACGCTGGTGCGGGCGCTGTCGCTCGCGACCGTGTTCGCGGCGGTCGGCGGCGTGACGCTGGGTCTGCTCAACCAGTTGCGCTTCATCTTTCGCAGCGAGACGGTCACCTTCTCGCGCGTGGTCGTGATTGGCCTCGCCGAATCGCTGGTTCCCCTGTTTTTCGGGTTCGGATGTCTGACGGTCGCTTGGCTCTGCGTGACGATCGGGCTCTGGCGACGGCCATGAAGTTCCCATACGATCGTCCTGGCCGGGGGCGACCGGGCCCTCAACAACAGACCGCATGTCTTACCTCGAACCTGCCCTTCCTCTGCTTCTCCTTCTCGGCTTCGCCGGTCTCGTCGGCGCCTGGCGTGGCTCCTTGCCAGGTCACCGGCCCCGACTTCTCTCCGTAAGTCTCATCGGGGTCTTCCTGCTCGCATCGAATTGGGTCGCCTGGGGACTCTCATATCCACTGGAGATGGCGTACAGCCGCAGCCCGACGCCAGTGGAACCAGCCGACGCGATTGTCGTGCTGTCCGGGGCCGTCGATCGGCCAACACCCACTCAGCCATATGCATCCGTCAGCATCGATACCTATCGCCGCTTGCGTCACGGGCTCTGGCTCTTCAGGAACTGGAAAGCGTTGCCCATTCTGGTTTCTGGAGGCAGCCCCGAGCAGGGTCAGGAGCCCATTTCTGCATTGATGCGGCGGTTCCTCCAGGCCGAGGGCGTTCCCGAGAGTCTCATCTGGACGGAGGAGCGCTCCCGCTCCACGCACGAGAACGCGGTGTACGGCTCCGAGATTCTTCGCGAGCACGGCATTTCGAACGTCGTGCTGGTGGTGGAGGCCAGCAGTATGCCGCGCGCCGCAGCGTCGTTCGAGAAGATGGGGATTCACGTGGTGCCTGCCGCCATCCGGTTCGCCAGACTGGACGGGAGGACGACCGACGTGCTTCCCCAATGGAATGCGATCGCCAGAAACGGCGAGACCCTTCATGAAGCGCTGGGCCTGCTCTGGTATCGGCTGCGGGGCTGGATCTGAGCGGCGGCAAGCCCGCCTGGCTCAAAGAATGTTCGGCCCGCTCTTGAAGTTGCCGCCCAGCACGGCTACGGAATCAACCCCCAGCCAGTTGTCGAGCACCTTGGCGTACACGGACCGGAAGTCCGTTTCGTAGCGCACGTCTGTGCCGTTGTTCTCGAGGGTGGGATTGCCGGCCGCCGGATCGAGCGAAGGTGCCGTCCCATAGAGTCCTCCGCGAACGACACCGCCGAGCGCCATCATCACGGCGCCAGCGCCGTGATCGCTGCCCTGGCTGCCGTTCTCCGAAATCCGTCGGCCGAACTCGGAAAACTGGAGGAGCGTCGTGCTGCCGAGCAGGCCTTGATTCTTCAGGTCGGTGTAGAACGCAAAGACGCTGTCGTTCACCGTCGACATGAGCGTCGCATAGGCGCCAGCGCCCGCGTTTCCCTCGTTCGCGTGCGTGTCGAATCCACCGACTGAAACCCAGAAGATACGCGTGCCGACGCCGCGCACCATCGCGCCGGCCACCGTCTTGAGCGCCAGCCCGAGGCCGGTCGTGGGATACACCGTTGACGACTGATAGCTGACGGTGGAGGCGACGCGGTCAAGGGTGGCAAACGCCCCGAGCGTGGCGCTGTTCACGAACGTCAGATGCGGAAGGTGGGCATCCGATCCCAAGGCCAGGCGCTCGGCGGCATCGCGCTCCGCGGCCGCCTCCGCTCCGGTATTGGGACTGGCGAAGCTGTAGGTTCGCGCGTCTGGAATCGCCGGTACGCCGACGGTTCTCGACACCAGCGCCCGTGGCGTCTCACGGGTCGTATTCCAGGCGACCAGCGGATCGGTCGAACCCAGCGAATCGAGGTATCGGCCGAGCCAACCCACGCCACTCGGCGTCAGCGGATCGGCTGTGCCCCAGATGTCGGTTCCCTGAAAGTGCGAGCGGCTCGAGTTCTCATAGCCCGTCCGCTGCACGATGGCCAGCCGACCGTCGTTGAAGATGTCGCGCAACCCGGTCAGACGCGGATGCAGGCCGAGTGCTTTGCCTGACACATCGGATCCGACCTGGAGGACCTGCCCCGCCGGAACGGCGATGTTCGGACGCCGGCTGTAGTAGAACGGGTCGGTATAGGGGACCACGGTGTTCAGCGCGTCGTTGCCTCCGGACAGGTAGAGCACGACCAGGTTACGCGACGAGGCGCCCTGCGCGCGCGCGATGTCCGACAGAAACGCGGGCGCGGCGTAGCCGATCGTGACCGCGGCCACGCCGTCCCGGATGAATCGCCGTCGAGTGATGCTCGCCATATGCGTCTCTCGGTCCCTCTTGGCTAGACGAACTGGTACTCGGCTGATCCGAGAATCAGGCGCGCCACGCTCGGCGCCTTCGTGTTGACCTGCGCGTCGCTCCCGGTCCACCTCGCGCCAGACGACGCGTAGCCAACGAGCGCCGCACGCGAAGGGTCCGAGTAGGCCATCGGCGAGAAGCGACTGAGCACGGCCGTGACGAGCCGGTCTGGTGTCGTTCGCGAGGCCGCGGGAACCGCGCGCGCCAGATTGAACCGCTGATTGCCCGCCAGCGTCGCCGCGAAGTTCATGCGCGACAGCATCGAGCCGGTCGAAATCCATCCAGCGCCCAGCGCCCAGCCGTTCACGTCTGGCGGCTCGAAGAGCGTCTGCCCCATGTTGGCGAGCGGCGTCCTCGCGTTGTCGATCGAGAAACCCTGCCAACCCGTTTCCTTCACCGCGCGGACCACGAACTCGACCGGCCAGGCATACCGGGCGTAGAGACTGCGCGGGTCGAAGAACCAGGAGGAGCCGAGCACGAAGTTCACGAGCGACCGAATCTCGGTGTCGTTGCTCAAGTAGGCCCGTACAGCTCCGTCAAGGAATGCGCTCGGCGGATCCTCCTGCTCGCTGACGAAGAAGTGCCACATCTTGCGCGCCAGGCGCCTCGCCGTTTCAGGATGGCTGGCCAGGGCCGTGATGAAATCGATACCGTCCTGCATGCCGGCTGAGGCGGCACGGGCGGGAATCGTCTGCGCGCCGTCGGGGTAGATCGGGAAGGTGAAGGTCTTGGCCGAGGTCTCGTGCTGGTTCGCGTTGTAGACGAACTCGAAGTACGCGTTCGGATCCTGGGCGTTCCCCGCGGGGTTGACCAGCCGCAGGTTCCAACCGGTGAACACTCGCGCCGCCGCGTAGACGTCCTGCTCGGTGTAGTTGCCAATCCCGATCGTGAACAGCTCCATGATTTCGCGGCCGAAGTTCTCCTGCGGACGCGTCCTCGTGTTCGTGCGCCCGTCGAGCCAGACGACCATCGCCGGATCCCGCGCCACCTCGATCAGCAGATCTCTGAACGTTCCGAGAGAGCGCGCGCGGAATAATTCGATCTGACCCTGGGGACCGGGAAGCTCCCCGGGCACGAGCGCCATCATCTTCGTCGCCTGAACCGCGTTTGTCGCTCCCGCAATCTTGCTGTACGCCGTCGCGAAGTGCTGATGCCAGAAGAGCGCCATCTTTTCCTGCAACGGGCGCTGCGAGTGCACCATGCGGAAGAGCCAGCGCTGTCGCGCGTCCTCGATGTTGGTGTTTGGCGAGAACTGACCGCCGCGCGTGGTCACGCCAACGTACGCGTCCTGGCCGATGTGGGAATCCACATCGTCGGGCTGGCGCTGGTAGTCGATGAGCCGGGTGATGGCGGCCGACACCGACAGGCCGTCGTAGCCCGCCAACTCGGCGTTACTCGCACCGAATCCCGCACGCCGAAGTAAGTGATCGATTGGCTGATCGCCTCGTGGCACGTTGCGCTCTCCTGAAGACAGGCTCGAGCCACAGCATACCCCCAGCCCAGGGGATGCGAGAATGACATTTCCGTGACGCCATTGACCCTGTGTCAGGTTCCGCGCAGAAGCGAGAAGCTATGGCGCCGAACGGTCCCGCTCACTATCCTAATGAACACTCATGTCAAAGTCCCCCCGTCGCGCGCGTTCGACCTCCGCTTCACGCCCACGTCGAACTGTGCGTCGCCCCGTCCTTCGACCCTCGGCGCGGGCGCGGCCGGTGGCGGACACGAGCGGCCTGGCTCCTGGCATGCAGGCCATCACGACGTACCTGGCCGTGGCCAACGTGACGGCATCTGTGGAATTCCTCGAGCGCGTCATGGGCTTTGCACGGGGCGTCGCGCTGACCGATAGCGACGGCCAGATCCGTTATGCGGAGATGCGACATGAAGACAACGTCGTGATGCTCGTCCGGCGAGGCGACGAGCTCTCACCGTCACACGGCGTGCACGCTTTGTATGCCTACGTCAGCGACGTCGATCGGGCCGTCGCTCACGCGCGCGAAACGGGAGCGGCGGTGGGAGACATCGAGGACAAGCCGTGGGGAGATCGCGTCGGTGCCATCACCGACCCGGACGGCTACCGCTGGCTTCTCGCCACCTTCAGAAAGCTCGTTCCGTTCAACCAGGCATAACCTCGTATCACTCGCTCCGAGCGGCGTTGATGGCCTCCGCGTGAGCGATGATTCGGGGGTNNCGCGCGTGCCGGTGCGAAGCGCCTCGACCGACGCCGCGCGCGCCTCGTCGAGGCGGCCGGCGCGGTAGTACGCCCATGCCAGCGCGTCCATGGTGAAGATGTCCTTGCGACTGGCCGCAGCGGTTTCCGCCAGCGTCACGGCTTCCGCGGTCCGCACGCCGTGCTCGGCGAGGATACGGGCCAGGCTGGCCGGCTGCTCCAACTCGGTGCGCCAGCCGTCACGCTCGATCGCTTCCGCTCGCCTGAACATGGCGCCGGCATCCGCGCCCCGCCCCAGGCGCGACAGGAGGTCGGCCGCCGAGAGTGCGGCGTCGGTGGTCGGCGCTTTCTCGAGAATGGCCTGGTACTGCTTCCACGCCGCCACCAGGTCACCACGCACCACGGCCAGCCGCGCGCGGCCCAGGCGCGCATACGGGTGCGCCGGAAACATGAATTCCGCATGGGTGAACTCCCGCTCAGCCTGAATCAGCTGGTTCATCTGCACATGGAGCCACCCGAGCTGGGCGTGATGCCACGAGAGGGACTCCCGGTCGCGCGCGCTCGTGGCCTCTGTGGCCATCGTCATCGCCCGCAGCGCCTCTGGTAGCCGTCCTTGCAGTTCGTGCGCGTATGCGACTCGCGCGTACGCGGCGGCATCCGGACGAAGGCGAACCATGGTGTCGAAGGCGTCAAACGCCTGGTCGTATTCCCCAAGCTCGAGGTATGCGTCGCCCAGAACGCCGTAGTTCCACGCGTCCTTCGGACGGATCCGTGACGCCCTCTGCGCCACATCGATGGCCTGCCGGAACCGGTGCTGCGACACACGGACAGCGCCGAGGGCCCTCAGCGCGTTGTAGTCGTCGGGCTCCCGCCGGAGTACCTCCGCCAAGGCCCGGTCCGCCTTGGCGGTGTACCCACCGTTGGCTTCCACGCGCGCCCGACGCAAGAGCACGTCGGCCAGCTGCGCCGCCACCGAGCCGTCATCGGGACTCGCCATGAGTCGCGNNCCTTGACGTGCTCAACCCGCCGGCCACGGACAAAGTCGAGGCGAAGCGAGCCGGCTGCACTTCACGGTAGCGAGGGGCCGTTGCCATCGCGATTGCCGCCCCTACAGCGACTGCGATGACGCCAAGCGCGATCCGGTGGCAAGGGTGCGTGCTCACCAATCGCCTCGGCTAGTTCGGCGATGAAACGATGACTGGTCCGTTCGTCTCGGTACCCGGCTGCGGCGCAGCGAGGAACGGGAAGCGGTCCAGATACGGCTTGTCATTGCTGTCGACGCCGTCGCCGAGGGTGCTGTTTGGCGCGCTGTTGAACCCGGGTGTGAAGGGTGTTCCGCCGGCCAGCGCCCGCAGCGCCACGTCCACCACATCGTCGCCCACACGTCTGCCGTTCGGGAAGCCCGCATTGTCGCCACCGAGCACGCCCAGACGGTTGGCTGTGGCACTCGGCGGAACGGCCGTGTTCAGCCGGAGCATCTCCGATGGCGTCGGGTTGGTCCCGACCTGGTTGAACCCTGGAATGCCCGTCAGGAAGATCGTGACCAGGTCGCTTCTTGGGGCCGCCGGCGTGCGCACGCCGAAGAGCGCCGTCAGGAGCGGCGGAACGATGGGATTCGTCACGAAGCTGAGTGCGGCCGCGTCACCGGTCGGCTCGAGGCCGTTGAACGCATCCTTGAGAGCGAGCGGTAAGACCGCCTCGTTGACGAGCGGGTTGCCGAGGCGTGACACCTGCACCCAATCGCCCGAGCCGGCCAGCGCACCCGGCGTACGCGTCGTCAGTGCCTGCCGACTCGCCGTCGACCACACGCCAATCGTGGCGTTCGGGTCGGTGGCGTTGACCGGCACCGTGCGCTGGCGCGTCAGACGCGCGATCGGGACTTCGATGGCTATCGTGTGGACGTTGAAACCACGCAGGCTGTCCACCGGACGACCCGTGGCGGCGTTGAGGTTTCTCAGCTGAAGCAAATCGAACGTGGCGCCCAGGTCTACATAGAAGCCCTCGTCCCGAGGGCCCGCGAACACGCGAATGTTGTCCGACTGGAGCGTGGCCACACCCGTTCCGATCGCGTCGTAGTTGGGCATCGAGTTGCGGCCCACGTTCGCCGGCATGACGGGGATTCCGGTACCCAGGGNNGTCCTCAACGGCGTCGCCGGTGTTATCCACCATGATTTCGTAGAGAACGTTGTCGTCGAACCTCCAGAAGTTGGGTCCCGAACTGGGGAACTGCAATGGGATGAAGTTGGAGATGAGCACCACCCGGTCGGGCCGCTCAGGGCTGACGTAGGCGTAGACGTCGGTGTTGTCTGCCAGCGGGTCCTGACTGATGAGCGGCGCCTCACGGTGACTCGACGCGCCGACTGGCGCCAAGGCCACGACCCCAACCACGACAATCAGCACAATCACAGCAATCTTCTTCACACACCACCTCCTGCTGCCCCTATCTACGGACGGCGGCAGGAAGTGGATGTCGTGAAGCTGCCCTCACTTCGCCATCGGCTGGTGATGCGCACCCGGGCGCGCGCAATCGACGGCCGGCGTCGCGTCGGGGCAGCCGACATCTCCGCGCGACCTGGCGTCAGTGCCGGAGGTAGCAGGCTTCGTACATCGGCACGATCCGCTCGACTGAAAAGTGCTCGAGGACTCGAAGGCGCGCGCGCGCGGCCACGCGACGATGGAGCCCGTCGTCGGTGAGCAGGGCGACGGCGCTCGCGGCCATGTCGTCAAGTGCATCAGGCGGATGCAGGAATCCGCTCAGGCCGTGCTCGATCACTTCGGGTAGACCGCCCACGTTCGAGGCAACGACCGGCACCTCGCAGGCCATGGCTTCGAGTGCCGCCAGCCCGAAGCGCTCCTGAACGGACGGGAGGAGGAAGACATCGCTGACCGACAGCAGCGGCATGACTTCTTCCTGGGCCCCAACGGCATGCACGAGGGACGCGATGCCCAGTTCACGCGACAGCCTGTGCGCGGTCACAAGCTCCGGACCGTCACCGACGAGGAGCAGGTGCGCGGGCACCCGCGTGCGGATTCGGTCGAACACGCCAAGCACCGCGTCGATCTGCTTGACCGGCCGAAAATTTGACACGTGCACCACGAGCTTGGCTGCGGGGTTCCCGCCCGTGAACTGGTGCTTGAGCCCGGGCTGCTCCACTCGTCGATGGATCGTGGAGTCCAGGAAATTCGGAATCACCTCTATCGCCCGCGTGACGCCGAGTTCGTGGAACGTCGCCTGTCTCAGGTTCTCGGAGACGGCCGTCACCGTGTCGGAGGCCTGAATGCAGAAGGCCACGATCTCCGAGTAGGAGGGGTCGCTGCCGACGAGCGTGATGTCAGTGCCGTGGAGGGTCGTGATGACCCTCGGCACCGGGCCCTCGCCTCCTGCCGCCAGCACCTGGCGGGCAAGGAATGCCGCCGCTGCATGAGGAACGGCGTAATGGGCATGCACCACGTCGAGTTTGTACTCGCGGCCGACCTGAACGATCTTGTTGGCCAACGAGAGCAGATACTGGGGCTCCCGGAACAGCGGATAGGTCGGCGTGATGACCTGATGGAACGACAGCCCCGCCTGGAACTCTCCAAACCTGAACGGAGTCTCGGTGCTGATGAAATGGACCTGGTGGCCCCGTCGGGCGAGGGCCTTTCCAAGCTCTGTCGCCACGATGCCGCTCCCGCCAACCGAGGCGTAGCAGACGATGCCGATGTTCACGGAGGATCCCTATGCCCCGGCGACGGCCGGCTCCCGAAAGACGTGTCCGCGCAGCAACGGATCCTTGATGACGACGCCTTCCGCGAAAGCCACGCCGGCCAGCGCCCCGAAATGCGCGTCACGACTTTCGATGAGTTGTGAGAAACGGCTGGAAGTCAGCCGCGTGGCGACGGCGCCCGTGCCCTGCGGCTGAAACTGGGTGGCATGGCACGCCAGCGCCAGCCGCTTGACCTGGTACACATCGCTCACGTCGACCACGAAGGAAGGCGCCACCGAATCGTTGATGAAATAGTAGCAGACCCAGTCCGGCTTCCACGCGTCGCCACCAGCCTGGTACCGGTGGAGGCCGCTGTTGAACACGGCGTCCGTGAGGAGCTGACTCGCGGCCACATGATCAGGATGCCTGTCGGACCAGTAGGGCATCATCACCGTCTTCGGACGCGCCTGGCGTATGAGCCGCGCGATTGCAAGCGCGTGACCCGGGTCCGACCCAAGGGCACGATCGGGCAAGCGGAGGTTCGTACGCCAAGCCGCGCCGAGAACCCGTCGAGCCTCTTCCGCCTCGGCCAGGCGCTCCTCGACGGTACCGTTGCTGCCCATTTCACCGGCTGTCAGATCGCATAAGCCGACGGTGAATCCCTGCTGACTGTGTCGCGCGACGATTCCCCCGATGCCGATCTCGATGTCGTCCGGGTGCGGCCCGAATGCCAGCACATCGACCGCGCTCACCTCGTGGCTCACCGTGTCCATCCGAAATCCTCGTCGCCTTTCTGCGGGGTGCCGACGAGCGCCCGCAGGAGAATCCTGGAGGCGAGAAACGCCCCGGCCGCGGACTCCCCCGCCGCGCCACCGAGCGCGAACAGGTGCCTGGGGAAATTGCGGTGCGGACCGATGTACGGCAGCCCATCCTTCGTCGTCGCCGACGAGAGCCGCCACCCGAAGGCAGGCTGGAGCCCGGAAATGGCGGGATACACCTTGAGCAGCTCATACATGAGCTCGAACGTCCACTCCCGCACGAGCCCGTCCCGTGACCGGACTGGAGCCTCGGCGCGCTCGGCGCCGGCGATGAGCGCACGATGGTCCGCCGTCCAGCGGATGCGATGCGGTGGGACATGTGAGTCACGAATGGTGGCGCTCGCCACGCCCACCTGCCGGCGTACGGCCGGGGACATGACGTCGGTCAGCACGTGATAGGTGTCGCGAGGCGTGAAGTGTCGCCGAAGGGGCGCAAAGAGGGACGAGGGAGCGCCGGTCGCGACGATCACCGTCGAGGCGCGGACGGTGCCCTTGTCGCACACGATCTCCACGCCCGCGCGGCCGGGCCGCACCTTCTTCACAAGCGATCCCTCGTAGAACACAGCCCCGCGTGACCGTGCGGCAGAGGCGAGGCCGATGCACGCTCGATACGGGTCGAACGCAAATGCGCCTGCCTGCCGAAATCCGCAGGCATCCCCTTCTGTTCGCGTCACCGCGCGTGCCTGGCGCCCGGTGAGCCAGGCGAGGTCGAGCCCGGCGTCGACGCGCGCGTCGTACTCCCGGCGCAACGCCTTCTCGGCATCTGCTGGGCCGGTGACGAGCGAGTCGAGTGGCTCTAGGCCGCAGCGGACATTCAGCCGGCGCAGGAGGGACGCCGCATCGAGCGCCGCGCGTCGCCACGCGACAAACGCACGCTTGCCCACTCGCAGTCCGTGCGAGTGAACGAAGTCGCGGAACGCTGGCCCTGGTTCCGGCAGGATGAGCCCCGTGCCGTACGCGGTCGCGCCGAACCCGACCCGTTCCGCCTCGATCACGACCGGCTTGAAGCCAGCCGCCGCGCAGGCGTAGGCGGTCGCGCACCCGGTCAGGCCGGCGCCGATGATGACGACCTCGGCCTGCGAGTCGCCCTTGTACCTGGGAAACGCCGGACGCCGCGCCGCGGGAAACTGCGAGGTCCACGGCGAGACGCCGTAGCGAGGAGACATGTGGGTGATTCCTGTGGCCGCTCTAGACCTTGGTGGCGCGCGTCAGGAGATACCCCTGGTGGACGACGTTGTCCTTCAGGTACTCGGCGACGAGCGCGTCATACTCGGAGCGGAACGACGCCAGTCGCTCGGGTGCCGTCGTGCTGAGTGCCTCGATCATCCGTATGACCGGGCCGGCCGTCTTCTCCATGATCTCGCGGTGATGCTGCGGGCTGAGGGCGGGAACCCGCATCTCGCCGCGGTGGAAGCTGATGTCTTTCACCGCCGCGCCCAGGCGCTCGCGAATCACGTTCGGATCGCCCCACAGCACCGGCGGCACCACACCGGGAGGCGGCGGGGGCGCGTACTTGCCCGTCAGCACGAACATCCGGCCGGTGAACAGCTCCGGCGGCCAGGTGTTGAACGCGACGGTCCCACCTGGCTTGAGCACGCGCAGCATCTCGGCGATGGTCACATCAGGCCGCGGCGCGAAGATGTGCCCGAACTGGCTGAGAACGACGTCAAAGGATGCGTCGGGAAACGGCAACTGCTCGGCATCGCCCTCGTGCCACTCGACGTCCACGCCCGCGATCCTCGCGTTTTCACGCGCACGCTCCAGCAGGGCCGGCGTCAAGTCCAGGCCGACGACCTTGGCGCCGACGCGTGCGGCGGTGATGGCGGCAACGCCTGTCCCGCATCCGACGTCGAGCACGCGCTGTCCGGCCTTGACGCCGGCGTGGCGGACCAGCTGTGCCGCAGCCGGCGTGGTCTGAAGCTCGAGCGGCGCAAAGTGCGACCAGCCCCTCCGTTGCGCGTCCTTGAAATCGGCAAACTGGTCCATGTGTGGCAGGCTCCTCGTCCCGGCCGTTATAACATGCGGACGCGATGAGACGTGTGCGCCGCATTGCGACGTGGACCCTGCTCGCCCTGCTGGTCACTGGTGCTGGTGCCGCCTGGTGGGCGCGGCGCGAACTAAAAGGCAGCCTGGCCCAGATCGACGGCGACGCTCGACTGCCGGGTCTGACGGCGCCGGTTACGGTGGCACGAGACGAACTGGGCATCCCACGCATTCATGGCCGATCGCGCGTGGACGTGGCCCGCGCCACCGGGTTCCTTCACGCGCAGGATCGCTTCTTCCAGATGGACCTGGCCCGCCGCCGCGCCGCGGGCGAACTGGCAGCGCTTGTCGGCGCACGAGCCGTCCCGGCGGACGCCGGGATCCGCATCCACCGTTTCCGTGCCGAAGCGCAACGAGCGATGACCCTGCTGAGCTCCGAGCAACGGCGCATCGTCGAGGCCTACACCGCCGGCGTCAACGTGGGGCTCTCGTCTCTCGCTGCACCACCCTTTGAGTATCTGCTGTTGCGCCGCCAGCCTCTGCCCTGGCGCGCCGAAGACTCGCTGCTCGTCGTCTTGTCGATGTTCGTCACGCTTCAGGAAGACGACGGCGGATTCGAATCGACGTTGGCCACCATGCAGGAGGTGCTGCCG
>CXWL01001329.1_pt1 | contig 12655 bp, 13 predicted proteins | sample 590931 | NCBI WGS metagenome assembly CXWL01 (sample SAMEA3498368, study PRJEB10139) | groundwater metagenome | biome: water well; material: biofilm material | place: Germany | collected 2015-04-27
TCGGTGCTCGGGTGCGTCGTGAACGGAATTGGTGAAGGCAAGGAAGCGGATATCGGGGTGGCCGGCGGCGAAGGCAAAGGAATTCTGTTTAAGAAGGGCAAGCTCGTTCGCAAGGTTCCCATCGAAGAGCTGATGGATACGCTGATCGAAGAAGTGGAGCTTCTCGCAAAAGAAAAAGAGGCCGAGGCGAGCGGGGAGGTTGTCGCCTCCTCCTCTGACGAGGGATGGGAGTCGTTGGGGCCGGATCCCTCGCAATCGACGACGCTGGGTAAAGAGATTCCCGTCCTGCCTAATCGCTAGGGCGATTTTTGCACGCNNTGTGCAGCGAGCGTGTGCACGCATGGTTCTCTGGTTGGGCTCAAATTGACTGAGTTTTTGGCAGGTGTTAGAATTCAACGAATTTTTGGATGCCTCCAAGTCCGGCTGCGATCACCAGCCATCCACTATATAACTTCATCGGAAGGAGCAGGGAATGGCCGTACCGCTGTCCCAGATGTATACAGTCACGAAGTACGTGCTCACGCAGAAGGTCAAGCGCGTGAAGCGCTATCCGCTCGTCCTCATGCTGGAGCCGTTGTTTCGCTGCAACTTGGCCTGTGCCGGTTGTGGAAAAATCCAATATCCCGATCATGTGCTCGATAAGCATTTGACACCCGAGCAATGTTGGGCGGCGGCCGAGGAGTGTGGGGCGCCGATCGTCAGTATCCCCGGCGGTGAACCGCTGATTCACCCGAAAATGGCCAAGATCGTTGAAGGCTTGGTGGCGCAGGAGCGGTATGTGTACCTCTGCACGAACGCGATCTTGATGGAGCGAAAGCTGGACGAATACAAGCCGTCGAAGTTTCTGACGTTCAGCGTACACATGGACGGTCTGAAAGATGAGCATGACTTGGCGGTCTGTCGCGATGGGGTGTATGACGTCGCGGTGCGGGCCATCAAGGAAGCGTTGAAGCGGGGCCATCGCGTCACCACCAATACGACATTATTCGACGATGCCAATCCTGAACGTGTCCGGAAGTTTTTCGATGAGATGATGGCGTTAGGCGTCGAGGGGATGATGATCTCCCCAGGCTACAGCTATCAAAAGGCGCCAGATCAGCAGCATTTTCTCAAGCGTGAGCGCACGCGAGAACTCTTTTCTCGTATTCTCGGCAGCCCCAAGCGGGGCTGGCAGTTCAATCAATCGCCGCTGTTCCTGGACTTTCTGATGGGCAAGCGGGAGTACCAATGCACTCCGTGGGGCAATCCAACGTACAACGTGTTTGGTTGGCAGAAGCCCTGCTACTTGTTGCAAGAAGGGTATACAAAGACCTTCCGCGAGCTGATGGCGGACACGGCATGGGACCAGTACGGAACCGGGCGTAATGAAAAGTGCGCGGACTGCATGGTGCATTGCGGATACGAAGCGTCGGCGGTCGAAGATACCTTCGGGACAGTGTCCGGGTTTAGCCGAACCGTGAAATTGACCCTCTTGCCCACCAGCCGCTGAACAGGGGAGCGCGAGTCGCATGACTGATACGAAGAGCCATAGTGCGCAGGGAGCCGTCAGCTCCTTACAGGGACGTCAGTTTGCTCCGCACTCGTTTAAAGAGCTTGCGGAGGCGATTGAACTCGCATTCGACTATCGCGGAGATGTGACGGTGACGCTGCGATCGGGCCGGCAAGTGACCGGCTATCTTTTCAATCGGACGGTGAAGGGGCAGGACTCGACGTTTGAAGTATTTCCCGAGGGTGATGCGGGAGTGCAGTTGATTCGGTATGCAGATGTTGTGTCGGTGGCCTTTTCGGGAGAAGACACGGCGTCAGGAAACTCCTGGGAGAATTGGGTTGCGAAAAAAGAGTCGGAACGGAAAGCCGAGGCTGACCGGATCGCACGAGATGCCCGCGCCCGCGGGCATCTCTAGACTCGCGCCGTTGTGTTTTCATCCCTTCCAGTGCGGTCATTTCCCCCTGCGCGTCCTCTGAAAATATTGTCTCCATCTGAGCGTGCCAGAGAACGCATTTCCCTCTTGTTCAGGGCCTTTCCCCCTTGCATCGCAATTGACAAAGAATAGGGGCTATGTTAGAAGAATCGGCCTTAAAATTGGCTGGCGCAGTGGACGATATCCAGCGAGTCGCCGCGCGTCGTGTGATGGGCCGGAATGAGGGGATTGGCACGGACGAGTGGAGTGGAAACCAAGAAGGAAGTCTGGCTTTCGGTGGATAGTCGTCGTCGCCATGGCCGGTATCTGTGCCTTCGTTGCAGTTCCAGCCATTCTGTATGCACACCATGCGGCGGATCATCGGTTTACAGTTGAAGGGTTTGTATGCAGTGCCGATGGGAAGCCGAGTGCCAATACCGAGGTTTTGATCAAGGATACGAGGGTCTCATACGGACAGACCGTCACAACGGATGATGGCGGGTATTATAAGGCGTTATTTCATCTGCACAACGAAAACTTGGGTGATCCGCTCCTAGTCGAGGTAAAGGGTGAGCAGCAGCACCATAAAGTTCAGTTTGACCCGAAGGATCTTGAGACTGAACGAGAGATCCGGGTCAATTTCGGATCTGGATGTGTTCGTGATCGTTCGGGGCCCCCAGCCTGGTTGTGGGTTGTTCTTGGGGTAGTTGGCGGGTTAGTAACTCTCTTGGTTGGGGTGAAAGTCGTTCGGTCTCAGCGCAAGCAGGACGGAAGGCGAGGGAAGGGGCAGGGTAAGCGGAAAAAGTAATCGGCCGGTCCGGGAGCAGGGAGGGACGCTCGCCGGAGTGGAAGGCCAGAGATGTTGGGGCATGTACAGCTGTGGTTTTTTTGGTGAATGCAGAGTAGCGCTTTTGTAAGGGTCGGCCCCTTGCGGAGGCGTTTTTTTCTGCCTTGAAGATGAATGTGTCGGTCTTGNNCCTCCTGCTCCTGCAGAATATGCCGACAAGCACATGCCTGCCGGCTGGTGGACTGATGAAAAGATTATCGAAGAAGGACGGAAGCTCTTCATCGGTGAAACGAACCCCGATGTGAACTGCGCCAGTTGCCACGGCAAAGATGGCAAGCCGGTCAAAGCCGGGGCGCGTGATTTTCGCAATGGCGAACGGATGAAGCTCTACTCAGACTCAGTCTGGTTTTGGCGTATTTCCGAAGGGGTGCCCAATACCAAGATGAAGGCTTGGAAGACGAAGTTGCCTAATGAGGAAGACCGTTGGAAGTTGGTCGCGTTTGAGCGTAATTTCGGGCTCAAGGGTAAGGGCTGGGATGAAGGTAAGAAGGCGTGGGTCGATGCGGCGGCTGTGTCGGCGGCTCCTGCGGCAGCAGCGCCAGCGGCGGCACCTGAAGCAGCGCCGGCTGCCCCGGCTCCGGCTGGCAAGTAAGATTTCACTCTAGTGAGGAGGAGCGGCGAGGCATCATGAAAACATGGCAGCGCAGTCTCATGGCTCTCATTGCGCTTCTGGCGCTGTTTGGCGGGGCGGCCTATGCACAGGCGCCGGGCACGCCGCCGGTTGAATTCCCCTATACCGGGAACCGGACAGCGGTCTGGATCGTCGCTCAGCTTCACATCCTGTTCGCGGGATTCATCCTCGGGGCCCCTATTTTCGTGGTCATCTCGGAATGGCTGGGGTACCGGAAGCAGGATCCCCGCTATGATCGATTGGCAAAAGAGGTCACGAAGGTCACGGTCATTCTCTATAGTATGACCGCGTTGACCGGCGGCCTGTTCATCTTCGTGCTGCTGGCGACCTATCCGCAGTTCACGACCTGGTTGATCAATCACTTCTTCATTGTCTTTGCCGTGATCTATCCGCTGCTGTTCATCGGCGAGACATTCGTTCTCTACATGTATTTCTACACGTGGGATGCGTGGAAGGGGAATAAGAAGGCGCGTCACATCGCTCTCGGTGTGCTGTTGAATTTGATCGGGTCGATTACGCTCTTTGTCATCGATGGTCCGACCTCCTTCATGAATACCCCGGTGAAGGCCGAGGGTGTGTCTCCCGTTGAATTCCTGGCGACCGCCAGCATCTGGGACAAGATGTTCAACTACAGTTGGATGCCGCTCAACATGCATCGACTGGTTGGGAACGTCACATTCGGCGGTTTTGTGGCCGGACTGATTGCCGCCTACATGTATATGGGGTCGACGAAGGACGAGGAGCGGGCCTATTACGATTGGATGGGATTCGTCGGCAATATGATCGGTGTGGGGGCGCTTTTGTTCCTTCCGTTCATGGGCTATCTGCTGGCGTATGAACTGTGCGACTACGATGCGTCCATCTGTCCGTACATGATGGCCGACCAGCTGTCGATGTTCTTCGAAATGCAGGGGGCGATGATCGGGCTCATCTTCCTGGCCAGTAACTATTATATCTGGCTCAGTATGAAGCGCATTGAGGGCGTTGAGAAGGTCCGTATGACCATTATCGCTCCGATCGTGATGATCGCGCTGCCCTTAGTCATGACCAAGGTGTTGACGGATTATCCGGCGCCCGATCCGAAGTCGCTGATGTTCCTCCTGCCGATGTTGTTGGCGCCGGCCATTCTCGGTCGCTTTATCCCGATCACGGTCTCCTCGCGGACGGTCATCAAGATCGGGTTCCTGATGGTGGTGGTGGGCAACGCGATCTGGCTCACGCCGCACGGGTTTGCCCCGACCGGAGCCAAGCTGGTCGCAGAGTTGGAATTGCCGTCCGATTGGAACTTCCTGGCGTTGATGCCGGCGAAGAATTCAGCGGCCTTCACGCTCGTCTTCGTCACGGTGGTCAATTACATCATCTACAATCGAGCCGTGACGCAAGGGACCATCGTCTGGGGTAAGATCGATTACGCCTCGCAATTCGTCCTGATTTTCCTCGCCTTCAGTGCGATCTGGACGATGGGTCTTATGGGTGCGGTTCGCTCGCTCCTGCGGAAATACTTTCACACGTATAACCTGCTTCCTGACTTCACGGCAGAGTCTTTTACTCCGACTCTGGCCTACTCGGCCTGGTATATCACCGGGATAACCGTGGTGTTCTATGCCGTAGTGAGTTTTGCGATTCTGGTGACGCTTCGAGCGTCGCATCCGAAGGAGCATGCGCCTGAGGGCAGTCCGGTTCCGGCTGGGGCGAAGTAGGGTTCAGATTTATCCCGGTGCATTCATAGCGACTTAGTACGAGGAGCACTATGGGCAAGGCAATCGTTAAGATCATCGTCGGATTAGTGATCGGCGCCGGATTGTGGATGGCCACAATGACGCTTGATTTTCCTCCCGTCTTCCGATGGCTATTCTTCGGCTATGCGGTGCTCGGGACCATCGTGTTTTTGATTCTCGACGCGCCGACGATGAAAGTGATGAGCGGCGGCAAGGCGCTGGTCTCTCTTCTGGTGTTTTATGCCATCCTCTGTACGGTGTTCATTGCCGGGGCGTCGCTCTGGCCGCAATACGATCCGGAAGATGAGAAGGGCAAGATCGTCAAGATCCTAAAGGGGAAGCCCAACATTCTCGATCCTTGGAAAGCCGAAGAAGTGATTGCGCGCACCAAGGAGCTGGATCTCAAGGCCAAGGAATTGACGGAGCGGATTAAGGCGTTGGGAGCCGTGCAGGGTGCAGCCGGTTCAGATGCTAGTGCGGCTGCAGCAGTTCCTGCGGCGGGCGGCGCGTCCGGGGGCGATGTGCTCAAGATCGGCGAAGAGCAGTGGCAGCTGCAAGAGTGCTACAACTGCCACAAGTTGAAGGGTGAGGGCGGAAAGAAGCGCGGTCCTGAGCTCGATAATATCGGGACGCTCTTGCCGCAGGAAGAAATCACCAAGAAGATCCTTGATCCAAAGTCCTACAAGGCCGAAGGTTTTGATACTGAGTATGACAAGGGCAAGATGCCGGATAAGTATAAGGATCTGATGGAACTGAAAGATGTACAGGCCTTAGCTGCCTGGCTCTCGACGTTCAAGAATACATCCGTCAATACACCGAAACCCATCAAGATGAAGTAATGATGCAGCCGAAACTCAAATCAAAAGTCCGCGCGACGGACCGCGAAATCGGGGAAGTCTCCAAGGTCATCGTCGATCCGCTCTCGCATGAGATCAGCCATATCGTTGTGTCGATGAACGGCAGCGGGGAGCGGCAAGTCGCCATGACGTTCGTGCAGTCGGTCACCGACAATCTCGTTGAGCTGCGTGCTGCAGCCGGCGACATTCTCGAGCTGCCGCCGTTCAAGCGTGATGACTATGTGACGACGCATGAAGTCGAGATCGCCCACCTCGAAGAGCGTGTGCATGTCATGCCGGGTGAAGTGCTGGTTCCGTTCCCTGAGTTGGAGAAGAGCGTCAAGCGCCGCACGTTCTTCATGAATTTCACGCACGTCATTGGATTCCTGATCGGTCTCCCGATTGCCTTTCCGGTTCTGCGCTATCTCATGAAGCCGATGTATTCACCGTTCGATAACGGGTGGCTGAAGATCGGCAATGTCAGCAAGATCAAGCAAGACGATATCGGCGTCCAGTTCAAGTATAAGCGCAAAGTCAAAGAAGCCTACATGCCCGAGGCAGAGATCGAGAAAAACGTCTGGGTGTTGAAGGTGACTCCTGCGGTCCTGGATAAGGTGTATCAGGGCAAGGACATGGAGTTTAAGGATGCTTTCGGCAAGACGGTCTGGACCAATAAGAAAGAGTTCCCCTTCGTGGCGTTTTCCGGAAAGTGTCCTCACCTCGGGTGCGGGTATAAGTGGCGGCAGCACAAAGTGTTAGGACAAGTGTTTCTGTGTCCCTGTCATTTGAGCATCTATGACGCGTCCGGAAAGGTGCTCGACGGACCGGCGCCGCGCGCGCTTGACGCGCTTCCCATTAAGGTGTCTGCGACGGGCGAGGTCCAAATCATCGATATGGAATTCAAGGCCGGTACCAAAACTCAAATCCGGATCATCTGATCACTATGCAACAGACACCGTCCTCCTCAACTGAGCTTTCCGCACTCGAAAAGGTCATTGCCTTTGTCGATGAGCGGGTCGGCCTTAAGACGATTCAAGCGAAGATGCTCAATGAGCCGGTTCCCGGAGGCTCCCGCTGGGCCTATGTCTTCGGCTCCATTCTGTTGTTCATCTTCATCATGCAGGCCGTCACCGGCATTCTGCTGATGTTCTACTATGTGCCGACCGCCGACCATGCGTTTGCCAGCACGCAATACATCATTCACGAAGTCGACTACGGGTGGTTCCTCCTCAGTTACCATTTCTGGGGTTCCACCGCGATGGTAGTCTGTGTGTTCGCTCACATGTCTCAGGTCTTTCTCTGGGGCGCCTATAAGAGTCCCCGTGAATTGATTTGGCTGGTTGGACTCGCTCTCTTTGGCATCGTCATGGGCTTTGGATTTACCGGCTATCTGCTTCCGTGGGACCAGAGAGCCTATTGGGCCACCACGGTCGGCGTAGAAATCATGGACAAGACGCCGGTCATCGGAGATTTCATGGCACGCTTCCTCAAGGGCGGGGCGATTCCTGGACAGATGACGCTGAGTCGCTTTTTTGTCGTCCACGTGATGATTTTGCCGGCCGCCTTGATGGGGCTGGCGGGTTTGCATATTTTCTTGTTCAGAGCGGCTGGTCCTGCCGGTCCGTTCCGCGGCACGCCGGAAGAGATCAAAGCGAAGACCGACTACTTCTTCCCGCGCCAGATTTGGAAAGATATCGTCGGGATGATCACGGTATTCTTCACCATCTGCGCGCTGGCTTTCTGGGAGCCTGTGGTGTTGCTCGAAGAAGCGACGCCGGATCCGGGCGACTATCATCCCGAGCCGGAGTGGTACTTCCTGTTCCTGTTCCAATTGTTGCGGCTGAAGATGTTCGGCGGCGAGTTCGGGCAGTTCCTGGGCGCCATCGCATTGCCGGGCGCGTTCATGGCCCTACTGGCCGCGCTGCCCTTCATCGACAAAGATCCTGAGCGGAATATTTTTAAGCGCCCCATCGCACTGATCGGCTGGATTGTCGTGATGGCGATGATCCTGCTCTTTACGGTGGCCGCCATTATCAACCGGGAATTTTTGGACTAGTTGAGCGGGGCGACGTGAACCGCGCCCNNGTCAAGCTTGGATTGAACGTCCTCTGGTCCACCTGTTGGACCGGGTTCCCAATCAAAGTTGGAATTTGTCTGCTATTCCTGGCGCTGGGCCTGATCCATTTTGAGGCCCGCATCGGCCTGGCGTGTCTGATGTATCTCGCCAGTCCCGTGACCGTGTTTGCCATGCCGATTCTCGCCATGGTGGCTGAGCCTCATCTCGGGGAAGGCGCGGGGATTGCGCTGCTCTTCCTGATTTGTATCCCCATCGATATTTGGGCGACCGGTGTGGTGGCGAGAACGTTGTTCCTTGAAAAACTCAGCAAAGAGCCGCCGGATGGACTTGGATTATCACTGTGGCTCAAGACCGCCTTTGTGGGCGCGCTCTTTATGCCGATTCTGTGGATCGTGGTGAGTTTCGCCACGCAGACCGCCATCGAATTGTCGCATAGTCTCTTTGAAACAGAGATGCTGAAGGCGGTCCCTGTCGCTGAAAAAATCGGGATCGAGCTGACCCTCTGGGGTGGCGCCTCTACGACCGTCCTGATCGTCATGATGTTGCTGGGTGTCTCTCTTGTCGGGCGTGTGATCCGGAGTGCGGCGCAGAGTGCTGCGCCTGCATCGGGAGACTATCAAGCGTTGGTGACACGGTGGGATCTGATGCGCGTGCCGGCCGATCAAGGGCTTATGCTGACGGCCACGACGCTGGTGGGGCTGGTTCTTTCGATGCTGTTTTGGTCCGGCCTGCCGGTCAGTACGCCACATCCGCATGAATGCTGCAAGAAGCCTGAAGTCAAAGCCGCGCCGCTCTATAAGCCCGTTGATACGCTCAATAAAGCTGAAAAGCAGGTGGCTCAGCTTGCAGCGCAGGTCGAGGCGATCGAAAAACAGAAAGCTGAAGAAGAGGCAGCGAAAGACAAAGATAAAGACAGGGGGAAGGCCGGTAAGGCCAGGCCCGCTGATGCCAAGGCACCGGTGAAGGCTCCAGCAACACCCTAAGACTGGGCGACGGAGAGGTGATATCCATGATGCAACGGCCTGGAGTGATTGAACGGCTTATTCGGTTCTTGACCGAATCGCCTGCTGCAGTGGCTGCCTTCGTGGCGACCCTGGGAGCGCTTGCCGCTCCGGCGGTCGGGTTGGCGGCGGATTCCGGCGGTGCATCGGCCGTAGCCTATCGAGACGTACCCGGCATCGGCAGCCGGAATCTGGTGTGGATCGTCGCGCAGTTGCATCTCCTGCTCGCGGGTTTTGTGCTCGGCGTGCCGATTTTCGCCTGGCTGTGCGAAGTGGTCGGCTGGAAGAGCGGCGAGAAGCGCTACGACAAGCTGGCCAAAGAGTTTACCAAGCTCCTGAGTTCCGCCTATTCGACCACCGCCCTGTTCGGCGGCATCCTGTTGTTCATCCTCATCGGCGCCTATCCCAAGCTGATGGCCTATCTCAGCGATATCTTCTTTCCTTCGTTCATGGTTTATTGCGCGCTCTTCCTGCTCGAGACCGCGACGCTCTATATGTACTGGTACGGGTGGGATGCCATGTCGGAAGGCCGCAGCAAGGTCTTCCACTTGGTCCTGGGTTTCCTGCTGAACGTGTTTGCCTTCTTCATCATGATCATCCCGAACTCCTGGGCGACGTTCCAGGCGAGTCCGGTCGTCATTGCTGAAGGGTCGGATATGGCGCGGGCCTGGGCGGCGACGTGGAATCCCACGTGGTGGCCCGTGAATATTCACCGGCTGATCGCCAACGTCGTGCTCGGAGGCTATATCTGCGGCGCCTATGCCGGTATTCGATATCTCTCCGCGCGGACCCCGGAGGAACGCGAGCATTATGATTGGATGGGGTACGTCGGTAATTTCATCGGCGTGTTCGGTCTTCTCCCGTTGCCTTTCGCCGGCTATTGGCTGATGCGCGAAATCTATCAGTACAACCAGCAGATGGGTATCACTCTGATGGGTGGATTCCTTTCCTGGCTGTTCATTTTGCAGGCCATGTTAATCGGCGTGCTGTTCATCGGATCGAACTACTATTTCTGGATGGGGATCACGCATCGTATTCCGGGATCGGAACTGCGGTACCGCAGGCCGATTCTGGCCATGCTCGTCATTCTGCTCCTGTGTCTCGGTGTCTGGATGACGCCGCACTCCCTCGTGGCGAGTCTGGAAGAGGCCAGAAAGATGGGTGGAACTCACCATCCATTGCTGGGTGTCTTCGGCGTCATGTCGGCCAAAATGACGGTGTCGAATCTCATGATTCTTGTCACCTTCATGAGCTTCATCATGTACTGGAGAGCTGGCAAGGAAGACACCGCCACCTGGGCGAAACTGGCAAATGCCGTAATGGGTGCGGTCCTCATCATTGCCGGTATCGTCGTCGTGGTGCTGGGCGTCTGGGGCTACTTCGTCCCGGCCATCGTGCGTATTAACTATTTCTCGACTTCGCAGGTGTTGCTCGTCATCTTTGTCATGGTCACGATCACGCCGTTGACGGCGTTGCTCCTGAAGAGTGCAAAAACCACCACCGAGATGGTGTGGGGGAAAATGCCCCCGCGGGCCGGGTATTCACTGGTCCTCAACGCCATTATGGTCATTCTCTTGATGACCTTGATGGGTTACGCGCGATCATCCTCGCGGGTCCATTGGCATGTGTACGGTGTGATGCGAGACTCTTCGCAATACGCGTTCTCTCCTGCGCTGGGTTATGCGGCGGTGCTGATGGCAGCGAATACCTTCATGTTTTGCCTGATCGTGGCGTTCATTTTCTGGGTGGCGACCATGGGGGATAAAGCGAAGCATACGCATGGCGGCAACGAAAAAAGTGGCGAAGGCCATGGGGCATTGCCGGCTATGGCGGGTGGCTCTCAAACATTGGACAAGCAGATCTAACCGGATCGTCTTGCTCAGAGGAGTCCTATGAGTGAAGTCGTCAAATTACAGTTGATTGGCCTCTCGGTCATCGGGAGCGGCGTCCTTATTCTGCTCTTTATCCGCTCGCAGTTTTTGCGAGTGATGGGGTTTGTGGCCATCGTCCTCGGCCTCTTCTCTTTGGTCGCCTTGGCCGTTCCGCAGATGGCCTCATTGCCGCCGGCTGAAGAAAGCATCGACATCGCCAGTATCAAGACGCCGGCCGATATGGCATCGATCGGCCAGAAGATTTTCTTCAGCAAGGGCCAGTGCGCGCTCTGCCATACCATCGGCCCGAGCGAGTCCGCCCGCTGTCCCGACCTCAAAGGCATCGGGGCGAAACTCAGCCGGGAATTCATCTTCGAAAGTTTGACTCAGCCCCAGGCCTACGTCTATCTCGATTATCGCCACGAGGGACTGCCGAAGGAATATCCGGCCAGGATGCCCTATATCAATAAGAATCCCATCGGACTGTCGAAGAACGAAATTCTCTCCGTGATCGCGTTCCTGCAGCAGATGAGCGGGGAACCGATCTCGGTGAATCCGTCGGAACTGGAAATGCCCGGGGCAGCCCCGGCGGCTCCCGTGAAGGCGGCTCAAGCTGAAACCGTGACGATCGCGCAAGCGAAGTAAGGAGGGGATATGGGCGGCTCCCTCGCAAAGCCAGTGCTTCTGATTCTCGCGATGTATGCGTTTTTAAAGTTTGTGGTCCCGAATCTTCCAGGATCCGCACCCTTGCCGTCCAGCCTGATTTTTCTGTATCTGATGCTCACGACGACCGGGATCGTCGTATTTAAGACATTGAGCCGTGAGTCGAAGGATGCCTTCTTCGCTCCGATTCTGAACTTTTTGACAGGCGAGAACATCGGCGCGATGAGCGCGGCCCGTTACGGATTCTTAATTCTCTTCCCGTTGTTGGTCGGTTGGCAGACCTACGGCAGCACCGCCACGAGCGATGCGCCTCCCGCGGAAAACCGCACCATCCATCCGGCTCCTCCGGGAGAGTACACCGGCCTGTCGAATCCGGTCTCGAAGACGCCGGAAAATATTATGCAGGGAAAAGGCTTCTACGCCGCGTTCTGTTCTCCCTGCCACGGCGGCAAGTTTGACGGCAAAGGGCCCGCAGCCCGCGGCTTCAATCCCCCACCCGCCAATTTCTCTGATCCCACAACGATCGCGATGTTGCAAGAAAGCTATCTGTTCTGGCGGATCAAGAAGGGCGGCGTCGGCCTCCCGATCGAGGGCATGCCCTGGAAGTCCGCCATGCCGCGCTGGGAAGTGGAGTTGCCGGATGAGTGGATCTGGAAGATCATCATGGGCGAGTACGACGGCGCCCATCAATCACCGAGAACGTGGGAATAATGCGAGGCGACGATCGGTCGTTGTCCTTCTGTGAATCGAATACGAGGCCCGTATGAAACCGGCGAATCAGATCAGACAATGGGTGAGTGGAGTTGGAGCGGTCGCAGTGACGGCTCTTATTCTGTCCGGAGCGGTTCCAGGCTTGGCGCAGGAAAGCGAGAGCGTGTCCGTGAGTGCGCCGATGGTCAAGGGAACCCTTCCCGTTGACGATCCCAATGCGGCCATCTGGAGCACGGCAAAACCGGCGAAATTCCCGATGTCACCGCAAGTGCACTGGCCCAACCGTATCCTGGAAACCACCGTCAAGGATCTCTCCGTGCGGGCGCTGCATGACGGCACGCAAGTAGCCGTGCTGCTGGAATATGCCGATCCGACCGAAGACCCCGACGATGCCGCCGC
>CXWL01002524.1_pt1 | contig 12655 bp, 6 predicted proteins | sample 590931 | NCBI WGS metagenome assembly CXWL01 (sample SAMEA3498368, study PRJEB10139) | groundwater metagenome | biome: water well; material: biofilm material | place: Germany | collected 2015-04-27
GACGGCACGTATGAGAAGTTCTTCGCACTCGTTCATCCAGATGACCGTCAACGGTTAGGCAGTACTATTGCGAAGGCCGTCGAAGACCGGGCCCCCTACCGAATCGAACATCGAATCATCACACCGGAGGGCGCCATCCTGTGGGTCGCGCGCCGCGGCCGAGCCGTGTTCAACCAGAACGAACCGGTGACAGGCATGGCCGGCACTATTGAGGACATTACCGCGCGTAAAGAGTTGGAACTGGCCCAGCAAGACTTTCGAGAAACACTCGAGAGACAAGTCCGCGAACGCACGGCGACGCTGGAACAAGCCATTACCGACCTCGAGAAAGAAGCCGAGCGGAGGCGAGAGGCCGAATCTGCGCTCAAGGCGAGCGAGCAGCGCTACCAGTCGTTGTATGAACAGAACCCCTTCATGTACTTCACCCTTACCGCTAAGGGTACGGTGTTATCCGTCAATCAATTTGGGGCTGATCAACTTGGGTATCAGAAGGAAGACCTTGTTGGTCGTTCGATCCTGAGCGTGTTTGACACGAAGGATCACCAGACCGTGCTGACACAGCTCAAGGCCTCTGTAGCCAATCCATACACGCTGTTTCAGTGGGAGATTCACAAAACCAGAAAAGACGGGACGAGACTATGGGTCAGGGAACGAGCACGGGCCATTTACGATTGCGCCAAGCAACCCCTTGTTCTCATCTCCTGTGAAGACATCACGGAACGCCGCGACGCGGAAGACCAGCTTCGGGACAGTGAGACACGCTGGAAAGCGCTCTATGAACATGCCGGCGTGGGAATCGCGCAACTCAACCTCAATGGGCGATTTCTGCGGGTCAATCCACGGCTCTGCGAAATACTGGGGTATTCACCGGAAACGATGCTCCGATGCACGTTTCAAGATCTCACTCATCCCGATGACCTGACAACGAATCTTCACGCTCTAGAAGAATTACTCGCCGCCAAACGTCCCTCATTTTCCGTGGAAAAACGGTACCGCCGAAGCGATACCACTTGGATGTGGGTCGATTTGACCCTCTCGCTGGTCCGTACCGGCTCCGGCGAACCGGCCTATTGCATCGCCGTCATTCAACATATCGACGATCGAAAGCAGGCTGAACAGCTGCTGCGTGAGAGCGAAGAGCGGTTTGAAAAGGCGTTCCGGTCCAGCCCCTATCCCATCGTCATCTCCGAGCTGGAGTCAGGCCTCTGCCTGGACGCCAACGACACAGCAATTCATCTCTTCGGTTGCCGCCCGGAAGAAGTCACCGGACACACAGTGGATCAGATCGGACTATGGCCGACTCCCGACCACCGGCGCCAGTTTATTGCGCAGTTGACACAAACAGGATCGATCCGGAACGTGGAGACCGCACTCCGCATGAAATCTGGAGGGTACCGCACGTGCTTGCTCTCCGCAGAGCAAATTGAGCTGAATGGCAAAAGCTGCATGGTGACGATCGGACTCGATGTCACGGAACAACGACGCGCCGAACAGGCGCTGCGGCTGACGCAAACCGCCGTCGAGAAAGCTGCTGACATGGCGTTTTGGATCGACCGAGACGCCAACATTCTCTACGCGAACGATGCAAGCTGCCAACGGCTGGGCTATCCACAAACTGAATTACTGACGATGACGGTCGCAGACTTCGACCCAAACTACCAGCCCCAATCATGGCCGCAGCATTGGGAAACCCTTCGCCAGGCAGGTCAACTCCGGTTTGAAAGCCTGCATCGGGCGAAAGGAGGCGAAGAGTACCCAGTTGAAATCGTTGCGAACTTCGTCGTGGTCGACGGCCACGAATATAATTTCGCCTTTGCCCGCGACATCTCGGATCGTAAACGTTCCTACTCACTGCTCCAAGCCGCCATCAACTCGGTCGCAGACGGGCTGCTCGTCGTCGACCGAGAGGGAAATGTGACCAGTGTGAACCAGCGGTTCCTGCACCTCTGGAACATCCCCCACGCGTTGGCCGACAGCCGAGACGACGAGAAGCTACTGGCCTTCGTGACTAACCAGCTTCGAGAGCCTGAGGCTTTTCTGCATAAGGTTCGAGAGCTGTATGCACATCCAGAGCAGGAAAGCTTTGATAGCCTCGACTTCAAGGACGGACGGATCTTTGAGCGCTATTCGCGGCCTCAGGTCCTCGATGATGAAATTGTCGGTCGCGTCTGGACCTTCAGGGACATCACCGAGCACAAGCGTGCCGAAGCGGCCTTACAATCGAGCGAGCTTAGGCTCCAGCGCTTTGTCGCTGAAGCGCCGGTCGGGCTGTGTATTCTGGATGAGCATTGGCGCGCGATCAGCGCGAACAAAGCCATGAGCGAGATCACAGGGTATGCAGAACATGAAATCGTGGGCAGCACCTATGCCCTCTACACACACCCGGAAGATCTTGCGGCCAATATCATGTTGACGGATGAGTTTTTCCGCGGGGTTCGATCGGAATACACCTACGAAAAACGGTACATCCGTAAGTCCGGTGAAATTATTTGGGTCTCCGTCAAAGCCACCCGAATCGAGTTATCGGGCCATGCCGGGCCACTTCTCCTGGCGGCGGTTCAGGATATTACCGAGCGCAAACTCGCGATGGAAGAACGTGAGCAGTTGAGCCGGGACCTGCATGACAATATTTTGCAAGCCCTCTACGCAGTCGGCATGCAACTGGAAGCCGGCAAGTTGTCGATGGGGAAATCGCCTCGGAAGTCGAAACTCCATATGGCGCAAGCCGTAAACCAGCTCAATGCACTGATGCTTGATATCCGGCGATTCATTACCTCGTTGACCCGGCGTACGACGACGCAATTGGATTTCGGGCCAGCCCTGCGACAACTCGTCATATCGATGTCTGGGGCAAGCCAGGCCCCGCCTGAACTGGAGATCGTAAACCCGGTGCTGTCCTTCATCACACCCACGCTGGGAGAACAGTTGCTGAACATTGTACGAGAAGCCCTCAGCAATAGTACCCGCCATGCGCAGGCATCCCATCGCTGGATTCGACTCAGTCTGGTGGGAAATGCCGTCCAGTTGATCATCGGTGATAATGGGGTCGGATTCTCGACTGTGCGCAAGCGTCGAGCCGGTCATGGATTGCGCAACATGGCAGCCCGAGCCAAGCAGATCTCCGCCATCTTTACGCTCAAGAGCGCACCGGGGAAGGGAACCCGCGTGATGGTCGACATTCCACTGAAGAAGGAACACATCTATGAATAAGTCTAAGCCAATTCGGCTGGTTATTGTGGACGATCATGAAGTCGTGCGTATCGGGCTCTGTGCGGTCCTCAATTTGACGCCTGGCATGAAGGTGGTCGGTCAAGGTGGGCGGATGGAAGAGGCGAAGACACTCTGTGCTCGTCTAAAACCGGACCTCGTCTTACTCGATATCCGACTGCCGGACGGCAGTGGGGTCGATGCCGCTCGTGAGATTCTTGCCAAATGCCCCAAGACACGCGTGTTGTTTTTGACGAGCTTCGCTGACGACCATACGGTCCTAGAGGCTATTCTGTCCGGTGCTCAAGGGTACATTCTTAAGGATATCGCATCCGAGGCGTTGGTTCGCGCCATTCGCACCGTTTACGCTGGCCAGCCCGTCATTGATCCCCGCTTGACCAAACACACCATGGAGTGGCTCAAGCACGTCTACACAGAGCCTGGCCAATCCAAACGACCACTTCTGTCACCGCAAGAACAACGTCTCCTTCCCTTGGTGGCAAAAGGCCTCACCAACAAAGAAATCGCCATCGACCTCAGCTTGAGTGAAAAAACCGTCAAGAACTATCTCGCGAATATCTATTCAAAGCTGAACATCGGGCGCCGATCCCAGATTGCCGCCTTCTATGCCGGGAGCTTTAAGGGCTCAGAGGTGCGTTTACCCATGGCGACTCGCTGAGCCAGTCATGGCTGACGCGAGAGGAATGACTCCTCATCGCAACGTTTGTGGATGCTCGCCTGTTGTTGCCACTGGGGAAAGAGCCTCGCCGCCTGGCAGTCCCCATCTGCCCAACCTATCGATCTGTCCCTGGATCACTCACACGACCCACCCGCATGGCGATGGATGGAATTGACAGCTTGGAATGCACTGACTAGGATACGCTCCGCTGTCCATTCGTCACTGAAGCACCTGTATCGTTGTACTGTTTAGGAGGAATTTGATGTCCGATTCTGACTCACCAGAATCTCGAGAGATGCACGAATCACTGAAGATGTCGCACTCGGCCAGCAATCACGTCGAGGCAACGTTCGAATCCATCATCTTTGCCAGTCGATGGATTCAAGCCCCGCTTTATGCCGGACTCATCGTGGCGGAATTACTCTATGCCTACAAGTTTCTTCACGAGCTCTGGGAAATGGTGCTCCACATCAACAAGATGGATGAAACGGTCTTCATGCTGGGAGTGCTGGGGTTGATTGACGTGACGATGGTCGCGAATTTACTGACCATGGTGATCATCGGCGGGTATGCGACATTCGTCAGTAAGCTTGATTTGGAGCAGCATCCAGACCGACCCGAGTGGCTGACCCATGTCGATCCCGGGACCATTAAGATCAAGCTGGCGGCTTCGTTAATCGGAATATCAAGCATTCATCTTTTGAAGGGGTTTGTGGATGTCGCCAATGAAAACCCGGAACATCTGAAGTGGAAGATCTTCATCCACATGACTTTCTTAGCGTCTGCTATTTTGCTGGCATGGACCGACAAGATCATGCAGAAGGACAAGAAGCACTGAAGGATGACGAGGCCCTGCCGTGAATCACTCAAAACAATCGCCGGTCATAGGGGTCCCGCAGCGTCCGTCTAGGCAGCAAGTTTGGAGGACCCGCTTGTTTCAACAGCCGACTTGATGGCATCGACAGTCAACGGTTTTCCGAGATGTCCATCGATGTGGAACGGAAGATGCGCTGGAATCTCGCTACTGAGCGACTCATGCACCAGCCCTAGAATTCGCAACCGGGAGAAGCGCTCTTTCAACCTTTGGACATGCATACACACTGATTCCTGAACCAGTACGTTGCATTCCACAACGAACAAGATGGGAGCAACCTCCGGACCTATCCTTCCCAGATCTTCCACATCCGCTAGGGTATGGACGTGATATCCAAGCTTTTCCAATGTTCTTCTAATCACGGCTTGACTGACGACTTCTTTCACATAGACAAGCGCCTCACGAGGTCTGACTGACTCAGGCATACGCTCACTGGCACCCGCAAGCGGGAGGTCAAACCAGAATCGGCTCCCCTTCCCTGGCATACTCTCAAACTCCATCGTTCCCCCCATCAGCTCGACTAGCTGCTTGGCGAGGGCCAAGCCGAGGCCGGTTCCTCCATACTTGCGCCGATGAGACCCATCCACCTGCACAAAGGGCTGGAACAATCGGAGAGCGTCTGACTCACTGATGCCGATCCCCGTGTCGGTCACTGAAAATCGAATCCGGCCTATACCGGTTGAGACCCCAACCGTCTGATCCCCGGATGGCTGAGGATCCGGTTGCACCTGTAAACAGACTTCTCCTCGCTCCGTAAACTTTACGGCGTTACTGAGCAATAGGGAGAGGAGCCGACCGAGGTGAGTCGGATCCCCCCAAAGCGTCCTCGGTACCGACGAGGTGATATCATGGCGAAGGTGGAGTCCTTTCTCTTGTGCCCGCTCATGGAAGACCGCCACGCTATCATCGACCACTCGACTCAGCACAAACTCCTCGCGATTCATCGTGGCGCGACCGGCATCAAGTTTAGAAAAGTCCAAAATGTCGTTGACGATTACCAGCAAGGATTGAGCGGATTCCTTGATGGTTTCAGCGCAGTCTCGCTGCTCAGGGGAGAGCTCCGTATCAAGCAACAATTCATCCATCCCGATGATACCGTTCATCGGTGTACGAATCTCATGGCTGACGGTCGCAAGAAACTCTGACTTCAAGCGAGTGCCTTCAAGCGCGGCGTCACGAGCCTGCGTCAACTTATCCTGACTGTCTCGTAGATCTCGCATGGCCTGACCGGCCCGCAACATATAGCGCACCCGATGTCCGAGCAAGAGACCATTGACTGGCTTGACGATGAAGTCCGTGGCCCCAGCATCATAGGCTTGGGTAATGGACTGATAGTCCTCGAGTCCGGTCATCATCAGCACAGGAGTGTGAATGCCTTCCGGTAATTTGCGCAGCTCAGCACAGACCGCAAACCCATCCATTTCCGGCATCATAATATCAAGAAGGATGAGATCCGGACATCGCTTGATGAAGACCTCGAGCCCAAGTCGACCATTCTCGGCTTCTTCCACCGACCAGCCGGACTGCTCAAGCGCCTCACGGGCCAGCAAGCGTGCGACGGGATCATCATCGACGATGAGAACCATGGGACGACCGCTGTCCATCATGCCGCCGCCCTCCCCTTGCCGATTTCGTCTTGGAAGGCGGCACAGGCGTCGGCGTAGTGCCGCTCCAGTTTCTTGAAAGTCTCATCCGCTCGCTCCAATTCTCCCCTCGCGCCCATCATTTCCAGCTCACGGCAGTCGGAAGCCAATGCAGTCGCTCCTAACTGTGCACTACTCGATTTCAGGCGATGCGCAGCGGCACGCAACTCAACCGCATCCTTTGACAACACGGCACAGCGTATCCGATCAACGATTTCTGTGGACGTATCCACATATTGAGCCAGGACGCGCGTGACAATATTGGGTTGACCTGGTCGTTGCAGCGCACGGATGGCGGCTAACGCCGCCTGATCGATCGTCGTTGGTTCAACGATTGTGTCCTGGCATGGCGTTACTCTCTGAAGAGCAGGAACCTCCTGCGGATGAGCAGGGTTCTGCTGCAGTGGTGGGTTCGTGACATCACCGCACACCTCGACCCGAACAGGTCTTCTGTTGAACACCCAACGAGCCAGCACCTGCTCAAGTTGAGAGAGCGTAAACGGCTTTGTCAGGTAATCGTCCATGCCGGCGGCAAGGCACACCTCTCGATCTCCCTGCATCGCGTGTGCCGTCAGCGCAACGATTGGGACATGACGAACAGATCGGTGAACGTTGAGATGGGATGGCGGCGGCGTGCTGGCCTCACGTTCCCTGATCAACTGTGTCGCGGTGAAACCATCCATCTCGGGCATTTGGCAATCCATGAAGATAAGCGCGTACTCTGCCCTTTCCACCGCAACGACTGCTTCTCGCCCGTTCTCAGCCGTATCAATTCGAAGGTTGAGCGTTTCCAGCATGCCGCAGGCGACTTCTCGATTCACCGGGTTGTCTTCAACCAGCAGAATGCGAACCTGCTCAGATCCTTCCGCGTGATGGGCAAATGGTTCAGCGTCGATTCCGCTTTCCTCGGCGGAAGGCGGCTGCAACATCTGGACAGGGTCGCATTGTTTGAAATAGGCGCTAAACCTAAATGTGGATCCTTCTCCCGGAGCACTTTGGATTTCGACATGTCCACCCATGAGAGTGACGAGTTGCTTCACGATGGCGAGCCCCAAGCCGGTCCCACCATATTTCCTGGTCGTTGAACCATCGGCTTGGGAAAACGCAGCAAAGATGTGAGCCTGAGCCTCAGGGGAAATGCCAATACCGGTGTCTCGTACCGTGATCCACAATCCATGTAGCTCCCCACGATGACTCCCTACGGACACAGCGACCGCGATGACGCCCCGCTCTGTAAACTTGACTGCGTTGCCGACCAGATTGACGATGATTTGTCTCAGCCGCATCGGATCACCGAGCAGGCAGGCCGGAATATCACCGTCCACATGCCACGAGATCTTCAGATGCTTCTTCTGTACTTCAGGCATCGCCAGATCAACCGCGTCCTGAATCGTCCGACGAATCTCAAAAGGGATTGTCTCCAGCTGTAACTTCCCGGCCTCGATTTTCGAGAAGTCCAAGATATCGTTGATGAGGGCAAGGAGCACCGTGCCGGAGCGATGGATGGATTCCGTCAAATGACGCTCTTTGTCACCGAGAGCGCACCGGAGCAAGAGTTCCGCCATACCAAGGACTCCGTTCATCGGCGTCCGAATTTCGTGGCTCATGTTCGCAAGAAACTGACTCTTGGCTCGACTTGCCGCTTCAGCCGCTTCCTTGGCCTGACGCAGCACCTCTTCCGTCATCTTTCGGTCGGTCACATCAAGATGGATGCCGACCATGCGGGAAGACAGCTCCGCCTCATTCTTGATCATCGTGCCTCGGGCAAGGATCCATCGATACGATCCATCCTTATGGCGAAGGCGGTGCTCGATCTCGAGCTGAGATTCTCTTCCACTCAAGTACGCCTCGATGGCTCCCAGGGCTCGGTCATGATCTTCCGGATGAATTCGGCTTTCCCATTCCTGAAACGTATTGCCGAGCTCGTGATCCTCATGACCCAACTGCCGCTTCCACTCAGGCGACAGATAGACGTCATTGGAATTCAGATCCCAGTCCCAAATCCCGATGTTCGTGTTCTGAACCGTTGTGGTCAGGCGGCTTTCGCTGGTGCGCAAGGCCTGCTCGACTTTCCGTCTGTCGGCAGACTCGATCGCTAGCGCAACCGTATTCGCGACAGATGTGGCGAAATGCTGTTCCTCCATCGTCCAATGTCGCGTTAGGCCGATGTGTTCGTGGCAAATTACACCGACCATCCGGCCTTCCGACCGAATGGGCACATCCAGCATGGAGGTAATCCCGAGTGGAGCCAGATACGTCGCTGTAAATTCGTGAGTCCTCGAATCCCCCTGCGCATCATCAGCAGCGACGATTCGTTCGAAATCCAGTTCTTGGAAGTATTTCGGATAGTCGGTCGCCATCAGCACAATTCCCTGTGAGTGTTCTTGGATGGCCAATTGATAGAGATCCGCACAGTGAATGGCGGAACGATCCTGCGTAAAAAACCAGATACTGACCCGTTCAACATGAAGACACTCAGTAGCCAAACGTGTGATCGTGCGAAACGCGTCTTGAACATTTCCCCCGTAGATCTGGGGATTTTTTGCCAGCTCGGATAATCCCGTCTGGATTCGCCTGAGCAGCCCTTCCGTGCGTTGCTGTTCCCGCTCAAGTTGTTTCTGTTGGCTGATATCTCTGAAGACCAGAACGGCCCCGGTCACTGCACCGTCCAACGACATGGGTGTGACCACCAAAGAGATGGAGACCAGCTGCCCGTCTGATGACACCAGCAGTCCGTCGTCGGTGCGATAAGGCTCGCCCGATGCGAGAGGTGGAAACGTGGCATCGGTAATCAAACACTCGTCTCGGTACTCCTCCGGACCCGGAGAAATCATCTGATACACAGGACGACCGCAGAGGGCTTCAGCCGTCCCACTGAATAGCTTTTCCGCTTGCTGGTTGGTCATCCTGATCTTCCAGTCTGAATCCACAACACAGAGCCCATCCCCGAGAGAATGTACGACCGCCTGGAGTTTGTTCCGCTCCTGGGCCAGTTGTGTGTCGCTGCTCTGTTTAAGCTGCGCGTAGAGATCCTGCATCTCCTTCGAGGAGAGAGCCAACGACCGTTCCAAGAGTGCATGGCCTTGATCGGCTTCCACATAGCTCCGATCGATCCGCTCAAGCAACTCACTCCAAGCCGCAAGTGACGACGGCGGATGCTGTGCATCAAGGTCTAAACGTTTCAGTTGTCGAGCCAGCATTGGGTGCATGAACAATCACGCCGCTTCGCTTAACGTCGTTAGAGTCATCGTCTGATTGTGAAGATCACAGGTCCCAGTCGCAAACGGCGACAACTCCCCGTAGGAATAGAACCCGATCTGTCTGGTCCCTTTGGGAAGCACATCCAGAGTCGCCTCGATTTCCTCTTCCGTTCGTTCCCCCAGCACAAGACGCCGCCCCACACAACTAATTGCAATGGCAAGGTTGCAGGGACCGCCATCCGTCGAGAGCTTCGTGGAAGATGCCGCTTCTGATGCACCCTGGACTAACCGATCGAAATTCGCTTTCATCAGCTGCGCGAGCGCCCCTTCCGGAATATCGCCGGCGAAAGTCAGCGATTGTTCCCGCTCATCCACGGCCAAAATGGTTCGGACGAGACTCTTCGAATCTGATTCGTGAGAGCGCACCGCGAGCGGAAACAAGAGCCCCGTCGCCGGTAACCCGGTCGCTCGGTCGCCAAGATATTCCTTGTAGAGCTGGAGCGCGGGGCGACCATCGAGCTCAAATAGGATGTTTCCTTTCGACCTCGTCACACGACGTTCCGGGCCGAATAGATCCCACCCCCCCTTCGATCCATGTCCGATCTCAATGCGATCGCCATAAAAGCCAACAGCCGTCACAAAACCTGCTTGTGGTCGTCTGTCTTGTAGGACCCAGGTTTGTCGGAATCGGTCACCATCGCCGGCCAGTCCACCGGTCACCACAACAGACGGAGACACCTTGGAATTTAACCCCCGAACCAGTTCACTCCCATTCACATGAAGCCCGTCCGAAAGGACGAAGATACCTTTCAATCGCGAATCGTTCAGCTGTTGGGCAATCTCCTGCCCGGCGGAGAACGAGTGGTCCGCCGACTGGACAGGTGCACTAGCCAGCCGAAGATCCGTATGATCAAATCGCACAATCGCTGCACTCACGCTCTCATCAAAGATTTGTGTTCCCAAAATCTCCCCGGCAGTCGAACATCCGATGACGATCGCTTCGCGATAGTCATCGGCCAGCTCGCTGAGAGGATCCGCTGAATCGAGAAAGCTGGAGGACCCGAATAACAAGACCAGTGTTCGCCGAGAGTCAATACGGGGCCGGTTCTTGACGGACCAGTATTTCTTGCGATCATAACCAAAGGTATGAACTTCCATTGTCTATCCTCCTGTTCGCTCTAGGGCTAGGCCGCAATAGGATCTGCTGAATTCGCGCCCCTACTGGAGGCCGTCCCATCCACCGCTTGTTCACGGAACCGAACGGTAAACCAAAACCGTGCGCCGCTTCCAAGTGCTCCGTCTGCACCGATCGATCCTTGCATCATCTCAACTAACCGTTTGGAAATGGCCAATCCCAGCCCGGTTCCTCCGTACTTCCTTGTGGTGGAACCATCAGCCTGCGAAAATTCTTTGAAGAGTGCCGCTTGAGCCGATTCAGAGATTCCAATTCCAGTGTCTTGTACTGCAATCGTGAATCCTCCAGGCATACCGGGAATTCCCTGTACCGCCACAGTGACACGACCCAACTCGGTAAACTTGACAGCATTGCCGATGAGGTTCGTCAGCACCTGCCGTAAGCGGTGCGCGTCTCCGATGACCTTGGTTTGGAGGCCCTCTTCAAGCGTGCACGAGAGGGTGAGCCCCTTCGTACGGGCCCCCTCTGCAAAGAAAGCCACGGTCTCCGTGATCACCACGGAAAGATCAAACGGGTTGTGTTCCAGTACAATCTTGCCCGCTTCGATCTTTGAAAAATCCAAGACGTCATTGATCACATGCAGTAACTGCGTGCCCGATCCACGAATCTGTTCCACGTAACGGCGCTGTTTATCCGTAAGATTCGTCAGTGAGAGCAGTTCCGCCATGCCCAACACGCCGTTCATCGGCGTGCGAATCTCATGGCTCATGTTGGCTAAAAATTGAGATTTCGCCTGACTGGCAGCCTCAGCCCGTTCCTTTTCTCTGGACAGATCAACCTGGACCGTTTCATTGACTCGCCAGTAGACGAGGAGCGCGGCACACTCGGCCACAATGAACCCACCGTGTATGAGTGCCCAGTGCCACGGATGATGTTGGGCTCCGGCGTGGTTGTACACCATCGTCGGAGCCAAGGTGCCGATAACTCCATGGTCCACGACGACCGAAATAAGCCCCAACAGAAATGGCATCCAATCCTGGTACAAAACAATCACGGCCATCATCACAAAGAAATGAAAGTGCGATTCAATGAAACCGCCGGAAAGATGCACCAACAACGCCGAGGCAAATATCAATCCAACGGTCGCTAAGGCAGCTCGTAGCCGAGTGGCCAACCTCCCACTCATGGCCAGAATAGCCAGCCCCGCAAGAATCACCCCTCCAATCACGCCAAGCTTCACGTACTGATTCGTGAAGACCCCAAATACCGGCACCGCCACCGCATGCAGCCACAGCAACCACACAATTCCCCGATGGCGCCGCATCCATTCCTCTCCTTCCAAAGACCGACCTTTAGGAAGGGCTTCCCAGAACTGTTGGAAGTAGGATGACGGAGAGGATGGTTCGGGCATGGAATCCGCCATAGAACTCCCTGATACTTCAGCGCTTTCGGCAAACCAGTACGGTATTATTTCGGTCAGTCGATCGAAAAACTTGATAGGAATTGGGTCACGAAGGTTGGAAGAAAACGAGGAAAACTACCGATGGCTTAAACCCAGGCTTGCGTAAGAACGCCCTTCGAATCCCGCCAATAGGGTGTCCAGGTCAGCGCCACCACCTTCACGGCAATGTTGGCTTTGGTGGGTTTGATGGCGACGATGTCGAGCTTTTCGTTCAGAGGATCAGTCGCCGCAGCCAAGGCGTCGCTGTCTGATTTAAATTGCGTTTCGAGGTCTGCCAGTTGCTGCTGAAGCGTTGCCACATTTTCTTCTGCCGCACCGACATCTTGCGATTCCTTCATGACTCGACCGGCGCTCCGAACCGCGGTCGTCGCCCGCCCGATGTTCGTGGCACTGATCGTCTTTCGTCCCATAAAGGCCCCAAGGATGGAGGCTCCGACCGAAATCGCCGCCTGCAC
>CXWL01001776.1_pt1 | contig 12653 bp, 13 predicted proteins | sample 590931 | NCBI WGS metagenome assembly CXWL01 (sample SAMEA3498368, study PRJEB10139) | groundwater metagenome | biome: water well; material: biofilm material | place: Germany | collected 2015-04-27
AACAGATAAGAGGCCGAGTCTTGCCATCCAACATTGCGGAGCCTGTCCGCACGCGGCGGCCAGAAATTGCTTTCTCCCGCCTGCTGGCTTAGAATTTAAGCTACCTATAGGATTCGTTATGACAACTGCGAAGCCACCCCTCATTACCTCCACCCCTGACATTCTAGGCGGCACGCCCGTTTTTCGTGGGACGCGGGTGCCGGTGCAGACCCTCATCGAGTATTTGGAGGGGGGACAGACAATCGACGAGTTCCTCGACGGATTTCCCACTGTCACGCGTGAGCAAGTGATTGCCTTCCTCGAAGAAGCCAAGGCCCGGATGCTGGCCGTCGCTTCGTGAAAATCCTTCTCGACGAGTGCATTGACCGTCGATTGGCCAAGNNCAAGAGCTGTTCGATGTCTTCATCACAGTTGACCGCAACCTATCCTTTCAGCAGCATCTCCCGCAGTTCACCATCGTCGTCATTGTTCTTCAGGCGCCGACCAATCGTTTGAAAGACCTTCGACCCTTGGTGCCCCAACTCCACCGAATATTGCCGGTGGCTCCAAAAGGTCAAGTGACTTGGGTTAGCCTGTAGCGCGCTATGNNCCCCAACCGGATTGCTTGTAGCCGCCGAAGGGCAGCGCGGCGTCGAAGATGTTGTAGCAGTTGATCCACACCGACCCTGCGCGCAGCTCGGCTGCGATGCGGTGGGCTTTCGCGATATCGCTGGTCCACACTGCCGCCGCCAGGCCATAGATGGAGTCGTTCGCCGCCTGGAGCACCTCGTCTATGTCTGTAAACGGCACTGCGCAGACAACCGGCCCGAAGATTTCCTCCTGCATGATCTTCATCGTTTGCGTGGTGTTGACCAGCACGGTCGGTTCCACAAAGTAGCCCTTGTCGCCCAGCTTGCGCCCGCCGACCACTGCCTTGGCGCCCTGAGAGAAACCCGACTCCAGATAGCCGAGCACCCGCCGTTGCTGCTCGTCCGACACCAGTGGGCCCATTTGGGTGGCGAGATCCATGCCCGGCCCGACCTTGATCTTCTTCGCCTCCTCAGCCACGCCCGCCACCACCTTGTCGAAGATACCCTTCTCGACGAAAAGTCGGGAGCCTGCGCAGCAGCATTGGCCATGATTGAAAAAGATCGCGTTCGCGACTCCGGGGATGCTCGCCTCCAGATCGGCATCCTTGCATACGATGTTGGGGGATTTCCCGCCGAGCTCCAGCGACACTTTCTTGAGATTCCCTGCCGCTGCCCGAAGGATGAGCTTTCCCACTTCGGTGGAGCCAGTGAAGGCCACCTTGTCCACGTCCGGATGCGCCGCCAGTGCCGCGCCGGCGGTCTCGCCGTACCCTGGTACGATGTTGACCACTCCGTCCGGGAATCCTGCTTCGCAGATCAGCTCGCCGAGTCGCAAGGCGGACAGCGGCGTCTGCTCGGCAGGCTTCAGGACGACGGTGCAGCCCGCGGCCAACGCCGGACCCAGCTTCCAAGCCGCCATGAGCAGCGGAAAGTTCCAGGGGATAATCTGGGCCACCACGCCGACCGGCTCGCGCAGTGTGTAGGCGAGATACCGGGCGCCGGGCATGTAGGGCACCGAAATGGGGATGGTGTGGCCTTCGATTTTTGTCGCCCAACCTGCCATGTATCGGAAGAGGTCTACGGCCAGCGGCACATCCGCCACGCGAGCCACGCCGACCGGCTTCCCATTGTCGAGCGACTCCAGTTGGGCGAATTCTTCCAAGTGAGATTCGACAAGGTCGGCGAGCTTCCAGATCAGCCGTCCACGCTCCGAGGGTGTGAACGTGCGCCACGGGCCGGTCTCGAAGGCGTTCCGTGCAGCGGTGACCGCCCTGTCAACGTCGGCGTTATTGGCTTCGGCCACTTGGGCCAGGACTTCGCCCGTGGCCGGGTTGTAGGTCGGGAAGGTCTTCCCCGACGCGGCTTCGAGCCATCCGCCGCCGATCAGCATTTTTCTGGGCGCGCCTAGAAATGTTGTTACCGTTTGGTGAGTCGGGATTTCCACCGTTGCTGTGCTCATGGTGTTCCTCCTCTCCGGATGTATATTGCGGCTCTGCCAGATGCGTAGAACCGAGGGTAGAGACACCTCATTATAATACATGAACGGGAAGAGGGTGATGATCGCGCGAGGGGGTTGAGGTGTCCGCAGACGTGAGCGATTACCGGCGGAACGCATCCTTGCTCTTGAGCACGTCGGCCAGCAACGTATCCGCCGACTTGGCCGCGCGGCGTCGCCGGTACCACCGCCAGCCGAACGCAATCAGCAGCCCTCCTGACACTAGGACCACCAGCCACTCCACGTCGCTCATAGCCCTACTCTAGTCAAAGTCCTTCTGTCGAACAAGGTCCTTTCGACACAGGTCGTGGACGGCGCTTGACCAGTGTGCAAGGCACATTCTTGAGTGATCTCAACCCGTTTCGGTCACGTCCGATATATGAGATGTGTCCATGAGGGCATCTTCGTCCTCCCTGGTTTGCGGCTTGCCATTGTCGAGCGTAGAGTGAGGCATGACATCATGTCCGTAAGAGGGGTGCATGCGAACGTTCCTCCTCATCATCCTGGCGAGTCTCGCGGTGGGTTGCGCTTCTTCTACACGCACGCGCGAGGTGCACTGCCTTGGAAGTCTGATGTTGGAGGTGTGGCAGTCTCAGGAAGAACTCGACTCGCTCGAAGCCGATTGGCGAGTTGCCTGGAAGGCCCGCTCGTTGACTGCAAGGCAATCTCCTCCGCTGTCCTACCTTGCCGACAATGGCGGCACTACGGATCTGTCTATCCCTACAAGCCCGGTTGAAGCCGGGACCGTTGCCGAAACCAATCCCCGCAGGATGGAGGATGATCTCTACCAGAGGCTCATCGATCAGCGGGCTGGGTATCGTCGATCGGTTGACTGGTACCGCCGGGTGTCCCGTCGTGTGCAGACGCGTCTCGACGAAGACGAGATGTTGTATTCGACCCTGGGCTCGCTGGTGGCTTCACCGATGATGTTGGTGTTCTATCCCATTGTCCGCTGGAACGTCCGGTCGGTCTTGTGGGAGGACGGCGACCCAGATTCACTCGACGATCCGGTCCGTCGTTTCTGCACGGGACGACTGGAGGGCATCAATCCAGCGCAGGCGCCCCGTTTCCACTGATTCATAGCGGAGTGGTGGGGGCATTGCTTGGCCGTGTACTTCCCGGTTTGTCGATCTCCGAAATACAGGGGCGAATCTACTGCATGGGGTGTGAGAGGAGAGCCCTGAAGCGATTGTGTCTCGCATTGGGCGTTTCGGGTGCGGCCGTTCCTCCGCCGAGCGTGAGGTGAATGGGATGCGCCGAGAGCGCGTGATGTCTGTCCTTTTGGCTCCGACTCCTCTCCACAGGTGTTGAGGATCACCTTCCGATGGGGTACTGTTCTGTAGGAAAGTCAGGGAACGCCTGGGTCCGGGCGATCGGAGTGTCTAGTGCATGTCCGGCTAGTCTGCAATGGACTGGGTCGGTGAACGAGCGCCTGCTGCTGTCGCACGGCAGACCCGCTCGACACTGCCACGAAATTCAATGCGCGGTTCAGATTGGTTCAGTCGGTTTGACATAGCAAGCGGGAGGCAAGATGAAGAGAAGTTGGATGCTCGGGGCGGCAACGGTCTGGTGCGTGAGCGGTCTTTTATTCGGGACGGTGGCGCAAGGGCAAGCGGAGACAAAGGTTCCGAGCGGCGATGTGGTGCGTGGCAAGACTCTGTTTGTCAGGAACTGCGCCGGTTGTCACGGGCCTCAGGGCAAAGGGGATGGGTACAGGATTCTTGGGCCGGATCCGGCTAACCTCACAGCACCGTCGACCAGAAAGAAATCCGATGCCGACCTGCTCAAGACGATCCATGACGGCAAGCCGAACATGCCGGCTTGGAAGGTCCTCCTCTCGGAGAAACAGAGCAGAGACGTGCTGGCCTATGTGCGAACCCTCGCCAAGTGAAGTGATGTAAACTTCGGGTAGGGGGCAGGTTGTTCACTCCAACAGTACAGAACCTGTCCGCACACGGCCTTGAGAGCAGAGCCACGAAGAGAGGTCATCTCGCTTTGGGCATCTCGGATGTGGAGGCTCCTTCGTCGAGCGTGATGTGAACGGGATTCTCCGAGAGCATGTGACGTTCGACCAGCAGGCGGCCGGGATTCGACAGAGCTGGCCCTCGATGAGCTATCGACCGAACTAATCCAGCCCAATCCATCCGCACCTCGGTTCACGCGCGGCGGTTGTCTCGTTCGCCTTGTTGTGTGCTGGGCTGGCAGGCTGCGGGAAAACTCGGTTGATACGGCAAACATGGCTGAAATTTTCCGTATGGTGCGGGGGGCAGAATAACCTCAGGATGCTCAAAAAGGCCGTCTAGCAAGGCCGCAGCGAGCGAAGAGGCGAGGAGGTACAAATCGCACTTCGTGTGGGCCGTTCGCCCTTCCAATGGATCTTGGCGAACGGAAAATCTCCTACAGTGCTTCTGATCTCCAAGAAACTCCGCCTCAACGTTGAGTCTCTGAACGACGCGAGAACGCCGCTGGGGGACTTTTTCAGCATCCTGCTAGACCGCTTGCTCACAGGGAAGGACGAATACGTGAACATGGTTAGGTTGATCCGTTCCCTGCTCCGCTTTGAAGCGCGTGAACCCCTCGATGAGGCGGTAGGCAAGCTGTTCCGATACTGCGGTGAGGATCATACTGTTGGGGCCCGGTGATAGGAAGAATTCAACATTGGGGCCGGTTTCTCCCCTCCCGGCTACATTATGCAGTTCAGTAAACGCGTTGACCTCATACTCCTTCAGCAGGGCATGGATGCGTTCCACAATCGATCGACGAAAGACGATCATCAACATTTTCATAGAGGGTTCTCCTGTGCAACGGCGAGACGGCTTGTCACGGAAGCTGGAGGATTCTTCAGCTTGCGGGGCTGCCTTTCTATAAGGCAGGGACGAAAAAAAGACAAGAGCGAGCAACCGGGGACATTCTCCTCGCCCGGTGTTTCCGACTTGCAGGGTCTTTGGGAGAGATCGCAGCAGAGATGTGCTCTCGTCTGTGACGTCTCGGATAGAAAGACGTTTCGCGCGTGCGCGGCGAATCTTCTATGTTCGCGTATGAAGTTGCGTGGCTGGACATAATCTGCATGGCCGGTGCACGCCCAACAGCTGGAACGGGGCAACGTGCTACATCTCCGGGGATGGGCATTGAGGTAAATGGCTACAGTGAGTGGGGGCTGGCGGTGGATGATCTTCTGTGCTCGCGCAGTGGAAGATCAATGAGGGCTCCATTATTGAAGAGACAGCGGGACTGTTTCGAGAGATCTATGCCTGGAAGAAGGCATCACTGTTGCAGTCGTACCTGAGTGAGACTGCGGGCTTGTCCGGGACGGGTGGGCGTAATGTTCCCGTTCCCATGACGGTCTTGATTGGCATCGAACGCATTACTAACTCGACGGAGGAGGACGGTATATGTTGAAGGAAGTGGCCGGAGATATTTTGTTGACGAAGGCGGAAGCGTTGGCACATGGCGTTGCCCCCAACGATAATTTCGCCAACGGGTTGGCCTTGGCGCTTAGAGAGCAATGGCCTGCAATGTATAAAGACTTCCGGCATTATTCTCAGACGTTCAGTCCCAAGGCCGGCGAATTGTGGGCATGGGCNNGTCACGGAGCCAAGCACCCGGGACGGGCCACGATCGAGAACGTGAACCATTGTCTTAAAGCGTTATGTAAGACGATTGAGACGGAGAAGTTCAAGAGTGTCGCGCTTCCACGCCTGGCCACCGGGGTGGGCGGGCTCGACTGGAAAGATGTGAAGCCGTTGATGGAGAAGCATCTCGGCCACTTGTCCATCCCTGTGTATGTGTATGGCACCTATCATGCTGGGGTGCAGGCAGAAGAATAGGGCTTGGGCGAACTATAGAAAATGAAGGGGCGGTCTGGGTGATCCAGTGCTCGCGGAACGCGTAGGGGCTCGTCTGTCTGGTTGGCTGGTCTTTCTGGTCTGTCTGGTTCTTCTGGGTGAATTTCAGGTCCGATCAACCAGACAAACCAGATAGACCAGATGAACCAACCTCCGTTCGACGCGCGCAGTTCTGGATTCACCCAGGCCGCCCCTTCTGTGTCACGTTCGGTTGCAGCGGTGGGGTGAGAGGGACGCAGCCAGGCCATCCTTCTTGCTCGCCGAGGCCGCACGATCAGAATGTGCTCCCTTGATGCGCGCAGTGAAGGACAGTCTGGCTGCGTCCCTTAGGGCAAAGAGGGGAGATCAGATTGTTTATCCTGCCTCACCGTGGTGCCTCCGCCATTTCTGCGATGACGGCTTGCAGGCCGGAGACGACGCGCGCCATTCGGTCGCACTGAACCAACTCGGGTCTGTCGGTGTTCAAGTGGTAGGCCGGGTAACGGAAGAGGGCGGTGTCGGTCACCATCACCGCTGGGAATCCCTCCTTCCAGAAGGCCCAATGGTCCGACCACCCGACGCCGGGGACCAAGCCCCACAGGGCTCCGCCTTCGGAAGGAAATTGGGCCTGCCGTCGAAACGATCCCACAAGCTGCCGCACCAGGAACCCATTCTCCACGTTGCTGACGAAGGCAATGAAATTCCCGGTGGAGGGATAGATGAGATTCAAGGGAAAGAGGAGGTGTTGGCTCCCTGGCTCGTCTGAGTAGTACCCGATGGTCTCCAGGCTGAGCATGAGGAGGATCTTTTCTCCGCGCTCGCGGCTGCGCTTGGCATAGACGCGGCTGCCCATATATTTGGTTTGAAAGAGCGGCGGCTCCTCATTGGCAAAGGCCACGAATCGCAGGGTACGGGCCTGGCAGGTTTTCGCGAAGGCACGGGCCAAGGCGAGCATCGCTGCCACGCCGCTCGCATTGTCGTTGGCGCCGGGACTTCCCTGCACCGAATCGTAGTGCGCCCCGATGACGATGATCTCGTCCGGTCTCCGGCTCCCCCGTACTTCTGCTTCTACATTCTCGCAGATTTTTCCTCCCACCTCGTAGGTCTGTCGTTTTACCTCATACCCGGCACCGGCGAGTGTGGTCCGAATATAATTTGCCGCCATGACAAGCCTATCGTGCCGAAAGACGTTGCGCTCGCCGATCTGTCCCGCGAGCATCTGTACGTGAGAGTGGAGCTCCTGCTCCAGCGTGCGTTGCTCGTCCGTCAGCGGAGGCAGCGGCCCTTGGTGACTTTGTCCGGGCATGCGCATCATGGTGAACCATCCTCGCCAGCAGCTGAAAAAGTCCGCCAGCTTCGTTCTCGCTTCTCTCAGAGGCTCAACGTACCGAAGCGTACGCCTCGCCTCTTCGCTTGCTGCGGCCTTGCTGGACGGCCTTTTTGAGCTGCTGGCGAAAGTGTTTTCCCGTTGAGCCAGACATGCAACTATCGAAGTTTCGTCTATCGCGATAGTTATTCCGCAGCTTATTAGGCCAATTACGACAGGAACAACTCCGGTCAGGACCAAGGCCGGCGAACTCTCATTAAGCGCCCGGGGAAGTTGCCTCTGGGGTCATGGCTTCCCGAGACTGGTAATAGGAGGCACAGTCTTCCTCTCGTCCCCGTACGATTCGCTTTCCAATGAATGGAGGCTGGTGGCTGGTGATCACGGTGCACTGGCGTTCTCCGTGGTCGTCATCGTAGTAGAGGATGACCCAGTCCTGTGTTTTCTTGAGTCGATGGGCCAGGGCGCTGTTCGAAAACAGTGCAGTATAGTGGTGGGTGCTTCGTTGCGTGTGGAGGATCGGCAGCCAGGCCTCTTTCTCTGGATTGAAGCGGTGCGGCGCGATCGTTTGCAGTCTCCCGGCCCGGGCGGCTTCGCGGTATTCCCTGTCCACGTCCAGGAGTTCTTCCACCGGAGGTTCAGCAGTCGGGTGCCCAACCATTCTGCCAGCGCTCTGCCGGACACGTCCAAGTCGCGCAGTCAAAGAATCGATGATGCCCTGGAGCTTCTTGGGGCCGATCCCTTGGATTTCTGTTAAGCGTCCGTCGTGCGCCGCCATTTCCAGTTGTTCCAACGTGTCGATATGCAGATCGTCGTGCAGCCGATGGGCGAGGGCTGGACCGATCCCTGGAATGGAGGCGAGCAGTGAAATCGGATCCGTGCGCCCGCGCAGGCGATCCAACATCGGCAGCCGGCCTGTGACGACGAGGGTATGAATGGATCGTGCGAGGCTCACCCCGATGCCGGGTAATGATTGCAACCCGTCCGTGCCCTGTTGCTGTGCGATCTCTGCGGCGGGAACCGTCAAGCGTTCGATCGTTTCCGCCGCCCCGCGATAGGCTCGCACGCGAAACCGATTCGCACCCTGATCCTCTAAAAGAAGTGCGACTTCTCGCAATCGCCCGGCGATGTCCTGATTCTGCGCCATGGTCGCCATGCTCGTGCCGGACCTCACTCGTAGTGCAGCGCCTCGATGGGGTTCATCTTCGACGCTTTGTTTGCGGGGTACAGGCCGAAGAACACCCCCACGATTAGGGAGAACAGAAACGCAACGACGATGGCTTCCGGAGAGATAATGGTCGGCCATCCGACGATTGTGGTCAGCAGTTTCGCACCCCCGATGCCCGCAGCCACGCCGACGATTCCGCCGATTGCCGTCATAATGATCGCTTCGATCAGGAATTGAAGCAGGATGTGCCTGCGCTTTGCGCCGACGGCCATGCGAAGGCCGATTTCTTTCGTCCGCTCCGTGACCGATACCAGGAGAATATTCATGATGCCGATGCCGCCGACGATCAGTGAAATCGAGGCAATGCTCATCAGCATGACCATCATCGTGCGGCTCGTGCCGGCAATAGTTTTGGCGATATCCTCCATGGTGCGAATGGTGAAGTCGTCTTCCTCCTGGGAGGGGAGGTGGTGGCGAGCCCGCAAGAGCTCTTTGATGTCTGCGACGACGGCAGGGATCTCGTAACGCGTCTGTGTGGCGACCAGGATGATCCCGACGGTTCCAAGAAACTTCGTGCCCATGACTTTTCGTTCAGCCGTCGTGAACGGGAGGACCACGAAATCGTCTTGGTCCTGCCCCGTGATCGATTGGCCTTTCGGCGCCAGGATTCCGATCACACGAAGCGGGGTATTTCTGATGCGAACTTCGGCTCCCACCGCCTCTTCGCCGGGTTCGAACAGATTCTGAGCCGCGGTTTTCCCCAGCACGACGACCTTCGAGGCCGAATCCATGTCCGACTGGGTGAAGAAGTTCCCCTGTGCGATCGGCCAACTTCGAATGTCGGTGAATTCAGGAGTAGTGCCGACGACGATGGTGCTCCAATTCTTGTTCTCCCGAATGACTTGAAGCACGGACCGAGTGGCATACATGACGGTGGTCACCGATCCGACCTTTGTCCGGATGTCCTCCGCATCGTCGACCGTGAGCGTGGAAATCGTGCCGAGTCCGCCCCGTACGCCACCGACAGTCGTGGCGCCCGGAACGATGATGAGGACGTTGGTGCCCAGGCTGGCGATTTCCGCTTGAACGGAGGCGGTGGCGCCCTGACCCAAGCTGACCATCGCGACGACGGCGCCGATGCCGATGATGATGCCGAGCATGGTCAGTCCGGCGCGCAACGGATTGCGGCGGAGGATGCGGAGAGCAGAAAGAATGGTGAGCCAGAGAAAAGACATGGTGAATAGCTTTCAGCCGTCAGCGATCAGCCTTCAGCTCTGAGAGGTAACCGTTCGATCAGAAACTGAGTGCTGAGAGCTGATGGCTGACAGCTATTCTTTTTCATCTCATCCTCGGGCCGCCATCGAAGCCAGGCGGCAACTTTTTTTGGGCCTGTTCTTCCGGCGTCTCAATCCCCAGGATCACCTGGTCTCCTTCCTTCAGCGTTCCCTCGGTAATTTCCGTGAAGAGGGAGTCGGCGATGCCCGAGGTGGTCATAACCTGTCGCGCCTGTTTCGACTCATCCATCACCCACACTTGTGTGAGCTTGCGGTCTACCGGAACGCCCGGCATCCGGAAGCGCAAGGCCCCATTCGGCACGCGGAGTGGATTTTCCTTCTTGGCCGTCACAATCGTCACGTTTGCCGTCATCCCTGGCTTGAGCTTGAGCTCCCGATTGTCCACCGTGATCACCACGTCATAGGTCACCACGTTCTGGATGTTGATGGGCGCATTGCGTACCTGCGTCACGGTGCCTTCGAAGAATTGTCTGGGATAGGCATCCACACGGAAGCTGGACGGCTTGCCTTCCGTCACACCGCCGATGTCGGATTCGCTGACGTTGGCGTTCACCTGCATCTGGGTCAGATCCTGGGCGATCACGAAGAGCGTCGGCGTTTGGAAACTGGCGGCGACGGTTTGGCCGACATCGACGTTGCGGGAGACCACGATGCCGTTAACCGGGGAATAGATCGTCGTATAGCCGAGATCCAGCTCGGCGGAGGCCAAGGTGGCCACCGCTTGATCCACCTGTGCCTGTGCGACCTCGACTTGAGCTTGGGCGTCCCGGAAATTCGTCGCCGCGAGGTCGAGATCCGCTTGGGAGACGAATTGTTGCCGGCGAAGAGATGCCATGCGATCGAGTTCGAGCTTTCGCTGCTTCTCCATATTTTTCGCTTTGGCCAGATTGCCGCGCCCGCTCTTGAGTGAGGCGCGGGCCTGACTCACTCGTGCTTGGAACGGCTGCTGATCGATCCTGGCCAGGGTCTGGCCCTTCGTCACGACGGAATTGAAGTCTGCCATGAGCTGGGTAATTTTGCCGGAGACTTGGCTGCCCACCTGCACCGACACGNNCCAATACCAGGCGCCTATTCCGATGATCGCAAGCAGGGTGACGATCCCGATGAGCCAGGGGCGGTGGAGCCCGGTCCGAGATGAAGGGCGCAGCGGCAGGGCGGCAGGGAGATCATGCGCGCGATCGGTGGGTGCATTCGATGAATGGGGAGACGGAACCGACGACGATCCGGGGGAAATGATCTCCGTGACAGGAACTTCACGAATCGGGTCTTGAAGGTTGTCGGTCATGATGTACCTGCTAGTTGCTTGACGGCGATCGCCCGATTGGGTGGAAACCGGCGTACGATGATCTTACGGCCTTCCTCTGCGAATAACAGTACAAGGGCGCCCAGCGCGAGTGGTCCGAAGATCCAGACAGGCAAGGGACTGGTTCTAAAGATGTCGTTCCCCCAAGGGGTATAGATGATGAACGCCAGGACGATGAGTTCTGTTGCGATTCCCCAGAGGAGCAATGGATTGGTGAACCAGCCGAGTTGCGCGAGCGGCACGCGGTCTGAGCGGCAGGCGAATACGTTAGCGACCTGGGCGACGACGATGCCGGCGAAGGTGGCGGCGGTCGCCTGTTTATAGAGGGGACTGGACCAGTCGAGCGGCATGCCCCAGGTCCATCCCTCTGTCAGGAGCAAGAGAAAGAATGCGCCCATGGCGATTCCTGCTTCGATCAGGCCCAAGAAGAGATAGGCGCGCAGGAGCAGCGGAAGGTTCATCAACCGTTCCGTGCGTGGGCGCGGTGGAATGGCCATGATGCCGGCGTCGGGCTTTTCGGCGCCCAGGGCCAAGGCCGGAACCATATCGGTCCCTAGATCCACGGCGAGGATTTGCGGAACCGTGAGCGCCAGCGGAATCCCGAATAGGCCGTATGCCAGATAGGGGACGACCTCGGGCACGTTGCTCGCCAGCACGTAGGTAGAAAATTTCCGGATGTTGGCGTAGACGGCCCGGCCTTCTTCAATGGCGTTCACGATGGTCGCAAAATTATCGTCGAGTAAAATCATATCCGCCGTTTCTTTTGCCACGTCGGTTCCGGCAATGCCCATGGCAATGCCGATGTCGGCTTTTCTGATGGCCGGGGCGTCGTTCACCCCGTCGCCGGTGACAGCCACCACTTCGCCCATGTCTTTCAGCACCGACACCACATGCATCTTGTGCCGGGGGGCCATACGCGCGAAGACCGGCTCTGGCTCGCCGGGATTGGTGGGCGTGAGGAGCCGACGCAGCGCCTCGTCGCTCATCGTTTCGACCTGGTGCCCTTCGATCACGGGACAAAATCCATCGGGCTCAGTTCGGGATTCTTTCGGTGCCAGCCCGATCTGACGTGCGATGGCTAGGGCCGTGAGCGGATGGTCGCCGGTAATCATGATGGTGCGCACGCCGGCTTGGCGGCAGCGCGCGATGGCCTCCGGCACTTCCTGGCGCGGGGGATCTATCATCGCGACGAGGCCGAGGAAGGTGAGGTTCTGTTCCACCCGGTCGATATCCAATTTCTCGACACCCGATTCAATTTCACGCATGGCCACTGCCAGGACTCGATAGGCCTGCTGCGCGAAGGCCTGGCTTTGCGCCATGATGCGCTGGCGGTCCTCCTGAGTCATGGGCGATAGCGCACCTTGGTGACGTATCTGATTGCAGAGGGGCATGAGCGATTCCGGCGCGCCCTTCACGAAGGCCACGAGCCGGCTCTCACGCCAATGGAGGGTGGACATGCGCTTCCGGTCGGCATCGAACGGGAGTTCGCCCATCCGGGGTAACGGTTCATGGTGAAGAAGCCCGTGATCCTGCGCGAACTCGACCAGAGCCACTTCGGTCGGATCGCCCGTCACGGTGGGACGGGCGTCAGTCCGCCGCGAGCGCTTGGCATTGTGGCAGTGGATGATCGCATCGAAGAGTGGCGCATATTCCTCGGCCTCGACCGCGTTGGTCA
>CXWL01016820.1_pt1 | contig 12652 bp, 8 predicted proteins | sample 590931 | NCBI WGS metagenome assembly CXWL01 (sample SAMEA3498368, study PRJEB10139) | groundwater metagenome | biome: water well; material: biofilm material | place: Germany | collected 2015-04-27
GGGGTTCAAGTCGTTTGCCGAATCGAGGATTGAGTTCCCGCAAGGGGTCACCGCCATCGTCGGCCCCAACGGCAGCGGTAAGAGCAATGTGGTGGACGCCATTCTCTGGGTGTTGGGCGAACAGAGCACCAAGACGTTGCGCAGTGAGAAGATGGAAGACGTCATTTTTAACGGCACTGAATTGCGTAAGCCTCTTGGTATGGCGGAAGTCTCGCTCATCATCGGCGGACTCGATCACACGGCCCTGCCGCAGGAGGGGGGGGCGGGGTTGCCGAGCGAATTGACCGAGTTCCAGGAACTCATGATCACCCGGCGGCTCTACCGGAACGGTGACAGTGAATATCTCATCAACAAGACGGCCTGCCGGCTCAAAGATATCCGGACGCTGCTCATGGATACACGGGCCGGCAGCAAGGGGCATACGGTCATTGCGCAGGGACAGATCGATCAGATCCTGAACGCATCGCCTCAAGACCGGCGCGAATTAATTGAAGAGACGGCCGGGATCGTCCGGTACAAAAAGCAAAAGGCCGAAGCGCTCCGCAAGCTCGACGCCACCCAGCAGAATATCTTGCGCGTGCGCGACATCATCGCGGAAGTGAAAAAACAGCTGAACTCGCTGGAACGGCAGGCGCGGCAGGCGCGCACCTACCAGACGTTGCAGCAGGAAGCACGGGCGGTTGAGATCGAACTGTTGACCAGGGAGTTCGTTGCGTTACGGGCGGGTTTGAAGGACGTCGAAGCGGAGGTGCTGAATCTCGATCAGCAAGAATCCGAAAAGTCCGCCGGGCAGGCGCGGTTCGCGACGGATTTGGAGCAGTCCCGTTTGCGGGCGATTGAAATCGGCGAGTCGACCGGCAGGATCCGCGAGGAATTAGGCCGGATCGAGCACCAGCAGGCTCAGGCGCTGACCGCGGCCGAGGTCGAGCGGAACAGAAGCCAATTGTTCGAACAGCAGCAACAGCAAGAATCTCATGAGTTGGAAGGGCTGGCGAACGCCCAGGAAGAATTGGCGCACTCGCTGGAAACCATCGAAGCGTCGCTGGTCTCGCTGGAAGAGGATTTGCTTTCGCGCGAGCAGGCCTTCGCAGCGCTGGATGAAGATATGGAGCGCCTCCTGCATCAGCGAGCCTCTGCCGTTGCGGAAGAAGAGCGCGGTCGTCTCGACATTATGCAGCTGGCTGTTCTGGTGGCCAATACCGAGCAGACGGTGACGCAGTTGATTGCCAGAATGGGCGAAGTGTCCGAGCGGGGGACCAAGCTGGTTGCGGAGCAAGAGGAGCTGGAAGGCCATCGATCGACGGCGTTGACTCGCCACGAGGCCCTGCGACAGGAGTATGGCGAGGCCGGGCGCATGGTTGTCACGATTCGCGCGCAGCAAGAGAGCGTCCAAACTGAGGCGTCCAACGTAGCGGCTGAGCAGCAGGAGCTTGATCGTGTCATCCTTCAGCGATCGGAAGAATTGGCCGCAGTCGATTCGCGGTTGCAGGCGCTGCAAGGCGTGGTGCGCGAAGAAATGGGATACGGGCGGGAGGGACAGGATGAAGGCACGGCGCTCAAATCCTGCGAGGGCGTTCGCGATGCGATTGCCGAATGGCTTGTGATTCCTCCCGGCATGGACCGGGCGGTCGAAGCAGTGTTAGGGGAGCGTGTGCACGGGTGGTTCGTCGATGAGCCGGCCGTGGCGCAGCGTGCGATTAGTTTTCTTCGTGAAAAAGAACTGGGGCGCGGGACGTTTATTCCGCAACAGCCGCGTTGGGAGCGCGCCGGATCAGGCTCTCAAGTCTGGTGGCAGGCGCTTGCCGATCAGGCCGGTGTGGTGGGCAGAGCGGTCGATTTGATTCAAGCGGACGAGGCCCGCACGGCGGCGAAAGACTGTCTGTTCGATCGCGTGGTGATTGTGGAGTCGTTGGATCATGCGGTGCGATTGTGGGAACGGCAGCTCTGGGCCGGGGCTGAGGGTCCGATCTTGGTCACCTTGGGGGGCGAAGTGATGGATGCCTCCGGCGTCATCAGCGGCGGCCATGCCCATGCGGGGCAAGGGTTGCTGGAGCGTCGACGCGAGGTGGTCAGCCTGGAGACCAAGCGGAGCGAGCTCACCACAGCGGTCGAGTCCGACAAGCAGCGGCGCCTTGAATTGCATGGGGTCGGGCAGAGTTTGAGTCTGCAGATTCGACAGTTGGCCGAGTCGTTGCGCGATACGGAAATGCAGGATTTGTCCTTACGGAAAGACGAAGAAAACCTCCGGCAATTTATGGCGGATCTCGACGTGCGTCTTGCCGGAATTGCCGCTGAGATACAAAAAGGGATCGTGGACCGGCAGCGGTTTGAGCAAGAGGCGCGTTCGGCGCAAGCGCAGCTGGCGCAGTGGCTCAGTGAGAAGACCGGGCAAGAGGCTAGTTTGGGGCGCGTGCGGGAGCGGCTGACGGCCATCGATCAAGAGGGCCGGGTGTTTCAAGAGCGGGTGACGGAAGCGCGATTGCTGTCCGAAGGTCTGCGTGCCAAGCAAGGACATGAGCAGGCGAATCGTCTCCGCATCAGGCAGCAGCAAGTCGAAAGCGAACAGCGCCGGCAGGCTCTGCAGAGTCACCTTGAGGGCTTAGACCGTGACATTCAACATAGCCAGGAAGAACGCAGCCGCCAGGAAATATTGTGCCAGGAATTCGGCGAGGCTGCGGCGAAGATCAAAGCTCAGTTGATTGCCGCGCAAGAACAGCAGGCTCAGGAGATGGCGGTGGGACAGTCGTTAGAGGCCAGCTTGGACGTGGTGCGTCGCGACATGTCGGCGGTACGGGACGCGCGTATGGGGGTGGAAGTCCGTCGGGCTGAGCTGCGCACGCAATTGAGCGCAGTCGAGAGCACCTTGTCGGGAACGTATCAGCTGGATCCGGTTGCGCTTGCGGATGGTACGGCACCAGGTCTTGAGCTTGCCGCCGATGCCGGCGTCGAAGGAGCCGTCGAGGTTGTGGCCAATCCGTTGGCACAGACGCCGCACGCGGAACTGAAGGAGCAACTGCAGAAGCTGCGTGAACGGCTTGACCGCATGGGGCCGATCAATCTCGCGGCGATCAGCGAGCATCAGGAGCTGGATCAGCGGTACACCTTCCTGACGACACAAGAGCAGGATCTTGCCACGTCGATCAACTCCCTCAAGGAAATTATTCAACGGATCAACAAGACGACGAAGGACATGTTCGTCACCACCTTCGCCGAGCTCCAGCAGAAGTTCACCGAAGTCTTCGGCCAGTTTTTCCCCGGCGGACGCGCGGAGCTGTTGCTGGTCGATGAGCCGGTCGGCGAAAACGGAGAAGGCGCAGGGAATCAAGAGCCGGGCGTGGATATCGTAGCGCAGCCTCCGGGAAAGCGTTTGAAGAGCATCACGATGCTGTCTGGTGGTGAGAAAACATTGACGGCGATGGCGCTCCTCTTCGCCAGTTTCCTGATCCGGCCGACGCCGTTTTGTCTGCTCGACGAAATCGACGCCCCGCTCGATGAGGAAAATATCGGGCGGTTCACCAGCGTGCTTCGGGAGATGTCGAAGAACGCGCAGTTCCTCGTCATCACTCATAATAAACGCACCATGGCGATTGCCGATTCGCTGTTCGGCGTGACGATGGAACAGCCGGGTGTGTCCAAGCTGGTGTCGGTGCGGTTGGGTGATCTCCAGCCGGCCTGAGGCACGCTGCAAGGCTCGGATATCGCAGAGGACTTCTCACTCTCGTTGCTTGACTCACGTAGGGGTGTCTGTTATATCCCCCACCCATGGGCGGCTCTCGCGCGGTGGTGGGGCGGCGTCTCTATGGCCGAGTGGCACGCCGTCACGTTTCCCCCCAATCTGCACGCGTTTACTAGGATTCCATGAAGCTCTTTCGCACACTGTTTGACCGGATTTCCAGTAGTTTGCTCGCGACGATTCCGGGGAAATACAATCCGGCTGTCGAGTACGCGCAAACGCCTCCGCTCAGGCTTGTCTCAGATAAAGTTGCTCCTTTGGCGGCAACTGATTCGTCACGCCGGCCATCGGCGCATACCGTGAGTCAGCCTGATGCCATCGACGATGCGATCCGTCGCAGTCAAAGTTGGTTTCTGTCCAAGCAGGATCCCGCCGAGGGGTTCTGGGTGGCTGAACTCGAGGCCGATACGACGCTGACGTCGGAATATCTGATGTTGCGGCGGTTTCTCGATTGCGTCGATCCCGTCAAGGAAGAACGCGCCGTCCGGTATTTAAGGACGATGCAGTTGCCCGATGGCGGCTGGCCGATCTATTACGGCGGACCCGCAGAAATCAGCGCCTCGGTAAAAGCCTACTTCGCGCTGAAGCTCAGTGGAATCCCTGCTTCAGACCCCTGCCTGCTGCGTGCGCGTGAGCGCATCATGGCCATGGGCGGAGTTGTTCAGGCGAATGTCTTCACGAAAATCGCGCTGGCGTTGTTCGATCAGTATGACTGGGAAGGCGTGCCGCACATGCCGGTCGAGATCATGCTGCTGCCGAAGCGGTTTTATTTCAGCATCTACGCAATTTCCTACTGGTCCCGCGCCGTGCTCATTCCGTTACTGATTGTGTTTGCACATCAACCGGTGTGCCGCATTCCGCGCGAGCAGGGTATCGAAGAGTTGTACCTCGTTCCCCGCGGTCAGGTGCCGTACTGGAAGTATCCGCCCTTCAACAAAGATCAAGCCTGGTTTACGCCGCATAATTTCTTCGTCATGCTCGATGCGGTGCTCAAGCTCTATGACCGGATGCCTTTATTGTGGTTGCGTGAAAAGGCGATGCACAAGGCGGCCACATGGATGTTGGATCACCTCAAAGGGAACGGCGGACTGGGCGCAATTTATCCGGCCATGGCCAACTCCGTGCTGGCGCTCCGGTGCCTGGGCTATGAGATGGATGACCCGCTGGTGCAGAAAGCCCTTCGGGAAATTGAAGATCTGGAAGTGCACGCAACTGCGACGGTGGATGGCCAGCGTGTACCGACTTTGCATCTGCAGCCCTGTCATTCTCCGATATGGGATACGGCGTTGCTCATGAATGCGTTGATCGAAGCAGGCATGCCGCAGGACCATCCGGCGCTGGTAAAGGCGGGGGCCTATCTCATGTCCCGGCAGACGAAAACGGTCGGTGATTGGACGATTTCCTCCCCGCAGGCTGAGCCGGGCGGGTGGTATTTCCAATTTGAAAACGAACTGTACCCCGATGTGGACGACTCGGCCGTTGTGTTGATGGCGCTGGCGAAGCTCAAGATGCCGGAACCGGCGGACCTGCGGGAATCCATTCGTCGCGGGATGCAATGGGTGCTGGCCATGCAGAGTTCCGATGGCGGCTGGGGCGCGTACGACAAGGATAATAATCGGGTGGTCTTTAACTACATCCCGTTTGCGGACCATAAGGCGTTACTCGATCCGAGCACGGCGGATCTCGCCGGGCGCTGTTTAGAAATGCTGGGCGCCTTAGGCTATGACCGTTCCCATCCGGCGGTGCAGCCGGCGCTGGCGTTTCTCAAGAAGCAACAGGAGGCGGACGGGAGTTGGTATGGCCGCTGGGGCGTGAATTACATTTACGGCACCTGGTCGGTGCTTGCCGGCCTTCGCGCGATCGGAGAAGACGTCTCGTCTCCGTACATTCGCCGTGCCGTGTCCTGGCTTGAGTCCAAACAGAATCCTGATGGTGGCTGGGGCGAGGCCTGCCTCTCCTATGCGGAGGAAGCGCATAGCGGCAAAGGCCAGAGCACGCCGTCGCAAACAGCCTGGGCTTTGATGGCGTTGATGTCTGCCGGTGTAACGGAATCGTTAAGCATCGCCCGGGGCGTGCAGTTTCTCTTGAGGCATCAACTCAAGGATGGCTCCTGGGAAGAAGTCATGCACACCGGCACGGGATTCCCGCGCGTGTTCTATCTGCGCTACCACTGGTACTGTCAGTATTTCCCTCTGTGGGCGCTCGCGATGTATCGTAATCTCCGCTCGCGGGGGTGCATGCGAGCGGAAGAGCTTCGGGAGCAGGTTGAGTCTTCCGGATGCTATCGGTTTGATCATTGACGGACGCGCACGTTGTGACGACGCAGCCGCCCACGTCCTCCGTTTTCCCACCCCCTGCCCGCATCGCAATTTTCGTGGCTACGATCTGGGAGTCGTCCGCCGTGCGAGCCGCATTGCCCGGCGGGAAAAGAGACGCGGTTCATGGACGATCACGGTATCGTGTCCGAACAGGCGCCGGAGAGTGCTGGGTGATTCAGACGGGGGTGGGACCGCAGAAGGCACGTGAAGCAGCGAAGGCGGTATTCGCGCAGCAGTCGTTCGCGCTGGCGATTTCGAGCGGGTATGCCTGCGCATTACGGCAGGCAAGCGTCGGGGATATTTTAATCGGAACCAGAGTTGCGGCAGTTCCGGCCGATTCGACGGCGGCGCTCGAGTACGTGGAGGTCGGGGGGCAGGAGCGTGACCGCTGGCGTGCCGCCCTTGAGGTGAACTTGACCAATAGCACTGCGAGCAGCGGTGACTTTATCTCTTTAGATCGCATTGTGTGGCGGGCTGCGGAAAAGACGGCGTTGGCTCAGCGCACGCATGCTGCGGGGTTGGATATGGAGAGCGCCGCGCTGGCGAGCGAGGCCAGGTCCGCCAGCGTGCCATTCTTAATCGTGCGTTCGGTGTCGGATCTCATGATGGAAGAACTGCCTCTTGACTTCAATCTCTTTCTCGGGCTCACTGGCTGGGTGAAAGGCCTGTGTGCTCTGATCGTTCACCCTTCGAGTCTGCTGGGACTCGCCCGGTTGCGCAGGCAAAGCGCTGTGGCCGCTGAGTCGCTCACAACGTGTCTGCGGGCCGCGGCTGATACCCGCTTCGGAGTCAGGCCGGATTCACCCATGGCGATGACATTATGACAATGCTCGCATTGATCGGGCGGGTGGCGTTGACGTATGTCCGGGAAATGGGCCGGATGCTCATTTTCCTCGTGTCGTCATTCGGGTGGCTCGTGCGCCCGCCGTTCCGGTTCATTCAGTTCGTCAAGCAGCTGCATTTCATCGGGTATAAATCCACCTTCGTCGTCGTGCTGACGGCCGGCTTCACCGGGATGGTGCTCGCCCTTCAAGGCTATTACACCTTGCGGAAATTCGGTTCCGAAGGGTTGCTCGGGTCGGCGGTCGCCTTGAGTATGATTCGCGAACTGGGGCCGGTCCTGGCGGCTTTGATGGTGACGGCGCGGGCCGGTTCCGCCATGACCGCTGAAATCGGCATCATGCGCATCACGGAACAGATCGATGCACTCGACACCATGGCTATCAATCCGCTCCAGTATCTGATTGCGCCCAAAGTAGTGGGGGGCTTGATCGGCGTGCCGTTGCTGGTGGCGCTCTTTGACGTCGTCGGGATTTACGGCGGCTATCTGGTCGGTGTGGACCTGCTCGGCGTGAATGCCGGATCCTACTGGACGTCGATTGAGTCTGCCGTCGAATGGAAAGATATTTACGGCGGGATTCTGAAATCGATCAGCTTCGGGCTGATCATCAGCTGGGTCTGCTGCTACAAGGGGTTCTATACGCGCATGAGTGCCGAAGGACTGGGTTCGGCGACGACTGAGGCGGTGGTGCTGTCTTCGGTGGTGATCCTGGTGTGGGATTATTTTCTGACGTCGATCTTGCTCTAAGCATGCTCAAGCTTGTCGGAGTGAAAAAAACGCTGGGGACTCAGCCCGTGCTGCAAGGGGTTGACCTGACGATTCCAGCCGGAAAGCTGACGACCATTATCGGCCGCAGCGGAGAAGGCAAGAGTGTGCTGTTGAAGCATATGATCGGGCTGCTTCAGCCGGACGAGGGGCAGGTCTGGGTTGGGGATATCGATATTTCCCGTCTGCGCGGTCAGCCGTTGAATGAAGTGCGAAAGCGGTTTGCGATGTTGTTCCAGGGGGCCGCGCTGTTCGACTCGATGTCGGTCTTCGAGAATGTGGCTTTTCCGTTAAAAGAAAAGCTGCGCATGAAGGGGCCGGAGGTGGCGACGCGGGTGAACGAGATGCTTGAGCAGGTCGGATTGGCCGGCATGGGGCATAAGTTTCCGGCGGAGCTCAGCGGCGGGATGCGGAAACGCGCCGGTCTGGCCCGCGCCCTGGTGATGCGGCCCGAGATCGTCCTGTTCGACGAGCCGACCACGGGGCTGGATCCGTTGATGGCGAAAGCCATTCACGAGTTGATTACGACGATGCAGCGGACCTTCGGATTTACGGCGGTTATGGTCAGTCATGAGATCCCGGAGATTTTCTTCCTGTCCGACTACGTCGCTATCTTGAAACAGGGTCGGATTGCGGTGATGGCCCCGCCTGCCGAATTCATACGAACGACAGATCCGGAGATCCAGGAATTTATTTCAGTCGGGGGGCCGGTCGTGCTGTCCGGCGCCGCTGCAGGCTCGTAACGGGAGTATGGTGATGGAAAATACCAAACTTGAACTGGTGGTCGGTGCGTTTGTCCTGGTCGGGATTCTGTGTCTGGGCTACCTCTCCATCAAGCTGGGGAAGCTGGAGGTGATCGGCGGCGATCTGTATGAGGTTAGAGCAGAATTCAGTTCCGCATCCGGCTTGAAGTCCGGGGCGGCTATTGAAATCGCCGGGGTGGAAGTGGGGCGTGTGAGAGGGATTGCGCTCAAAGAGGATCGTGCGGTCGTCACGCTCGCCGTCGGTAACGGGGTCAAGCTTTATACGGATACCATAGCGTCGATCAAGACGAGGGGTATCATCGGAGAAAAGTTTCTGGCGCTGTCGCCAGGCGGCGGCGGCGATCTGTTGAAGCCGGGAACGATGATTCGCGATACGGAGCCGGGTCTGGATCTTGAGGAGTTGGTTAGTCAGTATGTGCATGGTAAGGTGAACTGATTTATTCAAGTCTCCATAGGGAATTGGCGGCGAGGATTGTGTAGAGGAGTTGTGAAATGATGATACACGAGAAGGTGTTGCAATGGAGTGAGGTCGTACGGGGGGGGCGGCGGCTGACTATGATCGGCGTCATGGGGGTCTGCCTGTTGTGTGGTATTGGGGCACCGCAGGCGTTCGCCGGGGCGCCGACGGATTCGATGAAGGGCACGATCGACGAAGTGCTCCGCATTATTCGGGACAAGGAATTGAAGGAGGCAACCAAGGCCGAGGCCCGGCGATCGCAGTTGGAAAAAGCGGTTGCGGAACGATTTGACTATAAGGAAATGTCGCTTCGTGCGCTCGGTGCTCCCTGGAAAGGTTTGTCTGATCAAGAGAAGCAGGAGTTCGTCACGCTTTTTCAGGATCTCTTAATCAGTGCGTATGCGAAGCAAATCGAAACGTATAAAGGCGAAGGGGTGAAGTATCTTGATGAGCGGACATATCACAGTGAGCAGGATGGAAAGGAATACGCCGAGGTCAGGACAAAAATTCTTTTAGAGAAAACTGAGCTTCCCGTTGATTATCGCTTGATTAATGGTGGGGCTGAGTGGCACGTGTACGATGTTATCATGGCTAATACCAGTTTGGTTCAGAATTACCAGAAGCAATTTCTTTCAATACTTCGAAAGAAGTCCTACCACGATCTCGTGGAGCATCTTCGGGAAACAGCCGATAAGCTCAAATCTCGGTAAGTTCATCCAGGCCGCCTGTTCATGTCCTCCCTGCGTCGATTTGCTATTCTGACCGTGTGCTTGTGGGCAGGGAGCGCCGCGGTTTGCCTTGTTCCCGCCTGGGCCGACACGCAAGTCATCCCCGTTCCGTCAGTCTCAACGACGCGCAATGACGGCAACGATCTGGGGCTGATCATGCCGATTTTGATTACCGACCCTGACGGCGAGTTGAAGTATTTGATGGCCCCCATGGTGATTCGAAATTCGATTGTCGGAACCAGAGGGGCATTCAATTTCTTTCAGTACGAGCCCGGCGGGCGGCAAATTCAATTTATCGGCTCGTTCACGGAGAAGATCGAGCGCAAGCTCGTGTTTAACTATCTGGATCCCGCCTTCAGCAACGGGCGGTACTTTCTCCAGTTCGGCGGATCGTTTTTTAAGAATGCCACGTCCCGGTTTTTCGGTCCCGGGCAGGATTCCGTGGAAGGCAATGAAACGAATTACACGGCCCGGGAAATACGGGCAAACTGGCGGTTCGGCGTCTACATGAACGAGGTGACACAGATTGCGCTGGCACAGCGTGTGCGTGATGTGCAGCTCCAGCGCGGGGCCACCAATCTTCCGTTTACCGGTGAGCGGTTCGGGGATGTAGACGGTGTCAACGGGCCATCGACGATCGTCGGGCACCGCGTGAGTTTTCACTATGACACGCGCAACAATCTGGTGACTCCGACAGACGGGATGGCCATCACCGCGTATGCGGAGTTGAATCAAAATATCAGAAACGAAGCCCATCCGGTGTATTCAAGATACGAACTGGAGGTGAAGAAACTTTTCCCGAGCGAATCGAAGCGGGCCATTCTTGTCGTGCGGGCAAATTTACAGGCGACGATCGGCACCCAGGTTCCATTCTTTGAGCAAAGCTCGCTGGGCGGGCAGAACAATCTCCGCGGCTTCGGCGTCGATCGTTACATCGACAAGCATTTGATCGCCGTGAGTATCGAAGAGCGGATCCATATCGCCCGCACCAGACTGGCCGGGGTCATGGCGGATTTTGAATTGGCCCCGTTTCTTGATACCGGGCAAGTCTTCGGGAATTTCAAAGATGTCAGTGTCAAAGATTACCGGATGACTCCGGGCCTCGGCATCCGCGGCATTGTGCGGCCGAATGTCGTGGGACGCCTCGATTACGGGTTCAGTCGTGAAGGCGGTGCCATTTTCGCCGGCCTTGATTTTCCTTACTAGGAAGCGGGGCATAGGATGTCGTGGGGCCAGATTGTTTTCGCCATCCTTTTCGTGAGCGTTGTCGTGACCGGTGGGGCGAACCCTCGGCTCGTGCTGGCGGAGGGGTTTGGACCGTTCCCCGTGAGAAATTTTCAGCCGCTTCACCAATTAGTGCTCGGAATGCCCGGCGATCGCGCGACGGTCTTGAAGCCCGGGGCATTCGATCTTCGCATCGAACTCGCCAACACCGCCAATGTCTTTTCCGATGCCGCACCACAGACATCAGTCACGATGAAGTTTGAGAGTATCCGGTCGGGACTCTTTTTCCGTTACGGAGTGACGGAGCGACTGGAGGTGGCTGTGGAAGTGCCGGTGGTGAACCGGTATCGGGGCATCATGGAAGGCATGATCACGGCGGTTGAGCGGGCGACGACCGGCTTGGCGCCTGACCGAAGGGCGCTCAAAGGAACCGGGTACGCGTACCAGGTGACATCGGGCGGACGCACCGTGATTAACGCGCGGGAGGGTGTCGTGGGATTGGGCGATGCTTCGGTTATGGGAAAGTATCAGGTGTTGACCGAGACGAGTGCATTGCCGGCCTTGTCTCTTCGCGCCGCGCTGAAGCTCCCAACGGGAGACGAATCGCACCTCCTGGGAAGCGGCAGTCCGGATTACGGGTTTGGTTTGGCCATGGAGAAACATGTTGCCAAGGACTGGATGGTGTACGCGAACCTCAACGGGGTCATTCCGACCGGCCGTATTGCAGGATTCGGGTTGCAGCCGGTCGTTTCTGCGCTGGTTGCAGTGGAGTATCTCTGGTCGGAGAATTTCTCTATCGTGGGACATTTCGACTATTTCTCGTCGCCGCTGTATGGAACCGGCACGCATGTGATTGACAAGGGAGTCACAGAAGGAGTGCTCGGTTTTAGTTATCGTCTGCGTCCTCAGTTGCTTTGGCAGGTGTACGCGGTGGAAAATCTCGACTTCATTACCGGGAGTGCCGCTGATTTTACGCTCTCCACAGTGGTGACGTTTCAATTTGGGTCATGAAGAGTGACGAGTCGAGAGGTGGCGCACCTAACTGCTTGACAGCAAAGGGCCCTTGTGTGAAACTGACAAACAATTCTATCTTAATGTACTGTGATGCGGTTGCATCCATTCTTCTGCCCCGTAGTTCGTAAAAACCAAGCAGAATAGCTGAGATACGATTCAAGGGAGACCATCCTATGTCAATCCTCAAGACGATTCAAAGTCCGGCAGATCTAAAGCGGGTGTCGCCGAGCCAATTGCCCGCGCTGTGCGAAGAAATCCGTGAGCAGATCATAGGTACTGTATCCAGCGTCGGCGGGCACTTGGCGTCGAATCTCGGCGTGGTGGAACTCACGGTGGCGTTGCACTATCTGCTGAAAACGCCGACCGACAAGATCGTTTGGGATACCAGCAATCAGGCCTACACGCATAAACTGCTGACAGGGCGCCGTGAACAATTCCATACGCTGCGTCAGTACGGCGGGCTCAGCGGTTTCTGTAAACGAGAAGAAAGTGCGTACGATTCCTTCAATGCCGGGCATGCCGGTACCGGTGTGTCGGCGGCGTTCGGACTGGTTGAAGCGCGGGAGCAGCTGCGACAGAAAAATAAAGTCGTCTGTGTCGTCGGCGACGGTGCGATGACAGCGGGGATGACGCTGGAAGGCCTGCATCATGCCGGCGGGTTGGGCAAAGATTTTCTGGTGATCTTGAACGACAATCAAATGTCGATCTCGAAGAACGTCGGCGCCATTTCCGCCTACCTGAGCCGGACCATTACCGGCGAGTTCTACGGGAAGATGCGTGAAGAAACCGGCCAGCTCCTCCGGAAGAT
>CXWL01104808.1_pt1 | contig 12652 bp, 11 predicted proteins | sample 590931 | NCBI WGS metagenome assembly CXWL01 (sample SAMEA3498368, study PRJEB10139) | groundwater metagenome | biome: water well; material: biofilm material | place: Germany | collected 2015-04-27
GCCACCGGCCACGATGCCCATGCACAAGCGCAGGCACAGTCGCAGACCGCTACCGATCCTGCTGCGGTTGCCGCCGCGATCGCCCAGCCTGCCCAGCCTGCGCAGGCCACCGCGCCAGTCGCGCAGCCGGCCCCTGCCGCCGCTCCCGCTGTTGCCGCGGTTCCGGCCGAGCCCGCGCTCGACCCGCTGGTCAAAAAGGACACCAAGGTGGGCACCGGCAAGGAAGCGACGACCGGCGCCAAAGTGCTGGTCAACTACACCGGCTGGTTCTACAAGCCGCTGGCCAAGAACCAGCGCGGCCGCCAGTTCGATTCCTCGGTCGGCCGCGAGCCGCTCGAGTTCCAGATTGGCGCGGGCCGTGTCATCAAGGGCTGGGACCAGGGCGTCGCCGGCATGAAGGTGGGCGGCAAGCGCACCCTGATCATCCCGAGCCACCTGGCCTACGGCAAGCGTGGCGCGGGCGGCGGCGTGATTCCGCCTGATGCGGACCTGATCTTCGACGTGGAACTGCTGCAAGTGAAGTAAGTCAAATCGATAACGTACCGGCGGGAGGCATATCATGAGAATTGCAAACGACGTCACTGAGCTCATCGGGAACACCCCGCTGGTCCGTATTCGACACCTTGGCCGCGACGCCGGTGCGCAGATCGTGGCCAAGCTCGAATTCCATAATCCCGCCCACAGCGTCAAGGACCGCATCGGCCTGGCGATGATCGAGGCGGCCGAGGCGGCCGGGCAGATCGGCCCCGACACCATCATCGTCGAACCAACCAGCGGCAACACCGGCATCGCGCTGGCGATGGTGTGCGCCGCGCGCGGCTACCGCTGCAAGCTGGTGATGCCCGAAACCATGAGCACCGAGCGGCGCACCTTGCTGCGCGCTTACGGGGCCGAGCTGGTGCTGACGCCGGGTTCGGAAGGCATGCTGGGCGCGATCCGCCGCGCCGAGGAACTGGTGGCCGATAACCCGAGCCACTTCATGCCGCAGCAATTCAACAATCCCGCCAATCCTGAAGTACACCGCCGTACCACCGCCGAGGAAATCTGGCGCGACACCGATGGCCAGGTCGACATCCTCGTGGCCGGGGTCGGCACCGGCGGCACCATCACGGGCGTGAGCGAAGTCCTCAAGTCGCGCAAGCCAGGCTTCCAGGCCATCGCCGTCGAGCCGGAAGCGTCACCGATGCTGTCGAAAGGCACCAAGGGGCCGCACCCGATCCAGGGTATTGGCGCCGGCTTCATCCCTGCCGTGCTCAACGTCCATGCATACGATGAAGTGATTTGCGTCAGCAACGACAATGCCTTCGAGACGGCGCGCGCGGCGGCGCGCGGGGAAGGGCTGCTGGTCGGCATATCGGCAGGCGCCGCGCTGTGGGCCGCGCTGCAGGTCGCGCACCGTCCCGAAAATGCGGGCAAGCTGATCGTGACGATCATCCCGTCCTTCGGCGAGCGCTACCTGAGTACGCCCCTGTACGCCAACCTGGCTTAGCGCCCTCGACTCCTCAGCTTGCCCTGGTGCCCAGGTCGCACGCGTGGTCGGTGGTGCCCTGTTCCATCTGCAAGGTGCAGTGGTGGATCGCGAAGTTTTCCTTCAAGCCCGCGGTGATCGCGTCGAATGCGCGGTCGCCCGGATAGCTGCCCGGCATGACAAGGTGAACGGTGAGGGCGTTTTCCGTCGTGCTCATCGCCCAGATATGCAGGTCGTGGACATCGGTGACGCCCGGCTGGCCGCGCAGGAACCCGGATACTTTTTCTGCGTCTACATTCGGCGGCACCGCGCCCAGCACCAGCTGCATCGACTCGCGCAGCAGGCCCCAGGTGCTCATCAGGATCAAGAGTACGATCACCAGGCTGGCTGCAGGGTCGAGCCAGGTCCAGCCGCTTGCCATGATGATCAGCCCGGACACGACGACGCCCAGTGAAATGGCCGCGTCCGCCGCCATGTGCTGGTAGGCGCCGCGGATATTCAGGTCGTCCTTGCTGCCGGCCATGAACAGCCAGGCCGACAGGCCGTTGACCGCCACGCCGATGGCGGCCACCACCGACACCGTCATCCCCTCCACCGGCGCCGGATTGGCCAGGCGCTGCAGTGCTTCCCAGCCGATCGCGCCGCACGCGAGCATCAGCAGGAGCGCATTGAGCACCGCCGCCAGAATCGAACTGCTGCGCAGGCCGTAGGTGTAGCGTTCGGTCGTCGCGGTACGCGCCAGCATTGCCGCGCCCCAAGCCAGCACAAGGCCCAGGACGTCAGACAGGTTGTGCCCGGCGTCGGCCATCAGCGCCGTCGAGTTTGCGATGAAACCGTAGCTGAACTCAATTGCGACAAATATCGTGTTCAGGCCGATCGCCAGCGCGAACGCACGGTTGTTTCCATCCGGCGAGATCTGGTGGTGGCCGTGACCGTGTGAATGGTCATGGCCGTGTCCGTCGTGGTCGTGCGACATGTCAGGGTTTCTGCATTTCGGACTGGATCAGCTTGCGGCTTTTTGCGTCGAGCTTCTCGACGGCCCGGGCCATCTTGTCGGCCTCGGCGAGTGCTTTGCTTTGCTCCGGGGTCAGCTCTTTTGCCTGCACGACAGGTGCGGGCGGTGGAGGCGGGCGGAAGAACGCGGCCTGGCCGAGCAGCACGAGCACTGCGCCCAGCAAGGCGGCGCCGGCGGCGATGGCGATCACGCGACGGTCGCCGGCGGGCGCGCCAGCGCCAGCCGGGCCGGTTGCGCCAGACGCCGGGCGCGGCGCTGAGGGACGCTCGATGTGGCCGCCATCCTGCAGCGCCTGCACCTGTCCCGCCAGCTCGCGGGTGGCGTCGTCGAGCAGCGCCACGTGGCGCTCGACCGCTTCGGCCAGCACCGCTTCGTTCAGGGCGACCAGGGCAAACACCGGGTCGTCGACGTCGATCCTGACGCCGGTCTTTTCAAACACGAGGGTGCGCAGTTTTTGCTGGTCCATGCGGCTTACCACTGCACTTTGTCGAGTTGTTCGAACAGGTCGCGGAACACGACCTTGATGCGCTGCTTTTCCATCACGTTGAACTTCTCGCTGGCGCGCACTTCGTCGGCCGTCAGGCGGGCGATGTTCATCTTCTTGAGGTCGGCGCCGAAGGTGTCCGCGTTACGCTGCGACAGCACCACCCGGCCAACCACGCGGTTTGCGTTATCGGCGTAGGTGTTTGACTCGGTAAATTGCTTGCCGCTGGCCGATTGCAGCAGGCCGAAGTGTTCGTTCTCCCACAGCACCAGCGGCACATTGGTCGACTTGGCCGTCGACACAAAACCCATCGCGGTGTCGTGCAAGGTGTCGCCGCCGCCGACGATGACGTGGATGTAGACCTTGCGGCCCGACTCTTGCAGCATTGAGAAGCAGTCGTTCTCCAGCAGGTAGGCCATCAGCGGCGAGAAGGTGTTGGCGCCGTTGTCGACGACGCAGTTACCGTCTTCCTCGAGGATATCGATCATCAGCGAGTCGAAACGCTTCGGGTCGATCATGCGATTGTCGGTCATTACCGGCACGTGCTTCACGTTCATCGCCTTGTAGCGCGAGAAGGTGGCGTTTTCCTGATCGGTATCGAAGCAGCGCAGCGGCTTCTCGTCCTTGCCGGTAAGCCATTGCGCGAGGATGGTCGATACCAGGGTCTTGCCGATGCCGCCCTTGCCCTGGAGGATGAAGTGAACCGTGTTGTGCATCGAATTGCTCCAAAATAAATGAAAACATCTGCCGGGCGACGCTAGTGACACCGGCCTTCGCCGCGGTCGGGCGCATTTCCGTTCGGGAATCCCTGATACCCCGCTTCCAGGAATGCCCACGTATAAGCGCCTTCCTTCAGCACCAGCCTGAGTACGCCGGTGCGGTTATTGTCGCGCATTTCGCTATTGCGCAATGGTAACAAAAACGGCGTGGCATACGCGCCGCCCGTGCCCACCACAAACTGGCGGATGCCACGGGCGTCGTAGCGGCCAGCCGCATCCTGCGGGGCGAAGCGTTCGTAATCATGGTCGTGCCCCGAGAGGACGACTTCGGCGCCCGCACCATGCAAGGCTTGCCATGCATCGCCCATGCGCGCCATGCTGCCATGTCCGCCAGAACTATACAGCGGGTGATGCCAGTAAGCGAGGATGCAGTGGGACGGGTTGGCGCCCAGTTCCTGCTGCAGCCATGCCAGTTGGGCAGCGGCCGGGCCGGGCGCGAGATTGCTGTTGAGGGAATAGACCTGCCAGCTGCCGAGTTTGATGCGGTAGTAGCCGGGTCCCGCTGCGCTGCCGAAATAGTCGAAGTAGCCGCGCGCGCCCGGCGTCTGGTATTCATGGTTGCCGGGCGAGGGCCAGGTGCGGTCCTTGAAGCGGCCCCAGGTCGGGTGATAGCACGCGTTGAATTCGCGCAGCCCGCCGCGCGGGTAGCTGATGTCGCCCAGCAGCAGCACGGCCGCGTTGGGGTTCGCTGCGAGGCCGGCTTCGACGACCGTTGCGGTGGCGGCGGCGCCCGACCACTTCGGGTCAGGATGGTCGCACCATGCGATGTCGCCGGCCGCGTAAACGGTGTAGTCCTGCGCATTGGCCAGCCCGGGCGGGCCAGCCGCGATGGCGGCCAGCGCCAGCCCCACCAGGGTCTTTGCCGGGCCTGCCACCTATTCGATGAAACGCAGCAGCCCTTGCAGTGCGTGCACCACGGTCTGTTCGCGCACCGACTGGCGGTCGCCCGGGAAGACCAGGCGCTCGGTATGAGTGTGTTCGCCCCTGGCCCAGCCGAAGCAGACGGTGCCGACCGGCTTGCCCGGCACCGCGCCGGTCGGGCCGGCAATGCCGGTGGTCGACAGCGCGACGTGGGCATTGCTGTTGGCCAGCGCGCCGATCGCCATGGCGGCGGCAACTTCTTCGCTGACCGCGCCCATCTGGGCGATCAATGCCGCCGACACGTCCAGCAATTCCGTCTTCGACGGGTTGGAATAAGCCACAAAGCCGCAATCGAACCAGCCGGTAGAACCGGCGATTTCAGTGATCGCTTGCGAAATGCCACCGCCGGTGCACGACTCGGCGGTTGTCAGCAGCAGGCCCTTGGCCTGCAACGCCTGGCCAACCCGCGCGGCCAGGTCGAGAATGTCGTTCGTCACGTGTCGCTCCTTAGGCAGAAATCGGTCGTTTCTACTTTACCATGCTGTTCCCCGCAGCGAGCGCCCCGGCACGTGAAAATTGCCGTGCTGGCCCCATCCTTGACTGGATGTACAATCCTATCCAAATCCCACAAAACCATGTACATTAATTGCCGTTGGGCAATTCTAGAGGGTGAGCCGTGCGACGTTTCCTGGTCGCGCCTGCTATCCTGCTTCGCGCTTGTGCTGAGTAATTTCTATAGCGCAATTCGCAATTTTTTGGATCACAATTGATGCCAATTTTTCATCTCCGCCCCCGCAGCACAGCGCCAGGACGTTCATGGAGCGCGTGAGCCGCCGCGTCGCAAGCGGATGGCTGGCGTTTTGCCTGCTGGCAGCTAGCGGCTTGGCGCGCCCCCAGGCGCCACTGGAAAGTGAAGTCAAGGCGGCCTACCTGTACAAATTTGCGACCTTCGTGGAATGGCCCGAAGGCAGCTTCGCGCGTCCCGACAGCGTGCTGCAGATCGGGGTGGCGGGCAACGACGCGCTGGTCGAACACCTGGCGCGCACGGTTGGCGGGCGCAGCGTCAACGGCCGTGCCGTGACCATCCGCAAGGTCCGGCACGGCGAGTCGACCGCCGGGCTGCACATCCTGTTTGTCGGCGCCCACGACCGCGCCGCCATCGGCCATTACCTGGACGCCGCGCGTGGCCAGTCGGTGTTGACAGTCACCGACGCCGACGAGGCGCTGGCGCTGGGCAGCATGGTCAACTTCGTCGTCGCGGGCCAGCGCCTGCGCTTCGAGGTTGCGCTCGACCATGTCGCGTCAAGCCGCCTGCGCATCAGCGCGCGCATGCTGGCCGCCGCCCTGCGCGTCGAGGGGGCCACATGATCCGCATGCATTCGCTGCGCCAGAAGCTCGCCGCCGTCGTCATGATGACCACGCTGGCCACGCTGCTGGTATCGGTCTGCATCCTGATTGCCTACGATTTGCGCCAGTACCACCGCGCGCTGCTGGGCGACATGAGCACCCAGGCTGAACTGCTTGGTCACATGACCTCGGCCGCGCTCAGTTTCGACGACCAGCGGCTGGCCGCCGAGAACCTGGCGCTGCTGCGCATCCGCCCGCAGGTGCGCGCCGGCGCCATCTACAATGCCAGCGGCGAGCTGTTTGCATCGTATGCGTCGGCCGGCGAGCCGCGCGAGTTCCCGGCCAGGCCGCTCGGCGACAATGTGCAAATCGAAGGCAATAACCTGTTCCTGTACCGGCGCATCATCGAGAACGGCGAGCTGCTTGGTACCGTGTACCTGCGCGCCGACTATGCACTGGTGTCGCGCACCCTCGACTATATCGGCGTCGCCCTCATGATCACGACGGTCGCGATGCTGCTGGCATTCCTGCTGACGCGGCGGCTGGGCCGGATCGTCACCTCGCCGATTGTCGCGATCGCCGAGGTGGCGCGCGAAGTGGTGAGCACGCGCGACTACTCGCGCCGCGCGCCGCGCACCAGTACCGACGAAGCGGGCGAACTGGTCGACTCGTTCAACACCATGCTGACCGAGATCGAACAGCGTACCGGCGAACTTGAAACCTCGAACCGCGCGATCGCCCGCGAAGCCGAGGAACGCGCCCGCGCCCAGCAAGAGGTGATGCGCCTGAACGAGCAGCTCGAGATGCGGGTGCACGAACGCACGCTGCAGCTCGAAACGGCCAACGCCGAACTCGAACGGGCGATGGAAGAAGCGAAGGAGGCCAACCAGGCCAAGTCGGCCTTCCTGTCCGCCATGAGCCACGAGCTGCGCACGCCGCTCAACGCGATCCTTGGCTTCGCACAGATACTGACCTCCGATTCGCTGCCGTCCACACTGCCGCAAAAAAAGGAATTCGCCGGCCATATCCTGAAGTCGGGGCGCCACCTGCTAACCCTGATCAATGAGATCCTCGACCTGGCCAAGGTGGAAGCGGGCGCAGTCAACCTGTCGCTCGAGCCGGTGGCGCTGCGCGACGTGCTGGGCGAATGCCGCAACATGATCGAGCCGATTGCGGCGCAACGCGGCATCCGCGTGCTGTTCCCCGAAACCTGCGAGACCGTGGTAGAAGCGGACCGCACGCGCCTCAAGCAGGTGCTGCTTAACCTGCTCTCGAACGCGGTCAAGTACAACCGCGACGCGGGCGCCGTGGTGGTCGATACGGCCTTCGATTCTCCGGGCAAGGTGCGGATATCGGTGCACGACACGGGGCTTGGCCTGCGTCCCGACCAGCTGGACATGCTGTTCCAGCCGTTTAACCGCCTCGGGCAGGAGAACAGCGGCCAGGAAGGCACCGGCATTGGCCTGGTGGTGACGCGCCGGCTGGTCGAACTGATGAAGGGCGCCATCGGCGTATCGAGCCGGGTGGGCGTGGGCAGCGTGTTCTGGATCGAACTGCCGGTCACCGTCCCGCATGCGCTGTCGATCAAGGAAGCGCAGCCCGTGCCGGCGCTGCCGCACGATTCGCCGGACGCGAACGCGCGCCATACGCTGCTGTACGTCGAAGACAATCCCGCCAACCTGAAGCTGGTCGAGGAGATCGTGCGCTTCCGGCCCGACCTGCGCCTGATGGCGGCGCAGGACGGCCACCTCGGCATCGAAATGGCCAGGCTGCACCAGCCTGATCTGATCCTGATGGACCTGAACCTGCCGTGCGTCAGCGGAATGGACGCGCTCAAGACCCTGCGCAGCGATCCGCGCACCGCCCACATCCCGGTCATCGCGCTGACCGCCAACGCGATGCCGCGCGATGTGGAGCGGGGACTTGCGGCCGGCTTCTTCCGCTACCTGACCAAGCCAATCAACATCGACGAATTCACCGAGGCGGTGGACAGCACGCTGAGCTGGATCGACCGCCGTGCCGCCCACGCCAAGGAGCAGCAGCCTTGATCGCGCACGACGACATCCTGCGCGCGCGCATCCTGGTGGCGGACGACAATCCGGTCAACGTTGAGTTGCTCGAGGTCCTGCTCAAGGGGCGCGGCTACCTGGACGTCAGCAGCACCATGGATCCGCTGCAGGTCGCGCCGCTCCATGCGCGGCACCGCTACGACCTGATCATCCTCGACCTGCACATGCCCGTCATGAACGGCCTGGACGTCATGCGGGTATTGAGGACAGTCGACACCAGCGCATGGCTGCCGGTGCTGGCGGTCACCGCGGACCCCGACAAGAAGCTGCTGGCGCTGGAAGCGGGCGCGCGCGACTTCATCGACAAGCCGTTCGACGCGATCGAGGTGCTTACGCGCATCCGCAACCTGCTTGAAGTACGTTTACTGCACCGCGAGTCGACCAGCTACGGCGCCAGGCTCGAACAGACGGTACGCGAACGCACCGCGGAACTGCAGCGCTTCCGCAGCGCGATGGACGCGACTTCCGACGCGATCTTCCTGATCGACGCGGCCAGCATGCTGCTGGTCGACGTCAGCGACGGCGCCTGCCGCATGCTGGGCTACGAACGCGACGAGCTGCTGGGCGCCGATCCGGCCGGCTTCGGCCTGGCCACCCACGCCCAGCTNNCCGGCCCGCGCCAGCGGGCGCCAGCCGGACCTGGTGGAGACCGAACTGACCAGCAGCGACATGGTGACGCTGCCGACCGAAGTGCGCTGGCAGCTGGAGGCGACCGACGGCCGCCGCATGCTGATCGCGGTCGCGCGCGACATCACCGAGCGCCGTCTCACGCAGCAGCGCCTGAAACACCTGGCCAACTACGACAGCCTGACCGGCCTGCCGAACCGCGTGCTGTTCTACCAGACCTTGCACGACACGATCGAAATGGCGCGCGACAAGGACGGGCGGGTGGCTGTGCTGTCGATCGGCCTTGACCGCTTCAAGATCGTCAACGACTCGCTCGGCTCGATGCACGGCGACGAGCTGCTGCGCCAGTTCAGCAATCGCCTGGTCCAGTGCCTGCATGCGCGCGATACGCTCGGCCGTCTTGGCGGCGACGAGTTCGCGCTGATCTTGCCGACCCGCGACCAGGACGAATCGGTCCATGTCGCCAATGAAGTGCGCGAGGCGCTGCGCTCGCCGTTCGACCTCGGCGGCCAGCAGCTCCAGCTGACCGCCAGCATCGGCATCGCGATGTACCCGGACGACGCCACCGACCCGCAAACCCTGATCAAATACGCCGACACGGCGATGGGCCGCGCCAAGGCGGCGGGGCGCGATGGCTACCGCTTCTTCACCGCGGGAATGAACGTGCAGGTGCTGGCCCGCCTCGACCTTGAAGTAGCGCTGCGGCGCGCGCTGGAGAACGGCGAATTCGAGCTGTACTACCAGCCCAAGATGAACGTCAACACCGGCCGCATCACGGGGGTGGAAGCGCTGCTGCGCTGGCACCGGCCTGGCTACGGCATGGTCTTCCCGGCCGAATTCGTTCCCATCCTCGAAGACACCGGGATGATCGTCAAGGTCGGCGCATGGATCATCGACGACGCCTGCCGCCAGGTGGCAAGCTGGCTGGCCTCGGGCATCGGCGAGGTGAGGGTGGCGGTCAACGTATCGAGCCGGCAGTTTGTCGAAGGCGACCTGGAAGAAGAAGTCGCCGGCGCGCTGCAGCGCCACGGGATCGACGCGTCGCTGCTGGAACTGGAACTGACCGAAAGCGCCTTGATGATCAACGCCGAGCACACCAGCGAAGTGCTCACGCGCTTGCGCGACCTCGGCATCCGCATCTCGATCGACGACTTCGGCACGGGCTACTCAAGCCTGGCCTACCTGAAGCGCTTCCCGATCGACAAGCTGAAGATCGACATCGCCTTTGTCCGCGACATCACCACCAACCCGGACGACGCTGCGATTGCACTGGCCATCATCAGCATGGCGCACAGCATGCACATGCAGGTGATCGCCGAAGGCGTCGAGAGCCGCGCCCAGCTGATGTACCTGCGGCGCCACCGCTGCGACCAGGTGCAGGGCTTCCACGTGAGCCGTGCGCTGCCCGCGCGCCAGCTTGGCGAGATGGTCGTGGCGAACCGCATGGCGCCGGACGACCATGCAGCCAACGACACCGAACACCCGACCTTGCTGATCGTCGACGACGACATCAATGCGCTGGCCGCGCTGCACCGGCTGTTCCGGCGCGATAACTACAAGATTCTGACGGCGGTTTCGCCCGCCGAAGGTTTCGACCTGCTAGCCCAGCACCAGGTGCAGGTGATCGTGTGCGACCAGCGCATGCCGTTCATGAGCGGCACCGAGTTCCTCAGCCGGGTCAAGGAGATGTACCCGGATACGGTGCGCATCATCCTGGCCGGCGATACGGGCCCGCAGGTGGTGCTCGACTCGATCAACAGCGGCGCGATCTACCGCTTCTACACCAAGCCATGGGACGACACCCAGCTGCGCGACAACATCCGGCTGGCCTTCCACCACTACTGGCTGGTCAACGGCGCCCGCGACGACCCGCGCCGCAGCCACGTCGTGACACAGGACGAAGAGGCCGAAGGCCTGCGGGTCAGTCGCCGCTGAAGTGGTCGAAACCCGCCAGTGACAGGTCCAGCGGGGCGCCCGAAGCATCGACCAGGCGCAGTCCCGGTTTGGCATCGATGGTGCCTGCCCGTGTGACCGGCGTCGCAGCTCGCGCCGCGGCCGCAGTCACCGCTTCGCGCGCCGATGCGGGCGCGGTAAAGCACAACTCATAGTCGTCACCGCCGGCCGCGCAGAAGCGGCGCTTCAGGTCTGCCGGCTGGCGCCTCAGCACAGGGCCCGCAGGCAGCGCATCGGCGTCCAGCGTCGCGCCGACCCTGGACGCGGCCAGGATGTGGCCGAGGTCTCCCACCAGTCCATCCGAAATGTCGATCGCGGCATGCGCTACCCGGTGTTCGGACAGCGCCATGCCGAGTGCGACGCGCGGCGTCGGCGCGTGCATGCGCGAGGCTGCGGCGGCGAGGCTGTCGGCGTCAAGTTCCAGTTCGTGGCGGTAGCCCGCCAGCGCCAGGCGCGCGTCGCCCAACGTGCCCGAGATCCAGATGTCGTCGCCGGCTTTGGCAGAGTCGCGCCGCAAGGCGTGGCCGGGGGCGACTTCGCCGAAGACGGTGATGCAGATATTGAGCGGACCTTTGGTCGTATCGCCGCCGACCAGCTCGCACTGGTGGGCGTCGGCGAGGGCGAACAGTCCGGCCGAGAAGCCTTCGAGCCAGCCGCGGTCGGCCGACGGCAGCGACAGGGCGAGCGTGAATGCACGCGGCGTCGCGCCCATGGCGCCGAGGTCGGACAGGTTCACGGCCAGCGATTTGTGGCCCAGCATGTGGGGGTCGGCGCCGGCGAAGAAGTGGCGGCCTTCGACCAGCATGTCGCAGGAGATGGCCAGCTGCATGCCGGGGGAGGGCGCGAGCAGTGCGCAGTCGTCGCCGATGCCGAGCACGGCTCGGCCGGGGCGGTTGCGCTGGAAGTATTGTTTGATGAGGTCGAATTCGGAGAGCATGCGGGATTGTACCCAAGTGGGTCAACGCGCAGCGAAATCGCATGCATCACCGCGGCAACGACGATTGCATCGCGATTCCCGCGCATCAGGCTGTCGCAAACCGCAAAAATCATTGCCATCAGTAACTGATGAGCCATCATTGCCGCCTACGCGGCAATGACGATGGTAGATTTGACGCTTCGGACCTTTCGCAACAGCCTCGCAGGCGGGAATCCATGCCACGCTCGCTGCCATGGTGCTGTTCCTGCCAGTTGGCTGGCATCGGAAGAGAAATAGTTCTTATAAATCAATCAATGAATTTGATGGTTTTCATGGATGTGATGGTTTTTGCCTCAGGGCTTGGTAAAAATACGTAGTTGCCAAAAGTGGTGGTCTGCTAGAATCGACAATCCCCGTAAGCTCTTGGAAGGCCGCAACCGATGGATTCGTCATCAGACAAAAAAGAAGAACTGCGTCAACAGCTCCGCCTCGCAGCGCTCGAATATCACGAAATCCCGCGCCCCGGCAAAATCAGCGTCACCCCCACAAAACAATTACTGAACCAGCGCGACCTGGCGCTCGCCTACTCCCCTGGCGTGGCCGCGCCGTGCGAAGAGATCGTCAAGGACCCGGCCAACGCTTTCAAATACACGGCGCGCGGCAACCTCGTCGCTGTCATTACCAATGGCACCGCGGTGCTCGGGCTTGGCAATATCGGCGCACTCGCCTCCAAGCCGGTCATGGAAGGCAAGGGCGTACTGTTCAAGAAGTTTGCCGGTGTCGACGTGTTCGACATCGAGATTAACGAATGCGACCCCGACAAGCTGGTCGATATCATCGCCTCGCTCGAGCCTACCTTCGGCGGCATCAACCTCGAAGACATCAAGGCGCCGGAGTGCTTCTACATCGAGCGCAAGCTGCGCGAGCGGATGAAGATCCCGGTCTTCCATGACGACCAGCACGGTACCGCGATCATCGTCGGCGCGGCGATCCTGAACGGCATCAAGGTGGTCGGCAAGAACCTGACGGACTGCAAGATGGTCGTGTCGGGCGCCGGCGCCGCGGCGCTAGCCTGCCTCGACCTGATCGTCGACCTTGGCTTCCCGATCGAGAACATCACCGTCACCGACCTG
>CXWL01017699.1_pt1 | contig 12648 bp, 13 predicted proteins | sample 590931 | NCBI WGS metagenome assembly CXWL01 (sample SAMEA3498368, study PRJEB10139) | groundwater metagenome | biome: water well; material: biofilm material | place: Germany | collected 2015-04-27
CCAGGGCTTTGCGATCTTGCGCGACGACAGCGGCGGCAGCGTGGGACGGCGCGCGCGGTTTCATGCCTTCATCGTCGATCGTGTCGAAGCGCGTAAGTCGGCGATGTTCGCTCTTGGCGTCTATCGGCGCGGTGCGGACCCGGCGATTGTCGAGGAATACGCTGCTGTGTTCACGAACTACTCGATCGAGATCTACGAGTCGCGGCTTGAGAACTACAAGGATGCAACCTTGACGGTGACCGGATCGATCGAGAACAAGCCCGGCGACATCACCGTGAACACGCGGGGTGATGCGGCAAATCTGCGAGAGCCGCTGCGGATAGCGTTCCGGCTTCAAAGCGGTGGCGGTACGTTCAAGATCACGGACATCCAGGTCGAAGGTATCTGGCTGTCGATCGAACTGCGCGACGAATTCAACGCGCTCTTGGGTACGAATGGCGGCGACATTTCAGCGCTGACGCAGACGCTGATTGTCCGCACGAACAATCTGCGCGCGGGCAACTCGCAGAGTTGACCGGCATCAATGCCCCCGGGCGGACGGGCGCATAGAGTAGATATATGAGCTACGTTGCACGCACGCTTGGACCCCATGAGCGGATTCAGTTTCGCACGAGCTATCACTGGCTCGTGTGGTTTGGCTCCGCCCTGCTCGTGGCGCCTGCTGTCGCCGTGGCGTTGGCTGCCTACCCGTTCAACGCGCTGGACTACGCTTATCTCAGTCTGAGCGTTATTCCGGTTCCGATTGGCCTCTATTACTTTGCCAGGGCCATGTTGGTTGAGATTGTCGTGACCAACGAGCGGTTCGCCTACAAGACCGGCCTTGTCGCGTTCCGGACGGAGGAAATCGGCCTCGACAATGTCGAAACGATCGGCGTCGAACAGTCAATCCTTGGCCGCTTGTTCGGCTACGGTACGATCACGATACATGGCACCGGCCACGAGTCGATTGCGATCAACATGGTCAACGACCCCATCGGCCTTCGCCGCCATATTCCGATGGCACAAGAGATCGCTGACGGCGAACCGGTCGAAATCGCAGCCTAGCCGCCCGCGGAAGCGTGTGCCCGGCGAACAAGGGCAACAATCTCAGCTTAGCGCGTCGCGGACCGCGCGCGCCAATTCTGCGATGGCGTAGGGCTTGTGCAGGACCTCCACATCGCTGGCGGTGTCGCGCTCGCCGCTCTGCGCGACTTCGCCGGTGAAGCCCGAGGTCAAAAGAACTTTCACCTCCGGCCTGTTTGCACGCACCCAGCTCACGAGATCGAAGCCCGACATGCCGCCCGGCATCACGACATCGGAAAAGACCAGGTCGATCTTCGCGCCGTCCTGCAGTTGAGCGACCGCCGAGGGCCCGTTTTCCACCGTTGTCACGCGATAACCGAGCATGTCGAGTCGCTTCGCCGTCACGGCGCGTACGTCGGGATTGTCTTCTACTACAAGCACGATTTCGCCAGTCGCTTGCTCCGGCACAGCAGCTGGCTGCACCGTCGTTTCAGCACCGCTCATGGCGCGCGGCAGATAGAGCCGTACGGATGTGCCCATGCTCACCTCGCTATAGATCGTCAGATGTCCGCCCGATTGCTTGGCGAAACCGTAGATCGTACTCAGACCCAATCCAGTGCCGCGCCCCGCTTCCTTGGTCGTGAAGTAGGGTTCAAACACACGCGCAAGGTGCTCAGGCGGAATACCGGTGCCCGTGTCGCTGATCGACAACATAACGTAGTCGCCGGGTTTCAGGCCCGCTTCGCCTGCAACGTCGTCCGGGCCGAGCGCCTTGTTCAACGTCGAAATCACGAGTCTGCCGCCGTGCGGCATCGCATCGCGCGCATTGATGGCGAGGTTCAGGATTGCGTTCTCGATCTCGCTTGGGTCGGCGCGCGTCGGCCAAAGGCCATCGGCAAACATGCTGTGTATCTCGATCTGATCGCCGAGCGTGCGCCGCAAAACGTCGGTCATACTGCGAGCCAACTCGTTGAGATCGATGGTGACGGGTTGCAAGCGCTGCCGTCGCCCGATGATCAGAAGGCGACTTGCGAGCCGCCCACCCATCTTGGCCGCTTGCTCCGCACGGCGAAGAAAATCGCGCCCCTTGTCGTCGAGCTGGCGCAGGCCGAGCAGCTCGAGATTGCCCGTGATCACGGTTAGCAGATTGTTGAAGTCGTGAGCCATGCCGCCCGCAAGTTCGCCCACCGCTTGAAGCTTCTGCGACCGCAGCAGCTCGGCCTGCGCCTCCTCACGTCGCTCGATTTCCTCGCGTAGTTCTGCGGTCCGTTCGGCGACACGAGCCTCCAATGCCGCTTCGGTCAACTTGCGTTGCGTTGTATCGCGAACGACGCCGGACGTTCTCAGGGCGCTCCCGTCGGCGCCGAGTGCACAGAAGCCTTGCGACGTCAACCAACGGACACCTTCAGTTCCCACAGGGACGCGAAAGTCAATCGCGTAGTCTCCGCCAGCCTTGCGCAGACGATCGAGCTGCGTATGAACAGAGTCGCGATCCGCCGGGTGAACTTGGTTCATGAATGCCGTTACGGGAATTTCCTTTGCGGTTGTTGGCAATTCCAGAAGTTGCGCAGCCGTTTCGTCCTGCCGCAGAATCCCCGTCCGTTCGTCGATGTCGAATGTACCCATCTGCCCTGCCGAAAGGACGAGGCGTAGCCGCCGGTCGCGATCGCGCGACAGCGCTTCGGCTTTCACGCGTTCGGTGATGTCGCGCACGATCGCCGTGTAGACCGCGCCGGCCGGCGTCGCGAGCTTCGAAATCGAAATCTCTGCGGGAAACTCCGTTCCGTCCTTGCGGAGGCCTGCCACTGCGCCCCGCTCGCCCATCCGCCGCGATTGATCGGGGGACGCACCGAACTCGCGGACAAACGTCGCGTGCGAGCCGGATGCACGGGCCGGAAGCAGGATCGAAAGCGGTCGGTTGACCGCCTCCGTGGAGGCGTACCCGAAGATACGCTCAGCGCCATGATTGAACAGGGTGATGCGCTGCGCCTCATCGACACAAACGATCGCGTCTTCCGCGTTGTTTATGATGATGCCGTTCAGTCGGTCATTGGCGTCGCGCACCGCTTGATAGGCGACTTCTGTCGTACGCTCTGCTCGTCGCTGGAACAGAACCAAAAGCACGGCGAGCCAAATCGTCAGCGCTTCAAGCGCTCGGCTGATGATACCGGGCAGGAATGGCGGCGGTTCAGGCGACAACGCCCAGCCGACTGCGATCAGCAGGGTGGCGGTGACGCTGGCGATAATCGCCTCCCGCGAACGATCTAACCACGCCGCGCCGACGCATACGGGAAGGTAGAGCACCCAAACCGTGTAGCCATGCGTCGCCATAAGATCGGCGCCGAAGATGACCGCCGCTGCCAGTGCCAGCCCGGCGAGCACGAGCCACTGGTTCTGCTTCGCGGGACCGAAGATGTCGTTGTTCATGTCGGCAGATTAACCGGGTGGCGGCCTGGTGTCGCGGCCTCCGGTGCACGCAATTGTTGATGCGGGTCAACAATCAGATGTCGCGTTGCGGTGTAGTAAAAAGCTGCCATCTGGGAGCACGGGGCAATGAAGGGATTTGTGGGCGACATCGAAGATCTAACCGAAACCAATTCGGACTTTCGGCGCGTACTCTACACCGGGAAAAATCTGCAGCTCGTGTTGATGTGTCTGAAGCCGGGTGAGGACATTGGCGAAGAAGTGCATCACGACCGCGACCAGTTCTTTCGGGTCGAGTCGGGGGAGGGCGACGTGTTGATGGATGGGCGCCGATCGCCGATCAACGGGGACGACGCCGTCCTCGTGCCGGCCGGTGCCCGCCACAACGTGATCAATACCGGCGCCAAAGCGATGCGGTTTTACACTCTCTACGGACCGCCGGAGCATGCTGACGGCACCGTGCACGCAACAAAGGCGGACGCCAAATCACACAAGCATCACTTCGGCGGCAAAACGACCGAGCGCTCCTAGCGGCGGGTACTGGTTAGGAGCCGTTCGATCTCGTGCACCGGGTGCTTTGTAAGGTCCTTGGCGATCTCAGCAACGACTTTGCGTTTGAGCGCGTCGGAAAGGGCGTCGCGCAACTCGGCTAGCGTTCTGGGCGGCGCCACGACGACAAGCGCCTCTATGTCGTTCTCTCGGGCGCACAGAGTGGCAGCAACGCCGTGCGCGAAGCGCTGCTCGGCGATCTCATGCCAGTCGGTCTGCTCCATGCCGCTGCGGCGTCCGGTCAAATGTTCGACCGCGCGCCCCGGTCGGTCCGCGCCCTGCAGTGCGGTCGCCGGGTTTGCCTCATCCTTGAAGACGGAGATCGGTTTGAGGTTTGGGTACAACTCGTCGCCGTCGTTTCGCAGAATGAGCGCTTTGCGCCCATCCCCAACGAGCACCCATGCCTTGTGAGGAAGTTTAACGCTGTCCATCGCCGCTCTCCAGTTGTTGGCAAGGCGCGCATGCGCTTGCGCACAACGTACCTTGACCGGGATTAACTTCGCGAATCCTTGACCTCCCGCAAGGCTGCCGTTGCCCGACAGCTCTAAGCTTACAACTAGCAACGAGAAGGTCCGCCTCATGTCTTACCGGAAAATCTTGGTCCCGGTTATCGGTGCAGCAAGCGACAAGGCAGCTCTCTCCGCCGCGTTTGCTCTCGCAAAACAATTCGGCGCCCACGCTGAGGCCCTGTTTGTGCGGCTCGACCCTGTGCGCGCCGTGCCCTACGGCTATATCGGGGGCGACGTCAGCGGATACTCCGCGCAATACGCTATAGAAGCGGCGATCAAAGCGTCGGATGAGGCGCAAAAGCTCGCGCTGGAAGCGTTCCGCGCGACAGCCGGCAAACTAGCGATCGGCCTAAAGCAGAAGCCCGGTGCTCTGCCTGATCCGACGGCGCACCTGAAGGTTGTGCAAGGTGATTTCGCCAACGAGATCGAGCGTGAGAGCAGGCTGAGCGACCTCGTCGTGTTCGGTCTCGTGCCAAACGGCGAGGGACAAGACACGATCCGCGAAGGCTTCGAAGCAGCTCTCTTGAGCGGAACGCACCCCGTGCTCTGCGTGCCGGCTGAGCCGACGGAGAGCCCGGGTCAGCGTATCGCGATAGCCTATGACGGCAGCGCGACAGCCGCGCACGCCGTCATAGCAGCACTTCCCTTCTTGTCGCGCGCCAAAGCCGTTCACAGCTTCGAGATAACGCTCGCGACAGGCGACTCTGAGCCGCTGACGGAGCTGCGCGAATATCTCGCGCTGCATGGCATCGGCGTCATCGAGCACCTGGTCGACCCGGGCCCGAAGTCGACGGCAGAGGCGCTGCTGCTAGCGGTCGAGGCGCAACGTTGCGACATGCTCGTCCTCGGCGGTTATGGCCACAGCCGTATCCGCGAGTTTGTTCTCGGCGGCGTGACACGCCACATAGCGCGCAACGGCGCACCCTTCGCAGTGTTGATGGCGCACTAAGTTTGAGTTGGGTCAGGAAGCGGATCATCGCTCCCTGTTATTCGTATCATCTCTTGAACCAGAAGGAGGATCAGATGGAACAGAGAAGCTCTCTCCCAAACCTGTTTCGCCGGGCCGGTACGTCGTTCGGCGGGCATTTAGGCGATCTGCAACGTCAGATCGACCGTCTATTTGACGATTTCACGGGACACTGGCCGGCGCTTCGCGACAAGAACGGCAATGGCGGCTATTGGCCGGCGCTCGACATGACTGAGACGACGGATGCGGTCGATGTTACGGCCGAACTCCCCGGCGTCGACGCGAAGGACGTCGATATCACCGCGGTCGGTACTATGCTGACGATCAAGGGTGAGAAGAAGACGGAAAAGGAGACAAAGGAGAAAGACTACTACTGTGCGGAACGCAGCTATGGCTCGTTCGTGCGTAGCGTCGAATTGCCGTTCGAAATCGACGCATCGAAAGTCGAGGCGAGTTTCGACAGGGGCGTCTTGAAGGTCCACGTTGCGAAACCGCCCGGCGTCAAGAAAGAAACGACGAAGATTCCGGTCAAATCGGCCGCCTGACCATAAGTTGAGGAGGCGGCGGTTTCTGTCGCCGCCACCGCCTCAATCCTGGTGACAACTTTTGCTACCACATGGAAAAGGGATAGAGCCAGAACCTATAAGCTCGAACCTCGAAGGTTCGGTGTGGTGATGGATCTGCAATTCCTGGGTGCGGCCGGCACAGTTACGGGTTCGAAGTACCTCGTGCATGCGGGCAACGATCGGCTGCTCGTCGATTGCGGTCTTTTCCAAGGCTTTAAGCCGTTGCGCCTGCGCAATTGGGATAAGCCGCCCTTCGATCCTGCCGCAATCAACGCCGTCGTGTTGACGCATGCGCACATCGATCACTCGGGCTACCTGCCGCTGTTGCTCAAGAAGGGCTTTCGCGGCCGCATCTATTGCACGGAGGCGACGGCCGATCTTTGCCGCATCTTGCTGCCAGATAGCGCGCGCCTTGCGGAGGAGGATGCGGAGCGCGCCAACCGGCTCGGCTATTCGAAGCACCATCCCGCGCTGCCCCTCTACACGGAGCGCGACGCGGAAGCGGCGCTGCGTCATTTGGTGACCGTGCCGTTCGGTCGCGACTTCGATCCAGTACCCGCATTGCGCGCAAGTTTCGCGCGCGCAGGCCACATTCTAGGCGCGGCTACCGTGCGTCTGTCGAACGGGCGGATGACGCTCGCCTTTAGCGGTGATCTAGGCCGCCAGCATGACACGATCATGCGCCCGCCCGAGGTGATACCGCGCGCCGACTTCTTGGTCGTGGAATCGACATACGGCGACAAGCGTCATGAAAATCATGACCCGGATGCGAAATTGGGCGAGGTCATCAATCGCACCGTCGCTCGCGGCGGCACAGTGGTAATTCCAGCCTTCGCTGTCGGCCGCACGCAGGCCCTGCTGCTTGCGATCGCACGCCTGAAGGCGAAGAAGAGGATTGCTGTCGCCACGCCTGTGTTCTTGAACAGCCCCATGGCCCAAGATGCGACCGCCATCTATCACCGCCATCGCAGCGAACACCGCTTGAGCGAGGCTGAGTGCGAGGCCATGTGCAAGGCTGCGAAGATCGTGAATTCGGTGGAGGAGTCCAAGCAATTGAACCTGTCGCGCGCGCCGAAGATCATCGTTGCGGGCAGCGGCATGGCGACGGGTGGACGCGTGGTGCACCACATCGCGGCGTTCGGCCCGCACCCCGAGAACGCCATCGTCTTCGCGGGCTTTCAGGCGGGCGGCACACGCGGCGCCGCCATGGTAGCCGGCGCCAAGGACGTCAAGATCCACGGTAGTTACGTTCCGATCCGCGCTGAGGTCGTGGTGCTGGGCAACCTCTCGGCGCATGCGGACAGCGACGAGCTTATGGCTTGGCTCAAAGGCTTCGAGAAGCCGCCGCGCCGGACCTTCGTGACCCATGGCGAGCCTTCTGCCGCCGACGCACTGCGCTTGCGCATTCAGGACGAACTCGGCTGGGACGCACACGTGGCTGAGCACTTGGAATCGGTCGAGCTTGAGCGTTAGGGCACGAGCACGGCTGCGCCGGTGAGCCTGCCGTCGCGCAGTGCGGCGAGTGCCTCGTTCGCCTGCTCGAGTGCATAAGTCGTCGTGTGCACCTTCAACGGCACTTGCGCTGCAACCGCCAAGAAGTTGCGAGCATCGGCCCGCGTCAGGTTCGCAACCGAAACGACTTCCCGCTCACCCCAAAGATCGCGATAGGGGAACGACGGAATATCGCTCATGTGAATGCCGCCGCACACCACGCGGCCGCCTTTGCGAACTGCACGCAATGCAACCGGAACAAGCGCACCGACGGGCGCGAAGATAATCGCCGCGTCCAGCACCTCCGGCGCTTGTTGATCGGATGCGCCCGACCACGCACAGCCAAGGTCCCGCGCCAGTGCCTGCGCCGCATGGTCGCCCGCCCGGGTGAACGCATAAACGCGCCGTCCTTGCGCGCAAGCGACTTGAGCGACGATATGCGCCGCCGCACCAAAGCCGTACAGACCCAGCGTCCGGCCCTCCGGCACTTTTGTCAGGCACCGCCAGCCGATCAAACCCGCGCACAGCAACGGCGCCGCTTCGACATCGCCTAAAGTGTCCGGAAGCGAAAACGCATAGTTTGCATCGGCGACGACATGGCTCGCGAAGCCGCCGTCACGCGTATAGCCCGTGAACGTCGGACGGTCGCAAAGATTCTCGTGCCCGCTCTCGCAGAACGCGCAGGTGCCGCACGTGCCGCCCAGCCAAGGAATGCCGACCCTCGCACCGATCGCGAATTGGCCGACCGAACGCCAGACACTTTCCACGCGCCCGACGATTTCGTGGCCGGGCACGATCGGCAACCGCGTCTTGGAAAGATCGCCGTCGACAACGTGGAGGTCGGTTCGACAGACGGCGCAAGCCGAAATGCGGACGAGAAGTTCTCCTTCGTCCGGCGATGGCGTTGGGCGCTGCTCAAGCCTGAGCGGCGAACGCGGTGCGTTCAATACCATCGCGCGCATAGGTTCAACGCGACCCTCGACGTGGCGCTGCGGCGCCACGCTCCACCCATGCGTCGCCGCGCTTGATGTAACGCTTCTTCACCGCGGCCCAGGCGACCCGGTGCGCAATTTCTTCGCGCCGCTCACTGTCGGCGTACGATCCGAAGGCGTTGTTGAACGCCGCACGGTAGATATCCTGAGCGTGGCCCGGCAATACGTGGCGAATGCGAGGAGGCAGATCGACGTTTGAAGCGTAGGGCATGGGTCTTCCCTCCACGCCGGAGTTTCGACCCTGCGCAAGGCCTAGAAACTGATCTCCATCAATACCTTTGCTCAGTCGCGCAGGGCAACGAGCGCACGGTCTTGTGCCTACCGCCGGGTGGCGCCCAGTTTTCGTTCCCAGTCGAGCGCCGTTGCCACAATCGTGGGGAGCGAAGCGTGCCGTAGCGTCCAGCCGAGCTCGGCTTTGAGCTTGCGCGCATCGCAAGCCAGCGCCGCCACGTCGCCCGGCCGTCGCGGGCAATCGCGCGTGGGCAGCGCGTGGTTCAGCACCTGGTCGAACGCCGCGACCACCTCGCGCACCGAGTGCCCGGTGCCGTAGCCGCAATTGTAAAGCCGCGTTTGACCGTCGGCGCCGGGCTTGGCGAGAGCCAACACATGCGCCTCCGCCAAATCCATCACGTGGATGTAGTCGCGAATCGCCGTGCCGTCCGGCGTCGGATAGTCGGTGCCGTAGATGTCGAGATGCGGCCGCACGCCCGTCGCCACTTGCGACGCCACCTTGATCAAATGCGTCGCCTCAGGCGTACGTTGCCCGGTCCGCAACGTGGGGTCGGCACCCGCGACGTTGAAATAGCGAAAGATCGTGGCGCGCATCCCAGCCACGCGCGCGATGTCCTTCAACATGAACTCGCTGGCGAGCTTTGAATGCCCGTAAGGGTTCGCAGGCACCGTCGGCGTGTCCTCCGCGATCAGCGCCGTCGCGGGCTCGCCATAAACCGCGGCCGTAGATGAAAACACAAAGTCGTGTACACCGGCCTTCGCGCAAGTATCGAACACGCAGAGCGATTTCACCGTGTTGTTGAAGTAATACTTCGCGGGCTGCGCGACGGATTCCTCAACGCGCACCGCCGCGGCCAATTGCACCACCGCGTCGATCCGCCACTCGCGAATCGCGCGGGTCAGCGCCTCTGCGTCCCCGCAATCGGCCTGGACGAACGGAACTTTCGCCGGCACCGCCTCGCGCGCGCCCGTGGACAAATTGTCCAGCACGAACGGCTCGTGCCCCAAATCCAACATGTGGTGCGCGATGGAACTGCCGATATAGCCAGCCCCGCCGATCAGCAGCGTCCGCATCTGAACCTTCTCCTTAGCGCGCTCACATTTCTAAACGCGCCGTTCATGCACCATTCAGGGCATGGAGGGCAAAAGCCGACCCTGGGGAAACCCATTCGAGAGGTCATAGAAATGAGACTGAGAACTCTAGCTCCCGCGATAGCAGCCGCGCTGAGCTTGAGCTTGATCGCCGCACCGGCCTGGGCCGACCGCGGCGATCGCGGCGGACGAGGCGGCCGCGACCATCAAGCACATCAAGACGGCGGCGACCGCTCTGGCGGTGGCGCAGCATACCGACAACGGGGCGGCAATCCGCCGGGTCCAGCCGGCGGTCCGGGTGCAGGCCCGCGCTTTCGAGGCAATCCGCCGGGACCCGCTGGTGGTCCAGGCACAAACTGGAATCCACCAGGTCCGCGTGGTGGTCCAGGCGCTGGCCCACGCTGGGGCAATCCGCCGGGACCCGCTGGTGGTCCAGGCGCTGGCCCACGCTGGCGCCATCGTGACAACGACAACAATCCACCCGGACCGCGTGGCGGCCCAGGGACGAACTGGGAAAACCCACCTGGACCACGGGGCGGTCCCGGCACATCGCCGGACCGGCGCTGGCGCCATCGCGACAACGATAATAATCCACCTGGACCGCGCGGCGGCCCCGGTACGAACTGGGAAAACCCGCCCGGACCACGCGGTGGCCCTGGCACGTCGCCGGATCGCCGCTGGCGGGATCGCGACTGGCGTGATCGCAACTGGAATGATCGGCGGAACCACAACTGGCAAGACCGTTGGCCTGGCGTGAGACATCACCCGCGTTGGCGTCCGCACCACTACTACAACAACAACTATTGGTACCCGCATTGGTACAACAATGGCTGGGACGACAGCTGGCGTTGGTACATCGGCTTGCGCTTCTTCGACGATGCGTACTGGTGGTACTACGACGATCAATGGATGTACTGGGACTACAGCGGCTTATGCTGGCGCTCGGGTCATCCACGTTGGGGCCACTACGGTTGGCAAGACCGTTACTGGCCGCGCCAATGGGGCAACCATCACTGGCGCTTCTGCTGGTAGGATCGAATGCAACGGGGCCGGTGAGAAATCTCCGGCCCTAGTTCTTTGGCCAAACGCGATAATGGTCGCGATACCAGGAAACGAAGCGCGGAATGCCTTCGCTGATCGGCGTCTTCGGCTCGAATCCCAAATCGCGCCGCGACGCTTCGATGTCCGCATAGGTCCGCGCGACGTCGCCCGGCTGCATCGGTTCGAACTTCATGTGCGCGGTTTTTCCGAGCGCTTTCTCCAATACCGAAATGAAATCGGTCAGCTTCTCCGACCGGTGATTGCCCAGATTGTAGATTGCATGCGGCGGCGTCGCGGTGGGCTTGCGCGCTACAGCAGCCAGCACGCCGGCCACGATATCGTCGACGTACGTAAAGTCACGCCACATCTCGCCGTTGTTGAACACGGCAATCGGCTCTCCCGCCAATATCGCGCGTGTGAACAGGAACGCCGCCATATCGGGCCGCCCCCAAGGTCCGTACACCGTGAAGAACCGCAAGCCCGTCGAGGGCACGCCATAGAGATGCGCGTAAGTGTGGCCGATCAACTCGTCGGCCTTCTTCGTCGCCGCATAGAGCGAATTCGGCTGCTCTGTCTCGTCGTCGATCGAGAACGGCAGCTTCGTGTTCCCGCCATACACCGACGACGAACTCGCATAAACGAAATGCTGAAGGCTCGCGAACTTGCGCGCCAGCTCCAGCATCACGACCTGACCCATCACATTCGACGTGACGTAGGTGTAAGGATCGGTCAGCGAATACCGAACCCCCGCCTGCGCCGCCAAATGCACGACATGCGTCACACCCGGATACTTCGAAGCGAGCCCCAACATCGCGTCGCGGTCCGCAATGTCGACCCGTTCGAACGTAAACCCCTTCTGCGCCGTCAGCTTCGCCAACCGCGCATCTTTCAGCGCCACCTCGTAATACGCGTTCAAATTGTCGACGCCCACAACCGCATCGCCGCGCGCCAGCAACGCTTGCGCAACGTGAAACCCGATGAACCCGGCCGCGCCGGTCAACAGCACCTTCATCTCAAAGGCTCCAATACGTAACGCCCTTCGGCACGGCGACGGGATCAATCGCCGACTTCACGTCAATCAAGACGCCGAGCGGCTTCAGCTTGGCAAGCAGGGCAGGGACGTCCGCCAAGAATGCGCGATGCGGCACGGCAAGGATCAACGCATCCAAATCATGCAGTTGATCGAGGTCGCTGAGCGCGATCCCATACTCGTGCACCGCATCCTGCGGCCGCGCCATCGGATCGCTGACCGTCGCGCGCACGTCGAACTTCGCAAGCTCATGCACGATGTCCGGCACGCGGCTGTTGCGCGTGTCCGGCACGTTCTCCTTGAACGTCAGCCCTAGGATCGCAACGCGCGCCTCGTTCAGTGCCGTATTGTTGCGGCTCAAGAACCGCACCACGCGCTGCGCGATGAACGCGCCGACGCCGTCGTTGATCCGCCGCCCGGCCAAGATCACGTCCGGGTGATAACCCAGCGCCTCCGCCTTCGTCGTCAAATAATACGGATCGACGCCGATGCAGTGCCCACCGACGAGCCCCGGCGTGAACGGCAAAAAGTTCCACTTCGTCTTCGCCGCCGCCAGCACGTCGGTGGTGCGAATCTCCAGCCGGTCGCAGATCAGCGCGAGCTCGTTCATCAGTGCGATGTTCAAATCCCGCTGCGTATTCTCCAAAACCTTCGCGGCCTCCGCCACTTTGATCGACGGCGCGACGTGAACGCCGGCGGGAACGACGGCTCCATAAAGACGCGCGAGGGTTGCAGCGGTCGCTTTATCCTCAGC
>CXWL01112250.1_pt1 | contig 12648 bp, 11 predicted proteins | sample 590931 | NCBI WGS metagenome assembly CXWL01 (sample SAMEA3498368, study PRJEB10139) | groundwater metagenome | biome: water well; material: biofilm material | place: Germany | collected 2015-04-27
GTACGTTTAGGCGTACCGTGAGTTCGAATCTCACCCTTTCCGCCAGTTTTAAAAAACAGCTCCCGTCTGAACTGACCCCGTAAAGTTGGACGGATTAGTTTGCTAGGCGCAATCCGAAGCATGCCAAACAATGGGAGCCCACGCTGGCGACCGCAGAACGCGTGCTAAGCAATGGTCCGGTTCGCCTCGTAGTGTCAGCGACCTGTGCGCCGTGCAAGCGATTCAATTTCCAACGGGCAATATCCCTGTTAAAATCGACGAAGGTGCGCCGGCATTGGCCGCGCGCCCTTCTTACGATCATTGAAGAGGGAAAGATGGCTATTCGAAGCGGTATTGGATTGTTGGGCGCCTTGCTCATGGCGGGCTGCGCCATGCCGTATACGCCGGCGCCGCTGGCCACCAATTACCCCACCTCGACCCAGGCCAAGGCACAGGCCGCGGCGCATTGGATGGTGATCACATCGCATATCGAGAAGGAGCTGCTGCCGACGCTGAAGAGCACGCCGAACCGCCGCCTGTACGTCGCACCGGGGCAAACGAGCGCTTTCAACCAGGCACTNNGTGGAGTTTTCGCCGAAACGTCCCCAGTACAAATTCAGCGGCGAGCGTACCGCCCTCGCTGCCGGCGCGTGGGTGATCACCGGAATCGACCATACCAACCTGTGGCTCGCCACCGTGGCGATTGCCGGGCACGACGCGTACTCATGGTTCCATTCCCAGTTCGCGCCAGGGGCCACGCCAAAGACCGAGATCATTGTGACCGTGTCGGTATCCGACGCACAACGCTATATCGCCCGTTCGACCTCGGTCTATTACGTGACCGACAGCGACCGCAGCCTGTACGGCGCGGCAGGCGACCAGCCAGCCGGCAAGACTTTCATGGTCCGGGGAGGCTGACGATGAGACACCGACTCGCCGTCGCCCTGCTGGCATTGCCCCTGCTGCTGGCAGGCTGCGCCACCACGGACCAGGTACACGGGTCCCCCGACGCGATAATGAACGTAAGCTACAAGGCCGGCGACGCGCTGCTCGCCCAGCTGAATGGAAAACTGGTCCAGGGCAAACCGCTGATCATGGCAACCATCGTCAACATCGATGCGCTCGAACAGAGCTCGACGCTGGGGCGCCTGCTGTCGGAGCAAATCACGACACGGCTGGTGCACGGCGGCGTGAAGATGGTGGAAATGAAGCTGAGGAACAATGTCTACCTGAAGCGCAATACGGGCGAACTGATGCTGACGCGCGAAATTGGCGAGGTGGCGCTGGCGCATCACGCGCAGGCCATCGTGGTCGGCTCCTATGCGGAAAGCAACGAGTTCATTTTCATTAACCTGAAGGTGATCCAGCCGAACACCAACTTCGTGTTGGCCGGATACGACTTCGTGCTGGCCAGGGACCGCGTCGTGCGGTCGATGCTCTCGCAACACTGAAGCTGGGGTCGAAACTGCGGCGCTGCTTTGTCATCAAATCTCCTCGGGTGGTGGATTGTCCACGCATCGAGGTGTCCGGGCGAATTAGACGTCGGACGCGTTAGTGCTCGACGGGCGATGTGGCTAGGGATGCGAAAATTGAAATTCCTAACCTTTAGGCCTTCAGTTTTGCGATCAACCCGATCTGATGGCCTCGATGTCGATACATCTGCGCTGACGACTTGAAGTATCCAAACATGAATAACGCCGCCGCCGTGATGAACTTCATTGCCAAAGGGCGGAATCCTTTCGGGTCGCTTTCGTACGGGTCCCACGTGTCGAGTGCTGTTATTTCGAATCCCTCGCTGACAAGAAGCTCTTTCAGTTCCCATGGCGTGTATTCGTAGACGTGGCACATGACATGTCGAGGGCCGAAGTTCTGCGAGTACGGCTTTGAGTCGTACGTTGGCGAGTTCGCAAACTGACGCATGATCTTGGCCCACGACGCGGCATTAGGCGTAGCAATGAAAAGATGCCCGCCCGGCATGAGCACACGCTTGATCTCCTTGATGAATGCCCTTGGGCTGGATGCGACGTGTTCGATCACTTCCATGGTCGTGACCAGTTCGAAGCTCGCGTCAGGATATGGGAATGCGCCCTCGAAGTCGAATGCGTCCAAGTCCCACCGCACGCTTGGACCATCCGGCGGTGAAAATGATGCTGAATCGCGCGCCTTTTCGTGACCACCAAGCTCATCCGGGGCTACATTACCGCGAAGCTGGCAGCCGAGGTGCGCCAGAAGAGAGCCGACATGGACATCATGCCCAAGATCCAGCGTCTTCGTATTTTGAAGGTTGAGGTTCGCCCTCAAGAAGTCGACACAGGACACTATCCTTCCCTTGTTCCATTGGACATAGTCCGGAGGGTTCATGTGCTGCAACAGTGCTGCCAATTCTCTTGCGTCGTGCCTCATAATTTCCTCCGGATCAAGTCGTGGACCTACCAGCAGGTGGTAATTTACCGTGCCGCGGGAGCGGGCGCCATACCTCAGTGCCGCGCTAAGCGCACCGATTCCTGCAATTAGTTCCCGTCGCGTAGCCCCACAATAAAAGGAGACCCGGCGCGAATAGCCAAAGTGCGCGTGGCTCGGGAACAGCATTGAATTCCACCGTCAGATCATCAAAACCTACGGGGTGGTCGCCGCCAATATTCGAAAAAAGAAGCCAGTCAACATCAGTCCATGCAGGACCGTCGAAGCTGAGGGTGCGATACTAATCGGTGGAATACTCAGCGCGAATCTCCCCACCCTTGGACGACGTTAGCCAATATCCTCCGCCCTCGGTCGAAGCGGTAACGCTGTTATCGAACGTGATGGACTGCCCAGTGGGCGCCGAGATGCCGTCATAGGCGCTCGTTACATGAAAATGGCAGCGGACCGATAGGACGAACCCGCGCATGTGTAGGTTTTTTCGCGCGTCCTGATTCGTAAGATCCTCAAAATCCATCGTGACGACAACGGCGGATGCCGGCTGAGCGAACATTGCCAGTACGAGCAGAAGGCACGAAAGCAAGCGCCGAAGGGGAAGCATCATTTTGTCTCCGTTTCGACGTCGGACAGCACAATGTTTGAATTGCATTATGTCACCTCATTTGGTGTCAAAAAGCTCACAATGTAACTCTGCATCAGTTGACCGTGCGGGAGCATCCTGGCGCCTAAAGGTCGTGGATTTACAGGTATAGAAACTGAGAGAAGAGGTGAGGCTGGCGCGTCGTGGCGCCATCGACATAGCCGGTTTTCCTGTTGCCGTCCTCGTCCCGGAGGTAGGGCGGGCCTCACGCGCGCGCGTCGTCGCCCCGTCCGGGTTGCTCCACCTTGACCACATCGGCGCCCAGGTCTCCCAGCATCTGGCTGACCCAGGGACCGGCGGGGATGCGCGACAGGTCGGGCACCCTGATGCCGCTCAGCGGAGCGGCGCGCAGTGCGGCGGCCGTGTCAGCTGAACGCAGCGATGCCGGTAATGGCGCGGCCGATGATCAGCGCGTGTACGTCATGGGTGCCTTCGTATGTGTTGACCACCTCGAGGTTCACCATGTGGCGGATCACGCCGAATTCGTCGCTGATGCCGTTCCCGCCCATCATGTCGCGCGCCATGCGGGCGATGTCCAGCGCCTTGCCGCAGCTGTTGCGCTTCATGATCGACGTCAGTTCGACGGCGGCACTGCCTTCGTCTTTCATGTGGCCAAGGCGCAGGCATCCTTGCAGGCCGATGGTGATTTCAGTGAGCATGTCGGCCAGCTTCTTCTGAACCAGCTGGTTGGCCGCCAAGGGCCGGCCGAACTGCTTGCGGTCCATCGTGTACTGGCGGGCACGCACATAACAGTCCTCGGCAGCGCCCAGCGCGCCCCATGCGATGCCGTAGCGTGCGCTGTTCAGACAGGTGAAGGGGCCGCGCAGGCCTCGTACATCCGGAAAGGCGTTCTCTTCCGGACAGAACACGTCGTCCATCACGATTTCGCCTGTAATACTGGCGCGCAGGCCGAACTTGCCGTGGATTTCGGGGGCACTCAGGCCTTTCCAGCCTTTCTCGAGCACGAAGCCGCGGATTGCGCCTTCGTCATCTTTGGCCCACACGACGAATACGTCGGCAATCGGGCTATTGGTGATCCACATCTTCGCACCAGTCAGGCTATAGCCGCCCGCCACCTTGCGCGCACGCGTGACCATACTGCCGGGATCGGAGCCATGGTCGGGTTCGGTCAGGCCGAAGCAGCCGATCGATTCACCGCGCGCCAGCTTTGGCAGGTATTTTTGCTTGGTGGCTTCCGAACCGAACGCGTTGATAGGAACCATCACCAGCGACGATTGCACGCTCATCATGGAACGGTAGCCCGAATCGACTCTTTCCACTTCGCGCGCGGCCAGCCCGTAGCAGACATAGTTCAGGCCGGCTCCTCCATACTGTTCGGGAATCGTGGCGCCAAGCAGGCCGAGCTCGCCCATCTCGCGGAATATCGCGGTGTCCGTATTCGCATGGCGGAACGATTCAAGCACGCGCGGCGCCAGGCTTCCCTGGCAGTATTGGCGGGCTGCGTCGCGCACCGCGCGTTCGTCCTCGGTGAGCTGCTGGTCGAGCAGCAAAGGGTCGTCCCAGTGGAAGGCAGTTTTGCTCATGATGTCTCATCAATGTTTGAATGAGGCGATGTTACGTGCCGCGATCGCCTTTGCGCAAACGATAAAACTGAACACAGCTATGCGAAAATATCATATCGCGGCTTTTGCCTTAGGGGCTTTTCGCTGAAATCCGATCCGTCGAAATGAGGATGCATGTCAAGAAAAATACCGATGCTCAAAGCGCTGACCTGTTTCGACGCGGCGGCGCGGCACCAGAGTTATACAGATGCGGCGCGCGAGCTGGCCCTGACCCAGAGCGCAGTATCGCGCCAGGTGGCGACACTTGAAGCCTATCTCGGCGTAAAACTGTTTACCCGGACCGGCCACGGCGTCGCGTTGACCGAGGCTGGCGCCAACTATGCGCGCCAGGTCGCGCCGCGCCTCGACGGACTCGAGCGCGACACGCTCGATGCCATGGCCAGGCAGGGCGGCGGACAGGCGGTAGCGCTGGCTGCCGTTCCCACCTTCGCCGCCCGCTGGCTGATGCCGCGCCTACCCCTGCTGCGCCAGCAGTATCCTGACATGACGGTACATATCGATTCGCGCACGCGACCGTTCATGTTCAGCGATACCGAGTTCGATGCGGCGCTGTATGCGGGAACGCCCGAACAGCTGGCGAACTGGCCGGGAACCAGCGCGATTCGCCTGATGGACGAGCGGATCATCCCCGTGGCTAGTCCGAAACTGCTGGCAGGGCGCAGGCGCTGGCGCCCGCGCGACCTGCTGGAGTTGCCGCTGCTTCAGCAAAGTACGCGACCGGATGCGTGGCGCCAATGGTTCGAGGCCATGGATGTGAGCAACGAGCTCGCACTGCGCGGTCCGCGTTTCGAGCTGTTTTCGATGTTGACGATTGGCGCCGCGCACGGTCTTGGGGTCGCGCTGCTTCCTGCCATCCTGATCGAATCGGAACTGGCGAGCGGCGAACTGCGCCAGGTTTGCGACACTGCGGTTCACGGCCACCGCGCCTATTATCTTGTCACGCCCGAGCGTGCCGAGAACAAGTCGGCGTTGCCGCTATTTTCTGACTGGCTGCTGCAGCAATGCGGGGGTTGAGGCGTTTCACATTGCTGTGCTGATCAAATCAGCAAGGCAGCAGGGTCACGTCATGGCTTTGTCGCCGATGCCCCGGCAAAATGGGCTTCAATTTCTTCCAGCGTGCGGCCCTTGGTCTCGGGAAGCAAGAAGGCGGCCGTCAGGAAGTAAAGAACGGTAAAGCCGGCACCAAAGAAGAAGATTGTCGAATAGCCGTAGTACCCGACAATTGGCAAGAACATCGCGGCAATGACCGTCGACACGAATTGGTTAATCAGCAGCGCAATGCTCATCCCATTGGATCGAATCCGCGTCGGCATCAGCTCCGACAGCGCCAGCCATACACAAACGCCCGGGCCCACGGCAAAGCCGGCGACGAAGAGACAAATCGCCAGCGCGACCTTGAGGCCATGTTCTGGCGGTGGCACAGTACCGAGCGACGCCCGTTCAATCGTCAGCGGGGCATCGCGCGCCTGTGCAGGATCGGCAAACGGGTTCAGATGCAGGCGACGGAAGAACGCGCCGATGACGCTGTCCTGTGAAACCGTGTCTTCGCGCGCCAGCGTCATCACCGGTAGCAGCGCGTCGTCACTGCGGCGCGACTGAACATTCGTGAACGGGCCATACGCGTACGCCACTGTCAGCTGTTGCGCGTCGCTGTTCGTGGCGCCCAACGCCGCAAGCTGTTGCTGGTCGAATTGCAGCGACAGCCTTCCGTCCTTCACCTGGGCTTCGACCAGGGCCGTGACGTCTCGCTGCGCGGACTCGACATCCCGGAACAGCAGTCCAGTTGTCAGCAAGGCGATAACGATACAGCCGGTACCCAGCATCAGCAGGAACCTGCGGCCCTTGCGGTCGACGAGGGCGACCGCCACCACCGTCATCACGGCGTTCAGTACCTTGAGGCCCACATCCGCAGCGTTGGCAGACGCACCTGGCAGGCCCGCCTGGTTCAGGATCGTGACCACGTAGGCCAGGATCGAATTGATGCCGGTGGCCTGCGTCAGCGCGAGTACCAGGCAGGCAAGCAGGAAGGGCAGTGCATAACGGCGGCTGGTCAGCGAATCGCGGGCGACCAGCGGCTTGTCCTCGTTGCGCAGCGCCTGCTTGCCTTGCGCGCGCAAGGCGAGCCAGCGCGGTGATTCCTTGAGTGCGAGGCAGCCGAGCGTGAACACAAGCCCGGGAGCGAGGCAAATCCAGAAGATCGCGCGCCATGCGCCGTCCTTGGCGGCGAAAACAGCCTCTGCGCGCGCAGCCTGCGCCAGCGTGGCGGCAGCCTGGGTGGCAACGTCGACGTTCTGGGCCTGCGACAGGCCTATCACTGCGGCGCCGACCAACCCTATCGTCAGCAGCAGTTGGAACAATGCGGTTCCACTGCCGCGCCGGTGGGCGGGCAGCGCTTCGGCGAGGTAGAGCGGCACCACCACGCCGATCAAGCCTCCGCTGATCCCCTGAAGCAGGCGCCCGAGCAGCAGCGGCGTGTAGCCCTCGGCGAGCGCAATGATCGGGATGCTGATGGTGAACAGGGTGCCCGCAAGGACCATCGACCAGCGTCGTCCGATGGTGTCGGCCAGCGCGCCGGCGAACAGCGAGGACAGCACAGATCCCAGCAGGACCGCCGCGACGATGAACGACAGCTGCTGCGCGCTTAGCTTCCATGCCACCGACGCCGTCGCTTCCAGATAGGGAAGCGCGCCGGCGATAATGCCGATGTCGATCCCATACAGCAGTCCCCCCATGCCTCCGATGAACAACAGGTAGCGCATCCCGCGGTCGGGTTCTGTGATGGTGTGGCTCATGGTGTCTCCGGTTTTTTTCTAGTTGGTCAGGTCGATTGCTTCGCCTTCGACGAACACTGCGACCGGGTGCAGTGATTTGTCGAGGACGACGATATCGGCCCAGGCGCCAGGCGCCAGGCGCCCGCGCCCGGTCTCGCCGAGATAGTCGGCTGGGTAAAGCGAGAGACGGTGCGAGGCGTCGGCCAGGTCGAGGCCGAGGCTGACAAAATTGCGCAGGGCCTGGTCCATCGTCAGCACGCTGCCAGCCAGCGAGCCAGTGGCAAGGCGTACACACCCGCCGCACTTGTAGACGCGCTGGGTGCCGAGGGCGTATTCGCCGTCCGGCATGCCGGTTGCGGCGGTAGCGTCGGTGACGCCATACAGGCGCGGAATTGCGCGCAGTGCGGTCAGCAGGGCGCCCTTGCTGACGTGTTGCAGGTCGGGGATGATTTCCGCGTACCCCGCGTGCGCAAGGGCTGCGCCAACCATGCCGGGTTCGTAGTGGGTCATCCCGGTCATGCCATTGAAAAGGTGCGTGAAGCCTGAAACCCCGGCGTCAAGCGCGGCGACACCGTCTTCGTAGGTGCCGGCACTGTGGCCGATCTGCACGCGGATACCCAATGCCGCGAGTTGCGGGATCAGTGCGAGATGGCCGTCCACTTCCGGGGCCATCGTCAGGACGCGGATCGGCGCCACCGCATGCAGGCTGCGTACCAGTTCTTCGGTCGCGACGATTACGTCGGGCGGTTGGGCGCCTAGTCGGCGGTGATTCAGGAACGGGCCTTCAAGGTGCACGCCGAGCATTCGCGCGCCGCCTTGGGGCCGCCGCGCGATCACGCCGGACAGGCCGGCCAGCGCACGCCGTATGTCGGTTTCTTTGGCGGTGAGCGTGGTGCCGAGCAGGGAAGTGGTGCCGTGCCGCGCATGGGTTTTGGCGACGATGGCGCCGGCGTCGCCGCCTTCCATGATGTCGGTGCCCGCGGCGCCGTGGACGTGCAGGTCGACGAAGCCGGGAAGGATGGTGAGGCCGGTGTCGGCAGGGCCTTCTGTGATCTGCTGGATGCGATCGCTGAACTGGATACTACCGGTGACCCAGCCAGTGGAAGTAAGGATTCTGCCGTTTACCATTTATTCCGCTATGAGTAATTCAATGCCCAGCTTTTGCAGCCCTTCGCGATACTCGGGACTGATGCTGGCATCGGTGATGACGGTGTGGACCCGGTCCAGCTGCACGATGCGGTGCAGGCTGACGCGGCCGAATTTTGAGGCGTCGGTGAGAACGATGATCTTCTTGGCGCGTTCCACCATCTTGTGGTTCAGGCTTGCCTCGGCCTCGTGGTGCGTGGTGACGCCGAACTGCAGGTCGAAGCCGTCGACGCCGAGGAACAGCTTGTCGAAGTTATAGGCCTGCAGCGTGGCTTCGGCCTGGCTGCCCTGGATCGACAGCGACTGCTTGCGCAGTAGGCCGCCCGTCAGGATCAGTTCCACGCCAGGCGCGTCGGCCAGTTCCCACGCGATGTTCAGGCCATTGGTCATCACCGTCACCGCCTGCGCGTCGCGCAGGCTGCGCGCCAGTGAGATGGTGGTGGTGCCCGAGTCGATGATGATGTTATCGCCTTCCTGGACCAGCGTTGCCGCCAGGGCGCCGATGCGTTCCTTCTGCTCGTGGTTGATCGCGTCCTTCTGGCGGATCGTGTGCTCGGTCGGCGGTGTCCGTGTCAGCACCGCGCCGCCGTGGCTACGCGAGGCCAGGCCTTGCGATTCGAGCGCACTGAGGTCGCTGCGGATCGTCACCGCCGAGACGCCGAACTCCCGTACAAGATCGGTCACCTGGACCGACCCGTGACGGGTTAGCAGTTGGAGGATGGCTTCGCGGCGTTGGCTCGTGTTTCGCATGGTGGAGGCTCAGGTCGACAGTAAAAAAAGTCGAGCTTAACAGATCGATGCGCCGCTGTTGGCAGCCACTTTGGCTGCATTGCGGTTGCACGCCCGGGCATATTGGGCGAGCACGCGTTCGATCTTATGTTCGAGCAGTTCGCGCGCGCCGGTTCCCAGCTGGCCCTGCAGCACGTCGATGTACTGTTCGGGCAGGTGCTGGCTTAACAGCGGCAGCGGAATCGCGACCGCATCCAGGTTTGCGCACAATTGTTCGACGGCGGCCGCGACCGCTGCTTCGCCCCAGTAGTAGCGGCAGCGGTCCGACAGGCCGTACCGCCGCATCACGCGCTGCTCATCGACGCTGCCCGGGTAGTGCTTGCGCCAGTGTTCTGGCTTGGCCAGCATGGTTTCGTCCAGCACCTGCATCAGGCGCGAGGAACGCTCGCGCGGCACCAGTTCGTCCTCGATCTGGCACAGCGCCAGCAGTCCTTCACGCAGGGCGAAGGTGGCGGCGGGACCGACCTTGAGAATGGCGAAATGATCGCGCACCATGTCGTGCAGCGATGACTCGCGCTGGTAGTCGGTGGAGTGGGCTTCGAAGACGAGGCCCGGTTGCCCCGCCACGAACTCGGACAGCGCCGCTGCCTGGCCAGCGTCGTAGTGCTGGATGTGGCTATGGTCGAAATCGACGCCGGGCTGCACCACCATTGCAATCACGCGGCGCCAAGCAGCATGCAGGCCTGCGTCGCGGAAGGCGCGACTGTGGACGGCGAGCGTGCGAGCGGCAGCCTGCGGCGAGGTCGGTGCGCCCGCATCGGCCAGCGCCGATTCGCCGCCTGGCACCGGCACTTCGGTGCCGATCACATAAACCGGAGCCGGGTGGCCAGCGGCGGCGGCCGCTGCTTCGGCCACGGCGGCAAGGCGCGCAGATCGGGCAGCGACGGTCTCGTCGTCAAGGGTTGCCGGGTCATCGGCGCAGCGCATGCTGCAATCGAGGTGAATCTTGTGGAAGCCCGCGCTGGCGTAGGCCGCGATCAGCGTTTCCGCACTGGCCATCGCGCTGGCAGCGTCGCGCTGCTGCCAGGTGTTGGGGCCGAGGTGATCGCCGCCAAGTACGAGGCGTTCGAGCGGAAAACCACGTTCGCGCGCCAGCTGCTGCACGTAGTCGCGGAACTGCAACGGATTCATACCGGTGTAGCCGCCGAACTGGTCGACCTGGTTCGAGGTCGCTTCAACCACCAGCAAGGTGTCGTAGCGCTGTGCGACACGCATGGCGGCGGCCAGCACGATCGGGTGGCTGCAGCATACGCTGTACAGTCCTGCGGGTTCGCCGCGGCGGTGCGCCTTGATGACTTGCTGGACGGGGGAGAGGGCTTGGTTCATGGTGCGCCGGCTTTCAGTTGTTGACGGGCCAGCAGGGCGGCGCCGCGCGCGCCGCCGGCGTCGCCGAACCGCGGCGGCAGGATCGCTGGCGCGCACACGCCTGCGAACAGGTGGCGTTGTACGCTGGCCGGCAGCTGCTGGTACAGGTGGGGTAGCTGCGACAGGCCGCCGCCGAGGACGATGGCGTGTGGGTCGAGCGCGAGTACCAGGCAGGAGAATGCGTGGCCGAGCAAGTCGAGGTGTACGGCCAGTGTCCTGGTCGCCAGCGGATCGTGCATGCCGGCGCGCGCCGCAATGGCCATCGGCGTGGCGCCGTCGCCGCCGAAGTGAAGGTGCAGCATGCTCATGCCGGGGCCGGAGACATAGCGTTCGAGGCAGCCGCGCCGGCCGCACGGGCAATCGACCAGGGGCAGCTTGTGCTGCGCGAGCAGCTCGGCCGGTACCGACCAGTGGCCCCACTCGCCGGCGATGCCGTTAAAACCGCGCTGGAGGCGGCCGTTGACGCAGTAGCCGCCACCGGCGCCGGTGCCGAGGATGGCGCCGAACATGGTGGGCAGGCCATCGGCCGCGCCGCCGTCTGCTTCGGACAGCGCAAAGCACTGGCAGTCATTGCCGATGACTACCGCGCGCTGCAACGCAGCCTCCAGCGCCGGCACGACCAGGCGGCCGTTCAGCGCGGGTACATTGGAGCTGAGCTGGCGCCCGCTGGCCGAGTCGATCACGCCCGGCAGGCCGATGCCCACCGGTACCAGCGCACCAAGCGCGGCGTCGCCACGCTGGACCAGTCCGGCGATCGCGTCGACGAACAAGGCAAAGTCATTGCCCGGCGTGGCGACGCGTTCGCGGAATACTTCACCGAGTTCTGCACCGTCGGCGGCAAAGGCGACCAGTTCGATCTTGCTGCCGCCGATGTCGATGCCGTGATAGCCGTGCGGGTCAGGATTCATCATGGCGGTAAATGGTGACGCCCTGGACAACGCGGTTGACCGTGCCGGTGACGAAAGGATTATCGGGACGCAGCTCCAGCAGCGCGGACTGGTGCAGGGCGTACTGCTGCGCGGCCAGCAGCCAGAGCGGCGCAAGCCATGCGTCAGGCCAGTCCGGCGCATCGATGCCGATCTCGGCGCCTGGGCCAACGGTGACGATCCGTCCCGCCACCTGGTCGCGCCGCAGCTCGTTGGCGAGGTCTTCTTCATAACGCCGCGCCAGCGCCTTGCCGCTGTTGAAGACAACGACCAGCGAGGCGCCATTGAGCACCGACTTCGGACCATGGCGGAAGCCCAGCGGCGTGTTGGCCATGGCCGCCACGCGGCCGCTTGTCAGTTCGAGGATCTTGAGGGCGCTTTCCTTGGCCAGCGCTTCGAGCGGGCCGCTGCCCAGGTAGACCACGCGTTGCACCGGTACGGCGGCCAGCGCGGCGACGGGCCCCGCCCAGTCGCGCAGTGCCTGTTGCGCCAACTGCGCCAGCGCCAGGAGGCGTTCGCGGTCAGCCGCCTTGCCAAGCACCGACAGCGCGGCCAGCAGCATGCAGGTAAAGCTGCTGGTCATGGCGAAGCCACGGTCGCAGCTGGCCTGCGGCATGAGCAGGTTGAGGGCGCGAGGATCGCCGGCGCTGCTGCGTGCCAGCGTGCCGTCCGGATTGCAGGTGATATTAAGGAGGCGCGCATGCGGCACCAGGTCGCGAACCAGATTAACTGCAGCCAGGCTCTCCGGGCTGTCGCCGCTGCGGGCGAACGAGACCAGCAGGGTTGGCGCAGCAGGGGCGAGATATAGCTCGGGGTGGGTCAGCAGGCTGGTGGTTGCGATGGCGCGTACTTGTGCAGGCCAAATAGCATTCAGTTCATCTGCGATGATCTCACCGACATAAGCCGAACTGCCGGCGCCGGTCAGGATCACGCGCTGCAGCGGGTCGGACAGGCACGCGCCCAGGAAGGCGTCGATAGCTGCCTGCTCCATGCGCAGGCTGGCGTACAGTGCGCTCCACACTGTAGGCTGC
>CXWL01051140.1_pt1 | contig 12647 bp, 11 predicted proteins | sample 590931 | NCBI WGS metagenome assembly CXWL01 (sample SAMEA3498368, study PRJEB10139) | groundwater metagenome | biome: water well; material: biofilm material | place: Germany | collected 2015-04-27
TGGGGCCTAACCCCTCATTCAACCGGACGCGCTATGGCAGGCCACCTTGGCCCGGTTGGCGGTACGCTGTACATTTTCGCCAACCGGGCCAAGGCGTCCTGCCTCCGCACGCCGGTTAATTCGAACCGCCCAACATGCTTCGCTCATGCATCGTCGCGTGTTCCGACAATTGTCCCAATGCCGCGCTTGCTCAGGCACCGTGGCCGTACAGGAATGCGGCTGCGCGCGGCCGGCACAGGCCGGGCACGGGGGCCCGGCCGATACAGCTTTCACTTCAAACCCTGTCGCTGCCGCACAGCGCTTGGGTCGTCGGCTTCGCTCAACCACCGCAACGCTCGAACGCAAAGCCAAGTACTCTGCGGCCAGGCCAGCAACGTGGCACTCGGCAGCCACCAAAACTACCAAGACCAAGTCGGCGCGCTCGTCCGGGCACCGTGGTTCTCGGTCAAGACATCGGTGCCGTCTACATGGCGTGCAGCCAAGATCGCCAGTGCCGTACGTCAAGCTGGCACCGCGTCAACTCAGAAGTCCCCGTGCCCATGCATCTAACGGCGCCTAACCCCTCGGTCAAGGCGAGCCCCAACGGCATGCCACCAGGGCCCGGTCGGCGGTACGCTGTACATTTTCGCCAACCGGGCCCTGGCGTCATGCCGTCGGCGCCGCCTTACCTCGAACGTTAGGCCCCCTATGCCCCGCATCGACAAGGCGCTCGAAATTGTCCGACTGGCCAAGGAACTCGGCGACTACGACAGCAACGTCATAGGTATGGCTGCCGAGGTCATCGCCGAGGAAGCGTTCGCCATGACCAGGCTCGGTCGAGGCGCGAGGACGATAGACGGCTACTGGTCCGTCAATGGCTCGAACGAAAGCGTCAAGGCGGGCGATGCGCGCCGTGGCCTCGGTGATGGCGTGCAGGTACTCCTGGAACCCGATCTGCTGCGCCGCATGCGCCATCTTCAAGGTGGCTGCCGGCGCAGATGGGCGGCCGTTCAGGCGCTTCTGCCCGCAGACGTGATGCCGTTGCGCAGCAGCAGGGCCTTCAAGCGATGACGTGCGTTGCGGCACTCGCGCACCGCGTCCTCACGCGCACGCACCAGGTCGCGCACGGCCTCGTCGGCAGCGTCGGGCACGCGCACGGCATTGAGTTCACCGGCACGCGCCAGGCGGGCCAGCATGATTGCGTCGCGGCGGTCTGTCTTGACACGGTCGCCCGAGCGCTTGGGGATCGATGAAGGCGCCACGACTTCGCAGGCCAGGCCTTGCGCACTCAAGTGGCGCCAGATGACGAACCCGCAGGGTCCGGCTTCGTAGACGATGTGCAGCGGCGCACCGCGGCTGATGAGTTTGCGCACGGCTTTGTCCAGCGCGGCCGGCTCGCCGCTGATGCTGCCCACGTGGCGCACTTCGCCGTCGCGGCCGGCCTGGGCCAGCGCGATGTCGATGCTGTCCTTGTGTACATCCAGGCCGACGTACACGCTGCTGGTGATAGATTTACCCATGGCCCGTCTCCTCGCAAGTTGGCGACGACCCGGCCGACCATCGGCCCGGCGCATTGGTGTCGCTCGGCAGGCCCTCGGCCTGCAACCTACGGCGTTGCAGGCGGCGGGCCGCCCTTGCTTGCAAAGCCATCTTGTCTAGGCCTCAGAACCAATACTCTCCTGCACACGATGCACCTCAATCAAGTCACCCTCCCCGCAGGCGACGTCGGGAAGTCGGTCGAGTTCTATCAAGGTCTGGGTCTTCGCCTGATCGTCAGCGCATTGCCACGCTACGCGCGCCTGGAGTGCCCAGACGGTGGTTCAACCTTCTCGCTGCACGAAGCCAGTAGCCGCGCAGGACCATCGGGCGTGGTCGTGTACTTCGAGTGCGAGAACTTGGACGCAAAGGTACGCCAGCTACAAGCGCATGGCTACACCTTCACCCAAGAGCCCAAAGACGAGCGCTGGTTGTGGCGTGAGGCACGCCTGCCTGACCCTTCAGGAAACATCATTTGCCTCTACTGGGCAGGTGAGAACCGTCGCAATCCACCTTGGCGCGTTTCGCAGTGAGCGGGAGCAAAGTGGCATCGAGCTCTAAGCGGCGGCAACTGAGCGACCGGGCGGATAGGTAACACTCTCTCTCGGCGGATGAGTGCCACTGGGTGGCAATGGCAGCCGTATCGACTGCTCGGTGAGTTAGTTCGGCCGATGTCCTGAAGCCGCATCTTTCGCACGGCCTTGTGTTGACTTCGCGGGCTGTTCGGTCGCAGTCGCTTTGCATGATTTGCCGCATACACATATCCTTGGGCCTTCCGGAACCGAAGCCGATTCATCGGCATGATCGCCCCCCAATAGTCGCTATTCCGTCTTCCCCCCTCCACGGAGTCAACACTTGAGCTACTGGCGGAGGACCAGCGCTGATCAAGCAATACAACTCCGGTGGCACATGAATCATGGTTGATCTACTTGCAGCGTCTCGCCATTCCGCGAATAACCAAGCCGAAGTCGAAGCCAGCAGCATCTGTGGCTGCTTCTGCTGCATGCAGATCTTTCTGCCCACCGAGATCATCGCTTGGTCTGGCCTCGATGTGAGCAACTTCGACAATCCCGAGTCTGCGAGCGCCGGCACCGCCCTCTGCCCTCGTTGCGGCAGCGATTCAGTCGTTGGCGAAAAATCGGGCTACAGCATCGATCCGGACTTCCTTGCCCGCATGAACGAGGCTTGGTTTCAGCGCACGATAATCCGAGCACCAAGGAAGAAGATTTGATCTAGGCGCCGCAAGCGTCGTCCTGATTAGCAAGCTGCCTCAGCAGGCTCACCTACCACGCGGTCAAGTTCGCGAAATGCGCCCATTGCTGCCTGGCCAGGGTGCAATACCGCTTCAACCGACGCTACGACTTGCGATCGATCCTCGGCCGGCTCATGCGCGCCGCAGTGGCTACGTCGCCGCAGCCGGAGGTGGCTATTCGATGCGCTGGGTGTCATTGCCAATCGGGAATGTCGATGCCACGCCGGCATCAGCCCGGCTCAGCGATCAGGTGTCGGGCCAGCGCGTGGTAGGCGGGCAGCGAGGTGGGGTCGAAATTGGCATTCGCAGCCAAGGGGTGCGAGGCAAACCGGGCAATCACCATGTCGGCCAACGGATCGATATAGATCGTCTGACCATGGACACCGCGTGCAGCATAGGCTCCATGGTCGTTGTGCGTCACCCACCACATGTTTCGGTAGCTCCAGCCCGGCAGCAGCTTGAAACCGGCATGGGCAAAGCGGCCCGCGTCGCCGCCTCGGCGGATATCAGCCACCACCTGCGCGGGGACGATCTGCTGTCCGTTGTAGTGGCCGCCCCGCAGCATCATTTCGCCCACGCGGGCCAGATCGCGCAGACCTGCATTCAACCCGCCACCGGCAAACTCGTTGCCCACGGTATCGATGCAGAAGCAGGCATCCTGCTCGGCCCCGAGCCGGCTCCAGATGCGCTCTTGCAGGATATCGCCCACGGACTGGCCTGTCGCCCGGCGGATCACCCAGCCCAGAGCATCGGTATTGACGGTCTTGTAGGCAAAGGCGCGTCCATGCTCGCCCACCTTCCTGATCGTTTGCAGGAATTCGTAAAACGACTGCGGCCCCACGTAGCCGGGAGGCCGCGGCATCGCGCTGCCGGCTCGCAGGTGATCCCAGATCTCGGCCCTGGGGTCGGCATAGTCCTCGGAATATTGGATGCCGGTGGTCATGTCGAGCAACTGACGCACCGTGGCATCGCCGAAGCCGGTGCCGCGCAGTTCGGCGACGTAGCTCGACGACCGTGCATGTTGATCGAGCACGCCCTCGGCCACGAGCATCGCACCGATGGCGCCGAGGAAGGACTTGGTGACCGACATCGCCGTGTGCTGCCCCTCGGGCGTGAGCACGCCGAAATAGCGCTCCTGGACGATGCGGCCCTTGTGCAGCACGACGATGCCATCGGTGTAGTTGACGTCCAGCGATTGGGACCAGGTCATCGTCTGGCCGCTGCCCAGCACCTGAAAGGCGACGCCGTCGATATCCGCCCGCTCGGCCCTGGGCAACACGCAGACCGGGCCCGTGCCACGCGAGACACGGCTGGTGGGGACCAATTGCCGGAACTTTGAAAACGACCAGCGCGTCCTCGGAAAACTGTAGTACGAGCCGTTGCCGAACTGCACCACCTTGTCGGCCGGCGGCGGCGAGCCGACCATCCACCCCATGGTCACCGGATCGCTGGCTTGCGCGTCCAAGAACTGCGCTGCCGCGGCCGCTGCGGGCGGGCTGTCTGACTTCATGAACGACCGACATCCGCCGCGCATTGCAGCAACTGCGCCACCACCGCCACCGCAATCGCCTCGGGCGCCTTGCTCTTGATGCCGGGCACACCGATGGGGCACACCATGCGCGCCAGCATCGCATCGGCCACGCCACGCTGGCGCAGCCGGCGCTCGAAGCGCGCCCGCTTGGTCGACGAGCCGATGAGCCCGAAATAGCCAAAGTCACCGCGCTGCAGGATGGCCTGCGAGATGGCCATGTCGAGATCGTGGCTGTGCGTCAGCACCAGGTAATAGGCGCCAGGCGGCGCTGCGGTCACCTCGGCCTGCACGGGCTCGACGCAGATGCGCTCGATGTGCGTGGCGCAAGGCGGCGGCGGGTCAGCCGGAAACTCGCTCTCGCGCTCGTCGATCCATTGCACCCGGCACGGCAGGCCCGCCAGCAACTGCACGATCGCGCGGCCGACATGACCGGCGCCGTAGAGCTGCAGGTTGAAGCAGGGCTCGGGTTGCGGCCACCCACCGGGATCGGTGCCCGAGAGAAGTGTCAAGCGCAGATCCAGCGCGCCACCGCAGCACTGTCCCAGCGTCGGGCCCAGCGCCACGTGCTGCTCCACCACCCCACCGCTGCCTGCCATCAGCGCGCGCGCGTCGGCGATGGCCTGGTGCTCAAGTCGGCCGCCACCGATCGTGCCCAGCACTTCATGCGCTGACACCAGCATGCGCGTGCCGGCCTCGCGGGGCACCGAACCCTGCGTGGCAAGCACCTCCACCACCACGGCGGGCCGCAACTCGGCGCGCCAGCGCTCGGCTGATCGACGCAGGTCGAGCATCACGCGGGCGCCTTTGCAGCAGTGCGCACGGCGGTGACGGCGCGCAGGATGGCCTCAGGCGTGGCCGGAGCCTGCAGCGGCGGATCGGTGCGGTGCCCGCCGGCCGCGGACACCGCGTCGCGGATCGCAAAGAACACCGAGAACGGCAGCAGCAGCGGCGGCTCGCCCACGGCCTTGCTGCGGTGCACCGTATCGTGGCGATTGGGGTGGCCATAGAGCCGGGTGTTGAATACCGCAGGGCCGTCGTTGGCGGTGGGGATCTTGTAGGTGCTGGGGGCATGCGTCACCAGCAGCCCGCTGTCCGGGTGCCAGACCAGCTCTTCGGTGGTCAGCCAACCCATGCCTTGAATGAAGGCGCCTTCGACCTGGCCGGTGTCGATGGCCGGGTTGAGCGAGTTGCCGGCATCGTGCAGCAGATCGGCGCGCAGCAGCTTCCATTCGCCGCTGAGGGTGTCCACGATGACCTCGCTCACGGCGGCACCGTAGGCGTAGTAGTGGAAGGGATGGCCTTGCATCGCCTGCCGGTCCCAGCTCAGGCCGGGCGTGGCGTAGTGGCCGTCGCTCCACAGCGGCACGCGGGCGAGGTAGGCCAGGCCCACGACTTCGGTGAAGGCGATCGACTGCCCGCCGACAAACACTTCACCGTCCGCAAATCGCACGTCGCCGGCGTCACCTGCATCGCCGCCCCAGCGCGCAGCGGCAAAGGTGGCCAGCCGCGCGCGGATCTGGCCTGCGGCGTCCTGCGCGGCACGGCCGTTGAGATCGCTGCCGGTGCTGGCCGCGGTGGCCGACGTGTTGGCCACCTTGCTCGTATCGGTGGCCGTGCAGCGCACGCGCTCCATGGGCAGGCCCAGCTCGTGCGCCACGATCTGCGCGACCTTGGTATTGAGGCCCTGGCCCATCTCGGTGCCGCCGTGGTTGACCAGCACCGAGCCATCGGTATAGACATGCACCAGCGCACCGGCCTGATTGAGGTGCGTCACGTTGAAGGCTATGCCGAATTTCAGCGGCGTCAGTGCCAGCCCCTTCTTCAGCACCGGGCTGGCGTCGTTGTAGGCCGCAATGGCGCGGCGCCGATCGGCATAGCCGCTGTCGCGCTCGAGCTCGGCCACCAGCTCGTCGATGATGTTGTCATCGACGAGTTGCCCATACGGCGTGGTGTTGCGAGTGCCAATGCCATAGAAATTGGCGCGCCGCACCTCGAGCGCATCCTTGCCCAGCGCACGCGCCACCGAGTCGAGCAGGTATTCGATGGCGATGGCGCCCTGCGGCCCGCCGAAGCCGCGGAATGCGGTGTTGCTCTGGGTGTTGGTCCTGCCCGAATACCCGTGCACCGCCACGTGCGGCAGCCAGTAGGCGTTGTCGAAGTGGCACAGCGCGCGTGTCATCACGGGGCCCGACAAATCGGCCGAATGACCAGCGCGCGAGACCATCGTGACTTCGGCGCCCAGGATGCGGCCGGCGTCGTCGTAGCCGACCTCGGCCTCGTAGTGGAAGCAGTGGCGGCGGCCGGTGATGAGAAAGTCGTCATCGCGGTCCAGCCGCAGCTTGACCGGTCGCCCCGATCGCGCCGCCGCGACCGCCGCCACGCAGGCAAAGGCTGCGGACTGCGACTCCTTGCCACCGAAGCCACCGCCCATGCGCCGGCACTCCACCTGCACTGCATGCGCTGGCCGCCGCAGCGCCTGCGCCACCAGGTGCTGCATCTCGCTGGGATGCTGGGTCGAGCAATAGACCTTCATGCCCCGGTCTTCGGTCGGCAACGCGTAGGAGATCTGGCCTTCGAGATAGAACTGCTCCTGGCCGCCGACGTCGAAGGTGGCCTTGAAACGGTGCGGTGCGGCATCGATGGCGGTACGCGCATTGCCGCGTGCCAGGTGCATCGGCGGCACGACGTACTGCCGGGCCGCGTGGGCCCTCGCCGGCGTCAGCACCGGCGGCAGCTCACGGGCGAGGATCACCTCAGGCGCCAGCGCGGCCGCACGGCGCGCCGCCACGCGGCTGGTGGCGATCACCGCAAAAACCGGCTGGCCCCGATAGCGCAACATGTCACCGGCCTCGCCGGCGAGGATGGGGTCGTCGTGCACCAGCGCCCCGCACTCGTTGGGACCCGGGATATCGCGCGCCGAAAATACATCCACCACGCCGGGCACCGCGCGGATGCGCTCCAGGTCCAGCGCTTCGATCACGCCATGCGCCAGCGGCGACAGGCCCAGCGCGGCGTGCAGCGTGCCGGCAAGCTCGGGCAGATCGTCGGTATAGGGCGCGCTGCCGGCCACGTGCAGGTGCGCCGATTCGTGCGCAAGTGCGGCGCCGATCACGCCTGCTCCTGGCGCGCAAATACGCTCACCGCATGCTCGGCCAGCGGATCGACCGGGCGCGTCTCGAGCCAGCAGCGACGCAGCAGGTTTTGCGCCACCTGCATGCGGTAGGCGCTGCTGGCGCGCATATCGGTGAGCGGTTCGAAATCGTCCGCCAGCGCGGCCATCGCGGCTTGCAGGGCGGGCTCGGCCCAGGCTTGACCACGCAGCGCCGCTTCGGCCTGCGGGGCGCGGCGCACGGTGGCCGCCATGCCACCCCAGGCCAGCCGTGCCTGCAGGATGCGGTCACCTTCGAGCTCGATGGCGAATGCCGCGCAGACGGCCGAGATATCGCAATCAAAGCGCTTGGAAATCTTGTAGGCGCGCACCGCCTGCGTATGGCCGGCACGGCCGGGCACGAACCTGGGCACGACCAGCGCCTGCACGAATTCGCCCGGCTCCAGGCAATTCTTCATGTAGTCGAGATAAAACGCCTCGAGCGGCAGCGTGCGCACGCGCTCGCCCCGGCGCAGCACGATGCGGGCCGCCAGTGCCATCAGCACCGGCGCGCTGTCGCCGATGGGTGAGCCGTTGGCCACGTTGCCGCCCATCGTGCCTGCTTCGCGCACTGACAGCGAGGCAAAGCGCAGCCACAGGTCACGCAGCGCCGGCCACTCGGCCACCAGCGCGCGCCAGGCCTCTTGCAGCGAGGCGGCGGCGCCAATCGTGATGTGCGAGGCCGTCACCTCGATGCGTCGCAACTCGGTCACTTCGTGGATCGAGATCAGCTCGCCGGGATCCCGAAACTGCTTGTTCACCCACAGGCCGATATCGGTGCCGCCGGCCAGCACGGTGGCCAGCGGCCTGGCCGCGCGCAGCGCGGCAAATTCGGCCAGCGTGCGCGGTGCGTGGAAGCCGCCCGGCAACGGTGGCTCCGGGCCCAGGGGCTGCAGGCGCTGCAGCAGCGCCACCACGGCAGCGCGGTCCAGCAACGCGGCGGGCGCATCGAACATGTGCTCGCCGGCGTCGAGGATGGGCCGATAGCCGGTGCAGCGGCACAGGTTGCCCGACAAGTCGTCGGCCAGTCGCTGCCTGCTCGGCCGCGTGCCCTGAGCCTGGTGGCGCTCGTAGGCGGCCCACAGCGACATCACGAAGCCTGGCGTGCAAAAGCCGCACTGCGAGCCATGGTGGTCCACCATCGCCTGCTGCGTCGGGTGCAATGCGCCCGCGCTGCCGGCCAGGTCTTCCACCGTGAACAACACCTTGCCGTCCAGCGTGGGCAGAAAGCGGATGCAGGCGTTGACGGGTGCCAGCGCCAGACCGCCCTGCCCATCGAGCTCGCCCACCACCACCGTGCATGCGCCGCAGTCGCCTTCGGCGCAGCCCTCCTTGGTGCCGGTGCAGCGGGCGTCTTCGCGCAACCATTCGAGTACCGTGCGCGTGGGTGCCGCGGCGTCGATCTCGATCACCGTGTGGCGATGGACAAAGCGGATCGGGCGGGTGGACATGGGCGTGGGCGGTCAGGCGATACGATCAGGAGCATAGCCGCCAAGCCTCCATGATCGCGATCCGCGCCGACTTGCTCGACTTCACCGCCGCGCCAGCCTGGGGCGACACCGGCATGACCGGCGTGCGCTGGCGGCCCGACCACTGGCTGCTGGTGGCCGACGATGGCCTCATCACCGCCGTCCAGCCGCACGACCCCGGCCCGGGCTGGCAGCGCCACGACCAACGCGGCCGGCTGCTGATGCCGGGCTTCATCGACACCCACGTGCACAGCCCGCAACTGGGCGTGATGGCGAGCTTTGGTACCGAGCTTCTCGACTGGCTGCATACCTACACCTTTCCGGCCGAGCAGGCCTGGGCCGACCCCGCCGTGGCTGCCGCCGGATCGGCACAATTCCTGGATGCGCTGCTGGCCCACGGCACCACCGCCGCGGTGGTCTTCCCCACCGTGCACACCGCATCGGTGGATGCGCTGTTTCATGCCGCCAGCGAGCGCCAGATGCGTCTGATCGCGGGCAAGGTGCTGATGGATCGCCACGCGCCCGCGGCGCTGCTGGATGACCCGGCAGACCCCGCCCGCGCCGAGCGCGACTGCATCGACCTGATCGGCCGCTGGCACCGCCGCGGCCGCAGTGCCTATGCCGTGACGGTGCGATTTGCGCCCACCAGCACGCCGGCCCAGCTGGCGATGGCGGGCGAGCTTTGCCAAGGCGACGCCACGCTCTACATGCAGACCCACGTCGCCGAAAACCGGCACGAGGTGCGCTGGGTGGCCGAGCTGTTCCCGCAATCCCGCAGCTACCTCGATGTCTACGCCGGCCACGGCTTGCTGCACCCGCGCTCGGTGCTGGCGCACGGCATCTGGCTCGACGCCGAGGACCGCGCCGCGCTGCGCGACAGTGGCGCGCAGATCGCCTTTTGCCCCAGTTCCAACCTCTTTCTCGGCAGCGGCCTGTTCGACTGGCACGCCACCGAACAGGCCGGCGCCCGCGTCAGCGTGGCCAGCGACGTGGGCGGCGGCACCAGCCTGTCGATGCAGCGCACGCTGGCCGACGGCTACAAGGTGCAGGCGCTGCTGGCGCACGGCAGCGGCCACCGGCCCACCGCCTGGAGTGCCCTGCACGCCGCCACCCGCGGCGCCGCGCTGGCGCTGGACCTGGGTCACGAGATCGGCCGGCTCGAACCCGGCCTGATGGCCGACCTGTGTCTGTGGGACTGGTCCGCCGGCCCGGTGGATGCCCAGCGCCAGGGCATGGCGCGCGACCTGCATGAGAAGGTCTTCGCCTGGCTGCTGCTCTCCGACGAGCGCCATCTGGTGCGCACCTGGGTCGCTGGCCGCGAGCGCCATGCCAGGGGGGCGAATGACATCCCGGCTTGAACTCGCCGGCATCAGCAAGCAGTACCCCGCGGTGCGCGCCAACGACGGCGTGAACCTGTGTGTGCGGCCGGGCGAGATCCACGCCGTGCTCGGCGAAAACGGCGCCGGCAAGAGCACGCTGATGAAGATCATCTACGGCGCCGTGCAGCCCGACGCCGGCGCGGTGCGCTGGAACGGCGAGCCGGTTCGCATCGCGAGCCCGGCGCACGCGCGCAGGCTCGGCATCAGCATGGTCTACCAGCACTTCTCGCTGTTCGACACCCTGACCGCCGCCGAAAACGTATGGCTCGGCCTGGACCGGACGCTGGCATTGCCCGAGGTGGCGCTGCGCATCGTGGAACTGGCGCACACCTACGGCCTCGACGTGGAGCCGCAGCGACCGGTGCACACCCTCAGCGTGGGCGAGCGCCAGCGCGTGGAAATCGTGCGCGCGCTGCTCACCGAGCCGCAATTGCTGATCCTGGACGAGCCCACTTCGGTGCTGACTCCGCAGGCGGTGGACAAGCTCTTTGTCACCCTGCGGCAACTCAGCCAGCGCGGCTGCAGCATCCTCTATATCAGCCACAAGCTCGACGAGATCCGCGCCCTCTGCCACCGCTGCACGGTGCTGCGCGGCGGCAAGGTCATGGGCGAGGTCGACCCCACGGGCGAGAGCAACGCCAGCCTGTCACGGTTGATGATCGGCACCGAGCCGCCCCGCCTCACGCACCAGGCGTCCAGCGCGGGCCCGGTGGTGCTGGCCGTGCAGGCCCTGAGCCTGGCCAGGAAAGACCAGTTCGGCACGGATCTCGAAGGCATCACCTTTGAGGTGCGCGCCGGTGAGATCCTGGGCCTGGCCGGCGTCTCGGGCAATGGCCAGCAGGAGCTGATGGCCGCGCTCTCGGGCGAAGACCCGCGCGCGGCGGCCGCTGCCATCACGCTGTTCGGCCAACCCGTGGGCCAGCACTCGCCGCGCCAGCGGCGAGGCGCGGGGCTGCATTTCGTGCCCGAAGAGCGGCTGGGTCGCGGCGCCGTGCCGACCATGACGCTGGCCGCCAATACCCTGCTCACGCGCACCGAGGCGGTGGCGCGCAGCGGCTGGNNTTCCAGGTCCGCGCCGGCGGCGCGGGGGCTGCCGCCAGCAGCCTGTCTGGCGGCAACCTGCAGAAGTTCATCGTCGGGCGCGAGATCGACGCCCGCCCCAGGCTGCTGATCGTGAGCCAGCCCACCTGGGGCGTGGATGTCGGCGCCGCGGCGCTCATCCGCGGCGAGCTGCTGGCGCTGCGCGACGCCGGTTGCGCGCTGCTGGTGGTGAGCGAAGAACTCGACGAGCTGTTCGAGATCAGCGACCGGCTGATCGTCATCGCGCAGGGGCGCGTGTCGCCCGCCATCGCCACGCGCGCGGCCACCGTGGCGCGCATCGGCGCCTGGATGTCGGGCCTGTGGGCCGAGGATACGGACCATGCTGAAGCTTGAGGCCCGGCCGCAGCCGTCACAGGCCATGATGCTGGCCTCACCGCTGATCGCGCTGGTGTTGACCGCGCTGATGGCGGCCCTGCTGTTTGCCGCGCTGGGCAAGGATCCGCTGCGCGGCCTGGCGGTATTTTTCTTCGAGCCGCTCAACGGCGTTCGCGCCGTGAGCGAGGTGCTGCTCAAGGCGACGCCGCTGATCGCCATTGCGCTGGGGCTGGCGGTGTGCTACCGCGCCAACGTCTGGAATATCGGCGCCGAAGGCCAGTTCCTGCTGGGCGCGCTGGCCGGTGGCGGCGTGGCGCTCTGGCTCACCGTGCACGGCATCGTGCTGCCGCGGGGCGTGGCAGTGCCGCTGGTATTGGCGGCCGGCGTATTGGGCGGCATGGCCTGGGCAGCGATCACGGCGCTGCTGCGCGACCGCTTCAATGCCAGCGAGATATTGGTCAGCCTGATGCTGGTCTACGTGGCGCAGCAACTCGTCAACTATCTGGTCTTTGGCGCCTGGCAGGACCCGGCGGGATACAACTTTCCGCAGACCCGCACTTTCGATGCCAGCACCTTGCTGCCGGCGCTGATGAGCGGCACCCGGCTGCATATCGGCATCGTGCTCGTGCTGGTGGCGGCGGCGGCGATGTGGATCTTCATGTTCCGCACCTACCGTGGCTACCAGTTGCAGGTGGGCGGGCTGGCGCCGGCAGCGGCGCGCTATGCGGGCTTCTCGGCCCGCGCCTCGCTGTGGACGGCGCTGATGGTCTCCGGCGGCCTCGCCGGCCTGGCCGGCGCGATGGAGGCCGCCGGGCCACTGCGCCAGCTCACGCCGCATATCTCCACCGGCCTGGGCTTCACGGCCATCATCGTCTGCTTCGTGGGGCGGCTGCACCCGCTGGGCATCGTGCTGGCCAGCGTGCTGCTGTCGATGATG
>CXWL01003265.1_pt1 | contig 12646 bp, 10 predicted proteins | sample 590931 | NCBI WGS metagenome assembly CXWL01 (sample SAMEA3498368, study PRJEB10139) | groundwater metagenome | biome: water well; material: biofilm material | place: Germany | collected 2015-04-27
GAAAAAATCATTAATATCAACATCCAGACCTGGTTTACTGCCAGCCTCAAGCACCTGCCTATCTGCTGTCAATACTTGATTTTCCCTTGCGACGGTAGCAGAAATCGCTTGAAATGCTGCCACTGACTCATCCAACATTGCAATCAATGTGGGCGTTGTTGCGGTTTTAAACTCATCCCGAATAGCGGAAATACGGTTCCAAATAATTTGGTAAAAAACACGTTGTAAAGTCTTGTCGATCACTTGAGCTGCCAATAATGGCTCATGATCGTTTTTAATATCATCGATTGCAGCCAGAACATCGCTATCCAATGTCAAGGAATTGACAGTATCGATCTCCTGCGTCAATGTTTGTAAAGCGCCCGCATGAGCAGTTGCTACTGCTTCACCGTTAATCGGGAATTCTTTACGCAATGTTCCAATCGTCTTGAATGCAGCAACAGCTGCTTCAATAGCCGCAACATTGGATTCTGCGGCTGCATTGCTCATGGGAAATGTAATAAAACACAAACTCACAATCAACAACCTGCTTAGTGAATTTATGTATCTCTTAAATAAAAACATTATAAAAAAGCTCCTCTAAAATTAATTTTAATAAATGCCAACGCGAATCATAATGATAATTATTCCTAATTGCAATTAAAAAACTTCTTTAGTTTTATACTGCCTAAAAGTTGGCGATTAAAGTTGCTCTGACGGCAATGGGTGAACCAGGGGTAATATTAAAGTCGTTTTGTGCTGCAGCGAAATATTTCGTGTCAAATAAGTTCTCGATATTCAACTGACCGCGAAACCGTTTTGTAAATTGCGCAAACAGTGCTGCATCAACACGCGTAAAATCAGGCAAGCTAACCCGATTAGTCAATGAAGTAAACATACTATCCCGGTGAATCACACCAAATGCTGCGCCAATACTGGGCGTAATGTCATACCGGCTCCACACAGAGAATGTGTGACGGGGCAGCTCCGCAACTGATGCGCCTTTTTTAGCAATGCCAAATATATCACCGGTAATTTCCCCAACCTGATAGGCATAACCACCCATCACACTCCAGTTTGAAGTCAGCTGACCAGCAAGGCTAACTTCAACACCTTCGGTACGCTGTCCTTTGGTTAAAAAAGTTTGTCCTCCGACAACCGAGTTAATGACATTACTACGATCCAGTTGATACACAGAGGCGGTAAAAGCCAAATCAGGACGGACATCCCATTTGACACCGGTTTCCAGAGTCGTAAATTTTTCCGGCTTGAGTGTTTCAATAGTGACATTTAATGATGTCAGTTGATCCCCTGCTCGTGGAACATAAGCTTGGCTATAACTTGCATAAAATGAGACAGGTTCAATCGGTTTATAGATCAAACCAAATCGCGGTGCAATTAAATCATCTCGCGTCTTTAAATGATCTCTTTGACCATTCTTTTGCTGGAAATTTACTTCGAACAAATCATAGCGCACGCCCACAATCGCCTGAAGCTGAGGAAGTATTTCAATTTGATCTTGAATATAAAGTGAGGTTACATTCACAATACTACGATTAAGAGCATCAACATCCCCGCCAGCATCTCTGTTTCTAAAAGTAATCGGTACATTGGTAATCGTATTACTCAGAGGAACAAACAAGTTAGTATTGGCAAGATTATTATTAAATAAGCCTGTTTCACGCCTGTTATGGGTATCCTGGCGGCCTATTTCAATCCCCGCCATCAGTGTGTGCGAAATAGGTCCGGTGTTTAGGGAGTAAAGCAAGTTCGTTTGATTAAATACATTCTCGCGTGTTGATGCATTGTTATATGCCCCCAGCGATACTTGTTCAGTCGAAACATTAAATCCACCATTGGCAAATACATTTTGATAGAACTTATCATAAGTTGCATAATTCGTCCGGTTCTGTAGCGTAATCCCAGAATCAAATTTATGCTCAATCAAAGAATTGAACGACAACACATTGATGTTCGCATTGCTACGATTAGGATCTCCAAAGAATTGTGATCGACGAACATCGACCGGTCCCGTTACTTCTCCACGAGCGCCTAGAACCGAGGTAATACCACGATCAGCAGTACGATCATCATGAAATCGTTCCATACTCGCAACCACTTTAGTCCGATGCGTTGGTTTAAGGGTTACTGTCGGGGAGATTCCAAGCCGCTCCGAACTTACGCCATCACGAAAACTACCAGCATCTTCGTATACCGCATTTAAACGAACTGCAGCCACATCATTAATCACATACCCGACATCAGCCGTCATTCTTTTTTGATTAAAAGATCCTCCTTGAAAACTAAACTCTCGCACGGGATCCCAATTGGCTTGCTTGGTAACACGATTAACGACACCACCTGAGCCGCCACGGCCGAAAATCATCCCATTAGCACCTTTCAGCACCTCAACACGCTCAATATTATAAAGATCGCGGTAGTATTCGACGTCATCACGGATACCATCAGTAAAGAAATCACCAGTAGAACGATTACCACGAAACACGAGAGCATCTCGATTACCTTCACCCTGCGAGACGCCAACACCGGGCACATAACGGACTGCGTCGGCAATACTTCGGATTGACTGATCCTTAATCAATTCATTGGTTATAACCGAAATGGATTGCGGCACATCACGCAACAGCGTATTGGTTTTCGTTGCTGTAGTGGTACTGACGGCTGCATATCGATTGGTATTGCTAGCAGTAATCTGTATTGAAGGTAATGTTGTGACGATAGGATCTACTGAGGATGCCGGCACTTCCGCCAGTGTATAGCTATCATCCTGTTTCATCACTTGCAAACCAGAACCAATGAGCAATTGATCCAGAGCCGATTTAATATCAAAATCACCGGTTAATCCGAACGTTACTTTTCCCTGTAATTTCACAGGATCAATAGCAAGTTTTATCCCCGCCTGTTGCGAGAATTGAATCAAAGCTTCGTATAAGAAACCAGCAGGAATATTGAAGGTGCGTAGCGCAGGTGTGGCGCTATTTAATGCTTCCGCGAAACCTGATTTAGGCAGAAGAACAGCTGTCAGACTCAGACTGATTAGTACTGCAAAAAAATAAACACTTCTGGTGAAACCATTGATAATCATATTATTAGGGCGCAATTATTTTTGCGGTTTTTACCAAACCCTGAAACAGGAAACTGTTATTTCAACATAACAAATAAGACGGAAAAGGATCCGATGATGAAGATAGTTCTCAAAAGCAATTTGGATTAAGTTCGTCGAATAATTACACCGGTTACTCTGTTTGCAACCAGCCATAACATCCTTGAACTCGTACAACAAAAACATATCTAGAGCTTTCTAGCGAGCCATGCTTTATTGCAGTGCACAAAGTCAACGGCGGTCGTCAATAAAAGAAAAACCATTACCGCTACTGCTTCTCCTTTTCAAACTGCAGTTCCACACATACACGTTGGCTGGGGAATAAAATCCTGTAATTGGGATTTTTGTACCAATGTCTGATCCAATACCTGTTTAGCATGACATGCACAAATACCGCACTGCTCAGCAACTCCCAGAGAAGCCTTCAAATCTCTCATTCGATCGGCCCCCTGATAGATCGCTTCACGTAATGCGCTTTCTGTTATTCCCCTGCATACACATACATACATATTAAATACCTTGAGATCTGTATTCGAAATAAATTTATTATTTATAAAACAAAAACTAAATAATTATTACTAATGAGAATGATTCGTAATTATACCAGAATCTTTATAAAAAGCAAACTCACATTCAACTCTAAACAAAATTTATAGCACTCGAAATATTGATATCGCACCACACCGCAACACGAATAGAAGCCTGATAGAGATTAGGAATAGCTATTCCCATGGCAGAATTGGATAAATCGGGTAATAGGCACAGGACTACAAAAAGCAGTGAGTAGTTTAGTTTTAGCGCGAGTAACTGGTAAAAAAAGTAGCAGCAATATCAGATTAAAAGCTTGCCAAACTCGAAATTGATCTCCTACATCTGATATTTCATTTTTCCCTACTAAGCTTCATAGAACAAAATTCTTTACTGCTGCATCCCTTTCTGAAGAAGACTTAGGACTAAACTTCGATCGTTCTTATTGTTCCGAAGGATCCGTAATAAAACCGATTCTTGCCATACCGGCTTTGGCTGCAATGCTCATCACCCGTGCGACATGCTCATAATGTGCCAGCTTATCCGCGCGAATATGTAATTCTGTTTTAGGTGCCTGAGTCACTTTCACAGCAAAGCGCGGCACCAGTTGTTCCAATGTTACGGGCTCACCATTCCAGAAAAGACTGCCATCCGCACGGATAGCCAACTCAACATGCTCAGGCTGAGTAATATTGGGAGCACTTTCAGCTTTTGGTAGATCGATTTTGACCGAGTGCGTAAGGAGCGGCGCTGTAATAATAAAAATTATTAACAAAACCAACATGACATCTACCAGTGGTACCACGTTAATTTCCGCCATGGGTGCCTGACGGCCGCTATCCTGCATACTACCGAATGCCATTATTGGCCCCTTTCAACAGCGACACTCGTCATTTCTGTGACGGCCGCGGACGGTGTTTGCAGTAAAGAAACCGGTGCATCATTGTTATCACCCACAGTAATCAATATGAACAGATCATGTGCGAAAGCTTCCAGGCGTGCGAGCCAAATACGATTACGGCGCACAAAAGTGTTATAGGCAAGCACTGCCGGTATAGCTACCGCCAGCCCTAATGCTGTCATGATTAATGCTTCACCGACAGGGCCAGCCACTTTATCCAATGTGCCCTGACCTGAAAGTCCAATTTGTATCAGCGCATGATAAATTCCCCATACCGTTCCAAACAAACCAATATAAGGCGCTGCCGAACCGGCAGTTGCGATCAGAGTCAGGCCATTCTCAACACGGGTAGCTTCCTGATCAATTCCGTTCCGCAATGTACGTGTCAGAAACTCACTGGTACCACCAGCTGCAGCCAATTTATGTGAACTGTGAATCTTGGAATCAGCCGCCGCATCAATACCCAGCTTAGCTAGCTCTGCAAATGCATTATTTGGCGCAACATTCTTAAACTCAACATTCACCGCTTGCAGGGAATCGAAACTCCAGAAATGTTTTAAGAAAGCCTCGGCACGGCGCTTTGCAATAAGATTAGCGATACTTTTTGAGATGATCAAATACCAGCTCGCAACTGAAAGTGACAGTAGCAATACCAGCACACTGATACCAACGCCATCGATTTGGGCGAGAAAGTGAGAAAAGCCAAGTCCTTTTTCCATTGTTTAATTTCCTTGCAGTACAAAATTAAAGGGTTGTAAGGCGACAGCCCGAACCGGCTGGCCATTTCGCAGCGATGGATTACATTGCCAGCTTTTCACTGCGGTTAATGCAGCTGCATCAAGACGTTCATAACCACTGCTATTAATAATTTTTGCATCATCAATATGCCCAGTTTCGTCGAGTTCAACGCGCAGTACTAATTTACCCTCTTCGCCCATACGCCGTGAAATGGCAGGATAATCGGGTGCGGTCAATTTAGGGCAAGAAACAGACAATTCCGATGACAACGTAACAGGCCCTGTTTGCATTTGTGTTGGCGGCGCTTCAACCACAGGCTTTGATTCTTTTGCTTGTTCCACTACTGGCTCCGGTAGAGACTCAACTTGTTTCTGCTCCGATGCCACAGGCGACTTTGTTATGAGGCGCTCTTGTTTTGGCTTAACCACAGGTTTTTTGGCCGGTTGAAGTTTAGCGGGTGCAGGTTCTGTCAAGGCTTTAGGTACAGCATTAGGCGGTGATGCTGCAATCAATTCGGCAAACAATGTAACCACTTGTTCAGGCGGTGGAATTAAACGCTGATTCCATAGAAAATAAAATAACGCAGCATGCATTGTGAGTACAAACAAGAATCCGGGTAATGAGATCAAACGTTGCTGCGACCCTAAGTACTCAATATTTTTCCGAGATAATGATTGCATTACAGAATAACAAATCCAGACAAATTGCTTACTTACTTGATCTAAAATGGGTTGGATGCCAGTGATTTTGCTTTTTGTTTATGAACGCTAAATTACAGCCCCGCCATATGTTGTTATAATATACGTATAAATTCAGGTTATGCTTATCAAGCTAATATAATAACGCAAACGATAATAATTATCAATCACCGAAACCTATACTGAATTATTTTTAGCCTACAATATTCTGTTAATTCCTCAGCGATTTCTATTGGGCTATCGCGTCAACAACGTCATAATTTTATCGATTCAAGTCAAATATGGTCAACTCAACACCCGGTTTCTGGCGGCGAATAATCTGCATGATTTATGAGTTTCTTCTTTTATTGGCCGTTTTATTTCTCGCCAGTTTTATTTTCCACCTCATTTTCAGCGATACACAAACCACATACTTTAGACCACTGTTTCAGTTCTATCTGCTCATTATTATGGGATACTACTTTTCTTGGTACTGGACACATGGCGGACAAACACTGGCTATGCAAACCTGGAAGATGCGTCTTGTCGCCGCAGATGGCAGCAGCTTAACGAAAAAACAGGCCATTACACGCTACCTATTTGCATTGATAGGCATTTTCTTTTTTGGTTTTGGGATTATCTGGGCATTAATTGATCGCGATCATCAATTTCTTCATGACCGGTTAGCAGGGACCCGCATCATTAAAAAAGAAAATTAGAATTAGCGAAAATTTCATACTCTCAAGGGGTGTCATTAAATCTCATCTGCCCATCTAAACAATGCACAGAATTTCAAACTTTGTTTTAAGAAACAATGTACAATGGATGGATTGTTATAATTTTACTAACGTGCTTATTTGCATATAAAGATTAGGTTCCGTAATCCGTAAAATATAAACACAAACTATACTTTCATACAGATTCTCACTCAAACAGATGCGTAGCCAAATTCTCTCAGCAACCGCCAATCTAAAACTCTTATTCAGAGAATGCACAATTCAGGCTAATAGTTTAATTATCTTAGCTGTAACGCTCTCTATTTTGATAATTGACTTACAACTACCACTGGGTATCGCAGCCGGCGTACCCTATGCATTAGTCATATTTGCCAGCCTGTGGGTGTGTGGGATCCAATTTACCTACTTCATTGCTGCATTGGGAATTATATTCACAATAGTCGGCTTCTATTTATCACCCGGCACTGCAGTACCGATGAATATTGTTCTGTTTAATCGGGGAATTACTCTATTATTGATCATCTGCGCCGCAATCATGGTCATCAAGATCAAAAAGGCGAATATTGACATATCCACCTTGATGACTCAGTTACTGATTGACCCAATTACCGGATATAAGAATAGACAAGCGTTTGAGTCTGAATTAGACACTGAGATACTACGCTGCAAACGCTATCATAGAAATCTATCAGTTGCTATTATTGACATTGATCTTTTGAAGCTATTTAGTGATAAATATGATTTTAGAAATAAGAATGATTCTATCAAAAGAATTTCCCAAGAAATTAAAGCGGATATCCGGACATCCGATCTTTTCTACCGTATAGATATTAATGTATTTGCTATTTTATTTCCTGAAACAGAATTAACCAAAGCCAAAGAAGTCTGTGAATCCATTAGCAAAAAAATCTCTGCCAAGATAGATAAAAACACAGAAAACAAAATCACAATAAGTATCGGCATTGCTGCGCTGAGTGAAGCTGATAAAAGAATAAGCTTATGTAAACGTGCAGAAGATGCGTTATTTATTTCAAAACGTAATGGAGGGAATTTTGTTTCAACCTTGCCTGAAGTTGCCAACAAAGACAAACCCCACGTAGCTGCTATCTTATCGCGATCAAGATCTAATTGATTAAATTTTGAGATTGTTCTCGAACAATTCTACTTTCAGGGTTGAAACCAAGATAGATATCTTGATCAACTCTACTCAGACACCTCAAATTTCAACAATAAAATGCATTTACTATTGCATTATTAGTGCGTTGAAAAACGTATTCAAGGCAGCCGATGCAAAGCAAAAACAGGCGAGAAAGTGCAGTTTATGTATGATAAATGAGTATTTTGAGATTGTTCTTAAACCGCAGCGGCAACGCAGATAGTTTTTCAATAGCCTGTTAGAGAAATTACTTCAGATTCTCTTATATAATTTAGAGTATCAGACAGACAAAACCTTTCGTTTCTGAGATACCCATGAGTTTAATAAATAAACCAATGGCTAAGAAAAGCGGCCATTCTTTCTCACCCAGAGTAGCCCGATTATTGCGTGAATCCGGTTGGCTGATCCTAGTGGGTGCCGCACTTTATCTCATATTGATATTTTTTAGTTATGATCGCGGTGATGCAGGTTGGTCACATAGCGGCGATTCTAATCAAATTCAGAATGCGGGCGGACATGTTGGCGCCTGGCTGGCTGATTTTTTGCTGTACTTATTTGGCGCATCCGCATGGTGGTGGGTCGCTTTCTTTCTCTCGGCCGTTAGCTGGAGCTACCATCGCATAGATACCGCCGGAATTTTTGACCGGCACTCCGTGTTACTCTCAGCGGGAGGTTTTTTACTGCTGCTATCTGCCAGCAGCGGATTGGAGTCGCTCAGGTTTTACACCATCAGTGTTTCGCTACCGCTGGTGCCGGGCGGTATGCTGGGCAGTACAATCAGTCATCATCTCTCACAGGTACTTGGTTTTACCGGTGCAACACTGACATTATTAATATTTATCGCAATCGGTTTCAGTCAATTTACCGGCCTATCCTGGGTACGTTTTGTCGAAAAAATTGGTGAAAGTATTGAAAATCTCTTATTACTGACTAAAGATCTATGGGAAACAAGAAAAGACAAATTTGCAGGCATTGTTGCATCGCACGTCCGCGAAAAAGTCGTCGAAAATGAAAAGAAACGCATAGAAAGCAGCCCGCTCCTGCATATTGAGCCGCCCACTACGAATATTATTAAATCGCAACGTATTGTCAAAGAAAGGCAGCCCTCTCTATTTTCTGACTTACCCGATTCGCCTTTACCACCTCTGCATCTTCTGGATGAGCCGGAAAAAGACTTTGAAGTGCTATCCAAGGAAACTATCGAATTCACATCGCGTTTAATCGAACGAAAACTCAAGGAATTTGGCGTGGATGTCAAAGTAGTCGCCGCTTTCCCTGGGCCTGTTATTACACGCTATGAGATTGAACCGGCGGTCGGCGTCAAAGGCAATCAGGTTATCAATCTGATTAAAGATCTGGCACGTGCATTATCCGTTGCCAGTATCCGGGTGGTCGAAACCATTCCGGGCAAAACCAGTATGGGACTGGAAATTCCCAATCCCAAGCGGCAAATTGTGCGACTGCAGGAAATCCTCAGTTCACAAGTATATGCCGATTCCGCTTCACCACTAACCATTGCGTTAGGTAAAGATATCAGCGGCCGCCCAGTCGTATCGGATCTGGCAAAAATGCCTCATGCGCTGGTAGCAGGAACAACCGGTTCAGGAAAATCAGTCGCGATTAATGCAGTCATTCTAAGCCTGATCTATAAAACCACTCCCGATCAAACCCGTCTGATCCTGATTGACCCGAAAATGCTGGAATTATCCGTGTATGAAGGCATTCCGCATTTGCTAACGCCCGTTGTAACCGATATGCGAGAAGCCGCCAGTGCACTACGCTGGTGTGTCAACGAAATGGAACGGCGTTACAAACTGATGTCAGCGCTGGGTGTACGCAATCTCGGCGGCTATAATCAAAAAATTCGTGATGCAGCTAAAAATGAAGAACCTGTGGTTAATCCATTTGCGCCGCCAGAAGCACCGGAGTACCTGGAAGAATTACCGCTCATTGTCGTAGTGATTGATGAATTGGCGGATTTGATGATGGTCGCGGGTAAAAAGGTTGAGCATCTGATTGCCCGGCTTGCACAAAAAGCACGGGCATCCGGCATACATCTTTTATTAGCAACGCAACGCCCTTCCGTCGATGTGATTACCGGCCTGATCAAAGCCAATATTCCAACCCGGATTGCCTTTCAAGTATCCAGCAAGATTGACTCACGCACCATTCTCGACCAAATGGGTGCCGAGGCGCTACTGGGTCAAGGGGACATGCTGTATTTACCGCCGGGTAGCGGCTACCCGCAGCGCATTCACGGTGCTTTTGTTGCCGATCACGAAGTACACAGAGTGGTTGAGTATCTGAAAGAACATGGCGAACCAAACTACATCGAAGATATTTTAAAGATTGATGACGAAGAAAGCGATGCCGGTAACTCGCTTGATATTAAAAAACCGGCAGAAGGTGAAGCAGATCCGCTCTACGACGAGGCCGTGGCTATTGTCGTCAAAACTCGCCGCGCTTCGATTTCTTTGGTGCAAAGGAATTTGCGTATCGGCTATAATCGCGCAGCGCGGCTTATCGAAGAAATGGAACGAACCGGTTTGGTTTCGTCCATGCAAAGCAACGGCAACCGGGAAGTATTGGCTCCGGCACGCGGTGAATGATCCAATTTTCGGCTGCCATACGTAGCACCCCCAGACAACTTCACAACAGGAACATTATGGTTCGTTCAAGCTGTGCCTTTTTTTTCTTGTTATTCGGCAGCCTGATGTCGCTATGCGTTGAAGCGGCCGCCATCGACAGTCTAAAAACCTTCATCCAGGAAACCCGTACGGTACGCGCAAATTTTTCTCAAACGCTGTATGACAAAAACGCCCGCACCATACAGGAATCAAACGGTACCATGCAATTTGAACGCCCGGAGAAATTCCGCTGGACGTATGATAAACCGTATGAGCAACTCATCGTCGGCGACGGCACGCAGGTTTGGTTTTATGATCGCGACCTCAATCAGGTTACCGTACGGCAATTCAATATTGCTATCGGCAGCAGCCCGGCTGCACTCCTTGCCGGTAGCAGTGCCATCGAAGATAATTTCGAGCTGATTGAACTCGGCTTGCAAAATCAAATTGAATGGCTTGAGGCCATTCCCAAAAGCAAAGAAAGCGCTTTTGAGTTTATCCAAATGGGATTCTCACCGGAAGGTGCTCTCAAAATCATGGCATTACGCGATAGTTTTGGTCAAACCACATTACTGGTATTCTCAGATCTGGACAAGAATCCCAATTTACCGGCTGATTTATTTAAATTCATACCGCCTGACAATGCAGATGTCATCAGTGAGTGATACTGATCTGTTTTCACCCAACAAACCCAAAGCACCACTCGCCGAACAGCTACGCCCCAAGCATCTGAACGATGTCATCGGGCAAAGCCACCTGCTCGGTGTCGGAAAGCCGCTGCGTTTGGCTTTTGAATCGGGAAAACCGCATTCGATGATTTTATGGGGTCCGCCGGGAACAGGAAAAACCACGCTGGCACGCATCATGTCAACGGAGTTCAACAGTGAATTCATTGCCTTGTCTGCTGTACTGTCGGGCATAAAAGATATCCGCAACGCGATTGAACAAGCCCAATTAGTATTACAACAAAGCGGGCGGCATACCATTCTATTTGTCGACGAAGTACATCGTTTTAACAAATCACAACAAGACGCATTCTTGCCGTACGTTGAACAGGGCTTGATCACTTTTGTCGGCGCTACGACCGAGAACCCCTCGTTTGAAGTAAATAACGCGCTACTGTCGCGTGCCCAGGTTTATGTTCTCACTGCCTTGTCCGAACAAGAATTGTCTCAGTTATTTGAACGCGCACAAAAACTGGCGCTCGGTAATCTGCAATTCTCGGACGAAGCACGACATCTCTTGATCGAATTCTCCGATGGCGATGCGCGACGCTTGCTGAATCTGCTGGAGCAAATCAGCACGGTGGCTGAAACTGAAACCATTTCAGAAATCAGCAAAGACATTGTCCTCAATGCATTGTCGCGCAATGCCCGCAACTTTGACAACGGCGGTGACGCGTTTTACGACCAGATATCCGCCTTACACAAATCCATCCGCGGATCCTCACCCGACGCGGCACTCTACTGGCTGTGCCGTATGCTGGATGGCGGAACCGATGCACTGTATATCGGGCGGCGTTTGATTCGCATGGCGAGCGAAGACATCGGTCTGGCAGATCCCCGCGCCTTGCGCCTGGCGTTAGATGCTTGCGAGACTTATGAGCGGCTGGGCAGCCCGGAAGGCGAGCTGGCATTGGCGCAAGCGGCTTTGTATCTTGCTTGCGCACCGAAAAGTAACGCGGCCTATTTGGCCTACAATAAAGCACGTGCCTTTATTGCCCACGACAAATCACGCACTGTTCCCATCCACCTGCGAAATGCGCCAACCCAACTGATGAAAGAAATCGGCCATGGAAATGCATACCGCTATGCGCATGATTGCCCGGAAGCGTACGCAGCGGGAGAGAATTACTTCCCGGATGCGATGCCGGAAGTTAGCTTTTATCAACCAACGGCTTATGGATTGGAGCAAAAAATACAGGAAAAACTGACTTATTTGCGCAATCTGGATAAGCAAGCTAAGCATAAAATATAAAGGGCATCTCTAGAAAATCCAAATTTCGTCACAACACTTTGTTACTCGCAAAAAATGTTTCCTCACATATCATGTATATGCTGCGTAACCACTTTTTGCTCGCGCCTCATGTTGTTTAGAACTTTGAATTTTTAGCAGACCGTTGAAAAACGTTTTCGAGGCAGCCGATGCAAGGCAAAAACAGGCGAAAAAGCGCAGTTTA
>CXWL01129794.1_pt1 | contig 12644 bp, 13 predicted proteins | sample 590931 | NCBI WGS metagenome assembly CXWL01 (sample SAMEA3498368, study PRJEB10139) | groundwater metagenome | biome: water well; material: biofilm material | place: Germany | collected 2015-04-27
CCGTGCAGGCCGACCGAGCCGGCGAGCAGCATGTTGAGCCAGTAATGCACGGCCTTGAGGACAGGCTTGAGTTCGGGATTGGCGCCAATCAACACCGGCAGCTCGACCAGGCCGAGGTAGACCACCGGGACGCCGGAAGCGAGGCTGTAGAAGTAGCCCGACAGCGGTACCGCGAAAATCAGCAGGTACAGCAGGATATGCAGCCCGTTCGCGGCGCTTTGCTGCCAGCGCGCCATGGTTCCCGGGTAGGCGGGGCTCTGGTGGTACAGGCGCCACAGGACGCGCAGCACGGCCAGCATCAGGACAGTGACGCCGAGCCACTTGTGCCAGGAAAAATAGCGTAGTTTCGTGGGTGTCAGGCCGGGGATGTCGGTCATCACCAGTCCCAGCGTGAAGGCGGCCACGACCAGCACGGCAATCAGCCAGTGGAACAGCATCGCGGTATAGGTGTAGCGTTCCAGCATAGGCGGGGTGTGGTTGATCGTACTCATCAGAACAAATATACCAGAGTCGAACAATTGACGTTTAAATGCCTCATTTTGATGTCATTACACTATCACGCCGGCCCCCGGTCGTACTGAACAGGCCGGCTTCGATTGTAAAATAATCGCGTTGCCTGCCGTTATGGTGAATAATGGTTGAAAGCAACTTTAACGACCGAGCTGGTTGCCGGAGAATCAGGGAGCAACATGGAGTATGTCCACCATTCGCACGCCGTCGCTTTTGTCCGGACGTACCGCCGCGCATTTCTCGCACCCTTGGCATCGTTGCTGCTGGCGCTGCCAGCCCAGGCAGAATACGCCGACGTGCGTGAAATGGCGGACCTGTCGATCGAGGAGCTGGCCAATATCCAGATCACCTCGGTGTCCAAAAAGCCGGAACCGCTCGGCAGCGCCGCCGCTTCCCTCTTCGTCATCACGGCCGACGACATCCGCCGGTCCGGCGCGAACAGTGTGCCGGAAGCGCTGCGGCTCGCGCCCAACCTGCAGGTCGCCCAGTCGGCGACGACGGCGTATGCCATCACGGCCCGCGGCCTGAACGGCAGCAACAACAGCGCTCCCAATAAACTGCTGGTGCTGATTGACGGTCGTTCCGTTTATAGCCCGTTCTTTTCCGGCGTGTTCTGGGACGCGCAGGACCTGATGCTCGACGATGTCGAGCGGATCGAAGTCGTCAGCGGGCCGGGCGGCACGCTGTGGGGCGTGAACGCCGTCAACGGCGTCATCAACATCATCACGCGCTCGGCGGTCAGTACGACCGGCAGCCTGGCCACGCTGGAAGCGGGCACCCGTGGCGCCGAAGTCGCATTCCGGCAAGGGGGAGCGACGGCGCTCGGCGCCTGGCGTGTGTATGGCAAACACCTGGAACGCAGCCATACAGAGCTGGCCAGCGGCGCGCGGGTCAACGACGCACGCCATCAGTCCCAGGTCGGGTTCCGGGCCGACTGGAACCGCGACGCCGACCGCTTCAGCCTCAACGGCAATGCCTACAAGGGCGCCAACCAGCAACCGGAACCCGGCCTGGTTGCCGTCTCAGGTACCAATCTCACGCTTGGAACGGTCGACACCTCGGGCGCCAACCTGACGGGCAGCTGGACCCACCGGCTTGACGACGGCGCCAGCCTGAGCGTTCAGGCATATTTCGACCATACCAAGCGCACGGTGCCGCCGACGTTCTCCGAACTGCTTAATATTGCTGACCTCCAGTTGCAGCATTCGCTGCGGCCCCTCGGCAAGCATCGATTCGTCTGGGGCGCAAACTACCGTCACTCGTGGGACAAGGTCACCAACAGCGAGACCATTGCCTTCCTGCCGGCCGAGGTCGAGCAGACTTGGGCCAGCCTGTTCGCGCAGGACGAGATTGCACTGCGCGACGACCTGCGCCTGACCATGGGCGCGCGCGTCGAGCGCAACGACTACACCGGCAACGAATTCCTGCCGACGCTGCGCATGTCGTGGCAAGCGGCGCCTGCGCATGCGTTCTGGGCAGCTGCCTCGCGCACCGTGCGCGCACCATCGCGTCTCGATGCGGACGCGTACATTCCGGGGCGGCCACCGTATTTGCTGCGCGGCGGCCTGACGGTGCGTTCCGAGGTGGCCAAGGTGTTCGAGCTGGGCTACCGCGGCCAGCCGCTGCCGGGGGTATCGTATTCCGCGACCGTCTTCCATAACGACTACGACCACCTGCGCACCCAGGAAGTCGATCCGACGCGCACGTTTGTCGTGTTCGACAGCCTGATGGAAGGCAAGGCGAACGGCATCGAGATGTGGGGCAGCTACCAGGCCACGCCGGCATGGCGCCTGAGTGCGGGGTTCACGGCGCTGCATCAGAGCATGCGGCTCAAGCCGGGCAGCAATGACCTGGCGGGACCGGGCACGGCGGGCAAGGACCCATCGCACACGATGCAGCTGCGCTCGACGTATAACATCGCGCGCGGCAAGGATCTGGAGGTAGCGGTGCGCAAGGTGGCGGCGTTAAAGCAAGCGGCGGTGCCGGCTTATACGGCGGTCGATGCGCGCTTTGGCTGGCAGGTCAGTCCGGAGTTCGAAGTGTCGGTGACGGCGCAGAACATCAACGGCGACCACGCGGAATATGGGCCCGCTGCGACGCGCTCGGAGATTGCGCGCTCGGTGGCGGTCAGGCTGGTGTGGGGGATCTAGGGCCGAAGGCCGCACTCCGCCATTCTTGAATGCCACGATCGCAGGGCGGACGTGCGGGGCGCCGAGCCTGTCGCTTATCCGCCCTGCGTTCTTACTTAGATCTCGCGCGCCAGTTTCGCCGCGATACCCGTGTAATTCGCCGGCGTCATGGCCAGCAGCAGGTCCTTGGCTTCCTGCGGCATCGCCAGCGTCAGGATGAACTCGCGCAGCGCATCCTTCGAAATGCCCTTGCCGCGCGTGAGTTCCTTCAGCTGCTCGTACGGGTTCTCGATGCCGTAGCGGCGCATCACCGTCTGCACCGGCTCGGCCAGCACTTCCCAGTTCGCGTCCAGGTCCTGCTCGAGGCGCGCGCGGTTCACTTCCAGCTTGTTCAGGCCGCGCAGGCAGCTGTCATAGGCCAGCAGCGTGTAGCCGAAGCCCACGCCGATATTGCGCAGCACCGTCGAATCGGTCAGGTCGCGCTGCATGCGCGAGACCGGCAGCTTCTCAGCCATGTGGCGCAAAATCGCATTCGCCAGCCCGAGGTTGCCTTCCGAATTTTCGAAGTCGATCGGATTGACCTTGTGCGGCATCGTCGACGAACCGATCTCGCCGGCCTTGGTCGACTGCTTGAAGTAGCCCAGCGAGATGTACGTCCAGATGTCGCGGTTCAAGTCCAGCAGGATGGTGTTGGTGCGCGCGATCGCGTCGAACAGTTCGGCCATGTAGTCGTGCGGCTCGATCTGGATGGTGTACGGATTGAAGGTCAGCCCGAGGCGCTGCTCGATGACGTTCTTCGAGAACGCAGCCCAGTCAAAGCCCGGGTACGCCGCCAGGTGTGCGTTGTAGTTGCCGACCGCGCCGTTCATCTTGGCCAGCACGTCGACATCGGCGATGCGCCGGGCGGCGCGCTGCAGGCGTGCGACGACGTTGGCGATTTCCTTGCCGAGGGTGGTCGGGCTGGCGGTCTGGCCGTGGGTGCGCGACAGCATCGGCACGTCGGCGTTGTCATGGGCGATCTGGGTCAGCTTCGCAACCAGCTTGTCCAGGGTCGGCAGCATCACGGTGTCGCGCGCGGCCTTGAGCATCATGCCGTGCGAGGTGTTGTTGATGTCTTCGGAGGTGCAGGCGAAGTGGATGAACTCAGTGGCTGCAACAAGCTCCGGTACATCCTTGACCTGTTCCTTCAGCCAGTACTCGACCGCTTTCACGTCGTGGTTGGTGACCGCTTCGATTTCCTTGATGCGGGCCGCATCGGCTTCGCTGAAGTCGGCAGCCATCTTGTCCAGGTGCGCGATGGCGCTGCTTGAAAACGGCTTGATCTCGTCAAAGCCCGCCTGCGACAGCGCCTGCAGCCACGCGATTTCGACCTTGACGCGATGGTGCATGAAGCCCGCTTCGGACAGGATCGGGCGGAGTTTATCGGTCTTGGCGGCGTAGCGGCCGTCCAGCGGCGACAGGGCCGACAGCGTGGAGTAAGGAGCAGTAGAGGTCATGGGAGAGGGCGTTGATTGAAAATGAGGTGCGATACGACTGAGGGTGGATTTTACCACTCGCGGGCCGCCAGCCGGTATAAGCTGCGGTGCTATACTGTTGATAATTAATCTACTAAAAAAATCTATGAAACTGATCGGTTCGCTTGCCAGCCCGTACGTGCGCAAGGTGCGCGTGGTGCTCGCCGAGAAAAAGCTCGACTACGACTACGTGCTTGAAAACGTCTGGAGCCCGGATACCAGGATCAATGAGTCCAACCCGCTGGGCAAGGTGCCGTGCCTGATGATGGAAGACGGCAGCCCGATGTACGACTCGCGCGTGATCGCCGAATACCTCGACACCCTGACCCCGGTCTGCAAGCTGCTGCCGCCAAATGGCCGCGAGCGCGCCGACGTCAAGGTGTGGGAGGCGCTGGCTGACGGCGTGCTCGATGCGGCCGTGCTGGTGCGTCTCGAGAAAACCCTGCGCCCGGAAGAGCAGCAGAGCCAGGACTGGATCGACCGCCAGATGGCCAAGGTCAACGCTGGCCTGGGCGTGATGTCGAAAGACCTGGGCGAGTCCGCGTTCTGCATGGGCACCCATTACACGCTGGCTGACGTGGCAGTCGGCTGCGCCCTGGGATGGCTGGCCTTCCGCTTCCCCGAAATCGACTGGCGCGGCGACTATCCGAACCTGGCGCGCCTGTACGACAAGCTGTCGGAGCGCCAGTCATTCCGCGACACGGTCCCGCAACTGTAAGCACGGGGGCCTGATGACGACAGTCGTATTTGGCGAGGCGCTGGTCGACGACTTCGGCGGCGACCAGGTGGTGGGCGGCGCACCGTTCAACGTGGCGCGCCATCTCGCCGCCTTCATGGCGCCGCAGCTGATGATCACACGCGTCGGCGCTGACCGCAACGGCAACCTGGTGCGCGCCGAGTTCGAACGCTTCGCGATGTCGGCGCGCGGCTTGCAGCGCGACCCGATCGAAGAAACCGGCCGCGTCATCGTCGAGCGCGGCGGCGATGGACATCGTTTCATCGTCGTGCCCGACCAGGCCTACGACTTCATCGACGCCGATGCGGCCTTGGCAGCAGTGCGCGAAGTCGAGCCGCAGGCGTTTTACTTCGGCACCCTGGCCCAGCGGGGCGAACGTTCGCGCGAGGCGCTGTTCGTGCTGCTCGGTGCGGCCGGCACCACCGGTTTCCTCGACCTGAACCTGCGCGGCGGCCAGTGCGACCGCGACTGCCTGGAGCGTTCGCTGGCCGCGGCCGACATCGTCAAGGTCAACCAAGAGGAACTGCAAGCGCTGTTGCGCCAGTTCCTCGCGATCGACGACCCGGCCGACGCCATGACGGCCGAGGCGGTCCACGCCGCGTGCGCTGCGCTGGTAAAAAAATTCGGGCTGGAGGCATTGCTGGTCACCCTGGGCCATCGCGGCTCAGTGTATTTCGGGGCGGACGGCGCGATGATCGCCAACCGCGATACGCCGGCGCCGCCGTATGTGATCGACACGGTCGGAGCGGGTGATGCGTTCTCGGCGATCTTCCTGCTGGGACGCGCGTTCGGCTGGCCTTTGGCGCAGACCCTCGCGCGCGCCAACGAGTTTGCCGGCGCGGTGTGCGCGATACCGGGTGCGATACCGCACGACATGGACTTCTACGACAGGTGGGTGGCGCGCTGGCGCGCGACTTGATTACTCTGCCATCTGGCTCTGCAGGTAATTCTGGATGCCGATCTTGACGATCAGGTCCAGCTGCGTTTCCAGCCACTCGATGTGCTCTTCGGTGTCCTCGAGAATCTTCAGGAACAGGTCGCGCGACACGTAGTCGGCTGCCTTCTCGCTTTCTGCGATACCTTCCTTGACCGTTACCTGCGCAGCTTTCTCGAGCTGCAGGTCCGCTTCGAGCATTTCCTGGGTCGACTCGCCGATCAGCAGCTTGTGCAGCGCCTGCAGGTTCGGCAGGCCGTCGAGCATCAGGATGCGGTCGATCAGCTTGTCCGCATGCTTCATTTCGCCGATCGACTCGTCGTATTCCTTCTTGCCCAGCTTTTCGAGGCCCCAGTGGCGGTACATGCGCGCATGCAGGAAATACTGGTTAACGGCGGTCAGCTCATTGGTGAGTTGCGCGTTGAGCAGACGGATGATGTTCGGATCGCCCTTCATGGGATGCTTTCGAAAGTGGTGGGGACCCACCATCATAGCAAACCGACACGTGCGCCGCAAAAGGCGCGTGCTCAACCGAGTTGGAAGCTGAGCGGGACGATGACAAAGACGGCGACAGGGCGGCCATCTTCGACATGCGGTTTGAACAGCGCGCGCAGGGCAGCCTGGCGGCCGGCTTCGTCGAGGCGCGAGGAGCCTGAGGAATGCTGCACCAGTACCTGGTCCGGGTGGCCTTTTTCGTTGACCAGCACGCGCAGCACGACCTTGCCCTGTTCGCCCATGCGGCGCGACTGCGACGGGTAGATCGGCTGCGGCGCCTGGATGTATTCGACCCCGCTGGAAATGGTTTTCGGCCCGGCTGGCTGCCCGGGCGCTGGTGTGCCGGCTACCGCAACGCGTGTTTGCTCGGCGGGCGTGGCGGGTGTCGGCGGGGCTGCCTGGGGAAGGGTGATCGCGTCGGGGTTGCGTGCCACCTCGATCACCGGAACGGTGGGCACGACGGGCGGTGGCAGCTGGGCCAGCATGACGGTTTTTGGAACGGCGGGAGGAACCGGGGCAGGCGGCTCAGGGTCCGGCGCAACGAAGGTGACATCCACAACCTGTGGAAGGGCCACTTCGGCGACACGGGCCAACAGGCCGCTCGAGATAAGGAAGAACAGCAGTGCGTGGGCCGCGATCACGACAGCGATGGGCCCGAACCTGGCGCGCAGCCGCCCGATGAGCGGCGCTGCGCCGCTGAAATCGGGGCCGTTTGACCAGGCCATTGCGCTCATTGCACCGTTACGCCGCTTGGGTAGTGCGGAACGACAGCTCGGTGATGCGGGTGGTGCTTTCGACGTGCGCGTCGAGGACTTCTTCGGCATAGCTTTCGCACTTGCCGCAGCAGGTGGCCACGCCGAGCGTTTCGCGCAGTTCGGCCATGGACGACAGCCCAAGGTCGACCGCCTGGCGGATTTCGCGGTCGGAGATGTTGTTGCAGACGCAGACGATCATGAAAGTACCCTGTCCTGTATGAAGAAGCCGGCAATATTGCCACTTCTCTAATGCGAATCATTCGCATTACGGTTCGTATTCTGGACCAGTTTTGATAGCTGTGCAAGCGATTTTGTTGGGAAGTCGAGGTGGTGCCGACGTTTTTTGATGTCGAGCAGTCCCGGCAAATGGTAATAATTCGCATTTAGGTTTATGATGGCGGGGTGCGACACGGCCGCTCGGCCCTCAGCCGGGCGCCCACAACCTGAAAGAAGCGACACATGACACTTGCACCTACCTTGACCACACTCGACGCCCTCGCGGCGGGGCAGAGTGCCACCGTAATCCACCTCGCGCCGAGCGATCGCCGCGACGGCGGTGTAGATGTGTCGCGCCGCCTGATGGAACTGGGTTTCGTGCCGGGCGAGCGTATCCGCATGCTCAAGCGCGGCATGCCGGGCGGCGACCCTGTTGCGGTCAAGGTCGGCCAGTCGACCTTTGCGTTGCGCCGCTTTGAAGCCGCGCTGATCTCGATCCAGCCGGAGTAAGCGATGGGAGCAGTTGAATCGCCGGTGCAGGCGGCCGCCCGCACCCCGCTGATCGCCCTGCTGGGCAATCCAAACTGCGGCAAGACCGCGCTGTTCAACCGCCTCACCGGCGCGCGCCAGAAGGTCGCCAACTACGCCGGCGTGACGATCGAACGCAAGGAAGGCAGTTTCACCTCGCCCGCCGGGCGTGCCTTCCGCGTCCTCGACCTGCCGGGCGCATACAGCCTGTCCGCCACCACGCCTGATGAAGCGATCACGCGCGACGTCGTCGCCGGCCTGCGCGCGGGCGAACANNGTCCTCGAAATCCAGCGCCTCGGCATGCCGGTGGTGCTGGCGCTGAACATGGTCGACATGGCCAGGAAGCGCGGCATCGCCATCGATACGGCCAGGCTGGAACAAGAACTCGGCATCCCGGTCGTTGAAACCATCGCGGTCCACGCCGGCGGCGAACAGGCGCTGCTGCACGCGCTCGACCGCATGCCGCGGCAAGCGCACGTCGCGGCCAAGCCGCTGTCGGTCATCGATGACGTCTCGGTGGAAGAGACCCAGCGCGAAGTGCGCCGCATCCTCGATGCGTCCACCAGCTATGCCAACGACACCGGCAACCTGACAGAACAGATCGACAACGTGGTGCTGCACCCGTTCATCGGCCCGGTGCTGCTGGCCGTGATCATGTTCCTGGTATTCCAGGCCGTGTTCAGCTGGGCTGCCGTGCCGATGGAGATGATCACCGGCGCCGTCGAGTCGCTCGGACAGATCGTCACAGCCAGCATGTCCGACGGCCCTTTGCGCAGCCTGCTGGTTGAAGGAATCTTCGGCGGCGTCGGCAGCGTGCTGGTGTTCCTGCCGCAGATCTTGATCCTGTTCTTCTTTATCCTGGTGCTGGAAGACTGCGGCTACCTGCCGCGCGCCGCCTTCCTGCTCGACCGCATGATGGGCGGGGTAGGCCTGTCGGGCCGCGCCTTTATTCCGCTGCTGTCCAGCTTTGCCTGCGCCATTCCCGGCATCATGGCCGCGCGTACGATCCAGAATCCGCGCGACCGCCTCGTCACGATCATGATCGCGCCGCTGATGACATGTTCGGCGCGCCTGCCGGTGTACGCGCTGATCATCGCCGCCTTTATCCCGGACCGCGAAGTGGGCGGCTTCATGAACCTGCAAGGACTGGTGCTGTTCGCGCTGTACTTCGCCGGCATCATCGGCGCGATGGGCGTGGCCTGGATTTTCAAGCGCACCATGGGCGGCAGCCGCCACAACTCGCTGATGCTGGAACTGCCAAGCTATCACTGGCCGCACCTGCAGAACCTCGTGATCGGCTTGTGGGAGCGCGCCAAGACCTTCCTCACCCGCGTCGGCACCTTGATCCTGACCCTGATGATCCTGATCTGGTTCCTCTCGTCCTTCCCGGGCGCACCCGAAGGCGCCACCCAGCCGCCTATCTATTACAGCGTGGCCGGCATGCTTGGGCGCGCGCTGGCGGTGGTGTTCGAACCGATCGGCTTCGGCTGGCAGATCTGCATCGCGCTGGTGCCGGGCATGGCGGCGCGCGAAGTCGCGGTCGGCGCGCTGGGTACCGTGTACGCGCTGTCGCAGACCGGCGATGAGCTGGCCACCACCCTGACGCCGCTGATCGCGCAGTCGTGGAGCCTGGCGACTGCCTTGTCGCTGCTGGCGTGGTACGTGTTCGCGCCGCAGTGCCTCTCGACCCTGTCGGTGGTCAAGCGCGAAACCAACAGCATGCGCTGGCCGCTGATCATGGCGGGCTACATGTTCGCGCTGGCCTACGTGGCGTCCTTCATCACCTACCGCACCGCGCTGGCGCTGGGAGGCTGAGGTGCTTGAATACCTCATCGTCGGCTTGATCGTTGCTGCCGCCGTGTTTTACACGGCGCGCAAATACATGCCGGCGGCGTGGCGCAAGAAACTCTCCTATCGCGTCGGCGGCAGCGATTCGAAATTCGGCCGCATGCTCAACCCCGACCCGGGCTGCGGCAGTGGCTGCGACAGCTGCAAGGCCTGTGCCGATCCCGCGCCCGCGCCGGCCGGCGCAAAACGCGTTATCAAGATCCATAAATCCTAGGTACACCTGCCAAAATCCTGCTTGCCCTAAGGGAACTGCTTTCGACGTGCGATGGCCCGGTCTGTTGCGACTGCGTTAAATAAAAGGACCACGTTTGAAATTTGTTAATCCCTTGATTGCGCTCTCCTGCTTGTTCAACAGCGCTATTGCCGCCAGCGCAACCGCGCCACCGAGCTATGTTCTCGATAACACCGAGGTGCGTGAGATTCACGCACAAGCCTTGAACCGACACGCCCAAGTTTTCGTGGCCCTGCCCGACTCTTACCGGAAGAGCAGCAAGCGTTATCCAGTACTGTTCGTCGTTGACGCCAACTATTCGTTCCCGATCGTGGACCGAGCCACCTACCTTCGACCACTACATTCTCGGCAGTCCGTCGCTCTGGTACGACTCCGGCGTGTTGTTTAACCGAGAGCGGGTTTACGCCACGACACACAAGGACCTTCCTGCATCGCTGTTCTTCGGTATCGGTGGCTTGGAAAGGCTGGCACCAGGCGCCTGACGACGCGGCTGCGCGTATTCGAGGACGGAGGTCACGCAACCGTATTTTCTTTTGTCGTAACGCACGGATTACGGGCGTACTGAAATCGTCGAAATAATCGTCCTGGCGCTGCATTCGCAACGACCGCATTGGGTCGAGAACTGCCATACACTCAATGGCCGAGCTAGGCCAGAAGCAGTCATGCAGTTGCGAGTATCACAAACATCAAAACGGCTCCGGCTCGGAACTCACCGTCTGTCATGCAACTTCGACAGTTCATCGCAAACCTCGAATAGCCTGGGATTACGGTGATACCGTTCAAGATCTAAACAAACCGGATAAAACGAATGCGGATTCATTTGTTTCTGCTCTTGCTAGCCGTCGCGAATGCCCAAGCAGCCGATGGACTGGCGGTAAGGCCAGCCATCCCACCCGTTTCGATGAAATCCGNNACGTATGGTAGAGCAATACGGCCAATACAATCCAATGCCCGGCGGTAACGTCGACGGCGCGTTGACTATGCGCGTTCGCGCAGCAAGGTGTTACGCGACCGGTTAATGATCGCGCCGCTCACACGCGATGAGCACGCACCCGATGAAGTGCGCGTCAATGGCGCGGTGCGCAACCAGGATGCGTTTCACGCCGCTTTCGGCATTGTTGAGGGCGACCCGGAGTACGCCGCGCTGATTTTGAAGACCTTTGGATGGCTGTCGCAGGTAGCTGCGACAGCTGGCCGCCGGAGCCGATTGCGGCATTGCCACAATTTCTCCTAACTGCTGCATACAATGGGCTTGCTGCTCATTCCTTAACCAGTAAAGGTGAACGCATGAAAATAACACTGGCCATCCTTGCCTTCCTTCTGTGCGTGTGGGGCAGCACTGCCGCACACGCCCGTAATGCGACGCCCGAGTATGACGTGCAGGACAAGATCACACTCAAGACGCGTGACGGTGCGACCGTGTCCGGCATGCTCGTGCGCAGAAAGGACGGGGCGACCACCTTGCCAACCGTGCTGCAGTTTACTATTTATGTTCGCCCGGAACGCGACTTGGCAAGTCTGAAAGAAATCGCCGACCGCGGCTATGCCGCGATGATTGCCTACAGCCGCGGCAAGTACCTGAGCCCGGACGCCATCGTTCCGTACGAGCACGACGGCAAGGATGCCTGGGATGTGATTGATTGGATCAGCCACCAGCCTTGGAGCAATGGTGCTGTCGGCATGTTCGGCGGAAGCTACAACGGCTTCACCCAATGGGCGGCGGCCAAGTCGCTGCATCCTGCGCTAAAGACAATCGTGCCGTACGTGGCGAACCGCCCGGGCATGGGCCTGCCGATGGAAAACAACGTCTTTATTAATCCCAACTACCAGTGGGCCTTCTATATTGGTAATAACAAGACGCTGGATACTGCAGTCAACGACGACCGCGATCGCTTCCGCAAGATGCAGTTCGGGTGGTGGAACCGAGGAGTTGCCTATCGCAGCATCGACAAGGTGGATGGAACACCCAATCCAATGCTGCAGCGCTGGCTCAAGCACCCGTCCTTTGACAGCTACTGGCAGGCGATGGCGCCTTTCAAGAATGACTTCGCGCAAATTCGNNGTGAACTACCTACGCGAGCACATGCGCTACATACCGAATGCGCAACACTACTTGATCATCGGACCGTACGGCCACTTCGGCGCCCAGCGCGGCGGTGAGAAAATCATCAATGGCATGGAGGTGCCAGCAGCGGCGCTGATCGACACCAAGGCAATTACCTATGAATGGCTGGACCACATTCTGAAGAATGGCCCCAGGCCGGCGATCCTGAAAGACAAGATCAATTATCAGGTCATGGGTACCGACCAGTGGCGCAGCGCACCCTCGCTCGCGGCCATGAGCAATCAAACACTCAAGCTTTACTTGGACAATGTGCCGCTCAGGGCGGGCGCCAAGAATGGGGCCCGCCGCCTCAGTGCAATCCAGCCGCGAAAGACCGCTTATCTAAAACAGGTTGTTGATCTCAAGGATCGCAAAAAGTCCTACAACGATTACTATCCCGCCTCAATCATCACTGACGAAATCGACAGCAGCAGCGGTTTTATCTTTGTCAGCGAGCCGTTCGAGGAAGCTGTACTGTACAACGGCGCCTTCGGCGGCGAAATCATCGTGCGTATCAACAAGCGAGACTTCGACTTGGGCGTGACCATGTACGAACTTCGGCCGGATGGTAAGTATTTTGGTAATCCCCCCATTTTTAGAGCACGCTAAAAGTAGAGGTTAAGCGGCGAGCGCCAATTTCTG
>CXWL01004080.1_pt1 | contig 12641 bp, 11 predicted proteins | sample 590931 | NCBI WGS metagenome assembly CXWL01 (sample SAMEA3498368, study PRJEB10139) | groundwater metagenome | biome: water well; material: biofilm material | place: Germany | collected 2015-04-27
ATACCAAACATGCTGATGGGTGGTATTGGTTGGGGGCTAGCTATATTGCTCAGGATAAAAAACAAAACGCCAAAATAGCTTTGAAAAGAGCTTTGGAGATTAGACCGAATTTTCAGGAAGCCCGCGACATGTTGAAAGTTGCAAGTGGTGACGCTTGATTACATAAAAGATTTTACCATCAGGCAGGCGGTAGAAACTGAAGCTGATACGCTAACAAAGATTCACGAAGAGTGTTTTCCGCGCTATTGGAACAGGCAGGCATTCACTGATTTTTTCGCAGTTAAAGACACTTTCGCCCTATTGGTAGAAGAGGGCGACAGGGCAATTGCTATGATGGTTTGCCGCGTCACTTTTGATCAAGCGGATGTGCTTACACTTGCAGTTCTGCCAGCATTCAGAAGGCGGGGTATTGCCAAAATGCTGGTGGAAAAAACATTGGATAGTTGCAAGGAATGTGGGGCAAAGAAATTATTTCTTGAGGTGGAAGATGGCAATATTGCTGCTCTAAAACTATATGAAAATGCTGGATTTAAGAACATCAGCCGTCGTAAGCTATATTACCAGCAACTTGACGGTTCTCTTACAGATGCACTTGTCATGGCAAAAAAATTAGACTAATCACGAACTATGAATTAATAATTACGGTATTTATGGCGTTAATTGTACAAAAATTTGGTGGCACTTCGGTTGGCAATATCGAGCGAATCCGTAATGTTGCCACTAAAGTAAAAAAAGAATTGGATAAAGGTAATCAGGTGGCGGTTGTGGTTTCAGCAATGTCTGGCGTTACCAACCAACTGGTTGCTTATGTGCAGGAACTCTCTCCACTTTCAACTCCAGAAAGCTGGGCGGAATATGATCATGTTGTTTCCTCTGGGGAGCAGATTACTAGCGGGCTTCTTGCATTATGTCTTAATGAAATGGGAATTCCAGCGCGATCATATGCTGGTTGGCAGATTCCGCTAAAAACTGATATGGCGCACGGCAAAGCGCGGATAGAAAGCATAGATGCTGCTGCTATGCTTACAGAAATTAAGAATGGAAAAGTGCTGGTGATTGCTGGCTTTCAGGGGGTTGATAAAAATAACCGCATATCAACGCTGGGGCGTGGTGGTTCGGATACTTCGGCGGTGGCGCTGGCGGCGGCATTAAAGGCTGACAGGTGCGATATTTACACTGACGTTGAAGGTGTTTACACAACAGACCCACGCATTGTTAGCGATGCCCGCAAACTGGATAAAATAGCTTATGAAGAAATGCTGGAAATGGCGTCGCTAGGTGCGAAAGTTTTGCAAACACGCTCGGTTGAAATGGCGATGAATCACAATGTAATTGTGCAGGTACTTAGCAGCTTTACGGACACTGCTGGAACATTATTGGTGAAAGAAGAGGATATTATGGAACAAAAACGCATAACAGGGATTGCTTATTCGCGGGATGATGCGCGCATTTCGCTTACCGAAATTCCTAACGTACCAGGTATGTCAGCATCATTGTTTGCGCCGCTGGCACAAGCGGGAATCAATGTTGATATGATCGTGCAGAACGTAACTGAAGGTGGCAAATCTACGGATATTACCTTCACTGTGCCGAAATCTGATTTAGATAATGCGGTTGCTGTGGTAAAAAAATTACAGGATAAGTTGAAATTCAAATCCATGCATGCGGATAAGAATGTGGCAAAAATCTCGGTGGTGGGTGTAGGAATGCGCAGCCATACTGGTATTGCGCAAACTATGTTTGAAGCCCTTGCCGAAAAAAATATCAATATCTCGGTGATTTCAACTTCAGAAATAAAAATCAGTGTTCTTATTGCCGAAGAATATACCGAGCTTGCGGTGCGCGCGTTGCATGCGGCCTTTGAACTGGAGAAGGCATGAGCAATGTATTAAATAATTTNNGGCACGAAATATGCCATTATGGGTGGGGCGATGTCTTGGGTTTCCGAGCGTAATTTGGTGGCGGCACTTTCAAATTCTGGTGCGTTTGGTGTAATTGCTTGTGGCTCTATGCCTCCTGAATTGCTCGAAAAAGAAATTGCTGAAACAAAGAAACTCACCAGCAAACCTTTTGGTGTGAACCTAATTATTATGCATCCGCAACTTGCCGAGTTGGTGCAGGTGTGCAAAAGGCAAAATGTTACGCATGTTGTTCTTGCTGGTGGAATTCCCAGTGCTGATACCATAAAATCTATCAAAGAATTTGGCGGAAAAGTTATCGGTTTTGCGCCGTCTGCTATCATTGGGCGTAAATTAGTACGCAGCGGGGTTGATGCACTGGTTATTGAAGGCGCGGAAGCAGGCGGGCATATTGGACCAGTTTCAACATCGGTTTTAGCGCAGGAGATTTTACCTAATATTCGTGAAGTGCCAATTTTTGTGGCGGGCGGTATCGGGCGTGGTGAGGCAATAGTTAGTTATCTGGAGATGGGTGCGGCTGGCGTGCAGCTTGGCACTCGTTTTGTCTGTGCCACCGAATCCATAGCACATGCAAAATTCAAAGAATCATTTATCCGTGCGCAGGCGCGCGACGCTATGCCTTCGGTGCAGTTAGACCCTGATTTTCCTGTAATACCAGTGCGCGCGCTGGTGAATAAAGCAACTGATGCTTTCACCCGCTGCCAGCATGAGGTTATCGCGCAGTTCAGGGCAGGCGGTGTGGATAAAAAAGAAGCACAGCTAAAAATAGAGCATTTCTGGGCAGGTGCGCTTAGAAAAGCTGTTATTGATGGTGACACCGAGAATGGCTCTCTAATGGCTGGACAAAGTGTTGGGATGGTAACAAAAATCGAACCAATGCAGGACATTGCAGATGAGCTTGTAACGCAGGCTGAGTCTTGTCTTTTGGCTCGCGCTTCTGCATAAAAACCATCGAATTATAGTTGCAATGCAATATATTATTGTTGCAATGCAGCGTTGAATAAACTTCTCTCCAACTCGCTTTTACGTTACAATGTTGCCATGAGCAGCAAGGTCACAAAATTACCAGTTACACCACTATCGCTGTTGCGTCAGATTCGCGATGTTATGGCACTGGATGCCAGCGCGCAGGCTCGGCTTGATAGTGTGGTAAAGATTATTGCTGATGGTTTTGATTCACAAGTATGCTCAGTTTATCTATTGCGTGCTGGCGATATTATGGAGTTGTTTGCCAGTGAAGGTCTAAATAAAACTTCGGTGCATTTAACTCGCATGAATATGGGGCAAGGGTTGGTTGGTGCTGTGGCATCCTCAGCTGAACCGCTTAATTTGGCAAACGCGCAAGAACATCCTAAATATGAATACCGCCCAGAAACAGGTGAGGAAATTTTCCATTCGTTCGTTGCTGTGCCGATTTTCCAAAGCGGGAAGGTTATAGGTGTACTGGTTGTTCAAGGCAAAGAAGCTCGCGAATATAGCTTAGATCAGGTTGAAGTGTTGCAGACGGTGGCGATGGTTCTTTCTGAACTTGCTGTTTCAGGGCAATTGGTAAAACTTCAAGAAATTCAAACTGCAACTGGCGGTCTTTCTTTACAGCAGCTAACGGGAACGCAATTATGTGGTGGTGTGGTAAAGGCACTTGCGGTTTTACATCAACCGCAACTAGTAATTACCCAGTATGTTGCAACAGACATAATTCTTGAGAAAGAACGATTCGACAGCGCGTTGCAAAAGTTGCAAGAGTCGTTTGATAGTTATGTGCAGTCGTCTAACTTGCGTGATGATGACGTACAGCGTGAGATTATCGAGACTTATTTGTTATTTACACAGGATCGTGGTTGGCTGGCGCGCATTAGCGATGCGATTGTTTCGGGATTAACAGCTGAGGCTGCCGTAAAAAAAGTACAGGAAGAGCTACAGGCAAAAATGAGCCAGATGGCAAGCCCATATATCAAAGAACGAATTCACGATCTTGAGGATTTATCTAATCATCTGTTGCAAATATTATTAGGGAAGAATGTGCAGCAGAACCAAGATAACCTGCCAGAAGAATTTATTTTGGTTGCCAGAACTATCGGAGCCGCGGAGCTTCTTAACTACGATCACAAGCGTTTAAAAGGCCTGATAATAGAAGAAGGTTCAGCCAGCTCGCACATTGCTGTTATTGCCCGTGCTATGGATATTCCAGCTCTGGCACGGGTGCAGAATTCTACTATGTTTATCCAATCTGGGGACATGGTAATTTTGGATGCAGATGGTGGAAATGTTTATGTTCGTCCAAGCGATGATATCGCAGAGGAAATGGACAAGCACATCGCACTTTATGCTGAACGCGAAGTTGAATATGAATCTCTGCGTGATGTGGAAGCTATTACCAAAGATGGTGTAAGGATTTCTCTCAATGTCAATGCTGGCTTATTTATAAACACTGCCAGTTTATTGCAAAAAGGTGTGGATGGTATTGGTTTGTATCGAACTGAGCTACCATACATGACCTCATCGAATTTTCCTGATGAAGAAATGCAAACACAGCTCTATGCTGGAATGTATAATCAGTTGCCAGAAAAGCGTATTATATTTCGCAGTTTTGATATTGGCGGTGATAAAAAAGTTCCATATCTTAATGCTGGAGTGGAAGAAAACCCAGCTATGGGTTGGCGCGCGACTCGTATTGGTTTGGATAGACCCAGTATTCTTCGTACGCAGTTCAGAGCATTGCTTAATGCTGCGGTAGGTAAACCACTTTATATAATGTTCCCTTTTATTGCGAATGTTTCGGAGTTTGATGCTGCAAAACAAATTTTGAGCAATGAAATTAATGCTTTTGAGTTGAGCGGAAAACAATTGCCGAGCATGGTAAAAGTTGGAGTGATGATTGAGATACCTTCTTTACTGTGGCAGCTCGATGCTCTGATGCAAAGGGTTGATTTCGTTTCGATTGGCAGCAATGATCTGATGCAATTTTTATTTGCTTGCGATCGTGGGGCGACGCATATGGTTGGTAGTTATGACACGCTCTCACCAGTTATGCTCAACGTTGTAAAACAGATTGTTGAGAAAGCTAAACAGCATAATGTGGAGGTGAGTTTTTGCGGTGAGATGGCGCGTAAACCGCTTGATGCGATTGCGCTTGTTGGACTCGGTATTCGGAGTCTATCGGTTTCTGCTGCTGCAATTGGATCGCTTAAAGCTACAATTCGTAGTATGTCGGTTGATGAATTAACGAGTTATATCGATTATCTAACTACTCTTTCCGAGGCAAGTGTTCGTCAGTGGCTGCTTTCCTATGCACAAGATCACGGTATTGTGATTTAAGAATTGTAGTTTGATTTTTTTTCCAAAGAATAAATATCAGTTAAAAATAAAATTCTTATATTTCATTTGCATTCGTTTAGTTGTAATTGAAAGCCATGACCTCATCATATCATAATGAAATCGGTAAATTGTTACAGAATGCGCGCGAAGATTTGCAATTGAATTTGCAACAAGCTTCCATGGCACTCCATATTCGCGCCCATTATTTGCATGCTTTAGAGGTAGGTGATCTTACTAATTTACCAGGTGCTGCCTATACCAAAGGGTATTTGCAGGCGTATGCGGTTTTTCTGCATTTGGATAAAGACGAATTGTTGCGACGTTTTGAGCTAATAGAAAATAATTTACCAGAAAATGGGCTTTTTTTTCCTCAAGTATTCAGCAAGGAGAAAAAACCTTCTCATTCAGTTGTTTGGTTTAGTTTGGCATTGGTTTTGGTAGTATATATAGTTTGGTTTTTGCTATTTAAGCCAGATCTTGTAGCACTTTCTGTGGTTGCGACACCACCTTATAAAGTAGAGGTAACCACCTCATTTCCTGTAGCCAATTATACCCCTAATCTTGCTTGCGCTGCGCCTCAAGTTAGGGTATACCCTCCTTGTTATAGCGCAGCTATAGGCAAGATGTCGGAAATTCCAGCACTGCCACTGCGTCGCCATATGAATTCTATTATGGAATTGGCACAATAACTACCAACATTTAAGGATACTGTGCTTCCCATTCGTCGTACATCTTATCAGGCTTTTATCGGTCACATTCCAGTTGGTGGTGATGCGCCGATAATGGTGCAATCCATGACTAATACCGACACCGCTGATATAGAGGCAACCGTATCGCAGGTTCATGATTTAGCTAAGTCTGGCTCTGAAGTGGTACGGATTACCGTGAATAACGATGATTCGGCGAAAGCTGTTCCGTTTATTCGGGAGAAACTTGATACACTAGGATGCAATGTACCACTTGTTGGCGACTTTCACTATAATGGGCATACACTACTTAAATCATATCCTGATATGGCAATGGCTCTTGCTAAATATAGAATTAATCCGGGGAATGTAGGGTTTGCTGATAAGCATGATTTGCAGTTTTCGCAGATGGTTGAGACGGCAATAAAATATAACAAACCAGTGCGTATTGGCGTTAATTGGGGAAGTCTAGATCAGCAGATGCTTGCTACAGTTATGGATGAAAACGCAAAGAGTAAAAACCCGAAAGACGCTGTTGCTGTTGCTCGCGAGGCGTTGGTGCGTTCCGCGCTGGAAAGTGCAAAAATGGCAGAAAATATTGGGATTGCTGCCAATAAAATTTTGCTTTCGTGTAAGGTCAGCCGTGTGCAGGATTTAATTTTGGTTTACCGCGATTTGGCAAAGCGTTGCCAGTATCCGCTGCATCTCGGGCTTACCGAGGCAGGTATGGGTAGCAAAGGAATAGTAGCTTCCACCGCCGCTCTTGCGGTATTACTTCAGGAAGGAATTGGTGATACTATCCGTATCTCACTAACACCTGAACCAAATGGCGACAGAACACAAGAGGTGCGCGTAGCTCAGGAAATTTTGCAGAGCATGGGCTTTCGTGCCTTTACACCACAAATCACTGCTTGCCCTGGTTGCGGGCGGACAACCAGCACGGTTTTTCAGGAGCTGGCAGATAAAATACAAAACTATCTGCGCGCGCAAATGCCGTTATGGAAGAATAAATATAAAGGCGTTGAAAATATGAATGTAGCGGTTATGGGCTGCATCGTAAACGGACCAGGTGAAAGCAAACATGCTAATATTGGAATTAGTTTACCGGGAACTGGTGAGCAGCCAGCCGCGCCTGTGTTTGTTGACGGCAAAAAAACTGTGACTTTGCGTGGCGATAGAATTGCTGAGGAATTTCAAACTATTGTTGAAGATTATGTCAGGAAAAATTATGCTGCGTAAGTTTAACAACACTGCCATGCTTATAGTCGCTATCGGAGTTATGATAGTTCTCGCACTTCTGCGCGAAATTTTATTTTTCCATAAGATGGATATGATTCCCAATCCCGATAGCAGCTGGTTGATCTATGCAGCGCAGCGCATGGCAGACGGGCAGAAATTATACGTTGATTTTATGGAAACTAATCCGCCACTCATTTTGTGGATAAGTCTGCTTCCCGTTTGGGTTGGGCGATTTCTGCATATTTCGCCGTTTACGGCTTTTCCGTTTCTGGTGACGCTGCTTAATATTGTAAGCCTCATGCTTGTGGCTAAAACCATGCGTGGTAGTGAATTGCTGGGTAGCAAACCAGTATTTGGCGCGGTGTTGCTTTATATTGCATTTGGCTTTTTTCTTCTATCGCCAGCTATTTATGGTCAGCGGGAATTATTATTTATTTCTCTGGTGTTGCCATATCTTGTTAAATCATTAGTTGAAGAAGAAAAAACAAAATTTTCTGTAACTAATATTCTTATAGTAGCTATGGCAGCTATTGGTTTTGCCATAAAACCATTTTTCCTTCTGCTGTGGGTAGCGAATGAACTGCATAAAGCGATCCAAAAGCGCAGCTTTCTTTCGCTATTTTCTTTTGGTAACTGGGTTATCGGATTTACACAGCTTGCCTATTTTGCAGCAATATATTATTTCACGCCAGAATACATAAATGTAATTGTTCCAACCGTTCTTGCCACTTATTTCGCCTATGAAACTCTGTGGTCAAGCATATTGAAGGCTGTAGGAATTGTTGCGGGAACGACTTTGTTTTTGGTGTGGATGGCGAGTTCACATGGTGATTTCAGAAAAATAATAATGCGGATTTCTGTGTGGATGCTTGCCTGTTCTATGCTGCTCGTTTTGCAGCGCAAGGATTGGCTTAATCATCTTTATCCTATGGTGTTTATGGCAGGTTTTGTCGTGGTTATGGTTCTGCTATATCTCTGTGAAATATGGCGTGAGCTGGAATTATTGATTGGGCGGTTGCGTTTTACAGCACTCTGCACCTCAGTGGTGATTTTATTATCTGTAACCTATATTGATGCCAAATTCTGGTATTTTATTTATCAACATCCTTCAGTCATTCATACCAAACTTCTGGCGGAGATTAATAAGCGCGCGGACGGAAAATACGTCTATCCCCTTGCTTTTAATATGCAAACGGGCTTTCCCGTGATTGCTCTATCAAAAGGGGTCTTTCGCGGGAGTTTTTATCAGCTTTGGCCACTATCTGGGCTTATTATCCGTGAGCAGGAAGAAGTAAAAAATGAAGCAATTACAAAGGCTAGCCAGTTCTTTTATGATACTTTGGTCAATGATTTTTACAGCTATCCGCCAGAATTAGTTTGGGTTGATGAAAATGTTAATTTGGAAAAAATTGCAAATTATGATATTGAGCCTGAAAATAGAAATATTATATACCTTCTAACCCGTGATATGCGCTTTGCTGTTTTGTGGCAGAATTACGAAAAAATTGGTGAAATAGAAGGTGAAAAACCAGAGGAAAAAAAACTCGCTGATGGTGAAAGACAGTTGAAACCAGAGCGTTATACATTATATACAAGGATTAAAAAGTGAGCAGTAAATTGCAGCCAGTGCGTGGCACGCACGATATTTTGCCTGATGAGTTTGAAAAATTTAATGTGGTGACGGGCGTTGCTCGTGAGCTTGCCACGCTTTATGGCTTTCGTGAAATGGCAACGCCAATTTTTGAACAGACCGAGGTTTTTTCACGTTCTATGGGTGAGTCGTCAGATGTGGTGAGCAAGGAAATGTTCACTTTTGAAACGCGTGGCGGAGAAAGTGTTACGCTGCGCCCAGAATTTACCGCAGGAACAGCGCGGGCTTTTATTTCAAACGGAATGCAGCAGAATCTGCCGCTGAAATTATTTTCAACTGGTGCGGTTTTTCGTTATGAACGCCCGCAGAAAGGTCGTCAACGTCAATTTCATCAGGTGAATTACGAATGGCTTGGTGATGATAGCTGGCAGGCGGATGCTGAAATGATTTTACTGGCTGGACATCTTCTCTCTATGCTCACTGAAGAAGAAACTGAGCTGCATATAAATACTCTTGGTGACGCGCAGAGCCGTGAAAAATATCGTGATGCGTTGGTTGCCTACCTCACTCCACTTTCCGATAAATTATCGGAAGATAGCAAGCGTCGCCTTGCTTTTAATCCTTTGCGGATTCTGGATTCTAAGGATAGTGGCGACAGAGAGATATTGAAAAATGCGCCAGTGATGACAGATTTTTTAAGCGTAGAAGCAGCGCAGAGATTCAAGAATATTTGTGATTTGCTGGCAGAGGAAATACTGCAATTTTCTCATAAAATAGTGATAGATCCTGCGCTGGTGCGTGGGTTGGATTATTATACTGACACAGTGTTTGAATTTGTAGCAAACTCTGGTGATTTGGGAGCGCAGAACACAGTTCTAGCTGGTGGGCGTTATGATGGTTTAATTGGGCAGATGGGTGGCAATCCAACGCCTGCCATTGGTTTTGCTGCTGGTGTTGAGAGGTTATCGCTATTACTTGCTGATGATATTGTTGATTCTGATCAACATAAAGTTATATTACTGCCGCTTGAAGATATGCCTGCTTCCACAGTGTTTTCAGTTGCTTCTAATCTACGCTTTAATTTGAGTGATATTTTACCTTGTTTGCAGGTGGAAATATTGTGGCATGGGAAACTGGCAAAACGTCTGGAAAAAGCATCAAAAAATGCTGCAACCCATGTGGTGATTATGTCGGCTGATGATGAAAAACAGGGTATGTGCGTTGTAAAGAATATGGCAGCACGCACTGAGAAAAAAGTGCATTTCGAAGATTTTACAAATGAAGATGAAATAGCTAGTATATTCAGCTTAGAATAAATGGAAAAATAGAAAATGAGTTTTGAAGATAAGTTAGAAATGTTGGTGCGTAGGCATGATGAGCTGGGTGATAGTTTAGCGCGTGGTGATGTACCTAGCAGTGAATTTTCCAAAATATCAAAGGAATATGCGGAGCTAACGCCGATTGTGGAGGTGATAAAAGAATATAGCAATGCTAAAAAATCCATTCATGAACTGGAGCAGATGGCAAAAGATCCGTCCTGTGATCCAGAGATGAAAAAAATGGCGGAAGAAGAGGCTTATGGGCTAACTCAGAAATTGCCTGAAATGACTCGTAAGGTTCAGCTTTCTTTGATTCCTAAAGATGTGGCGGATGAAAAAAATGCTATTTTAGAACTGCGCGCGGGAACTGGTGGTGATGAGGCGGCATTGTTTGCAGCGGATTTATTTAACATGTATCAGCGTTATGCACAAAAACAGGGTTGGAAATTTGAGATTATTTCACTTTCAGAAGGTGGTACTGGTGGTTATAAGGAAGCGCAGGCGGAAATTAGTGGAAAAAGTGTGTTTGCAAGGATGAAGTTTGAATCTGGCGTGCATCGTGTGCAGCGTGTCCCAGCCACAGAAACGCAAGGAAGAATCCACACTTCGGCAGCAACCGTTGCTGTTCTTCCCGAAGCAGAAGAAGTGGATATAAAAATTGAAGATAAAGATTTGCGTATTGACGTTTTCCGTTCCAGTGGACCAGGTGGGCAGTCGGTAAACACTACCGATTCAGCGGTGCGGATTGTGCATATTCCAACTGGTGTTACTGTGCAGCAGCAGGATGAAAAATCACAGATTAAGAACAAGATAAAAGCGATGAAAGTTCTGCGGGCAAGGCTCTATGAGGCAGAGCGAGAAAAATTAGCGAATGAGCGGGCTATAGCACGCAAAGAGCAGGTTGGCTCTGGCGATAGGAGCGAGCGCATCCGCACCTATAACTTCCCGCAGGGGAGGGTTTCGGATCACCGAATTAATCTTACCACTTATAACATAGATCAGGTTATGAATGGGGATTTAAACGAATTTATCGAGGCATTGATTGCTGATGATCAGGCGCGTCAGCTTTCTGAGTTAAATTAAGGAGTATAATTGATGGGTTTGCGTGCAAATAAAGTAGAAAATATTATTGCCAAGGAAGCTTTGCGCTGGGCAGTTTTAAGATTGCAACAGGAGCGCATAGAATCTGCCTCTCTGGATGCTAGGATTCTGCTGGAGCATGTTTTAGGCGTTAGTCGCGAACAATTGCTTTTTTCGCTTGATTTGCCGATAACGCCAGCGCAATATGCGCGCTTAGAAGTTTTGGTTGAAAAGCGCACGCAGCGTCAACCCATCGCACAGCTTGTTGGAAAGCGTGAATTCTGGGGAATGAATTTTGCGGTAAGTGAATATACGCTTGATCCGCGCCCTGATAGCGAAACTCTAATTGAATATGTGCTGGAGCGCATTAAAAATCGAGCGGAGGTGTTTAGGGTATTGGATTTAGGTACGGGAACAGGTTGCTTACTGCTTGCTATGCTTTCCGAATTGCCATCGGCAAAAGGTGTCGGTGTTGATTATTGTGACACCGCGCTGCTAGTTGCTAAAGAGAATGCAATGGCATTGGGTTTCGCAGCGCGTGCTGAGTTTGTACGAGGTGATTGGTGTGAAAAGTTGGAAGGTGAGTTTGATGTTATATTAGCAAACCCGCCTTATATTCCAACCGATGTTATCCCAACGCTTGACCCTGAAGTGTCAGAGTTTGAGCCGATGTTAGCGCTGGATGGCGGTGAAGATGGTTTTTCCTGTTACCGAAAAATTATGAAGGCATTGCCAAATATTCTGGCAAAAGATGGGCTGGCTGCTTTTGAATTTGGAATGGGACAGCAGCGCGGACTAGAGGCTTTGGCAGATGAAAATGAATTAGAAATTGTTGGTGTAAAACATGACTTAAGTGGAATTGCTCGTTGCATTATCGTGCAGCATAAAAATTAACTATCAACTTATTTAGAAGGTAAATTACAGTGAATTATAGCAGAAAAAAATCACCATCTCAGGGTAGTAGTAATTATAGCGGTAGTAATAATCAGCAGCGAAATAAACCGCGTTTTTCGCATGGTGGTGGCGGTCAAAACCATAATAATGGTGGTGGTCGTCCGCGCAAAAATTATGGGGCAATGCGTGAGAAGTACCTTACACAGGCTCGTGATGCTTTAGCATCTGGGGATCGCGTTCTTGCAGAAAATTATTTCCAGCACGCGGATCATTGCTTCCGCATGATTGCTGAAGAAAATGCCTCACGTCCGCAACGAGTGCATGTTCCGCAAGAACAGCAGGTTGCAGAAGTTGCTCCAGAAGCCACTGCTGAAGAAGATGATACAATCTCTACTAATGTCAGTTCGTTACCAGCATTTCTTACAGCAAATTATGAACCGCCGAAAAAGGATGATGAACCAGTTATCGTTCCAAATTGGGAAGAGGAATAAATTTCCTAGTAAACTCTACTGTAGCTAGCAATCTGCTTGCAATGAACCTTCCTCAAAACAAACATGTATGAATAATACACTTATTGTTTTTCGGTTTTCATTGCTTC
>CXWL01007511.1_pt1 | contig 12641 bp, 11 predicted proteins | sample 590931 | NCBI WGS metagenome assembly CXWL01 (sample SAMEA3498368, study PRJEB10139) | groundwater metagenome | biome: water well; material: biofilm material | place: Germany | collected 2015-04-27
GCATGGGCTACGCGCACTCGTGCGAGCGCGTGGTCGTGAACGATCGCGTGACCTTAACGGCGAAGGCGGCATGAACGCGGTTACAGCCTTTGAAGCCGAACGCAAACGGCTGACCCACGTCGCCTACCGGATGCTGGGCCGGTGGAGCGAGGCGGAGGACGCCGTGCAGGACGCCTATCTACGCTGGCAGGCCGCCGATCATGCGGCGATTGCGACGCCCGCGGCGTGGCTGACCACGGTGATCGTACGGCTGTGCCTCGACCGCATGCGCCGGGCGAAGGCCTCGCGCGAGGTTTATGTGGGGCCTTGGTTGCCCGAGCCCATCCTCACGATGGAAGGCGGCGAACGGCGCGAGGCGGAGATGGAGTCATTCGCGGACGATCTGTCGCTTGGCTTGATGGTGGTGTTGGAGCGCTTGGGGCCGGAGGAGCGCGCGGCATTTATATTACGCGAAGCGTTCGATAGTTCATATGCGGATATCGCGTCGGCGCTGGGCAAGAACGAACCGGCGGTACGCCAATTGATATCAAGGGCCCGGGAGCGCGTGCGTGCGGAGCGACCGCGGTTTCGCGCGGCGCCGGATGCGCATCAGCGTTTGATGGCGGAGTTCCTTTCTGCGGTCGCGGCGAACGATACGTCCCGGCTTGTCGCGCTGATGAAGAGCGACGTGCGCTTCGTCAGCGACGGTGGCGGTAAGGCGCCGGCGGCCCTGCGAGTCGTGAACTCACCCGCGGAGGTCGCGCAGCTGATCCTCCATCTAGCCGGTGCCAAGGGCGGCCCGCGCGAGATGAAGTTCATCGTCGTGAACGGCGTGCCGTCAGTGTGGTTCGTTGACGGGCAAGAGTTCGAGACCGTCGCGCAGCTCGACGTCGATGGCGACCTGATCGGCGCCATCTACATCGTGCGCAATCCCGAGAAGCTTGCGCACCTGAAGCTGCACTGACTACTCGGCGGGTGCCGGTTTGGCCGCCTTTGCTTCTTCATCTGCGGCTCTGTCGAGACGACCTAACAACGGCGCGACGAGCAGCACTGCGACACCGATGCCGGCGCCCCAGATCGCGACGTTTGTGAAGACGCCAATGTAGGTTTGCAAGGCGGCCGCGGGATCGAGCACTTGGCCCGCCACGGTTTGCGCTGCCGTCAGTCGCGCGACGAAGCCCGCGAGGAGGCCGGCCCACGCTGAGCCCAAAAACCATGTCGCCATGATCGTCGCGACAGTCGCTTTGGGCGAGAGCTTCGTCATTTGCGCGAGCCCGACGGGCGACAGGAACAGTTCGCCAGTCGTGTGCAGGAAGTACATGCCGACGAGGAAGATCATCGGCACGCGGTACTCGGCGTTCGCAAAGTTTTCGGCGCCCCAGACCAACACGCCGAAGCCCGCCGCGATTTGCAGCATCGCGAGGCCGAATTTCGCCGGCGCGTTCGGGTCAAGGTGGCGCGGCTCCAGATAGGCCCAAAGGCCCGCGAAGATCGGCGCCAGGATGAGGATGAAGCCGGAGTTGAAGGACTGCGTTTGCGCGGGCGTCATCACGAAGCCGAACAGGTTGAGTTCGGTGTTACGCTGCGCAAACTGATTCAGCGACGAGCCTGCCTGGTTGAACAACGTGAAATAGGCGACAGAAAATAGGATGAGCGTGAGCGCCAAGATCATGCGCTGAGCTTCGGCGCGCGTGCACTGCGTGATCATGAAATAGATTAGGTAGACGAGCACGACGATCGATCCGGCAAGCAGAGCGTAACCGACAAGTTCGAAGCGCTGCATCAGCAGCCAAACGACGCCAAGCGGGACGAGTACGGCTGCGTAAATCCACCACTCAAGCTTCAGGCCGGCCACGGGCTTTGCGAGCTTAATCGGATCGGGCGGTTCGCCTTTGCCTTCGAGCAGCGGCTTGCCGAGCACGAAGACGATGTAGCCGGCGAGCATGCCGACGCTTGCGAGGCCAAAGCCTGCCCACCAGCCGACCTCCTGGCCAAGCCAGCCGCAGATTATGGCGGCCCAGAACGAACCGAGGTTAATGCCGTAGTAGAACAACGTGAAGCCGGAGTCGCGGCGCGGATCGGCCTGCGGGTAGAGTTGGCCGACGAGCGAGGAGATGTTGGGCTTTAAGAAGCCGACGCCCATCACAATCAGCGATAGCGCGAGATAGAAGATCGCGACATAGAACGGGTCACGGTCCTTGACGGTGAGCTCATACGAGCCCTTCGGCAGGACCGAGGGGAGCGCCCCGCCTGCGGCAAGCCCTTTAATCTCCAGATCACCGCCGCTCGTGGCGCCGATCGCGTACTTGGTGCCATCGACGAGCAGATTGACCTGCCGGGCGTTGCCGCGGCCCTCGACGTTGAACGTATACTCCTGTCCTTGATAGGTGAGAATTTGCCTCGCCGGTTCGCCTTCAAGCGCCATCGTGCCGTGGCCTGCGACCAGCAACAACGCTCCGAACGCGACCGCTTTGCGGGTACCCAGATAGTGGTCGGCCAAGAAGCCGCCGAGGAGCGGGAGAAGGTACACTAGAGCGCCGTACGCGGCGTACTGGCCGTTCGCGAAGGCGTCGTCGAACAAGAAGTGCTGCGTCAGGTAAAAGATCAGAAGGCCGCGCATGCCGTAGAACGAGAAGCGCTCCCACATCTCGGCGAAGAAGAGAATGAAGAGGCCCTTCGGGTGGCGGCGGATCTGCAGCAACACCGGGATCGCGGTCACGATCGTGATGAAGATGCCGGCGACGGCGATCATGTTCATAGTTGGGTCCCTGAGCGACGCCCGGGACTATCACACCGACGACGAGGCCGGAAGGGTGGCGGCTAGATCTCGACCTGCGTGCCCATCTCGACCACCCGGTTCGCGGGAATGCGGAAGAAGCGGGTGGCAGAGAGTGCGGCTGCCTGCATGGCGATGAAGAGGGCGGCTTGCCAGCGGCGAAGTTCGGAGCGGCGGGCGGGGATGAGCGTCTCCCGCCCAAGGAAGAACGTCGTCTGCATCAGGTCGAACGAAAGACCGAATTGGCGGCAGAGTTCGAGCGCACGCGGGACATCCGGACGTTCCATGAAGCCGTAGTGCACGATGACTTGGTGGAAACCTTTGCCTAGCTTTTCGACTTCTATGCGATTGGCGTCGGCAACGCGCGGGAAGTCCTTTACGTCGATCTTCATGAGGACGACGCGTTCGTGCACGACGTGATTGTGTTTTAGATTGTGTAGGAACGCGGTCGGGATCACAGCTGGGTTCGAGGTCATGAACACCGCCGTGCCGCTGACGCGTTCCGTCGTGCGATCCCAGGTCTCCAAGAATTCGCGGATCGGCATGGCATCGCGGTAGAGTTTCGTCACCAGGATCTCGCGGCCGCGGTTCCAGACCATGAAGGCGGCAAGCGCCGCAGCCGCGGCAACGATCGGAAACCAACCACCGGTCGGAATCTTCAGCGTGTTCGAGGCCAGGAACATGAAATCGACAACAAAAAAGGCGCCGAACACCGAGTAAGCCAACCAGCGGTTCCAGCCCCATAGCCAGCGCGCGACGACGGCAGCAAGCAGGCCGTCGATCATCATGGCACCGGTGACTGCAAGCCCGTATGCGTGGGTCAACGCGCTTGAGTTTTGAAACGAGATTACGACGATCGCGACGCCGACCATGAGAAGATAGTTGATCTGCGGAATGTAGATTTGCCCCATCTCGGTCGCCGAGGTGTGGCGGATGTCCATGCGCGGCAGGTAGCCCAATTGGATCGCCTGTCGGGTCAGCGAGAAGACGCCGGAGATCACCGCTTGCGACGCGATCACTGTGGCGCAAGTCGCCAGCAGCACCATCGGATAGAGCGCCCAGTCCGGCGCCAGATGGAAGAATGGGTTCTTGATCGCTGAGGGGTCGGACAGGAGCAGCGCGCCTTGACCGAAATAGTTCAACACCAAGCAGATCGAGACACCGGCCCAAGCCGCGCGAATGGGGCCGCGGCCGAAGTGGCCCATGTCGGCGTAAAGCGCCTCGGCGCCCGTCACGCAGAGCACGATCGCACCTAGGGCGACGAACGTAATCCAAGGCTTGTCAATGATGAGGTCGATCGCGTAGCCCGGCCAAACCGCGCTCAAGATTGCGGGGCGTTCGAGGATTTCGAGCAGCCCCAAACCGCCCAGCGTCAGGAACCACAGCAACATGATTGGAGCGAACAGCCGGCCGACGCCCGCGGTGCCGCGGCTTTGCAGCATGAAGAGAGCAACGAGGATGACGGTCGCCAGCGGTACGACGACGTTGTCGAATGCGTCCGTTGCGACGCGCAAGCCCTCGACCGCTGAGAGCACCGACACCGACGGCGTAATCAGCGCGTCGCCGTAGAACAGCGAGAGGCCGGTGAGTGCGAGCAGCCAAATGACGCGCCGGCGACGCGGCGCCGCATGACCGGTCCGGAGCGCGAGCGACGCTAACGACAGGACGCCACCCTCGCCTTTGTTGTCGGCGCGCATGACGAAGACGCAGTATTTCAGCGTCACGACGATGACGAGCGACCAGACGGCAAGCGAGAGCACGCCGTAGACCGAGGCTTCGTTCAAGCCCATTCCGCCGGTGAACGTTTCGCGCATCATGTAGAGCGGACTGGTGCCGATGTCGCCGAAGACGATGCCGAGCGCCGCCAACGCCAGTGTGCGTTGGCGCGCGGTCTGCGCTTTTGGGTCGGTGGCGGTGGTGTCCATGAGCGCGCTCGCGGGATCGTCCGCGTCAGGCCTTCGTTCGCTCGCGGATCATCTGCACCTGGCGCACGATCACCTCTGCTTGGCGGATCGAGGCGAGATCGATGAGCTTGCCGTTCAGTGCGACCGCACCCATGCCTTTGGTGGCCCCTTCCTTCATGGCGGCGAGGATCGCCTCGGCGCGTTTCACTTCGTCGGCGGGGGGCGTGAAGACGCGGTTCGCGAGCGCCACTTGACTCGGGTGGATCGCCCATTTGCCCTCGCAACCCAAGACCGCCGTGCGCTGCGCCTGCGCGATGAAGCCCGCCTCGTCCGAATAGTCGCCGAACGGGCCGTCGATGGGCCGAAGCCCGTGCGCGCGAGCGGCGGCCACCATGCGCACGGTCGCGTAGTGCCAGAGGTCGGACCAATGCTGGTCGCGCTTGCCCGCTTCGTCCTTGTCGGTCAGGACGACGTAATCTTTGTTCGGTCCACCGATGTTCGTCGTGCGCATGCCGGCGGAGGCCGCGTAGTCGGCGGAGCCGAAGTGGAGCGACTCCAGGCGCTTCGAGGCGCCGGCAATCGCGTCGATGTTGTTGAGCCCCATGACGCTTTCGATAATGACTTCGAGCTTGACCTTTTTCTTGCGGCCGACGCCCGCTTCGATCTGCGAGATCAGCATGTCGATCGCGTAAACATCCGCCGCGACGCCAACCTTCGGGATCATGATGAGGTCCAGCCGCTCGCCCGCCTGCTCCATGATGTCGACGACATCGCGATAGCAGAAATGCGTGTCGAGGCCGTTGATCCGCACCGAAATCGACTTCTGTCCGAAGTTCTGGGTCTTCAACGCTTGGATGATGTTCGCGCGCGCTTGCGGCTTATCGGCCGGCGCGACACTATCTTCGAGGTCGAGACAAATGACGTCGGCGTCGCTTTGCGCTGCCTTTTCGAACAACGCGGGGCGAACACCCGGCACGAAAAGTTGCGACCTATTCAGACGCGCTGGAACGCTTTCAACTGTCGTGAAGCTCATATGAATGCCCCGTCTTTGGAATCGCGACGTCGGGCCCCCTCAAAAGAGGCCGGGAAGCTATGCCTGCCCCTTCGCACAGTCAACGCTTGCGACGACCGGCCAAAGGGTGCTTTTCCGCCACCAGACGCCTTAACCTTTCAGCCTGAACGTGAGTGTAGATCTGCGTGGTCGCGATATCGGCGTGACCCAACAGCTGTTGCACGCTGCGCAGGTCCGCACCGTGTGCCACGAGGTGGCTCGCGAACGCATGGCGCAACACGTGCGGCGAAAGTTTGCGCGGATCGACGCCTGCCTTCACCGCGAGGTCTTTCAGCAATTGCGCGACGCGGCGGCGCGTTAGGTGGCCTTCTACACCGCGCGACGGGAATAAGAAGCGTTGCGCGCGTTCCGACTGAGGAAGAAAGCGCGGGCGGACAGCCAAGTAGGTCTTGATCGCTTCGCGTGCCGGTGTGCCGAGTGGAACGAGACGCTCCTTTCCGCCCTTGCCCTTGACGAGAAGCATGCGCCGTTCGCCACCTGCCGCCGCCAATGGAAGCGACACGAGTTCCGATACGCGCAGGCCCGACGCGTAGAGCAACTCGACAATACAGAGCAGACGCACTGCCTCCGGGCCCTCAAGGGACGCTGCTGCGTCGATCAGCGCCTTGGTTTGCACTTCGGTGACGACCTTGGGCAACGGGCGGCCGCGCTTCGGCGATTCAATCGCGGATGTAGGGTCGTCGGTACGAATGTCTTCGTCGAGCAAGAAACGGTGCAGCTGGCGCAGGGCCGAGAGGCGGCGTGCCTGCGTTGACGCCTTTAGGCCGGCCGCCGAAAGTGACGCGAGGTAGTCGCGGATATCGGCGGCGGACGAAGTTGTGAACGTGCGCTTTCGGCCGCGAAGGTGTCCGGCGAAGTCGAGCAGGTCGCGGCGGTAGGCGTCGAGCGTGTGAACCGCCGCGCCGCGCTCGGCGCTCAACATTTCGAGGAAGGATTCCAGCAGATGCAGACCGACGTCGGGAGCTGTCGTCATTGATGTTGGCGCACTGGCGCGCCGAGCACGGATTCGATCGCGAGTGCACGCGCCTCGTCGCGCAAGCCCACTGCGATCAGAGCTTTGGCCACACGGGCGACTGTTTGGCCTTGCGCGCGCGAAGGTCCACCCGGCCCCAGTGCGACGAGCGCGTTCACGATCGTTTCGCCTTGGCGGCCGTCGAGCGCGCTGCGGCCGATCGCGGCCAGCGCTTCGGCGGCGGCGCCGGATGGAACGACGCCGGTGGTGTTGGCGGAGACGGCCCACTGCGCATCCGGTGGAATTGTGTAGCCCAGCGCTTCGAGCAGTGGGATTTCGCGCGTCGCACGTTCCATCAGCCAGTCCTTCGAGGGGCTGGCTTTCAGCGCGCTTTGTCCGAGCCAGGTCAACGCGCTTTGCATGCGCGCGAGATTTTCCGTCGAGGGACGAACGAGGCCCAACTGAACTTGCAGCGCGTTTGCGGCGGCTGCGTCCGTGGGCGAGTTCAGAACGATCAACCACTGCTCCGCCGCTTTGTCACGCCGTGCGTAGAGCAGCACCCGCGCCACGCTGGGGGCGAGCCAGGCCGTGTCCTGCGACGGCGCCATCTGCTGCGCGAACCCGGCGCTTAGCGTTGCGAACAACGCGAAGCGGTTCTGCGACTCGGCGCGCTGCAACGCGGCGGCAAAGGCGGCGGCGCGTGCGGTCGGCACTGTGCGCGCCGCGATCGAGCGGAAATAAAGCGCGTTTGCGCGCGCGGGCGGAAGCTTCGCCGCCCATTCTTCCGGGTCGTCCAGTTGGTCGGGCGTGAAGCTCTCCGCCTGATAAGCCTCGCGCAATTCGTCGATCGAGCCGAGGCTTGCAAGCGTCGCGCGTTCCACCGCGGTCAAGCGTAGCGCTGGGTCGGACGACTGCGAAAGCAGTTGTGCGGCCGGGACCCAGCCTGCGAGCGCCGCCGGCGCGGAGGCGCCGGATTTACGCAACATCGCCAGGTGCAGGCCGGACGGCGCCGGCAATGCGGCAAGGTTCGCCGGACTGTCGTTGGTGATCGCGTCGGCGAGTGTGAAGAACGCGTCGTCGTTGATGCTGCGTTCGCGCATCACGTTCAGCGTCAATGCGGCTGCCGGTTCGTCTTTTTGCGCGAGGTAGCAGAAGACGCGAAGCTTTAGCCAATAGGGGTCGTTCGAGGATTGGCGCGGCGACGTGGAGTCGCCGCACACGTCGCCGTCGCGCCCTTGAAGGAACAAAGCTTCGGCCCAGGCCTGACGCGCGAAATTGTCCGTGCGCGCACTTTGCGCGCCGAGCATCGCCGCCTCGTCGACCAGGCCGTTCGCGACGAGCTTTTGCAGGCGCTGTGCAAGGAATGACGGTTCGTCGGGCGGCGCTTCGCCCGCGGGCGGGTTCGCTTGTGTCAGCAGCACGCGCTTCAACAGATTCTGCATCGCCGGCGAATTCGGCGCCGAGGGAAGTTGCGCGATGCGCGACGCGATCGCCGGGCGCGCACTTCCCGACCAGAGACTGGATGCAAAGCCGCCCGAACCCGCGCTCAACAAACCCGCGCCTGCGGGATCGATCGCGGCAAGGTCCGTGACCGTGACCCGCGGCCCGGTCGGCGCGCCAGGTTTGTCAGGAACCGTTTGTTCGATCGGACCTGTTTGGACCGTGGCCGTTGCGGGATCAGGGCCAAGTTCGGACTGCGGCGCTAATGTTCGGGGCGCCGTCTTTGCCGGTCCCTGCGCTTCCGGCTCCGCGGCAACAGCAATCGATGTCGAAGCAGCGAGTACGGCGAGAAAGGCGTTAACGCGGGAACCGATCATCGGGCAGAACCTTCTCGACCTTGCGCACCTGCGGGGTCACAGTCGAGCCGTAATACGCGAGCGCCCCCGCACCCAACAGCAGCAATACTAGAGCGGCACCGACCAAGCGGCCAAGCTGTACCAGGCCGCCGGGGCGGTCGTAGTCCCGGTAATAGCGTCTGCGCCGCACGCCGTTCCCCTATTCTTCCCGCTCTCTGGCAGCGAACAGGCAGTTCATGTACATGCTGATTCCGCCAGGTTAGAACAATATATGCAGGTGCAGGAACACACGGAAAGTCCGGAAGCGGGGCCGCCCCTCAACGAGCGCTCGATTGTGCTGGTTGGGCTCATGGGTGCCGGCAAAAGCACAGTTGGCCGCCGCTTAGGCAATGCGCTCAAGCTGCCGTTCCACGATGCGGATCAGGAAATTGAAACCGCAGCGGGCTGCTCCATAACCGACTTCTTCGAGCGCTACGGCGAACCGGCGTTTCGCGAAGGCGAGCGCAAAGTGATTGCGCGCCTGCTCGCCGGGCCGCGGCATGTGCTCGCGACCGGTGGCGGGGCCTTCATGGATCCGACGACACGAGCACTGATCAAAAGGTTGGGGTTTTCGGTGTGGCTGCGCGCCGATATCGGATTGCTGATGGAGCGCGTGTTGAAGCGCCCAACGCGCCCGTTGCTGAAAAATGACGATCCGCGCGCGACGATGGAGCGGTTGATGGCGGAACGTTATCCCGTCTATGCCGAGGCCGACTTGACGGTCGACTCCAACGGCGGCCCGCATGACGCGATCGTGCAGCGGATTTTGTCCCATCTCGGCGACATCGGCGTCAGGTCGGCGTCATGAGCCAAGAGCGTTTGCGGGTCGACCTTGGCGGTCGCGCTTACGACATCGTGGTGGGCGCGGGCGTGCTTGCCAATGCGGGCAAGGAGATCGCGGCGCTAAAGCGGGCCAAGCGGACGTTCATCGTTGCCGACGATCATACCGCAGGATTGCACTTGGGCGCGCTCACGCGATCGCTCGACGCCGCAGGACTTTCACATACGGCGGCGGTGCTGCCTCCGGGCGAGGCGAGCAAGAGTTTCGGCGTGTTGGAGCAACTCGTCAGCCAGATGCTCGATGCAAAGATCGAACGCGGCGATCTGGTGATCGCGCTTGGCGGCGGCGTAATCGGCGACCTTGCCGGGTTCGCCGCCGGCATCACGAAGCGCGGACTCGACTACGTGCAGGTGCCAACGACGCTGCTGGCGCAGGTGGACTCCTCCGTCGGCGGCAAGACCGCCATCGACATGCCGCAGGGTAAGAACCTTGTCGGCTTGTTCCATCAGCCCTGCTTGGTTTTGGCCGATACCGCCGTGCTCGACACGCTGCCGGAGCGCGAGATGCGCGCCGGATACGCGGAGATTCTAAAATACGGCTTGATCGGCGATGCCGCGTTCGCCGAATGGGTCGGTTCGAACGCAGCCGCGATCCTTGCGAAAGCGGGGCGGGAGCGGACCAAAGCGATCGTCACCTCGTGCCGAATGAAGGCGCGCGTCGTCGAAGCCGACGAACGCGAAGCCGGTCAGCGCGCTCTGCTCAATCTCGGGCACACGTTTGCGCACGCGATCGAAGCTTGCGCTGGGTTTTCCGGAAAGGTGTTGCACGGCGAGGCGGTGGCGGTCGGCTGTGCGCTGGCGTTCGAGCTTTCGGAGCGCTTGAAGCTGTGCCCGCCCGGTCAAGCCAGCCGCGTGCGCGGGTGGTTTGCGAACGCGGGCTTGCCGGCGTCGCTTGCCGATCTGCCGGAACTCGGCGCATCGGAAGACGATATCGTCGAGATCATGAAACAAGACAAGAAGGCGTCGGACGGCAAGCTGGTCTTCGTGCTCGCACGCGGGATCGGGCAAGCGTTCGTCGCGAACGATGTCGACCCCGCGGCCGTGAAGTTGTTGCTGACCCACGCGCTGATCCGTCACTAGCGGCCCCCAAGAAGAGAGAAGCTGCACGCTATGGAAGAGAGTCTAATTCCGGCCCACGAGCTTTCCGGATGGGATTTGCTGTTTTCGATCGGCATCACATTCGTGCTGATGTTGTTCTCGGCTTTCTTTGCCGGCTCCGAGACCGCGATGACCGCCGCATCGCGGGCACGCATGCACCAGCTCGAGAAGGACAACGAACCCGGTGCGAAGCACGTGAATTGGCTGATGGCGCATCGCGAGCAGATGGTGGGATCCATGTTGCTCGGCAATACGTTTGTGAACATCGCGTCCTCGGCGCTCGTCACCAGCGTGTTGCTGACATTGTTCGGCAATGCCGGTATCGCGGCAGCGACGATCATCACGACCGTTCTGGTGTTGATCTTCTGCGAGGTGCTGCCCAAGACCTACGCGATCGCCAACCCGGACAGCACCGCGTTGCGCTTGGCGCGCTCGGTTCGTTTCGCGGTCGGCGCGTTCTCGCCCGTCGTCAACGCGGTGGCCGGGATCGTGGCGTTGATCCTCAGGGCCATGGGCGTGAAGTCGCAAGGCTTGGTCGAAGACAAGGAAGAAGCGGCGGACGCGGCCACGGAAGAGCTTCGTGGGGCGATCGACCTGCATCACATTCAAGGCGCCGTGCAGACGACCGATCGGAACATGCTGGGCGGCATTCTGGACCTGAAAGACTTGCAGGTGGCGGACGTCATGATCCACCGGAAAAGCATGACGATGCTGGACGGCGATCTGGCGCCGGAAGAAGTGCTCGACCGCGTGCTGTCGCAGCCGCACACGCGCCTGCCGGTCTACAAGGGCGACTCCGACAACATCGTCGGCGTCTTGCATGCGAAAGACCTGCTGCGCGCGATGTCGCGCAGTCAAGGCAACGTGAAGGCGATCAACGTGATGTCGATCGTCGCCAAGCCGTGGTTCATTCCCGACACGACGATGCTGACCGATCAGCTGCGCGCGTTTCTGCAGCGCCGGGTTCATTTCGCACTCGTGGTCGACGAGTATGGCGCGCTGCAAGGCTTGATCACGCTTGAGGATATTCTGGAGGAGATCGTCGGCGAGATTCGCGACGAGCACGATGTGCCGGTTTCTGGCGTGCGTCCGCAGCAGGACGGGAGCGTCAACGTCGATGGGTGGGTCACGATCCGCGAGCTCAACCGGGTGATGAATTGGACCTTGCCCGACGAAGAAGCGACGACGATCGCCGGGCTCGTCATTCACGAGGCGCAGACGATCCCGGACGTCGCGCAGGTGTTCAGCTTCCACGGCTTCAAGTTCGAGGTGCTGCGGCGGCAGAAGAACCAGATCACCGCGCTGCACGTCACGCCGGCGGGGACGGCGTCACATACGGCGTGACGCCTCCTCAGGTGTCAGCAGCGTCAGGGCGAGCGCGTGAACGCGGCCTTTGAGTTCGGCGTCGAGCACGTCGTGCACCTTGCGGTGACGGTCGACGCGGCTCAGACCTTCGAAGGCTACTGACACAATCGCCACACGGAAGTGTGTTTCGCCACCCTCGCGCCAGCCGGCATGACCGTGGTGCTGGGCCGACTCGTCGCGCACGTCGAGCTTGAGCGGCGAAAAGGCCGCCTCAAGCTTTGTTCGTATGGTTTCCGCGATCGTCATTGCAAAGCGCTCGTGAGTCATTCCCGGAGCAATGTCAAGCGAGAGGTTTTCTTGTCTTCTTAACCCGTCGTTCCCATACTTCTTCGCGCCATGGGTGAGAGTACGAAACACGCGTCACGCTGGGCACAGGATCTGCGAGTCAAACGCCAGCCTGTGATCAAACCGACGCGCGTGTGCGACAAGCCCGGCTGCGAGGCGGGCGGTTCGCACCGCGCGCCGAAAAGTCGGAACTCGCTCAACGAATATTACTGGTTCTGCCTCGACCATGTACGCGAATACAATCAATCGTGGGACTTTTTTCGCGGCATGACGCCGGGTGAGATCGATGCGTATCAACGCGCGACGCTCACGGGCCTCAGGCCCACCTGGAAGCTCGGCGGCGGCGCGCAGGGGCCCAATGAGAAGCTGCAATTCTACTTCCGCGGCGCGTATGTCGATCCGTTCCTGATCTTCGACGACGGGCCGACCGGCGCGGCGGCAACGGCGGGTGCGGCAAACCGTAACGGCACGCCAGAGCGGCGGTTGACGAAGATGCAGCAGACGAGCCTCGATACGATGGGGCTTGAAGCCACCG
>CXWL01002636.1_pt1 | contig 12639 bp, 9 predicted proteins | sample 590931 | NCBI WGS metagenome assembly CXWL01 (sample SAMEA3498368, study PRJEB10139) | groundwater metagenome | biome: water well; material: biofilm material | place: Germany | collected 2015-04-27
ACAGAAATGTTGCTCCGACAGGTTGGAAATATTGCTGATCGTGCCGACCGCAGCCTGGATCGCCTCAATCGTCAACAATGTCGCTCCATGTTTCTTGACGGCTTCCTTGACTTTAAGTCCGGTAATCGGATTGGCTTCAGTGATATTGGTGCCGACGAGGAGCAGCACGTCCGCTTGCACGATGTCCTCAAAGGTTACGGTCCAGCGATGCGTGCCTTGCACCATTCGCATCGCCTGCACCCCGTTGACATGGCCATACCGCGCGCTGCTATCGAGGTTATTGGTCCCGATCGTGAGGCGCATGAATTTCTGGAACAGATAGAGCTCTTCGTTCGTACAGCGGCCGGTAATCAGTCCGCCAAAGGCATGAGGGCCATGAGCTAACTTGAGCCGGTTGGTCTGTTCGGCCACAAACTCCAGGGCCTCTTCCCAGGTAGCTTCCACCAATACGCCATTCCGCCTGATCAGCGGATGGGTCACTCGGCTGGGATGGCTGGCCGCGTGAAATCCAAAAAACCCGCGCGCGCAGAGATCGCCGCTGTTCCGGCCGGCGCCCTGGGCGCTGTTCACCTCGATCAACTCCTGGTCCTTGGTTTGGACCGTGATCTGGCAGCCATCACCGCAAAAGGTGCAGACCGTATCGGCTCGTTTGAGCATCCAGGGGCGGTATTCGTACATCGAGAGCCGGCTGGTGATGGCGCCGACCGGGCAAATCTGCACGCAGCCGCCGCAGAATTCGCAGTCCAGGGGATGGGCGCCGAAAGACTTGATTTCGGTCATCGTGCCTCGTCCGACCGGAGCGAGGGCCTTGACGTCCATGACCTCATCGCAGTAACGGACACAGCGCAAACATTGCACGCAACGGTTCATCTGCGTTTCGATCAGGGGACTGAAATATTCCTTTTGGAAAATGCGCTTCGTCTCGATAAACCTGGAGGTCGCGGTGTATTCATGGGAAAAATCCTGGAGGTCGCACTTCCCTCCCTGATCGCAAACCGGGCAATCCAAGGGATGGTTGGCCAGGATAAATTCGAGCACCGACTTGTGGGCATCGTGAACGACCGTCGTGGCGGTCCGAACGGCCATGCCTTCAGTCGCCAGCGTGCTGCACGAGGTCTGGAGCTTCGGCATCTTTTCGACTTCGACCAGGCACATGCGGCAGTTCGCATCGGGCTTGAGCTTCGGATGGTAGCAGAAGTGCGGCACCATCACGCCGACCCGGCGAGCGGCTTCGATCACCAGAGTGCCCTTCGGCACCGAGATGGGAATGCCGTCGATGGTCAAGCGGACGGTCTCTGTTGTCGTAGTAGCCATAGTTCGTCTTCACGTCAGAAAGTCTGAAAGTCTTCAAGTCCTACCGTCATCAAGTCGAAACGTGCGAGGCCGTAGACTTTATGACTTGACGACTTTACGACGTTCGACTGTCATTAATGCCTTGCCGCCGCCGGCTCCAGCTTGATCAGATTCGCGGCCTCCGCTGCTTGTATCAGCGCAACATATTCAGGGCGCCAATGCTTGAGCGTGCTCATGATCGGCGCCACTGACGCATCGCCGAACGCGCAGACCGTTCGGCCTTCAATGTTCTTGCATAGATGGACCAAGGTTTCAAGATCCTCCATCTGCCCCCGCTTCGCGACGATTCGACGCATGGTTTGCACCAGCCAGGAGCTTCCCTCTCGGCAGGGGCTGCACTTGCCGCAGGACTCATGATAGAAAAATTCCATGAGGCGGAGCGCGGCCCATACCATGTCCGTCCCCTCTTCCATCACCGTCACCCCGCCGGAGCCGAGCATGGAGCCGGCTGCGGCAACCGATTCAAAATCGAGTTTGACATCGAGGTGGGTCGGCGTGAGGAACGGCGCTGACGCCCCCCCTGGAATGAAAGCTTTGAGCGGTTTGTCGGAGCGCATACCTCCAGCTAGCTCGTAAATCAATTCCCGGAAGGTGACCCCCATCGGCACTTCGTAATTCCCCGGCCGTTTCACATGGCCGCTGACGCAGAAGACTCTGGTACCGGTGCTCTTCGGTGGGGAACCGATCGATGCAAACCATTCGGGACCCCGGGCGACGATGTGAGGAAGGTTGGCCAGAGTCTCGATGTTATTCACCACGGTCGGTTTGTTATAGAGACCGTGCGTCGCGGGGAAGGGAGGCTTGACGCGCGGCAGACCGCGCTTGCCTTCGAGCGACTCCAGCAATGCCGTTTCTTCTCCGCAGATATAGGCCCCGGCGCCTCGATGCACCCACACATTAGCGGTAATGCCTGCGCCCAGGATATTCGTGCCGATATACCCGGCGGTCCGCGCTTCGGCGATCGCCTGTTCCAAGATCCTAGCCCCCAAGACGAATTCGCCCCTGATATAAATGTAGGCGGTTTCCGCTCCGATCGCATAACAGGCGAGCACGATGCCTTCCAATATCTGATGGGGATCCCGCTCGATGAGCTGGCGGTCCTTGAACGTGCCCGGTTCACTCTCGTCCGCGTTGCAACAGAGATAGCGTGGGCCCTGGTAGCCCTTGGGCAGAAATCCCCATTTCACACCGGTCGGAAAACCTGCGCCGCCGCGGCCTCGAAGCCCCGATTTCATCACCATGGCGGTAACTTCAGCCGGCGGCACCTTCCCCACGACTTTACGGAGCGCCTGATAACCGCCCGCACGCTCGTAATCTTGGAGCGAGCCGGTATAGCCTGGCTGCATCATATTCTTGAGCAATATCAGTTCGTGCTTGGGCATCGTTTTCCTACCGATGGGTGATGGTTAATGGATAATGATCGATGAATGACACATTACCCATAAACCCTTTACCATCAACCATTATCTTGCCGGCGGAGCCGGCAAGGGCCACATGAACGGGCCGGTCTTGAGCTGACAGGTTCCATCTCTTTTGAGATCGGCCAGGACTCGGTCGAATCTTTCCTCTGTGAGCCGTTCGTAATAGTCTTCGTTGACCTGCATCATCGGCGCAGTACCACAGGCGGCGAGGCATTCGACCGCGCTGAGGGTAAAGAGTCCGTCGGCCGTCGTCTCGCCTGGTCCGATTCCGAGTTTCGTCTTGACCCATCCAATGACCGTATCCGACCCAGCCAGCGCGCACATCAGGGATTTGCAGACTTGGAGATGGAACTTCCCCACGCGCTTGAGATTGAGCATCGTATAAAACGTGGCGGTCTCATAGACTTGTGGCGGAGTCAGACGCAAGAGCCCCGCGATCTCCTTCATCGCCGCCTCTGATACGAACCCCTCGTCCCGTTGCGCCAAGTACAGCAAGGGAATCAGCGCCGAGCGCTTCACGGGATAGCGGGACAGGATGCTGTCTATTTCGTCTTTGTACTTTTCTTTCAACATGCGTGCATCCTGAATGTGTAATGGTCAATGGTAAATGTTGAATGAGGATTCCGAAAATTACACATTGACCATTGACCATTGACCATTCGCTGCGTCATCGATCGCATTCCCCCATGACCACATCGTACGTCCCGAAGATCGTGATGATGTCGGAAATCAGGTAGCCTCGCGCCATATGGTCGAAGGCCCCCATGTGCACAAATGAAGGCGCGCGAATCTTCATCCGGTAGGGTCGGGGGCTGCCGTCGCTGACGATGAAAAATCCCAATTCGCCCTTCGGAGCCTCGGTCGCGCAATAGGTCTCGGCCTTCGGCGGCTTGATGCCCTGGGTGTAGATGATGAAATGGTGGATCAAACTTTCCATGTCTCGCATGACCAATTCCTTGGGCGGCGGGATATATTGCGGCGCCTCGGCCATGATCGGCCCCGCCGGGAGTTGGTCGAGGCATTGCGCAATGATCCTGGCGCTCTGCCGCATTTCTTCCATGCGGATCCAGTACCGGTCGTAGGTATCGCCGTTCTTGCCGATCGGCACCTCCCAATCGACTTTGTCATACACGCCGTAGGGTTCAGCCTTGCGGACATCGTAGGCGACACCCGACCCGCGCAAGACCGGTCCGGTACAGCCGAAATTGATTGCGTCTTCGGCTGAGAGCACCGCTACGTTCTTCGTGCGACCGATCCAGATACGGTTCGCCGCGATGAGTGAATCGTACTCCTTGACCTTCTCGGGAAAGATATCGAGGAACGCCTTCATCCGCTGAACCAGCTCGGGGGTAAAATCGCTGTCGACGCCCCCGATGCGATAGTAATTCAGAGTCAGACGGGCCCCGCAGAGCTTCTCAAACATATCCAGCAACACTTCGCGTTCCCGGAAGGTCCAGAAAAATACGGTCATTGCGCCGACATCGAGAGCCTGCGTGCCGAGCCAAAAGAGGTGGCCGATGATACGTTGCATCTCGGCCACGATGGTCCGGATGTACTCGGCCCGGATCGGCACCGTGATTTCGAGGAGTTTTTCCACAGTGCGGACGTACGAATAATTGTTGGACATGGCGCAGACATAGTCGAGCCGATCCGTGTGCGGAATGATCTGCATGTAGGTCAGGCCCTCGGACAATTTCTCGACGCCTCGATGCAGGTAGCCGAGGTCCGGTGTGGCCTTCACAATCCGTTCGCCGTCCAGTAGGAGCACAACACGCAACACGCCGTGGGTGCTCGGATGCTGCGGCCCCATGTTCAACAGCAATTCCTCTTGCCGCTGGGAACTGGGAAGATCGGGCTCGGCGCGAAAGAAGTGTTTTTGCTCCTCGGAGACTTCGCTCTTGACGACATCGACCGGAGCCTCGTCGAATCTCGGAATGAATTCGAACCGGCTGCGCCAGCCGCGCCCTTCGGTCGGGAAGTCCTTTCTCAACGGATAGCCCTCGTCATAATCTTCCGGCATCAAGATGCGCCGGAGATCGGGATGACCGGAAAAGCGAATGCCCATCATGTCGTACACTTCCCGCTCCAAAAACTCGGCGCCCTTCCAAATCCCGGTGACCGACGCAATCGTCGGATCGTCCTCCGTGATACGCGCCTTGAGACGCAGGCGATGCCGAAGGGGAAGCGAGTGCAAGTGGTAGACGACTTCGAACCGGAGCTGATCTTCGGGATAATCGACCGAGCAGATATCGGTGAGATGGTCGAATGCCGCCTCCGGCGCATCGTGCAAATAGCGCATAATTTCCAGGAGGCGCGCAGCAGCCACGCACGCGGATAGGTCCCCGCGATTCTTGTCCTCGTGGATCGACAGGACCGCGTCGGGGAATTGGGCCTTCAATATTTCCAAGACAGGGTGCATAGCTCCATTCGTCGTAAAGTCATCAAGTCTATAAAGTCATAAGATCAAAAGGCTTGAAAGACTTTCGAACTTTTGACTTCACGACTGTTATTTCACAAATACTTTCTCCCGCTGAATCTTTTCCTGCAGCTTCAGTAATCCATCGAGCAACGCTTCCGGACGGGGCGGACAGCCCGGCACATAGACATCGACCGGAATAATCTGGTCGACGCCCTGGACCACCGCGTAACTGTTGTAATGGTTACCTGACGTAGCGCAGGAACCCATGGAAATGACATAGCGCGGTTCCGGCATCTGATCGTAGATACGGCGGATCACTGGCGCCATCTTGCGCGTCACAGTACCGGCGATGATCATGAGATCGGCCTGCCGCGGCGAGGCCCGAAAAACCCCGGCGCCGAATCGATCCAGATCGTACCGCGACGATACACTCGCAATCATTTCGATAGCGCAGCAGGCCAGGCCGAACGTCATCGGCCACAACGCCGACTTCCGAGACCAGTTCACCACCGCGTCCAGATTGGTCGTCAGAATATTCGCCTCGAACTGTCGCTCCAGAAAGCTCATGTCGCTTCGCTCCAGTGCTGAGTTCTAAGTTCTGAGTTCTGAGTTTCCGAAAGCAACTCAGAACCCAGAACTCATAACTGCGCGCTTTCGGCGCGCTAGTCCCATTCCAGCGCCCCCTTCTTCCATGCGTACCAGAATCCGGCCAGCAGGATGCCGATAAACACGAGCATCTCGATGAGGCCCAGCAGGCCGAGGGACTGAAACCGGACAGCCCAAGGGACCATGAAAATGACCTCGATATCGAAAATGACGAACAGCATCGCGATGATGTAATAGCGCATCGGGAACTGGATGCGCGCGTCGGAAAACAGCGGGCTTCCGCTTTCATAGGGTGTCAGCTTGGCTCGATAGGGGCGACTCGGCCGAATAAGCGAGCCGCCGAGCAGCGCAAAGGCGCCGAAGATAAGACCAACGACGATAAATAAGAGAATCGGTATGTAATTCTCTGGAACGCCTATGCTATCCATCAGTAAACCCTATGGTTGATGGTTAATGGTAGATGGGGCATGGAAGGACCGTGCTCATAAATTTTCATCAGCCATTTTCCATCAACCATTATCCATTCGCACCCACAGCAAGTGCCGAGCCGAAGAAAGGCTTGAATCTCAACCCATCCAGTTCCGGATGACTGATTCCCTTGTGTTGGATAAGCACCTTAAACGTGCTGCCCATGCCATTCGGCTTCAGGAGATGAATCGCGGCGCGAAACTCCGGACTCTCCGGCTGTAATTCCCCGATCATCTCTTCAACACCGAGCCCCATGAGAAAACTCATTTGGTTCGTGAACCCCGTCACGTGAAGCCCCTGTTTCTCACCGGCAGAAACCAGACTCGAAAAGTCTACGTGCGCGGTCATGTCCTGTTCGCCGACGCGAATGAAGGGATTCTCGTTCGTCCGCTGCTGGAAGTAACAAAGGAACGTGCCATCCTTCCGCTCAGGTCCATAGAGATCCTGCGCTGTATGGCCATAATCGATCGTCATAACAAATCCACGATCCATCAGCCGGGCGACCTGCTCCATCCAGTCCAGCGCCTGGGTATTCACCTCAGTTCGGTAGCCTTCCGGCCACGCGCGGTCGAGTTGTTGTAGATATCGAACGAGCGCGGACGTCGACAGGGGCTTGAGACAGCTCACAAAGACTCCGTTTCGAACATCCACACAAAGTTCTTCAGCCTGTCCGTCCGTGACCTGAATCCGATGCACCGGAAAGGCATCGATCAATTCATTGCTGAAGAACAAGCCGGTCACGCTCTCCGGGGCCAGTCCGCTAAGGTCTTCCACCCAAGTGACAAGGCCCGGCTTGCTGAGCCAATGAGTCAAACTCTGGCGCTGCCGTTCCCGCATCGCCGGGCTCCGTTCGATGAGCACGTAGCGAACACGAGATGCGAGGTCGCCCTGCTGAGCATGAATCGCCGCCAAACAATCACGGGCTAACAAGCCTTTGCCGGCGCCCATTTCAACGATCGTCAAAGGAGCGGGGCATCCCAACAATTCGTCCATTTGTCTAGCTTGTGCGGCAATCGCACGCCCGAGAATCGGATGCACATCGGAGCTGGTGTAGAAATCCCCGGACCAGCCGATACGTTCATGGTCCGTACCCAGCGGGTCACGCATGTAGTAGCCGAATTGGGGATGGTACAGCGCCAGTTCCATGAAGCGGACAAAGGGGATTGGCCCGTTTCTGGCGATCTCGGACGAAATGGCAGCGATGAGTTCGGGATGCCCGGTTGTCACAAGCAACTCCTCTTATCCTCAGCGTAACCACTCAGGTATTCAGGCTAAAGGCGATAAATGATCTCGCAAAGCACGAATCACGCAGTTCAACACCTTCGAAGCCCAACTCTAAAAGCCTTCAGCCTATCTACCTGAGTCGTACTCCTCATCCCATCGACAACACAAGAAAAATGGCACCACTAGCCGAGGATACACCCCACCCCTCCCTCTTGAAGGGTCGATAGAGGGCCGAAAGTGGCGTAGATTAGCCTTGAGTTTGCTGCTAAGTCAAGGTGAAATCAGGGAGAAATTGCGCTTGAGCAGAGAGGGTTAGGAGGAGAGTCGAGGGCAAGCTTTCTTGTTCAAGCGACCTGGCTGCTGTATTTGTTCGATGGTCCAAGAAGCAGCCTGATGGCTTGATTGAGTTCGGCGATGCCGAAGGGTTTTTGGAGAAAAGTGAGTTGGTCCTTGTGGAACGCATGTGAGGCTGTTTCAGCTTCAGGACTGCCGGACATCATCACTACTTTGAGACCGGGGCGCTGGATAAGAAGGTCGGAGACCAGTTGATCGCCCATCATGTCCGGCATTTTCCAATCCGTGACCAATGCGTCAATGGTGGAAGGGAATTCCGCTGCAACCTGCTTTGCCTGTTGGGCATTATTGGCTATCAGTACACAATAGCCTATGCGGGCCAGCTCCATCTCGAAGATGATCGTAATGGCCGATTCGTCGTCGACAAGCAGAATCGTGTCTTTCCGCGCACTATTGATCGCAGAGACAACCCCCATAAAATCCTTACCTCCGTTTCGAATGAGCAACAGAACTAATTCGAATGCCATGCTACCGCAGAGGCTCCAACTGACAAAGCAATTATTGTAATTCCTCCGTCAGGGATGTTCTGGCGCTTGACAGAAAAGAGGATGGGAAAGACACCCACGTTGGTCCTGTGCTCCCGGAACGCGCACGATCAGAATGTGCTCGTTCGACGGCCGCACGTAGACCAACATACGTGTCCTTCCCGGTGAGAAAAAGCTAGCGAGCTAGAAAGGATCAATTTAAAAAGATCGACGGTGGTCGCCTGGGACAAGAGCGCGTCTCGGCGCGCTCAGGGTTGGGCGGGTGAGAATGTTGCGCGCAGTAAAGGGCAGCCTCGCCCGCTCCTTAAATAGAGAGTTAGCGAATTGAAGGCCCTCGCCCGGGCTAAGGGCATGTCCCGGGAATTCGATTGCGAAGCAATCGGAGGGTAGGGCGGGTGAAAAATATCTGCCCTTGGGTGGGCGGGTGAGAATGCCGCGCGCAGGGGAAGATCAATCAGCCCCCGTCCCTGGATTCGCAAATCGCGAAAGTTTCGGTTTCGCAATTCTCCTCCCCCACATCCCTCTCACGACGCTGAGGCTCCTCGCGTACTTTGCCGGAGAAGCGGGGATCCACCGAGATTCTCCTGGGAAGGAAAGCTGGAACTGACCGAGGTACTGCGACGCCAGTCGCAGCCGAGGGAATTCCAGAAGGTTTCCGCCCAGGAGAATCCGGAAGGGTCGCTTTAGATGCAGGGGAGCGAGAGCGTCAGTGTCGTGTTCTTACGTTCCGTGGCACTTCTTGTATTTTTTCCCGCTACCGCAAGGGCAGGGGTCGTTGCGGCCGACTTTGTCGTCGCTGTGCTGAACCGTCTGAGGGGCGACCGGTTCTTCTCCGCGATTGAGGATGAGCGTTGGTTGGGGTCGTGAAATGACTGGAGGGGGTGGAGGTGTCGGTGCAGCGGTAGGTTGTTCTTCATGCCGGACTGCCTGCACATGGAAGAGCCGGTCGAGCGTATCGGACTTGATCCGTTCCATCAGGCCAGAAAAAAGATCGTAGCCTTCCCGCTTATACTCGATGAGCGGATCCTTTTGGCCGTAGCCGCGCAATCCAATCCCGTCGCGCAGGTGATCCATCCCCAATAAGTGATCTTTCCAATGGTGGTCGATGACCTGGAGCATGAAGGTCTTCTCCAGGAAGCGCATCAATTCAGGGCTCAAATCCTGTTCTCTCCGATCGTAAGCCTCGCGCACATGTGTGCGGAGGTCTTCGACCAAGGCGTCGCGCCCGATGGTGCGGAGCGCCTCGCCTCCATCGCCCTTACCCTGGGCGATGTCGAAGCCGAATTGGCTGTGCATGAGCTCAGCGAGCCCTTTCATATCCCACTCTTCGGGATATTGTTCCGCCGGACAGTAGATGTTCAGCGCGGACTCCACCAGACCGTCGATCATGTTGCGAAGATCGTCTTTCAGATTCGTCCCGCCCAGGACGGCGCGCCGGTGCTGGTAAATCACCTCGCGCTGCTTGTTCATGACATCGTCGTACTCCAACAGCTGTTTCCGGATATCGAAGTGGTGGCCCTCGACCTTCTTCTGGGCATTGGCAATAGCCCTGGTGACCATGCCATGTTCGATCGGGACACCTTCTTCCATGCCGAGCTTGAGCATCAGCTGGGAGACCCGCTCGGAGGCGAAGATACGCATCAGATCATCTTCCAGCGAGAGATAGAATCGTGACGAACCAGGGTCTCCCTGGCGGCCGGCACGGCCTCGGAGCTGGTTGTCGATCCGGCGGCTTTCGTGGCGTTCGGTCCCAAGAATGTGGAGCCCGCCTGCCGCGAGGACCTCTTGTTTGTCCTTCTCGCAATCGGCCCGAATCTGTTCGAAGATCTTCAACTTGTCCGCTTCCGTCAAGTTTTCTTCCCGGTACAGGATCTGCTTGAACATGAAGTCGGGATTGCCGCCCAAGAGAATGTCGGTACCGCGGCCCGCCATGTTCGTCGCAATGGTGACGGCGCCCTTGTGGCCGGCCTGGGCGATGATCTCGGCTTCCCGCTCATGCTGTTTGGCATTGAGGACGTTGTACTTCACGCCAGTCCGGCTCAAGTAGCCGGCAAGCCGCTCCGATTTTTCGATGGAAATTGTGCCGACCAGGACGGGCTGGCCGCGCTCGTGGCATTCCTTGATGTCTTCGACGATCGCGGAGAATTTTTCTTTCTCGGTCCGGTAGACAACATCCGCGTAATCCAGGCGGATCATGTTGCGATTGGTCGGGACCACGTTGACGTCGAGATTGTAGATCTTGGCAAACTCCGCTGCTTCGGTATCCGCCGTGCCGGTCATGCCGCTGAGCTTCTTGTACATCCGGAAATAGTTCTGGAAGGTGACCGAGGCCAGCGTCTGATTCTCGTTCGCGATCTTCACGCCTTCTTTGGCTTCGACGGCCTGGTGCAGGCCGTCGCTCCAGCGGCGCCCCGGCATGAGCCGCCCGGTGAATTCGTCCACGATGATGACTTCGCCCTCTTTCACGACATAATCCACGTCCCGTTTGTAGAGGCTATAGGCCTGGAGCCCCTTGACGACGTGATGAACGAGGTCCATATGGTTGGGATCGTAGAGGTTATCCACGCCGAGCAATTTCTCGACCCGGACGTTGCCGTCCTCGGTCAACGACGCGGTCTTCGTCTTTTCCTCGACCGTGTAGTCTTGCTCCGCTTTTAGCTGCGGGATAATCGCGTTGATGCGGTAGTAGAGATCGGTTGTCTCATCCGTCGGACCGGAGATAATCAGCGGCGTGCGGGCTTCGTCGATGAGGATGCTGTCGACTTCGTCCACGATGGCGAAGTTCAACTCCCGTTGCACGCACTGGGCCAAATCGGTGACGACCAGGTTGTCACGTAGGTAGTCAAAGCCATATTCATTGTTCGTCCCGTAGGTGATGTCGGCGCGATAGGCTTCAGGCCTCGTGCAGGGGCGGAGAGACTGGAGCCGCTTGTCGGAAGCCTCATAGGTCGGATCGAAGAAAAAGGAGGCATCGTGTTGGATGATGCCAACCGAGAGTCCCAGCGCGTTGTAGAGCACGCCCATCCACTGCGCATCGCGTTTTGCAAGGTAGTCGTTGACGGTGATCAGGTGCACGCCCTTTCCTTCGAGCGCATTCAGATACACCGGCAGCGTGGCCATCAGGGTTTTCCCTTCGCCGGTTTTCATTTCTGCGATGCGGCCTCGATGGAGAATCATGCCGCCGATCAACTGCACATCGAAATGGCGCATGCTCAGCTTGCGGCGGGACATTTCTCGGCAGACCGCGAAGGCCTCAGGCAGGATATCGTCCAGGGTCTCCCCGGCCCCAAGACGCTTCTTGAACTCCTGGGTCTTGTCCACGAGGGCTTGATCAGGGAGTGGCGTCAGGCCGGATTCCAGGCTCGTGATCCGCTCCACAATGGGGCGGATTGCCTTGATTTCACGATCGTTTTTGCTGCCGAAGATTTGGTTGAGTAGTGACGTGACCATGGTACTGTCGCTCGAAACGAACGCCGATGCCCCCAAAAGTAATTTTGGTAGTATACAACATCCTTTCCTTGAATCCTATAACAAGCAGCAGCTCAGCAGAATACTGAAAAAGTCCGCCAGCCGGGCTTGTTCATTTGGTCTATTCGGTCTGTCTGGTTCATCTAGTTAGTTTCGTTCAACCAAACAGACGAGATAGACCGAATAGACCAGATAGACCCGACATGCTGCCACCGTCGACCCGCCGTCTTGACAGGCCTGGCAGGCGTCCACTAACATACGAGACATTCACATTGGGTTGGCCTCTGATGCACCACCGCGCCCTCAAATATCTCTCGATCCTCCTGGTGCTCTGTGTCCTTTCCGTCGGTGGATTGGCGCAGGCTCAGTCGGTCGAACATGCCGGGCACCATGCCCAGCATCAGGCTGCCACGCATGGCACCCTGCTCTGCTCCTGGATGTGCGCTGCCGGAACAGTGCTCGATACTGCGGTGGTCACGTTCCAGGCCGAACTCAGTCCTATCGCGTTTGTTACGTTCCCTCATGCTGCACAACCTTCGCTCGAAACTTGCCGGATCTCTCCCAGTCGCGCCCCTCCGTCCTTCTCTTTGTAATTTTCGTTGTTCATCGGCTCGCGGCAGGGCCGTATCCGTCTATCACACGATCCACTGCTGGGTTGTGGGGTGGCGGATTAAAAACGATTTTTCTAGGGAGAAAGGGCCAACAGCATCATGGTAGCGAAACGATTCATCCTCGGATTCATTCTCAGTCTTACAGTCGTCGTATTCTCCTGGCCCGTCGCCCAGCAAGCACAAGCTTCCTGTGGCGCTGTGACCTGTTTTGTCGTCATCGGATCTCAGCA
>CXWL01026254.1_pt1 | contig 12636 bp, 6 predicted proteins | sample 590931 | NCBI WGS metagenome assembly CXWL01 (sample SAMEA3498368, study PRJEB10139) | groundwater metagenome | biome: water well; material: biofilm material | place: Germany | collected 2015-04-27
TCAGCTTCGTTCTCAGTCGCTCGAACCCCTCAACGTGCAGCACTAGCACGCCTCGGGGTCCTCACTTCCCTGCGGCCTTGCTGAACGCCTTTTTGAGCAGCCTTAACCAGCCGGTGGCAAGCTGATCGATCTTGTAGTCCATCATCGCTTTGGCTAGCATAACGCCATGCGATCATCCAGCGCGGTGCGAAAAACCATCCCGGCCACTGAAATCAGGCGTCGAGGCCTGTCTGTCATCGACAATGCCTTAAAGCGCGGTCCCGTTCATGTCCTCAAGGATAACGAACCGGTCTATGTCATTATGGCCGAAGCCCAATACCGCGAACTCTCCGAACAATATCGGCGCTCCTATGTCAACCGCGTCCGCCAATCGCTCAAAGACCTCAAAGAAGGCCGCACCCGAAAAACGACGGCGCAATCCCTGATCGACGAACTGGGCTCGGAACACATGACGAGGCATACCGATAGCGAACCGTCTCAAGGACGACGAACTCGTATCAACAAGCGATCATCCAAAAAACAATCTCCGAGCGCCTTTTCACAAGCCGTCGGACGCGCACTCCGCAGAGCCGCCAAGGTAGCAAGAAAGACCGCTCGGATGCACGGCACGCCTATCTATGTGTGGGAAAACGGGAAAGTTGTGGCGAAGAAACCCTGAAGCCCGCGAATAACTGTGTGATGACACCAGGCTCCCCGGCCCTCGAAGTGTGGGCATGATCGAAGATCTTGGTTTCAAGATCGAAGTGGACTACCAGCAGCCGGTGGCTGAGTTAACGACCATTCCTAGATCAGACAAGCCTTGACCCACACAATCCTTCTCCACTCAACGCTCATACTCCCTCCCCCTTCCAGAGCGCGTGATTTCTAATGAAGAATGGCGTATTCTTCGACGGCTAGTCGTGAACTCATAAGCAAAAGACATTATGTCCCTTCATCCTGAGTTTCCAACCTCGCCATACGCACCTCTCATCCCCGAACAACGGTGGTTCCCTGCCGACGAAGCGCTCCGCAGTACGGCCTATGAAAAACCGCTCCCACCGCTCATAGCGAATTTTACGGAATAAGAGTGCACCATGAGAACGCTCCGCCAACTCGCAGCCGAACCGCCCACGTTGCCCACGCAGACAACGTGGTATCTGACCGATCTCGCCGAGGCGAGAGGCAAGCAGGAATTGTTCACCCGCCAGTCGCCGCAGAAACTGAAGGCGTTGCGCGAACACGCGCTCATCGAGAGCGCCGTATCGTCCAACCGCATCGAAGGCGTGGAGGTGGATCAGTCCCGCGTTGCCACGCTTCTCTTCGGCAAATCTGCGTTGCGCGACCGTGATGAAGAGGAAGTGCGCGGCTACCGTGACGCGCTCAAGCTGATCCATGAAAACGGCGCGAAGCTGCCCGTCTCCGAATCGACCATCAAAACCCTCCACAAACTGTCGCGTGGCGAGATCTGGGATGCTGGGGCCTACAAAGAAAAAGATGTAGATATCATCCAGACCTATGCCGATGGCCGCAGCCGCGTCCGATTCAAATCCCTGTCCCCGAAGGAGACACCCGGGGCGATGGCTGAGACGGTCGATCTCTGGCAGCGCGGCATGCACGAGCAATGGGTGCCGCCGCTGGTGCTCGCAGCCGCGTTGAACCTCGACTTCCTGTGCATCCATCCGTTCCGCGACGGCAACGGCCGCGCCTCGCGCCTGCTGTTTCTGCTCGCCTGCTACCATTGCGGCATCGAGGCCGGGCGCTACATCAGTCTCGAACGCCTCATTGAGGAGAACAAAGAGCGCTACTACGAAGTTCTCGAACAGAGTTCCCGACGCTGGCACGAGGGGAAACACGATCCCTGGCCGGCGATCAATTTTCTGCTCTACATCCTCAAGCAGGCGTGCAAGGAATTCGAGGAGCGCGTCGGCCGGATGAAAAGCCCGCGCGGCGCCAAAACCGACATGGTCGAACAGGCCATCGAAGCCATTAGCGGCGAGTTCGGCGTGACCGATGTAGAACGGCGGTGTCCCGGCGTCAGCCGCGACATGATCCGTCTCTTATTGCGCGACTTGAAGGCGAGAGGGCTGATCGAGTGCCTTGGTCGCGGGCCGGGAGCCAAATGGCAAAAGAGGGTACTACCCTTAAAAGAGGGTAATAAAGAGAGCATTAACTAGCTTCAGATCTAACCTGAAGCAGGGCACCTGTTTATAATGCGACCACTTAATTGATCAGAAGGCCGATGAGTAAGAAAAGACACTGCCAAAGCAATGTTGACAGGCCAAATCTTAATTAACGGTTACTTGACTGAAACCCCATGGCCCTCAAGACCACCCGAATGCACGGCACCCCGATTTACGTGTGGGAAAACGGGAAAGTTGTGGCGAAGAAGCCGTGAAGTATTTGAGCACCTGATTCCCTGGACCAATTCTGTTCTATTCTCTTGACCTCCCGTTTCTTAATGAGGCTCCTGATTAATCACCACTCGCTGAATCTCACCATCGAGGTCGTGGTTCGTCACCGGATATGACGCCAGCAAACCCCTCAGCACATTACGCTCAACGAGATTGACACGATTCGCTTCCGCTTGTTCACGGGCCCCAGATGTGAATTGTTGATTGGTCACAGCAATCTTCGAGAAGCGAGTCCCGAAAAATCTCGTCTGATACCGCACCGCCCCGGCAACAACCTCCTTGATAGCGTCCCAGCCAATTTCTGAATTCACGGAAGTCTTGCATTGCAGCAACTCACCTTCCCTGCCACGCTGAGCCACCACATCTATGCCGCCATCGCCACCCCGCTTGGGCGTGACGTTGCTGACAAAGCCGCGCTTTCCCCATAACAACTTGCAGAAGAATTCGAAGCTGAGGCCGTCCATTCGGTCAACATCATCCAATGTTAATGGTCGCTCCTTGAGCGCCTCACCATGCGCCACATCGCCGACCAGGTCCTTGATCTCGACATCTGCTGCGCCGGTGCCGTTAAGCATGCCATCCATGGCCGACTCATCCAGCGTTGCGTTGGCTAATTGAGCCTTACGCTTCAACATCTCGTCGAGTCGAACCTCGAAAGTAGCAAATGCCTCGGTCACCATGACCGGACAGTACACGAAGACATCCTTCGTTGACCCTATCCGGTATGCGCGGTCAGTAGCCTGATTCTCTTTGGCTGGATTCCACGCACGCGTAAAATGAAAGACATGATTCGCAGCAGTGACGTTCAACCCCGCACCAGCAGCCAAGGTCGAGAGAATAATCACGTTGAATCCGTCGCTTTCGGTGAATCGGTCAATGTAGGCCTGCCGCCCCTGGGAGTCTCCGTTAATTATGAAAGGCTTCAGACCAAAGGTCTGCCGGAGGAAGTAGGCCAAGGCATTCTGAACCTCGCGCAACTCGGTGAAAATGATGACCTTGTCACCTTTTCCGGAGGCACGAATGTCTTCCAATGCTTTCAGGAGCCAGGCCATCTTACGGGAATTCAAAAGATGCGCATCAGTCCCGCGCTCATCCACCAAGAATTTCCGGCCTGGGATGCAATACGGTTCTGCACAGACTGCCTTCATCAGATGGAAAGCGTCAAAGGACAGGCGAGCCCGCTTGCGACCGTCTCGTTCTTCGTTTGCATCTTGCAGCCGTTTGAGGCCTCCCCTATAAAGAGCGACTTGGTGATCCGACATATCGACCTCTAGCCGTATGTCTCCTTCAAGACGAGCCACAAACTCCAGTGACTCAGCTTCGGCTTTCGCATGCGCGAATAATTTGAGCGGAAGCTCAGTGGCAATGTCTACCTTCGTTCGACGCAAGGTCTGCGGTGCGATGGCTGCTTTGAGTTTTTCGAGCGTAGCCAGAAGCTCAGGGGTATCGCTCTCGATGGGACGCCGGTAAGTCTGTCCAAACTCTTCGAGCCCGCCCAAGAGGCCCGGCTGCACGAAATCAAATAGGCACCAGAGATCTGCTAGAGAGTTTTCGACAGGGGTTCCCGTGCATGCCACACGGAAGTCCGCGCGTAGTTTCTTTACTGATAATGTGACCTGCGTACCCGGCGTCTTGATGCGCTGGGCCTCATCGCAAATGACGAAAGCATACGGTTGCCTAGCGAACGAGAACTCATAACCCGTCAAGACCTCATAGGTCGTGATAAGCACCTTCGCGTTGCCTATCCAACCTGGACGCAGCAGCTCCGTAACGCCCCGAGTCTGAAGTTGCTCGTCAATTAGCCCCAGTGGTTGTTTGCGCTTATTGAGCTCGCCATCGTAGAGAACAAGTATTTCAGGAAAGTTGGGTGTAAAGAATCGATCGGCTTCCTTGCACCAGTTATCCAAGAGACTTTTCGGGGCTAGGATGAGAGAGGGGGAGGCCTCGGGGTTTTCCTCATAGTACCGAGCTAACATGCACAGGAGCTGAAGTGTCTTTCCCAGCCCCATATCGTCCGCCAACAGAGCGCCGCGGCAGTCAAACGGGGCTCGGGATACAAGATGCTGAAACCAAGCAATGCCAAAAAGTTGGTGTTTCTTCAGCTCCACAGAAGGCCGCAAACACTCCGGCAACTTTGGCTGCTGATCAGGTTGTACGCTCAATGATGTCTTGCGAGCTTCCAAATAATCCACGCCATGAAAGTTCAACTTGACCAGCAACGTCTCCTTTTTGGTCTCTTCCTTCGGCTCCTTCATCCGTTGCGATGTCTTGACGGTCTCTTGCGCGGCCAACATCGACTTGAAAGCATCGACCAATGCACGTGCCTCCCCAGTCTCGACCGAAGTTGGCAGGGACACGTTCGTGACGGATGCCCCGCCTCCACGCTCTGCGTCTTCAACTTGCTGCTCAAATTCGGCGACCCATTCCCTCGTCAGAGGGATGAGCACTCGTTCGTCGTGTCCAGGAATCTTGATCACCACCCCCGGGTCAAGGTCGGTTGGTATCCCTATAGGATTGCCCTCACCCCGGTCTGAAGCCTTCTGAAATACTGGCACATAGATAGACTTCGCAACGCCGATGCCATCAATGCGTTCGCTGTAGTTCGCCAAGGCGTATATTTCCTCGAACTCAATTCGCTTTCCCGACTGGCTCATCCATAGAAAGTGAACTTGCCTAGCTGTATCCAATTGCCTCGTGGATTCTCCGTCAATCGTTAGGTCGTATTCGCCCCAGGTGAACCATTCCCGTTCATCACGAAGCGCCTGCTCGAGCTTTTCAACGAAAGTCTTTAGTTCTGACGGATCGGGGAAATGCTTGATCTCAGTGCGCCCACTGCCATCGGCAAACATCTCGCTGACAATAAGGTCGACTCGCTCAAGGCGACCACCGTCTGAACGAGGAACGATGCTGAAAGCGGCCGACAATCCACCGGCTGCGGCCTTGTCATTGAGAAAATCCTCTTCATTGATGACCTCCTGGGCCGTATCCCCAAGATAGGCCCACGGATTGTGCATGAACTTCTCAGCACGAGCGCCAGCTACCCGTCGCCCCGGCATCTCTCGCTTGATAACCCGAAGGACCCGCTTGACGGGTTCAGATAACACCACGCGGACTCGGCCACCAGCAGGGGTCAAGTCATAATGATCTTGCACATCGCGGTAGCGATCGAATGTATTCAGCCATTCCTCTGGTGCGTCATTGAACGTAGGTGCGACCGTCAAAACGCGTACACCAAGAACTTCTTCTTTCGACATCGGCAGTCGCAGCGTCTGGGGCGTCAGCACAACCGTGGTCTGCAAATAAGGGGATCGGTAGAAGGCGCCTGCGAGGGTTGCGAGCTGGCGGATATGACCCCACGCGAGTTCATGAGCGTGCTGGGTTCGCTCGTTCACCGGTCGAGCATTGAATTCAATAATGGCATTCGCCGTCGCCCAAGCCGCTTCTGGGAGCAGTGCAGTCTGACCATCAACCACAGCGATTGCGCCAACCAAGCTTTGAACCTCAACGCTCTGACCGCCTTGCGCCCAGCCAACAATCTGCAACTCAAAGTCTGCATCCGATAAAATACCCCTGCAGTCAATTACCGGTTGCAGGGGTATCTTGGGTGGCAAGTCTAATTCATTGATGGCCCCGGCGTGCTCTGGCAACTTTGCCAGCGAATACACTTGCTGCCAAGGGAGCGTTACGCCGTTTGTGTCAATTTGGCAAAGGCCCTCCTGTCCCAGCTGTGCCGCGTACGTCGCCAAGAACGCATCCTGTTCTGGGGCTTCGTTCGCTGCTTCAAACAATGCCTCAGGCGTCGGTGAAGCGAGAGGCTTTGCGAAAGCAATACGCAAGCCGTCAGCTTGCGCAAAGGTCGACAACGAAGGTATGCGAGCACTACCCTCGTTCTTCCGACTGAAGAAATCCGTCCAGGGCATCAGTCCTCGGGGTAATACCAAGATTTTCGAGAATTGGACCACCTGAAGTCCCATCGCTTCAATGCTGTGGCCAGTGCAGCGTGTTGCTGTGGGTCTTCCACCCAGAGACGCCCATTACCCATATTGCTTCTGTAGTCATTGATGTAGGCCTCGGAGTAATTGCTGACGAGTTTCCTCAAGTTATCCATTGAGAACTTCGCATTCATTGGAGCGCGATCGGGGCTAGGGGCAGTAGTGGCATGCGTGCTGTCGGGGGTGGCCGTCACGCGACTTGCCGACGCCAGCGAGCCAGCGACCGTCGGTTTACGCTTTACGGTATTCTTGTCTGGGTAGATACCAATGGTCTTCAGCTTTGCTTCGGCTCCCAGTTCCCAGCCTGGGGGGTGGGGAAAGTGAACCGCTGCTCTTCCAGAATAATAGCCATATTTAAGGTCATCAGTGCCCCCATGATAGCTGTGGGCATGCCGATCAAATTGAAGTTTCGATATTTGATAGACGTTACAAGCATTGGGCTTTTTGCTGAATTCAACGACAAGGTAATCACCAATCTGCATCATGAAGGCATCGACGTCCTTGTTTTTAGTGAGCGTCGCATAGGCCCCTTCCTCCTGCGCAAGAAGGTTTCGAATTTCCTGGTTGCTCCGCGCAAGGTCCATGGTCTCAGCACCAAATATAAGACGCGTCCATGTAATCTGCTCGAGGTAACGGCTCCAAAATTCCAAACGCCCCTCATCGCTATCAGAACGACCGGCAAGTAGCTCGAAAAACAGCTTTAAGTTGGCTTCGTTGACCCAGCCAAGCACCATCCGCCAGACAGGCTCGGAAACACGATTCCACGCGGTCGCCATGCCGGCGGCCTTAAGTTTCGGATTTCGCCAGACATCCCTGTGCACTACGAAGTCGCGCAGTTGTGGGTGTGCTTCAGTTAAAGAGCAGCGGTAATATCGCGCGAGAATGATTTCGAGCGCTTCGTCTCGGAACACCGGTCGAGCGTTCAACAGTTCAAGCACGCGCGGGATTCGCGTCTTGAACTCAGAATCATTCTTGATGCAGCACATGCGTACTGCACCCAAAACCAGCGAGTGCCAGAACCAGCTAGACTGAGGGATTCCAAGACCTTCTACAAGTTGAATGACTCCCTCCGTGTGGCCTTCAAGGTAGTCGACCAAATACTTATCCACTGCGGCATCGGTCAATAATTGAGGCTCTCTGCGCATGACCTTGATCCAGTCAGGAACAACGCAATCCCCACTGTCTCGGTCAATATCAGACCAGGTACGCCTCAGCATGTCCCGTAACTTGCCCCACCCAACTCGTTCATTCTCAGAGGCCTTACCGAGATTAAAGGAGAAATAAGACGCTAGCAGCCCATACCAGGTTAACCGCCACAGCTCACCGCTCTTTGCTTGTATCTCATACCGTTCGATCAAGCTCCCGAAGCTACTGTGCCCAACGGCACAGGCACCTTGCAGCTCTCGAAACGGCTCGCACAGTGCGCTCGCTGCCAGATCGTAATGATGGTCAGTCAAAGACTCACCACGCATGAAAGCGAGGACTGCTTCAGAGGCTTCTTGCTTGCTCGGATGAGCCGTTGCTACGCCCTGGAAAACTGCTTCAGCCTGCTGCGCAGCTTTCTCGACGATTGCAGGCCGACCGAACTCGGTCATTGGAATACGGAGCGACGCCAAGGCGCTGGCTAGGGCCTGTTCCAGCGAACGAATAGCCTCCGTCCCACTCAACACTTCCCGAACTCCTTGTCTGAGACTGTAGGAACGGAGGACTTTTCCTCGTCGAGCGCCCAGAAGTCGACCTTGAGTTCCACGCGGCGGCTTTCCTCTTTCGAGGCCTTCATCGAATTAAACGAGTAGCCACCAACCAAAAAGAGATCTCGAATCTGGCGCTTCTGGGCATCCAGGAGCGCGATCTCTCCGTCGCCCGTCGGCGCGAACAGTACGCATACCACCCGTTTGCTCCGGTCGAGGCTCAGGCCAAGGTTGTAGAGGTACGTTCCATCCTGGTCGGTAAAGCCTTCAACAACAATGCGGCGAATCCACTGGCGGCCGATGTCTGAGTTCTGCGCATCAAGCAAGACAGGCACGTACTCGCGCAGGAACCTAGCGTCGTCGGAACGGATGTCTGCGCGACCGCTGTCGAAACGCACTTTCTCACCGAGATTAATGCGGTAAGTGGTTTCGTCGACACGGACATCCTGAAAAATCCGAGACTTCTCGTTGATTCGTGACATTAGCTCCTTAATGTCGGAATCCCTCTGAATCTTTCGTTGTTCCTCGGCGGTAATGTTCTTCGTGACTGCGATGAGAGTCACGGCCATGACGACTAGGAACAGCATCATGAGCGCTGACATTAGATCTGAGAAGGAAATCCAAAAGGGGCTTTCACCCTCTATCTTCCCTCCTCTCTTGAGGACGATTCGGCTCAGCATGATTACCTGTTCCGCGGAATTTTCGAGAGCGCCATCGCGAGCTCTTGGATAACACCAGTAAGCTGATTGACACCATTGCCGAGGTGCGTGTCGGTCTGTTTGATGGTATTGGCGACCTGATCGCTCATCTGAGCCCCGAAGTCCGTGAACGCCTTCGCTAGGGCGCCGTTCACCTTTTCGAGGTATTGTTGGCTTTGCGTTTCAGCAACGCGTAGCTGTTCGACGACACGCTCCATGTCACCAACCATCTTTGTCGTTAGGCCAGCTTCTCGCTTTGCGTTTTCAATGAGTGATGTGAGCGTGTTGACGTGGTTGTCCACCGTCTTTCGTGTGTTGTCGTACAGATCATAGCCCTGCTTGACCGCCAGCGCCGCTGACTGGAGCGTTGTCGCGGTTGCCTGTAGTTGGTCTATCACCGTCCTCGATCGTTCAAAGACAGTGCTCACAGAACTACCAGCAGTCTCGAAGCGCTGCGCTGCAGAGCCCATTGTCAAGGCACCTTGGTTCATCCCGTCGATGGCGCGGGTTGAAACCGCACCGATAGTGTCGATATTGCGCTGCGTCTTCTCAATCTGCTCGGCTATGGATCGAACCAGTGCATCCACCTGACCGGATAGACCACCTACCAATTCTGTCGTGCGATTCTTTAATTGCTCTTGGCGACCGGACTCCTCTTGTGCAGACACGTTACGCTCGTGCTTCAGGTGCTCCATCGCTGTTGACAGCTGGGTCAAGACGTTGGACATCGCCTCGTCCATGACTTGCTTGGACTTCGCCTGCTCGTCTGACACGAGCTTTCGGAACTCCTGGACGAACTCGCGCATTTGATCAGTCATAACCTGTTGATTGGCTGCCGCTTGTCTCATCGCGTCTTCCAGCGCCTGGCTCATCTGCGATGTGGTGCTCTCGGCACTTTTTTCTATATTCTCTAGCAACTTCTGCAGCGAGGCTTGGACGTTTGCCATCGCGCCCATTGAGCGCTCCATGCTTTCGTTGATGCCCCGCATCTGCCCGCCAAATGTGTCTTCTAGTCTGGACATGAACGCGGTAAGCACACTCTCGAGCATCCCGTGTACAGCGCTGCCTTGCTCACCCGAGGCGCGCTTCACGGCCTCGCCAATGTCTTGCATAGGCTTCTGTAGTCCTTCAAGAATGGCGTTACCTAACTGGTTGCCGAGTGCTTGCGTTGACTGATGCTGTGCCTCAATCTGGCGGTCGACCAAGTTGGTCATCATCGTCTTGAGGTCCTCGACCAGCGCCTCCTTCAACTGAGCAGCATGTGTCTCACTCTTTTCAGCCGACTGCGTGAGTCGCGCCAGGTACTCTTCACCTGCCCCCATCGCGTATAGCGCGTCGATGGCTTGATTAAGTTGCTCGACCTTACCGTAGAATAGCGCCAATACCAGTTTCTCGATGAACAAGACGGCCATCGCGCAACCGATGGCAGCCGCCGAAACGATGAACGCATGCGTGACTCCATCAAGCAGCAGGTTGAGGCCTGAAACTGCAGTCGACGTATCCGTGGGGTGGAACTGTTTAAGGCCAGATAGAAGGCCAGCGAAGGTCCCAATGATGCCAAGACCGGTGAGTACTCCAGGCAAATGCCGAACGAAATCGTCGAACATGCGGCTGTCGACGAGAACATCTCGCGTGAAGAAGACCTCGGCCGGCATGGTAGCTCGAACCTCAATTAGCGTAGTGGTCCCACTCGAAGCCCTCTCCACAGGATGCAGCGTGTCTGCATACTCGTCCCAGAGATGCCTGAAAGGCTCCTTCCTCAAGAGCTTGGCAATCTCCTTGGGGTCAACCGGCTTCTTAGCCGCAGAGAGCATTCGAATTCCCCTCACCGCCGCCCAAAGCTGCCAAGCAACACGGCTTCCCTGCAGCAAATATCCGACGAAGAAGGCACCAGCCAGCGCCAATACTAACAGGAAGATGGAGAGCGGGACGCCCGTCAAACTACCAAATGAGGGGTGTACTTGCTCAAGGAATGAGACGAGCGCTTGAATTATCAATTACTCCTCCTGAGCGCCAACGAATCGGACTGTCTTTCTGGGAGTATGAATATAGCTCTATGGGGAATGCCCATCAGACGGGAAGTTTACTCTAATACCAGTAATAGCTCGACCCCCCTTCAGGGGGGAAATGCAATCACTCACGGAAAGTCCGCAGAATCGGATTTATTAGCATTCAATCTGAGGCTCACTGCTGGAGCATGGGCCAAAAGATTCCCCTACTCCTCTCTCAACCCCTCCACGACCGGCTGTTGTGCTGCCCAGCGGGCGGGGAAGTAGCCGGCGACTAGCGTTGCAACCGCCGCCAGACCGACGGCTTGGGCGAGGGCGCCGAAGGGGAGGATCATCTGGATCGTCCAGCCGAATGATTGTTTGTTGATCACTTTGATCAGCAGCAATGACAGCAGCCCGCCGCCGACAAGTCCCAGCGCGATACCAACCACACCAAGATAGGCCGCTTCCCACAAAACCAACTGTCTAATTTGTCCTTCGCTTCCGCCGATGGCGCGGAACGTGGCAAACTCTCTGCGTCGTTCGAGCACTGATGTAACTAATGTATTCACGATGCCGAGCATAGCGATGATCACGGCGATCGCTTCGAGCACGTAAGTCAGTAGAAATGTGCGGTCGAAGATGTCCAAAATTTCTTTGCGCAACTCACCATTGCTGATGATGAGCGGTGGAAGCGTACGGTCCGGCGCCTGCTGCAACGAAACGGCTATCGCTTGCCGGACCTGTTCCGTGCTCGCCCCGTCGTTCAGGTAGAGAGGAAAGACCGTCACCAGTTCATCCTGCCAGAGCGACTGATAAAGTCCGCGATCCATGACCAGTTTTCCGCCGTCGGTGGCGTAGTCATAGAAGACCGCCACGACCGGTAAGGATTTCGATCCTTGCGGCGTCATAATTTCCAGCGATTGGCCTTCGCGAACGCCGAGCCGGTTGGCCAGCACTTCGGACACGATGATGCCGCCGCTGTCGACCGCCTCATTCAACAGGTCGGTGGAATTCCCCTGACGGACGAGATACTGACTGCGCCTGGCATGGAGCCGCAGATCGCGTGAGACAATCGCCACACGCTGCCCCTTCACCTCCACCCGCACATCCCGGTAAGTATCCACCTCCGTGACACCGGGAATCGCAGCCAACGCGTTGCGCCAGCTTGGCGGCAGACTTTTCGCGCCATTCCCGCTGTTCGCCTCCCGCAGCCAGGTCGAGGGCGCCACGACGATGTCGGCGATCACCGTTTCGTTGATCCAGACTTCGACGGTGTGCCGGAAACTGCGCACCATGATGAGCACGCCGATCATGATCGCCAGGCCCACCATCAACGCCGAGACCGTCACGCCGTTCCGGCCCGGGTTTCTCGCCGCATGTTCCACGGCGATCTCTCGCATCGCGCCTTGAATACCGGCGAGTCGTTCGCCCTGCAACGTCCGCTTTCTCCACCCAGTAATACAGAGCGGAGCAAGGCACGACAGTCCGGCCAATAAACAGAATGTGGCGAGATAGCCCAAAATCGGCACTCCGCCCAGTGGTCCGGCAAAGGCAAGCAGCCCGGCCAGAACGAGCAACCCAATCCCGCCAACCGCCAATCCCCCCACGCGTACTTGTCGGCTGCTCTCGTAGTCACCTGGCGCCAGAGCCCGCACGGTGGCGGTGCGGCTGGCATCGAGGCTCGGTCCGATCGCTCCGATCATGGAGACGAGACAGCCGATGAGAATACCTTCAACCGACGCCTGCCAGAGTTCAGCTGAGTCGAACCAGGACGCCCCCCCCTGACTCACCGGGGTGTAGAGATCCGAGATCGTCCGGCTGACCAGTGTGACGAGTTTTTGTGCCAGCAGAATACCGCCCACGCTCCCGACGAT
>CXWL01116832.1_pt1 | contig 12636 bp, 14 predicted proteins | sample 590931 | NCBI WGS metagenome assembly CXWL01 (sample SAMEA3498368, study PRJEB10139) | groundwater metagenome | biome: water well; material: biofilm material | place: Germany | collected 2015-04-27
GTACTACATCGGCGGCATCATCAAACACGCACGAGCTTTGAATGCCATCACCAACCCGGGTACGAATTCGTACAAGCGTCTGGTGCCCGGCTTTGAAGCCCCGGTGAAGCTGGCCTATTCGGCCAAGAACCGCTCGGCATCGATCCGCATCCCCTACGTGGCCAACCCCAAGGGCCGCCGTGTGGAAGCGCGTTTCCCCGATCCCCTGATGAACCCCTACCTGGGTTTTGCGGCGCTGCTGATGGCGGGCCTGGACGGCGTGGAAAACAAGATCCACCCCGGTGAGGCTGCCACCAAGGACCTGTACCACCTGCCGCCTGAAGAAGACGCCAAGATCCCCACCGTCTGCAGCAGCCTGGACCAGGCCCTGGACTACTTGGACAAGGACCGCGCCTTCCTGACCAAGGGTGGTGTCTTTACCGACACCTACCTCGACGCCTACATCGACCTGAAGATGCAGGAAGTGACGCGCTTCCGCATGGCCACGCACCCGGTCGAGTTCGACATGTACTACACGCTGTAAGCCCCGGCGGCTTGTGCAATGTTCAAGGGGGCGGGCCTGCAAGGGCCTGCCCCCTTGCTTTTGCGGGCCGCGCAGGCCCTGCGCCACAATGCAATCCATGGCTGCACCTTCTATCCCTGCACGCGCCGCCGCTCTGGGCCTGGCGGCGTTGACCCTGCTGCCCGCGATGGCGCAAGACCCCAACAAGCCGGTCTACCGCTGCCCGGGGCCGCCGGTGCTGTACACCGACGCGCTTTCGGCCACCGAGGCGCGCGAGAAGGGCTGCCGCACGATTGAAGGCGCCACCATCACGGTGGTGCAGACGCCGCGCCCACGGCCTGCTGCNNGCATCAGCCCCGGCTGTGGCCAGCCGCCCTGGTGATGGCCGTGTGGAGCCGGCCTCGCAGCGCGCCCGCGACAGCGACGCCCGCCGCATCCTCGCCGACGAACTCAAGCGCGAAGAAGACCGCCTGCTGCAATTGCAGCGTGAGTACAACAACGGCGAACCCGAGCGCCGGGGCGACGAGCGCAATTTCGGCAAGTACCAGGAGCGTGTGGCCGAGCTGAAGGCCACCATCGCCCGCAAAGAAGGTGACATCGCCGCGCTCAAACGCGAGATCGCCAAGCTGCCACAGTGAAGGTGGCCGCCAGCCCGCCGCCGGGGGAGGCCACACCTGCTGCGCTTTCCAACTTTGCCGCCTTTGACCAACTGGCCACCATGGTGGTCATGATGCGGCCTGACGGTCGTTGCCTGGAGGCCAACTCGGCGCTGGAAAACATCCTTGGGCTGTCGCGCCGCACGCTGCGGCGTGGCAGCGTGTTTGACTGGCTGACCGACGCCACGCCGCTGCGAGACACCCTGCAAGCCGTGGCGGGCAACCTGGTGGCCACGAGCCGCTTTGACGGGCAGCTCAAGCGCCTTGGCGCCGGCAGCACCGAACTGCCCGTGCACGTCATCGTCAACCAGACCGAGTCCCCCGAGCGGGTGCTGGTGGAGATGATAGAAATCGAGCAGCAGACCCGGCTTGACCGCGAAGAGCGCACCCACGGCCTGGCGCAAGCCAACAAGGAACTGGTGCGCAACCTGGCGCATGAAATCAAGAACCCACTGGGCGGCATACGCGGTGCGGCGCAGTTGCTGGCCATGGAGCTGACGAGCCGCGAACTTACCGAATACACCCGCGTCATCATTCAAGAGGCAGACCGCCTGCAAGTCTTGGTAGACCGCCTGCTGGCCCCGCACCGCCGCCCGCATGTGGTGGCTGATGTCAACATCCACGAGGTCTGCGAACGTGTGCGGTCCTTGATCCTGGCCGAATACCCACGCGGCCTGACGGTGGCGCGTGACTACGACACCAGCATTCCTGAATTCCGGGGCGACCGCGAGCAACTGATCCAGGCCGTGCTCAACATCGCCCACAACGCCACGCAGGCGCTGGTGGATCGCATCGCGGACGGCGACGCCCTGCTGGTGCTGCGCACCCGCGTGGCCAGGCAGGTCACCTTTGGCCGGCAACGCTTTCGTCTGGCACTGGAATTGCATATCGAAGACAACGGCCCCGGCGTACCCGAAGCCATCCAGGACCGCATCTTTCACCCTTTGGTGTCTGGGCGGGAAGGTGGCTCCGGGCTCGGTCTGACGCTGGCACAAACCTTCGTGCAACAACACAACGGCACGATCGAATGTGACAGCGTCCCGGGGCGGACGGTCTTCAAGATCCTCATTCCATTGCCCTGATGCGCGCCTGCCAGCGCGAACACTCTGCATGAAACCCATCTGGGTCGTCGACGACGATCAATCCATACGATTCGTGCTTGAGAAGGCGCTGACCCGCGAGCAGTTCAGCGTGCGCACGTTCTCTAGCCCCCGCGACGTGATCAAGGCGCTGGACGAAGGCGACGCGCCGCAGGTGCTGGTCAGCGACATCCGCATGCCCGGTGGCAGCGGCATCGACTTGTTGGCCACCGTCAAGCAGCGCCTGCCAGGCTTGCCGGTCATCATCATGACGGCGTTTTCTGACCTGGACAGTGCCGTCAGCGCCTTCCAGGGTGGCGCCTTTGAATACCTGCCCAAGCCCTTTGACGTGACCGCAGCGGCGGACCTGATCCGCCGCGCCGTGCAAGAGAGCCTGCGCGAAGAAGTGGCCGACACCACGCCCGTGATGGCGCCTGAAATGCTGGGTCAGGCACCGGCCATGCAAGACGTGTTTCGTGCCATCGGGCGGCTGAGCCAGAGCAACGTCACCGTGCTCATTACCGGCGAAAGCGGCACCGGCAAAGAGCTGGTGGCGCGTGCGCTGCACAAGCACAGCCCGCGTGCGCAGGGCCCGTTTGTGGCCATCAACACGGCGGCCATCCCGAAGGACTTGCTGGAGAGTGAGCTCTTTGGTCACGAGCGCGGCGCCTTCACCGGCGCACAGACCACACGGCGCGGGCGTTTCGAGCAGGCCGACGGCGGCTCACTCTTTCTGGACGAAATCGGCGACATGCCCTTTGACCTGCAGACCCGCTTGCTGCGTGTGCTGAGTGACGGGCAGTTTTACCGCGTGGGCGGGCACCAGCCGCTCAAGAGCAATGTGCGGGTCATAGCCGCCACGCACCAGAACCTGGAAGAACGTGTGCGCCAGGGCGGCTTCCGCGAAGACCTGTTCCACCGCCTCAACGTCATACGGCTGCGCCTGCCTGCGCTGCACGAACGGCGTGAAGACATCCCCATGCTGACGCGCTTCTTTTTGGGCAAGAGCGCACGTGAGTTGGGCGTGGACGCCAAGCGCATCACCGATTCGGCGCTGGAGCGCCTGGCCGCGTTTGACTTCCCCGGCAACGTGCGGCAGCTTGAAAACCTCTGCCACTGGCTCACGGTAATGGCCCCGGCCCAGGTGGTGGAGCCCAAGGACCTGCCGCCTGAGATGCCNNCCCACCGGGGCCGCGCCGCAAGCCATGCCGGTGTGGCTGTCCGACCTGGAGCGCGACGCGCGCCGCCGGCTGGATGCCGGTGAGCCCGACGTGTGGGACGCGCTGACACAGCAGTTTGAAGCTTGCCTCATCCACGCCGCGCTGGATATCACACGCGGCCGCCGCATTGAAGCCGCACAGCGCCTGGGCATAGGCCGCAACACCATCACACGCAAGATTCAGGAACTGAAGCTGAAGGGCTGAGAGCTTGAGACCATGCCACTGACCAGCGAACACGCCCTTCAATTTACCGCCCTCGCCATCTTCGTGGTGGCCCTGGGCCACACCTTTGCGGCCAAGCAGTTCGAGCGCCTGTCGCACCGCTTCCCACGGCACGCAGGGCTGTTTCACTTGCTCGGCGAGGTCGAGGTGGTGTTCGGCTTCTGGGCCATCGTGCTGGTGGTGGCGATGGCGCTGCTGCAAGGCGGCGGCGCTGCACTGGGCTATGCCGAGTCGCGCAACTACACCGAGCCCTTGTTCGTGTTTGTGGTGATGGTGGTGGCGGCCTCGCGGCCGATACTGCGCACCGTGATGGCGGCCGTGGACGCCGTGGCGCAAAGCCTGCCGCTGCCCGCACCACTGGCCAGCGCGTGGCTGGGGCTGGCTGCCGTGCCACTGCTGGGCTCGCTGATCACCGAGCCGGCGGCCATGACCATTGCGGCCATGATGCTGGCGCCGCTGGTCTTCAGGCCGCAACTGCCCGAGCCGGTGAAGTACCTGGCGCTGGGCGTGCTGTTTGTCAACGTCTCCATCGGCGGCACGCTCACGGCCTACGCCGCCCCGCCGGTGCTGATGGTGGCTGCCACCTGGCAGTGGGACAGCGCCTTCATGCTGGCGCAGTTTGGCTGGAAGGCAGCACTGGCCGTGCTGGCCAATGCCACGGTGGCCACCTGCGCGCTACGCCACCATCTGTGCACGCCGCCGGTGTCGCCAGGCAGTGAGAGTGTGAAAGCCCCCGTGCCTGTGCTCGTGGTGGCGGTGCACCTGGCGCTGCTGGCCGGCGTGGTGATCCTGGCCCACCATCCGGTGGCATTCCTGGGCCTGTTCCTGATGTTCCTGGGCTTCACGCAGGCCTATGAGCGCCACCAGAGCCCGCTCATCCTGAAGGAAGCCTTGCTGGTGGGCTTCTTTCTGGCGGGGCTTGTGGTGCTGGGCGGGTTGCAGGCCTGGTGGCTGCAGCCCATCGTTTCCAGCCTGCAGCCGCTGGCGCTGTTTTTTGGCGCTCTCGGCCTCACGGCCATCACTGACAACGCGGCGCTCACCTACCTGGGCTCGCACATCGTGGGCATCTCTGACGCGTCAAAGTACATGCTCGTGGCCGGGGCGGTGGCCGGGGGCGGTCTGACGGTGATTGCCAACGCGCCCAACCCCGCCGGTGTGGCCTTGCTCAGGCGCGGATTTGCCGACGAGTCAATCGGTGCCGGCGGCCTCTTGCTGGGGGCGCTGGGCCCCACGGCTGTGGCGGCAGCGGTTTTCCTGCTGCTGTAGCGGGCAGGCCCAGCGTCAGCCCAGAGTTAGCACCACCGGCGCGTGGTCGCTGGGCCTCTCGTTCTTGCGTGGCAGCTTGTCGATCACACAGGCCTGCACACGCGGCTGCAAGGCCTGGCTGACCAGGATGTGGTCAATGCGCAAGCCCTGGCTCTTGCGGAAGGCCAGGTTGCGGTAGTCCCACCAGCTCCAGCTCTTGGGGGGCTGCTCAAACAGGCGAAATGCGTCTACCAGGCCGAGGCCGACGAGGCCCTGGAAGTGCTCGCGCTCTTGCGGCGTGCACAGGATCTGCCCGGCCCAGGCCACGGGGTCGTACACGTCGCGGTCTTCGGGCGCGATGTTGTAGTCGCCCATCAGCACCAGGCGCGGAAACGCGGCCATCTCGGTGCGCAGCCAGTCGCGCAGCGCGCTGAGCCAGCGCATCTTGTAGACAAACTTGTCGCTGTCGGGTGCCTGGCCGTTGGGGATGTAGGCGCCAATGCAGCGCACGGGCCCCAGCGGGCTGGCCACGGTGCCGGCAATCACGCGCGCCTGCGGGTCGTCCAGGCTGGGGATGTTTTTCACCAGGTCCAGCGCCGGCTCGCGGCTGATCAGCGCCACGCCGTTGTAGGTTTTCTGGCCAAACCACTGCACGCAATAGCCGGCGGCTGTGAAATCGGTGTGCGGAAACTTGTCGTCGGTGAGCTTGGTTTCCTGCAGCACCAGCACGTCGGTGGGGTTGGCGGCCAGCCAGTCCAGCACCTGCGGCAGGCGCACGGCCAGGGAGTTGACGTTCCAGGTGGCAAGCTTCATGGGCGGCGCTCGTAGGTGACGAAGTGGTAGGCCAGGCCAGCTTCGGTGAAGGCGCTGGTGCGCGAGGTTTCGGCAAAGCGCGTGCGGTCCCAGGCCGGGAAGAAAGCGTCGCCGGCCAGGTCAGCGTCCACCTCGGTCAATACCAGCTTGTGCGCCAGCGGCAGCGCGGCGGCGTAGAGCTGCGCGCCGCCGATCACAAACACGCGCGGCGCCTCAGCGACACGCAAGAGGGCGGCCTCCAGGCTGGGCACACATTCGGCGCCGGGCGCATCAAAGGCCGGGTTGCGCGTGACCACCAGGTTGCGCCGGCCCGGCAGTGGCCTGAAGCGCGCGGGCACGGACTCCCAGGTCTTGCGGCCCATGATGACGGGGCAGCCCATGGTGGTCTTGCGAAAGTGCCGTTGGTCGGCCGGCTCGTTGAATATCAGTGCATTGCCCAGGCCAATGGCGCCGTTGCGGTCCACGGCAGCAATCAGCACGATTTCGGGTGTGGCGGCCGCCGGGGTGGCCGCTAGTGCGCTTGCGGATGTGGATGTGGATGCGGCAGGATGCGTGTTCATGGCTGCGCATTCTGGCGCGCCGGCAGTAGCGCGCTGGCAATGGCCAGCATGATGAAGCCGGCGGCAACCCAATCCATCCAGCCTGGCACCTCACGCACCAGGAAGGCCGCCGANNCGCCGAGGCCGTGCCCACCAACGGCACGGCCATGATGGCAAAGGTGCTGGCCTGCGGTGGCAGCGTGCGCGCCAAGCCAAACCAGATGACCTGCGCCACGCCGTAGTTCACGGCCGCGCCCCACAGCAGCGCGCCCCACATCGGCAGGGTGAACTGCCACACCGGCCCCGGTTCCAGCACACCGGCCACGGCCCAGAAGCCCACGGCCGACACGCCCATCATCCACACCGTGAGGGTCTCGGTGGGCAGTTTGAGTGTGCTGCGTCGCATCAGGATCGTGCCCAGCGCCCATGACGCGGCAGCAATCTGCATCAACAGCACACCCACGGGCCGGCCCGCCAGCGCGGTGATCTCGTGCGCCACCAGCAAGGCCACTGCCGCACCGGCGCAGGCCATGCCCACCAGCGCGCGGCGCGACAAAGGCTGGCCAAAAAACGTGGCGGCCAGCAGCACGGTCCAGATCGGCATGGTGAAACCCAGCGTGGCCGCGCGCCCCGAGGCCAGTTCCTGCACACCGAGAATGGAAAAGAGGTGCCAGCCAAAGATGTTGGGCACGGCCAGCACCAGCAGCGGGCCCCACGCTGCACGCGGCAAACGCATGGGAATGCCACGCGCCGCGTACCAGGCCAGCAGCAGCAAGGCGCCGCCGCTAATGGTGAGGGCGCGAAAGTACAGCGGGCTCAGCTCACGCAGGCTGAACTTCATCATCGGCCAGTTCACGCCCCACACCAGCGTCAGCGCCACCAGCGCGGCGAGCTGCCTGCGGCTGGTGATCAAACGGCCACCGGCGCCTTGATGAGCGGGTGCGGGTCGTAGCCCTGCAGCTCGAAGTCTTCAAACGTGTAGTCGAAGATCGAATCCGGCCGCCGCGTGATGTGCAGCGTGGGGTAGGGCCGCGGTTCACGTGCCAGTTGCGTGGCCACCTGTTCTGCGTGGTTGCTGTAGATGTGGCAGTCGCCGCCGGTCCAGATGAAGTCGCCCAGCGCCAGGTCACATTGCTGCGCCAGCATGTGCGTCAGCAGCGCGTAGCTGGCAATGTTGAAGGGCACACCCAAAAAGATGTCGGCGCTGCGTTGGTAGAGCTGGCAGCTGAGCCGGCCCCGGGCCGAAGGCGAATCACCGGGCGCCACGTAGAACNNGCGCCACGTAGAACTGAAAAAACGCGTGGCAGGGCAACAGCGCCATCTGCGGCAGGTCGGCCACGTTCCAGGCGCTGACGATGATGCGGCGGCTGTCGGGGTTGGTCTTGAGCTGCTTCACCACCTCGGCGATCTGGTCGATGTGGCCACCGCCCGGTGTGGGCCAGCTGCGCCACTGCACACCGTACACCGGGCCCAGGTCGCCGTCAGGCCGCGCCCATTCGTTCCAGATGCTCACGCCACGCTCTTGCAACCACAAGACGTTGCTGTCGCCGCGCAAGAACCACAGCAATTCCAGCGCCACGCTCTTGAAGTGCACTTTCTTGGTGGTGATGAGCGGAAAGCCTTCGTTCAAATCAAAGCGCATCTGGTGGCCAAACACGCTGGTGGTGCCGGTGCCGGTGCGGTCGCTCTTGGCCACGCCGTGTTGCTGCACGTGGCGCATGAAGTCCTCAAACTGGCTGCGGATGGGGCGCGGTGTGGTCAAGTCAATAGGCTCCGAACAGTGTGTCAAGGGCGTCGGCCACGGCGTCGCGCCAGGGCGCTGCGGGCAAGACCACCTTGCGCAAAAGGTCGCTGGGTACGGGCGCCAGCGCGGCCGTGTCCAGGATGACGGGCCTGCCGTCGACCTGCAGCGTGGGGTTGAGGCCCTGCGCCGGTGTGCCAAAGCCTTTGGGGCTGCGCAAGGGAATCACCACCCGCGTGGCCAGCGGCCCCAGGTGGTCATTCTGAATGTCCAGCACGTAAGGCGTGTGCACACGCTCTGCCGCCCAGGGGTTGGCATAGACGTCAAAACGGGCCATGGCTCAGGCGGCGTCCTTGTCGGCCCCTGGCCGCATGAAGCTGCGGTAGCGGTCGGAGAACAGGCCTTCCTTTTCGATGCGGGCGTTGTAGTGTGTGATGGCCTCGGCGTTGTCGTGCTGCCAGCGCTGCCAATGTTGCCGCAGCACTTCTTCGGTCAACAAGGCATCAACTGTCTGGGAGATGTTCAGGCCCATGTCACGTGCCATGTCCAGCACCTTGGCGTTGAGCGTGAGGTTGATGGCCCGCTTGGGCGCGTTGCGGATGCTTCTCATGCGTGCCTCCAGATCATGCGCATCGATTATGCATATGCCGGCCCCCGATGTGCGCCGACGGGCGTCGTCAGGCCCCGGCCGGCTGCAAGTCAAACTGCATCGACGCCAGCCGGGCGTAAAGCCCACCGCGCGCCACCAGTTCGGCATGCGTGCCCATGTCCACGATGTGCCCGCCGTCCACCACCACGATGCGGTCGGCCTTGAGCACGGTGGCCAGGCGGTGCGCAATGACGAGCGTGGTGCGGTCTTTCATGGCGGCTTCCAGCGCGGCTTGCACCACGCGTTCACTTTCAGCGTCCAGTGCGCTGGTGGCTTCGTCCAGCAGCAAGAGCGGCGGGTTCTTGAGCATGGCGCGTGCAATGCTGATGCGCTGGCGCTGCCCGCCCGACAGGCGCACCCCACGTTCGCCCAGGTAGGTGTCGTAGCCCTCGGGCAAGGCGGTGATGAATTCGTGCGCAAAGGCGGCCTGGGCTGCGGCCTTGACTTCGTCGTCGCTGGCGTCGGGCTTGCCGTAGCGGATGTTTTCCAGTGCGCTGGTGGAAAACACCGTGCTGTCTTGCGGCACGATGCCTATGCGTTGGCGCAGCGCGGCCAGCGGCAGGTCACGCACCGGCACGCCGTCCAGGCGCACGGTGCCAGTCTGCGCGTCGTAAAAGCGCAGGATGAGTTGAAACACCGTGCTCTTGCCGGCGCCGCTGGGGCCCACCAGGGCCACGGTCTCGCCGGGCTGCACGGCCACCGAGAAGTCAGTCAACGAGGCCTGCTTGGGCCGTGATGGGTAGTTGAAGTTGACGCCCTCAAACTGCAGCGCCGATCCGCCCAACACGGCAGGCAGTGCACGCGGCGCGGCCGGATCGCCCACCGGCGACGTGGCCGCCAGCAACTCCATCAGCCGCTCGGTGGCGCCGGCGGCACGCAGCAGGTCGCCGTAGACCTCGCTCAGCACCGCCACGGCGCCCACGAAGATGATCACAAAGACCACGGTCTGGCCCAGGTGCCCGGCGCTGACGTCACCTTTGATGACGGCCTGCGTGCCCTGGTACAGGCCCCACAGCAGTGCGCCAAAGGTGGCGGTGATCATGAAGGCCACCAAAAAGGCGCGCACCCGTGTGCGCTTGCGTGCCACTTCAAAGGCGTCTTCGGTGCTGCGGTCAAAACGCGCGGCTTCGCGGCCTTCTTGCACGTAGCTCTGCACCACCGGGATCTCGCTCAGCACCTCGGCAGCGATGGCACTGCTGTCGGCCACGCGGTCCTGGCTGGCGCGGCTCAACTTGCGCACACGCCGGCCAAAGTAGATGCTGGGCAGCACCACCAGCACCAGGATGCCCAGCACCTGCGTCATGACCAGCGGGTTGGTCACGATCAATGCAATGAGCGCGCCAATGCCCATCACCGTGTTGCGCAGGCCCATGCTCAGACTCGATCCCACCACGGTCTGCACCAGCGTGGTGTCGGTGGTCAGGCGGCTGAGTACTTCACCGGTCTTGGTGGACTCAAAGAACTCCGGGCTCTGCTTCAGCACGTGGGCGTAGACGGCGTTGCGCAGGTCTGCGGTGATGCGTTCACCCAGCCAGCTGACGATGTAAAAACGCGCCGCCGAAAAGCCGCCCAGTGCGGCGGCAACGCCAAACAGCGCCAGAAAGTGGCCACGCAGCGCCATCACACGCTGGCCGGGGTCGGCGGCCACCAGGCCTTGGTCAATGAGCACCTTCAGCGCCACGGGGAAGGCCAGTGTGCTCAGCGCCGCCATGACCAAAAAGAGCCCGGCCAGCGCCACCTGCACGCCGTAAGGGCGAATGAAGGGCAGCAAACCTGATAACGAGCGGGGTGACGCGGCAGCGGGGCGTTGGGTGTCTTGGGCCATGGGCCGGGAGTCTATGCGGCGGCCATCCGGCGCGGCATCCGGCGCTGACATCCGGCCCTGTGGCCAGCCCCGGCTTGGCCCCATGCGGCGCGGCGTGTCCGGATGCACGCTGCGGCACACCCCGCGATCAAACGGCCCTTCAGAACGGGCTGGTTGTGGTCGAATAGGGCCTGTCCAGGCGCATGCAATGACACCCACCCAGCCGACCCCTCTGTACAAGCCCGTCTCTGCGCGCTCCGCGCTCTTGGCGCCCGAGCCGCGCAACCCCACGCCGCGTGTGTCGGTGCTGGCGGCTGTGCTGCTGCTGGTGGTGGGTGCCGTGGGGGTGGCTGCAGCTGCGGCGCTGGGTCTGAGCCTGGGGCTGGGCCCTGCCTTGTGGGTGGCACCGCTGGCGGCCGCCCTGGGCGTGGCGCTGGCTGCCGTGCCGCTGGGCCTGTTGGGTGCCAAGCTGGCGCGCCATGCTGAGGCAGCGCAAGAACGTGCGGCGGCGTCGGGCTCGTTGTCGGCCAGCTCGCTGACACGCGAGACGTTTCTTGAGCTGGCCGGCCGCGAATGGGCGCGCTCGCGCCGCTACGGCAGCGGCGCGGCCTTGCTGCTGGTGGAAGTGGACCGCTTTGCCCGCCTGGTGCAAGCGCGTGGCAGCGCCGCCACCGACACCGTGATGGCCGAAATGTTGCGCCAGACCGCGCCCACACTGCGTGGTGCCGATGTGCTGGTGCGCTTCTCTGAATCGCAGATGGCTGTCTTCCTGGCACCGGCTGACGCCACCGGCGCGCTGGACGTGGCCGAACGCATCCGCGAGCGCACTGAGCAGCTTGAAGTGCTCCTGCCGGCCCTGCCTCAGCGCCTGCGCTTTACCGTGAGCGTGGGCGTGGCGCACCTGCGTGCGGCGCACCTGAATCTGCAGGCCCTGCTTGACGACGCCGAAGACGCCACCCAGGCCGCGCGCCAGGCCGGCGGCAACTGCGTGCGCGCCGCGCCGGTGGAGCCGGCCACGCTGCCGGCTGGCGGCCAGTGGCTCAACAACAACGACCGGGCGCGGCCAAAGTAAGCTGCACCCAAGCGCCGCTACATGCGCAGCGGCGCGGCGTAACCCGTCATTTCCAGGTAGCCCAGGCCGATGCGTGCGCCGCCTTCGTCCAGCAGTTCACTCAAGCCTTCCCAGTACACGGTGCCGGTGCTTTGGCGGCTGTCCAGCTCTTGCGTGTCCAGCAAGGCGCGCACGCGATGCTGGCCTGCGGGCGTTTGCACCTGCCATTCCATGGGGTAGATGGCACCGGTGCCGGCGCTGCGCNNACGCTGCGCCAGCGCCGGCCGGCCGTCAGGCGCACATCGGCCGGCTCAAAGCTGCGTGCCACGCCACTGGCGTTGCGGTGGCTGCCACCGGCCCACACGGGGCTGCCGTCGGCGCGGCGCAGCACAAACACGGTGAGCGCACTGCCGTCGGCCAGGTTCATGCCTATCCAGTCCCAGCCCACGACGCTGGGGTGCAGGATCTCGTCGCTCCATTCGTGGTCCATCCACGCGCGGCCCGGGGCTTGGAGCCTGGAAGGGCCGAGCCCGGCCAGGGCGGCCAGTTGCGGTTCACTGACGTAGTGACTGGCCTGCGTCTCAGCGGGGCCTTTGCGTGAATAACCGGCCTCACCCTGCAGCAGCAGCGGCTGCGTGCGTGTCAGCGTGAGCTGCAGCGCAAAGTCGCGCGCCGGCACTTGCGCTTGCCAGCCGGTGCCGTTGTGGCGCAGCGCCCAACCGCCCAGGCGCACATCGCCATCGGCCGTGGAGGCGCTGCCCAGCACGGCGCCGGCTGCGCCCGACCAACGTGCGATGCGCTGGTCATGCCGGTGCTGGCCGCTGGCCAGCGACGTGAGCGCGGCGTGTGCAAACAGCAGGTGGCGCGCGGCAAAGCGGCTGGGGTTGTCTTGCGCCAGCCCCGTGCGGCTGCGAAAGAAGGTGAGCTGAAAGCCGTGCGTGGGCGCAGCCATGCTGGCCGCCGCGCCGGGCGCGCTGAGCCAGCCGGTGGCGTACCACCACTCGGTGCGTGCGGCCAGGTGGGCGCCGTGGTCAGCCGGGAAAGCCAGCACCCGGCCGCGTTGCACGCTGCGGGTGGTGCTGGATTGGGCAGCTGCTGCCGGCGCTGCGGCGAGC
>CXWL01129049.1_pt1 | contig 12636 bp, 9 predicted proteins | sample 590931 | NCBI WGS metagenome assembly CXWL01 (sample SAMEA3498368, study PRJEB10139) | groundwater metagenome | biome: water well; material: biofilm material | place: Germany | collected 2015-04-27
GCCAACAGCGGCGTCGTTACCCAGGCCCAGCTCGAAGCGCGCACCGTGTACCGCCCGGCCGAACTGCTGGAAGCGACGCCCGGCCTGATCGTCAGCCAGCATAGCGGCGAAGGCAAAGCCAACCAGTTTTACCTGCGCGGCTTCAACCTCGATCACGGCACCGATTTGCGCACCACGGTCGATGGCATGCTGGTCAACCAGCGCAGCCACGCGCACGGGCAGGGCTGGAGCGACCTCAATTTCCTGATTCCCGAGCTGACCGACCGGCTTGACTACCGCAAGGGACCGTACCACGCGGACGAAGGCGATTTCGCCGCGGCCGGCGCGCTGGCGGTGCGCTATGCGGAAGTGCTGGACCACGGCACGGCCAGCATCGGGCTGGGCCAAAACGGCTTCCGGCGCGCGCTGCTGGCCCATTCGCCCGCGGTCGGCAAGGGCAATCTGCTGTATGCGCTGGAGCTTTTTCACAATGACGGCCCGTTCACGCGCGGCGACGACTTCAACAAGGTCAACGGCGTGCTGCGCTACAGCGAAGGCACGGCTGCCAATGGCTTCAACGTCACGGCGATGGCCTACAAGGCACGCTGGAACGCGACTGACCAGATCCCGGCGCGCGCCGTGGCCAACGGTACGCTGGGCCGCTTTGACGCGGTCGACGGCACCGACGGCGGCAAGTCGCACCGCTACAGCCTGTCGGGCAACTGGCGCGCCGATTCCGATGCGGGTTCGACGAATGTGAATGCCTACGTGATCGCCAACCAGCTCGACCTGTATTCGAATTTCACTTACTTCCTCGATGATCCGGTTAATGGCGACCAGTTCAGCCAGCCCGACCGGCGCGTCACCAGCGCGATCAATGCGGAGCACCGCTGGGACAACTACCGGGTCGGGATCCAGGTCCAGAACGACAATATTTACAACGGCTTGTACGACACGGTCGCGCGAGCGCGCCGCGCCACCACGCGCGAAGACCACATCGTCGAGACCAGCGCCGGCGCGTTTGCGGAAGTGACGACGCGCTGGCATCCGAAGCTGCGTTCGGTGGCCGGAGTGCGGCTTGACCATTACCGCTTCGACGTCGAGAGCGATCTGGCGGCCAACTCGGGCCGCAGCAGCGCCACCCGCGCGAGCCCGTCATTGAGCCTGGTTTTTGGGCCATGGGACAAGACCGAGTTCTACGTCAACGTGGGCAACGGCTTTCACAGCAACGACGCGCGCGGCACCACGATTGCGATTGACCCGAAAAGTGGCGACGCAGTCGATCGCGTCACGCCGCTGGTCAGGGCGCGCGGCATGGAAGTGGGCGTGCGCAGCGAATACGTGAAGGGTCTGCAAAGTTCGCTGTCGCTGTACCGGCTGGACTTCGATTCGGAGCTGGTGTTCGTGGGCGACGCCGGCACCACCGAGGCGGGGCGCCCGAGCCGGCGCACGGGCTTCGAGTTCTCGAACTACTACAAGCCAAACAAATACCTGACCTTTGACGCCGATGTCGCGTTCGCGCGCGCGCGCTTTACGGACCGCGACCTGGCCGGGCAGCGCATCCCCGGCGCAGTCGAAGGCGTGGCCTCGCTGGCGCTGGCGGTCGATAACGTGGGGCCATGGTTCGGCGCGCTGCAATGGCGCTACTTCGGCCCGCGCCCGCTGATCGAAGACAATTCGGTACGCTCAAGCGCCACGTCGACGTTAAATGGCCGCATCGGCTACCGCATCAACGGCCACATGAAAATCGAAGTGGAAGCATTCAACCTGGCCAACCGGCGCGATTCGGCAATCGACTATTTTTATGAATCGCGCCTGAAAGGCGAGGCGGCCGCCAGCGAGGATGTGCATTTCCATCCGGTCGAGTCGCGCTCCTTGCGCGTCACCTTGAGTTCTTCTTTTTGAGCCAGTCGCCCGTCCTTTCCGCCCTGCGCGCGGCCACCGCCGAGCGCCATGCGCTGCTTGATGCGGGGCTGGCCATTGGCGCACCCGAGGCCACGATAAAAGACTACCAGCGCCACCTGTGCATGCTCCTGGCGTGGCTCGAACCGATCGAGGCATGGCTGGCTGCGTTTGCCGATGGACCGCAGGTGCCGTCACGCACTGCGGCCATTGCCGCCGACCTGGCGCTGATTGATGGTCAGTGCGGCGTGGCCGACAGCCATGCGTGGCCCGCTGACGCCAGCCCTGCTTACCGGTGGGGAGTCTGTTATGTCGTCGAAGGTTCGCAATTGGGCGGGGCAGTGCTGTACCAGCGTCTGGCCGCGCGCCTGGCGCCGCATCCGCTGGGCTACTTGCGTGGGCAGTACCAGGGGCCCGGGCCAGGATGGCGCGCGTTCATGCAGGCGTTGAAGGAGGCGGTGACAACAGCGGAGGACATCGACCAGGCCTGCCGCGGCGCATGCGATGCCTTCGACCGGATTCTCGCTCTGCGCTAGTTGCGCTCGCGCTCGACCCGGGTCACGCCGGTCACGCCGCGCAGATTGCGGATCAGGTGGGCCAGGTGGACCCGGTCCTTGACCTGGATCGTGAAGCGTAGCTGCGTCATCACGTGTTCTTCATCCTCGTCCATGCCCACATACGAAATGTTGGCGTCGGACTCGCCGATTTCGGCGGCCACCCGCGCCAGAATGCCTTTTTCGTTGTTGATCAACAGCCGGATGCGGCAGTCGAAACGGCGATTCAGTTCGCTGCCCCACTGGACGGGGATCCAGCGGTCCGGTTCCTTGCTGCGGGTGCGCTTGGCGCTGCTGCAGTCGCCGGTGTGAACAATCAGGCCCTGGTCGCGGCGCAGCTGGCCGGTGACCTGGTCGCCCGGAATCGGCAGGCAGCACGGCGCCAGCTGGACTGACACGCCTTCGCTGCCGTAGATGGTAACGGGATCGAGTTCGCCCGGCGTGAGGTGCTCGCTGGACGGCATGGCCGCCAGGTCGTCGTCGATCAGGCCAAAGATGTGGCGCGCCACCAGCGCTGCCATGCGCTTGCCGATGCCGATGTCGGCGTGCAGCTCGTCCATCGACTTGGCCGACGATTCGTTGAGCAGCTTTTCGATGGTCGATTCGGGCAGGTCGGGGCGGATGTTCAGTGAGGTGAGCGCTTGCGCCAGCAGTTCCTGGCCCAGCTCCACCGACTCGTTCAGGTTGATGGTGCGCAGGTGATGGCGGATCGCCGAACGGGCTTTGCCGGTGCGGACAAAGGCCAGCCACGTCGGGCTAGGGCGCGAGGCGGGATCGGTGACGATCTCGATGATGTCGCCGTTGCGCAGTTCGGTGCGCAGCGAGGCCGCTTCGTGGTTGATCTTGACGGCCACCGTATGGTCGCCGATGCCGGTGTGGATGGTGTAGGCGAAGTCGAGCGCGGTGGCGCCGCGCGGCAGCGCGATGATCTTGGACTTGGGCGTGAACACATACACCGAGTCCGGGAACAGGTCGACCTTGACGTGTTCGAGGAATTCGGCCGAGTCGCCCGTCTGCTGCTGGATGTCGAGCAGCGACTGCAGCCAGGCGTGGGTGCGCTGCTGCAGGTCGGACAGGTTGGAGTCGCCGTTTTTATACAGCCAGTGCGCGGCCACGCCTGATTCAGCGGTGCGGTGCATTTCCTGGGTGCGGATCTGGAATTCGACCGGCGTGCCATAGGGGCCGATCAGCGTCGTGTGCAGCGACTGGTAGCCGTTCAATTTGCGGATGGCGATGTAGTCCTTGAACTTGCCCGGCATCGGCTTGTACAGCCCGTGCAGCGTGCCCAGCGCAACATAACAATTGGCGAAGCTGTCGACCACGACCCGGAAGCCGTAGACGTCGAGCACCTGCGAGAACGACAGGCGCTTGCTGCGCATCTTCTTGTAGATGCCGTACAGGGTTTTTTCGCGGCCGTACACTTCGGCCGGCAGTTCAGCCAGCGATAGCGTGCTCTTGACCGATTCAAGAATTTTCTTGACCACTTCGCGGCGGTTGCCGCGCGCGGCCTTGACTGCCTTCGACAGGGTCCGGTAGCGCACCGGATACAGGTGCGAGAACGCCAGGTCCTGCAGTTCGCGGTAGATGTTGTTCAGGCCGAGGCGGTGCGCGATCGGCACATACACTTCCATGGTCTCGGAGGCGATGCGGCGCTTCTTGGAGGCCGGCATGTGGTCGAGCGTGCGCATATTGTGCAGGCGGTCGGCCAGCTTGATGAGGATGACGCGCACGTCGGAGGCCATCGCCAGCAGCATCTTGCGGAAGTTTTCGGCCTGCGCTTCGATCAGGCTTTGAAATTCGATTTTTTCCAGCTTGGACAGGCCGTCGACGAGGTTGGCGACGGGTGCGCCAAAGCGCTCGGTCAGCTCATCCTTCTTGACGTCCTGGTCTTCCATCACATCGTGCAGCAGCGCGGCCATGATGGCTTGCGCGTCGAGCTTCCAGTCGGCACAGATTTCGGCCACGGCGATGGGATGGGAAATATATGGTTCGCCCGACTTGCGGACCTGGCCCAGATGCATCTCGTCGGAAAAACGATACGCTTCCTTGACCTTTTTGAGTTCGGAGGGGGTGAGATACTCGGCCAGCTTGGCCGACAGCAAGGAAACCGACGCGACCCCGGGTGCCGGGGCCGGCGTGGCTGCGTCTTGCTTGGACGCCGAACGCGAGGTTCGGGTCTTGGGCGTGACGGGGAGTGTCGTATCCGGAGTAAGGTTCATACTTTAAGGCTACCAGAATTACGGGTGGACACTCTGCACAAGCTACAACTTTTACATCGGGACCTTTTTCAGCATCTCGATACCGACTTTGCCGGCAGCGATTTCGCGCAGTGCCACAACGGTAGGCTTGTCTTTTGCGTCAACTTTTGGAGTGTGGCCCTGCAGCAACTGACGAGCGCGATAGGTCGCGGCCAGGGTCAGCTGAAAGCGGTTAGGGATACTTTTCAAGCAATCTTCGATCGTAATGCGGGCCATCTTTACTCCTAATAGGACAATAGTGTGTCTTGTTACGGCTGTTGCGCGTGGATACCCAATTGGGCAAATAGCGAGGCGTTCCGCGCAGCTTGCTGGGCAAATCTGCTGCGTGTTGCTCTGACAATCGCGCTCATTTCCGACAAGGCGACGTTAAACTCTTCGTTGATAATAACATAGTCGAACTCCGGAGCGTGAGAGATCTCACCCCCTGCGGCCAGTAAGCGGCGCTCGATGACGTGCGCTTCGTCCTGGCCGCGCTTGTGCAGGCGCTCGGACAGGGCGGCGATCGAAGGCGGCAAAATGAAGATGCCAGCCGCTTGCGGGAATTGTTTCTTGACCTGGCGGGCGCCTTGCCAGTCGATTTCCAGCAGGATATCGGTGCCCGCTTTCATTTCCTTTTCGACCATCAAACGCGACGTGCCGTAGTAATTGCCATGGACTTCGGCCCATTCCAGGAATTCGCCGCGGCCGGCGCGCGCGACAAAGTCTTCGGCGGTCGTGAAGTGGTATTCCTTGCCGTCGGTCTCGCCCGGGCGCGGCGCGCGTGTGGTGGTCGAGATCGACAGCTGGATGCCCGGTTCCTGCGCCAGCAGCGCGTTGACCAGGGTGGACTTGCCAGCGCCGGACGGCGCGGCAACGATGAACAGGCTGCCTGCGAAGGCGATGGAATGTGGCATATGTTCTTTCTGGGAGAGGCCCATGCGATGGGGCATTTTACCAAAAACAGATGCCGCAGCGACAGGGGGCTAGTTGATACGTTCGAACAACCAGCGCTGGGGTGCCAGGCCGTGGTTCGTTGAGCAAAGTCAAATTATGTCGCACTTCTTCATTTGGAATTTTTTTAAGCGGGCAACATTGGAGTTTGGATTTTTCCGCGGTTCTTTTTTTAAACACAAAGTCGAGAAATATTAATTCGAATATAATATTGCCTCAATTATAATTTCAGGGTGGCGCCGCATGAATGTAACCGCAGCTGACGTGCTTCGCGCGGCGCTTGCTCAGTTTTCCAGTGACAGCCGGCTTTATGCTCTTGCCATTGGTGATGACGGCGATCCATCGACTGACGATTTCATGGTTGAGGCGTTCGCTGCCAGTGATTTGGTGAGCGACATTGGCTGGCGTGATGTGATCGCAGTGTCTTACAACGCCTTCATCCAAGGCGACGCTATCTTGGGAAAAGTGACAAGGCTGGAAGCGAGTTTGGCCGACGGTACCCGCACCACATTTCGCGGCTTCATCACAGCCGTCAGTAATTTAGGCACTAACGGCGGATTAGCGCGATATCGACTGCGTATTTCTCCTTGGGTATGGCGTCTTTCCCAAGTGCGTAACAGTCGTGTCTGGCAGGATTGTTCAGTCATTGGAATTATTGACGACTTGCTGACTTCCTACCAGCCGCTGGCAATCTGGCGCTGGAGTGACGAAACGGTTGCTTTCATGCGGACGGCTGCGACGCGCAGTTATAGGTGTCAATACCGAGAATCCGATTTTGATTTTTTGCAGCGGCTGCTCTCCGAGGAGGGAATTTCATGGCGTCTCGAGGAAAGTCGAGACGGCCAGTGTATGGTGCTTTTCGCAGATAGTCGCGAGCTTTGCGCCGTGGACGAGGATGTCACTAGTGCCGCACTTGGCGGGGTTGCATTGCACGGTGCTGGTTCGGTGCAGCGCAACGATTCGATACAGGCGGTGCAGGTTTCCCGCAGTGTTTGTGCCAGCAGCACCGCGGTGCTCAGCTACGATTACAAGACAAAAAAAGCAGTGCACGCGGTCTCGCCCGCACGCCTGCAACAGGGGAGTAATCTTCCATCACTTGAATCTTACGATGCGCCGGGTGCATATGCTTTCGCCAGTAGTGCTCACGCGCTGCGGTACGCCGACTTGGAAATGGAAGGCCGCGAGGCGCGCAGCGAAGTGTGGCAGGGACGCTCGACCGTTCGTACATTGCGTGCAGGCACCAGACTCATAATCACCAACATGCCGCTCGCGCGATTGAGCAGTTCTGGCTTTACATTACTTACAGTGACCAGCGTTGGCGTCAACAATATTCCGGCGCCGGCCCAACAGGCGCTGGCGGAACTCTTCGGGCCTATCCCTGAGCTTCTCGAACAAGCTCTCACAAATACGCTCCCCGAAAACTTCGACCTGCTCCTGGCTCAAGCAAAAAAGAGCGGCTATGCAAATTGCTTTGATGCTGTGGCCGCCGACGTGGTGTGGCGCCCGCAATCTGGGGTTGACGGCTGCAGCCGGGCCAGGGGCACCACGTTTGGAACGCAATCGGCGATCGTGATCGGTGCCGACGGCCAAACCAGCGCCGATGGCTCCGACGAACTGTATTGCGACAAATTCGGCCGTGTTCGCATTCGCTTTCACTGGCAGGACAATGGCGATGCGAGCTGTTGGGTCCGTGTTGCACAGCGCTCGGCAGGCCGCGGGATGGGTAGTCAATTCCTGCCTCGGATAGGTATGGAAGTGCTGGTCCAATTTATCGAAAATGACATTGACCGGCCCATCATTGTCGGCGCGCTGTATAACGGACAAGGCGAAGGAGGCAGTGTACCGACGCCGGGCGGCATCAGTGCTTGTGCAGCGGTCGCCGATCCATTTGCCGCCGCACACGACCACGCTGTCTCCGGGCAAGGCAATCTTGCCGGAGGCAATGGCCCGTTATGGCATGGTGCCTCCCCCGAAAGTGCGGGTCACCGCAATGGCGCTGCGCAATGGGGCGTGCGCAGCAAGGAATTTGGCGGTTCGGGTTATTCGCAACTACTGTTTGACGACACCGATGCCCAGGGCCGTGTGCAGCTTAAAAGCAGTCACGCGTGCAGTGAACTAAATCTGGGACACTTGATTCACACGTCAGACAATTATCGCGGCAGTTTGCGCGGTTCCGGCGCCGAACTGCGGACGGATGCGTATGGGGCGGTACGGGCAGGCGCGGGTCTTCTGATTTCGAGCTACAAGATTGGTCACGAGGCTACTCAGCGCGATGCTGCTGGCGATAATGCGGCGGGGATAGCCATGCTCAAGCAGGCTGTCACGCTGGGGGGCACATTTAGCAACATAGCGATGACGCACAAAACAGTGGCCTTGGCGGGGCACTTGGGCGCTCACAAGGCCGACGGTAGCATAATCAATGAGAAAGTTGCGCCGCTCAAGGGGATGTTGTCTGCCATGGCTGGCATGGTTGCCGGGACTAGCCTGGACGAAGCAATGGCAGATGCAGCGAAAAAAAAGACGGCGCCCGATACAGGCACGCTTCCGCAAGTTAGCGATGCCATCATAGCCATCGCTGCTAAGGCAGGCCTGGGCGTGGTGGCAGGTCAAAGCATGCAGCTTTCGAATGGCGAAACCGTAACCTTGATGAGTGGCCAGGACACCCAATTCATCACGGGCGGGCAAATGCGGGTACATAGTGGGCAGGCGATTGGCGTGTTGGGCGGTGCAATGGCGGCGGGAGAACGCGGCGTCGGTCTGCAGATGATCGCCGCCACAGGCATGATCGAACTGCAAGCCCAGGCTGATGCACTAAATGTTCAAGCGCGAGACGATGTCAATGTGATGAGTGTGAATGCGCATGTCGATTGGGCCGCGGCCAAAAGTATCCGCCTGTCGACTGCGGGCGGCGCAAATATCACCATCGCCGACGGCAATATAACGGTGCAATGTCCCGGCAAGATTACGATACACGCAGGTAAAAAATCTTTTTCCGCACCGGAGCGCACCAATTATCCGCTGCCGCATCTGCCCAACGCGCCGCCCGAAAAGACGGATCTCGAATTCCGCCACTTCACGGAATGGGGCGCGCCTTTGGCTGGCCTAGCATTCAAGGCAACTTTGAGCGACGGCAGCATTCGCAAAGGACAGCTTGATGCGCAAGGCTATGCGCGCTTGACCGATGTGCCAGCCGGAACCACCGCGAGGATTGAATATATGCGCGATAGCAACGAGCTGAAGTCGCATGTGGACACCGAGATCGACCCCGATGTGTTCGTGTTCTTTGATTTGAAAGTTGCACCTGCTGGTAGCGGGGAAGGCGGTAAGAATGGCGGTAAAACATGAGCGTCATGGAGCGCAAGCTGTCACCAGATGGGTTCCTCGACACTGCATGGAGTAATACTGTTGACGGATTCGAGTGGCTGAAATCGGTGTTGTTAGGCGAGTTCGCAGATAACCGCTCGCTGAGCTCGATCGTTGCCGAAATGTTGCTAAATTTCTTGCCTGGCGTGGTCATCGTTACGTCCGCGCGCGATGCCATCGCAGTGATCCTGCGAATGGCCCAGCATCCGGAGAAGCGCGAGGAGCTGATGGAATGGGTGTTGCTCAGCGCGTGCCTGATTGCGCTTGCGGTGCCGATCGTGATGGCGGCTGGCGGCGCGGTGTTTGCCGGTGTGGGCGCGATTGTCGGAGCGGCGGCAGGGTCTGAACTGGGCGCCATCCTACGCGGTGTCATGCTAATGCTGATCAAGAAGTCCGGCAAATTGATCGAAATGATCCAATTCCTGCAGAAGTTCGTTCGCGGCGACCTGGTCCGCTTCCTTCGGGCGATCCGGTTCGTTGAATACGAGAAGTCCCTGCTGATGGTGTTGAATAAAACTGTCAATAAATTGGTTGAAATTTGCCAAGCCTTGCGACGCCGGTTAGAAATGTTCAAATATTTCGACGATGTCAAACACGCCATTGCCAAACTGGCGGAATGGGAACACAAATTTTATGCGGTGCAAGCCCAAGCCGTGAAAAAAATTCCCTTGGCAATGGCTGAGTTGCAAGTGCGGCTGAACAAACTGTTGGCTGAGGTGTTGCCAAGGGAGGCGCATTTAGTTTCGGCGGGGGTTAGCGCGGAGAGGCCTGCTGCCCAGGCGATTAAAGTGCAGCACGTGCATGATGTGGCGGGACGGCCGTTACTGTCGGAGGGCAAAGGCGCGAAGGACGGCGGGTCGCACGCCAGTGCNNAAGCCAGTGCGCCAGCTAGATCGCCTGAATCGGCTGGGAACGGCGAGCGCAAGCTCACGCCTGATAAGATAGAAATAGTGCCGGAAACCCCGAATACAAAGCGGCAACAAACGCATGAGCCCGAGGTTCCGCATGTGCCTGCGGGGGCCTTCAATTATCCAAGGGACTTGTCAACGCGCGTTGCTGAAGAAGCTCATGCCGTCATTCGGTCCGGTTCTGACACGGGTCCGGCTATCGCGCGAGTCGGATCGCACGGATTGGGTCTGGAGAGTCCTGCCTTCTTTAACTTTAGCAAAAAGGAATTGGGCGCGAAAACGCCAGCATTCCCAGGTGTATTAGTAGCGGATAAGGGTGCAGAAACGTTTGTTGTTAGTGACGTCGAACAGTATATGAATGCGATGATTGAGGTCTATAAGTCTGTCGGTGAGGCAATTCATCCGCGAACTATTGAAGCGATTCGTGCCAGGATAGCTAATCGAGTGCACTTACCAATGAAAGACGGATTGCCTGGCGCGCACGCCGAGGTGCGTGCCCAAAATTGGTTCTACAATAAATCGGGTGGCCTCGCGGATGGCGAGACAACCGCAGCAACCTACAAACTTCTAGGAGTGGGTGTTGGTGAGCAATTTGTGGCCTGTAGTAACTGCAGTCGCATCATTCCAACAGTTGTTAATGTCGTCACTGGAAGGAGATACTGATGCTACGAGTAAAAGTTGACGTCTTGAATGTTGAGTCAAAAAAATACTGCTATATGGGAAGAATCTTTGATGGGCTCGCATACACCAGTCCGGATTCCACATGCAACGCAATTCGCATCATCAACGGCGAACCAATGGGAGCGTACGCCTCGCCATATTTTTGCGAGGATCAGCCTAGTCATTCAATCGATATTACAGGTTTCACGGAAGAAGATGTCGAAGACATAGAAGGGGTAATCTGCAACGACTCAGGCTTGTCATTTAGACGTACTGTGGGTGGCCTCACACTATTTCGGAATGAGGAACCTTTTACCGGTTTGGCTTTCAAGTTTTTTGGGCCTTTTTGCACGCGTGAGTACGGTTACAAGGATGGGATTGTCGTTAGCGATGCACGTTGGAACGTAGATGGCCAGTTGCTCGAGTTGTCATTCGAAAATGAGATAGATGAATGCTATTCGTGGTATCCCAACGGCGAACGAGAAGTGGCGTGGATTAGTCTGGTCAAGACCCATCCCGTTCGTGGTGCTGAGCGGATATTGCGCTTGTCGCTCAGATTTTCGATCGACGGAAAGTTGAATTCAATTGCCGCAACAGGGACACGTGATGAACTAGGTCAATTGATCGATTCGCATTCATATTTTCCTGTGCGAAAATTGATGGAGTTGGGAAATTACGTCGCAGCAGAACGTTGCGTCTTTTTTGAAGGAGACGTTACTTTTCAGCTATTTATGGAGTTGGCAGGGAATAACGGGTTTTGCACCACAGTTGAGATTTCTTTGCCTGCAAAATTTCTCATGCATGACGCCGGAATCGCCGCATTGGGTGATATGCGTGCCTTGCGCAAGGTTTCGTTTTCGTCCAGCGATGGAACTGAACTTGAGGCGGCACGGAAACTGAAGAATAGAAGGCCCGATCTTGAGATCGAATGCGATGTTACGAATTAAGGTAGAAGCGCTGAACCTTCAGGCCGAAAAATATTGGTATCGCGGTGATTTGTTCAACGGAATAGCTTATTTCGGCAAGTTTGATTCCTGTGCGCCCATGAAAGTCATCGATGGCGAACTTGTTGGTGATTTCGCCACGGAGTATCTTTCCTTAGACATGAAGTGCCTGACAATCGACCCGTTGAGGATAATCCAGGCCGCGTCGAATCTATCGAAGTCGATCAGTAAAGGGTGTACTGAAATCTCTGTTATGAGAGCTCGTCTGTTATGGCCTTTTTCATGGCGAGCTTGACCGCGTGATCAGAGGCGCGCGTTGTTTCAGGCAGCCGAAATTTGGTGGATGCTTTCAGCACCCACGCACAAGCTGTGTCGAGCGAGAGTCTGTGCCCAATCGACACGTAGACCGGTTTGATCCCATCCTGCGTGCACAAGGTGGCGCCGATCACTTCACCGTTATCGACCAAGGGCATGCAGACGCCGCGCTTTTTTTCAGCCGGCTCCGCAGTACCCAACAACAGCGTCTTCCCACATCCAATCGTCGGAATATCGAACAGCACGCCCAAGTGGCACGCGAGGCCAAATCGTCGTGGATGCGCAATGCCCTGGCCGTCGCAAATAATCAGATCCGGCGCCCGGTCCAGCTGCGCAAGCGCCTTCGCAATCGGCGGCAATTCGCGAAAGGAAAACAAGCCGGGAATATAAGGGAATTGTTCTTCGTCGATCGCGGTTGCGGTGTCGACTATCTCGAAGGTGCTGGCATTTAACACAACAACTGCAGCTACCAGCCGCTTGCTGTGTTGGTCGTACGCAACATCAACGCCGGCTACCGTGTCGACGTGGTTCAGCCGGTCGCTGCGCTCAACCCGCTGCGCCAATTGACATTGCAGTGCGATGGCCTCGGTCTCGCTGAGGCTCCATGGATGGGTAATCGCTTGTTTCATGGCGGGCGCTATGCGCCTTATTCCAGGTTTTGCACCTGTTCGCGCATTTGCTCGATCAGCAGCTTCAGTTCCATCGATGCATCGGCCAGTTCCTTGACGGAGGCTTTCGCGCCCAACGTGTTCGCTTCGCGGTTCAGTTCCTGCATCATGAAGTCAAGCCGCTTGCCGACCTGGCCGCCTTTTTTGAGGATGTG
>CXWL01003878.1_pt1 | contig 12635 bp, 15 predicted proteins | sample 590931 | NCBI WGS metagenome assembly CXWL01 (sample SAMEA3498368, study PRJEB10139) | groundwater metagenome | biome: water well; material: biofilm material | place: Germany | collected 2015-04-27
AACTAGCACGCTCTCGCCGCGCCCGTCCCGCGGCCCTATCTTGGGGCGATGTCCCGTTCTGGCCCCCCCCTCCCCGGCGTCGCGGAAGCCTCCGCCGCCTTCGTCTTCGACAAGGCCGCCGAAGTGTGGACGCCGCACCGGCCGCAGCGCGCGTGGGAGAAGCTCGAGGGCGGGCGGCGGTTCAAGCTGGTGAGCGAGTACCAGCCGGCCGGCGACCAGCCGACCGCCATCGCCGAGCTGGTCGAAGGCATCGAACGCCGCGACCAGGACCAGGTGCTGCTCGGCGTCACCGGCTCGGGGAAAACTTTCACCATGGCGCAAGTGATCGAGCGGGTGCAGCGCCCGGCCTTGATCCTGGCGCCAAACAAGACACTCGCCGCGCAGCTCTACGGCGAATTCAAGCAATTCTTCCCGGAAAACGCGGTCGAGTATTTTGTCTCGTACTACGATTACTACCAGCCCGAAGCGTACGTGCCGCGCACCGACACCTACATCGAAAAAGAATCCAACATCAACGAACAGATCGACCGCATGCGCCACGCCGCCACGCGCGCGATCCTGGAACGCGATGACGTCATCATCGTCGCGTCGGTGTCATGCATTTACGGTATCGGCTCGGTCGAGACCTACACGTCGATGACCTTCACGGTGAAAACCGGCGAACGCATCGACACCCACGACCTCATCCGCAAATTGGTCGCCCTGCACTACAAGCGCAACGAAGCGGCGTTCGCGCGCGGCATGTTCCGGGTGCGCGGCGACACGGTGGAGCTGTGGCCGGCGCACTTGGAAGACCGCGCCTGGCGCTTCTCCTTCTTCGGCGACGAGCTTGAAGGCATCGACGAGTTCGATCCGCTCACCGGCCACAAGGTCGGCGTGCTGCAGGCGGTGAAAATCTACGCCAATTCGCACTATGTCACGCCGCGGCTGACGCTCGATCAGGCCGTCGGGCAAATCCGCGAGGAACTAAAAGTACGGCTCGAACAATTCTGCGCCGAGGGCAAATTGCTCGAAGCGCAACGGCTCGAACAACGCTGCACCTTTGACATGGAAATGATGCTGGCCACCGGTTCGTGCGCCGGCATCGAAAATTATTCGCGCTACCTCACCGGCCGCCTCCCCGGCGAGCCGCCCCCGACCATGTTCGAATACATCCCCGACAACGCGCTCGTCTTCGCGGACGAAAGCCACGTCACCATTCCGCAAATCGGCGCCATGTACAAAGGCGACTTCTCCCGCAAGCGCACGCTCAGCGAGTACGGCTTCCGCCTGCCCTCTTGCCTCGACAATCGCCCGCTCAAATTCGAAGAATGGGACGTGATGCGGCCGCAGACCATCCATGTCTCGGCCACGCCCGGCCCATGGGAATTAGGCCGCACCGACGGCGTGTTCGCCGAGCAAGTGATCCGCCCCACCGGCCTGATCGATCCGCCAGTGGAAGTGCGCCCCGTGCAAGCGCATGGGCAATCGCAAGTCGATGACTGCATCGCTGAAGTGAAGGAAACGGCGAAGAAGAACATGCGCTCGCTGGTCACGGTGCTGACCAAGCGCATGGCCGAGGATTTGACCGAATACATGCACGAGCAAGGCGTGCGCGTGCGCTACATGCATTCCGACATCGACACCATGGAGCGCATCGAGATCATCCGCGATTTGCGGCTGGGCACGTTCGACGTGCTGGTCGGCATCAATCTGTTGCGCGAGGGGCTCGACATTCCCGAATGCGGCCTGGTGGCGATTCTGGACGCCGACAAGGAAGGCTTCCTGCGCTCGGAAACCTCGCTCGTGCAAACCATCGGCCGCGCCGCGCGCAACGTCGATGGCAAGGTGATCCTTTACGCCGACCGCATCACCGGCTCGATGGAACGCGCCATGGCCGAAACCTCGCGTCGGCGCGAAAAACAAGCCGCGTTCAACCTCGCCAACAACATCACGCCGCAATCCATCCGCTCGCGCATCCACGACATTTTGGAGAGCGTGTACGAGAAGGATTCGCTCACCATCGACCCACGCGATCCGATGAGCTTCAAACGCGGCGCCGGCGGCGACAAACGTAAAGGCCGAGGCGTAGCCGAGGAGTCCACCCCCTTCATCGGCCACAACATCAAAACCTACATCGCCGATCTCGAACGCGAAATGCACGAAGCCGCCGCCGATCTGGAGTTCGAAACCGCGGCGCGTTTGCGCGACGAGATCAAACGCCTGCAGGAAACCGAGCTGTTCATCGCTGACGATCCGCTGGCGCGGCAAAGCGATGTGAACGCGGGCGTGGATGCGAAGATGCTTGCCTCGTCGAAGCGCAGCGGAGACGGGCGCGAAAGCGCGGGGAAAGCGCAGGCGCTTGCGGGGCGGAAGAACGCGTATCGGGGGCGGAGGAGGAAGGGGCCTTAATTGCCGTAGCTGACTCAGCGCGCTATACAGAATCATGAAGAGTTCGGTCCTCGGCAAACTCCGAAACACGCCGCTTCCTACATCGAAGCCGCTAGCACCGTTGTACGAGGCGATTGCGAACTCGATCCACGCTATCGAAGACACCCCTCCGGGCAATCACTACATCGATATCACAATCCGCCGCCTCTCTGATCTCGTTGAGTCTGATGTTGGGCGCCCAGTGTCCTTCATCGTCAAGGACTCGGGAGTGGGCTTCGACGACCAGAACACTGAGTCATTCTTCACGTCGGACTCAACCCACAAGGCAGAGCGCGGCGCGCGGGGGAACGGACGGTTCATCTGGCTGAAGACGTTCGACGAGGTAAAAATAGAGAGTCACTATTTCGATCGCGACGGCAAACTTCGTAAACGGGCATTCTCATTCGAACGCCGTGACGATCAGGAGCCGCCGAAACCCCAGGAACCAACTGCCGAGAGCGTTGGTACTCGCCTCGAGCTACTGGCGTTTGAAGAGAAGCTGAGCAAACAACTTTCTCGGAGCAATGATTGGATTGCCAATCGCGTAGTTGGGCATTTTTTGCCGTACTTCCGGCGACCAGACTGCCCCAAGGTTCTTCTGCGTGACGAAGGCGAACAACCGATCAACCTGAACGACTTGTTTGCGGCGACGGTTGATCCCGCTACACCGCGCAACTTCACGGTCCTAGGCGATACCTATACTCTAACGGGTTACAAAGTACGGAGTGTTGAGGCCCCAGAGAACATCGTTGTCTTCGCCGCAGACAAGCGTGCTGTGAAGACCGAAAAGCTCTCTACCCACATACGAGGCCTGGAGCGCAAACTGGATCTCGAAGCGGGCGGCGTTGGCGCCGTGTATGTCGGGTTCGTTGAAGGCGACAAGCTGGATGCAATGGTGAAGTGGGATCGCCTTGGCTTTGAATCGAGCGAGGATGAAGACACCGGTGAGCTGTTCGATGGCGGATTTTCACTGTCCGCCATTCGCGCGGCAGCGCTTGATGAGGTGCGTACCGCGCTCAGCAGCGAGCTCAAGTTTATTCAGGAGAGCAAAGAAGCCGTCGTCCACGAGTATGTCACCCAGAAAGCCCCGGAGTATCGCCGGATATTTGAGTCAGATCGCGCCCGAATTCTGGATGCCCTTTCGAGTCATCCACGACCGAAGGAAATTGAGAACGCGGTTGGGCGTATTTGGATGGAACGCCGCGCTGAGTTGAAGGACCAGGGCATAAAGCTGCTCAATCACCCTCCCGACGCGGAGTCGATGGAGGCGTATCAAGTTCAGATGAATTGGTTCATCGACAAATTTGAAGAGCTTGATCAGACGGCTCTCGCCCAGCACGTCACTCACCGCCGAGTTATTATCAATCTCCTGGATCAAGCGCTGAAGCGAAGGGATGATACCGGCAAGTACCAATTGGAGGCGCTGATTCATCGCATGATACACCCCATGCGTAAAACCAGCGACGAGATAGAATTCGACGAGCAAAACCTGTGGCTCATCGACGACCGGCTTACTTACCATGATCACTTAGCGTCCGACGTTGAACTACGTTCCAATCCGCGGCTGGAGTCTGACTCACAGATGCGCCCGGACCTTTTGGCCATCTACGATCGCACGCTCGCGTTCGGCGAAGGGCGAGACCCCTACGTTGCGTTTTCGGTCATCGAGTTCAAACGCCCAATGCGACTGGATTTTCCTGATCGCACTCCTCTCGCACAAGTCTTCGATGTGGTTCGAGAAATACGCGAGGGCAAATTCAAGGCTCGTGGCGGTCGTCCTATAGATGGAATGAGCAAAGATGCGCCCGCCTATTGCTTCGTTATCTGCGACGTCACGCCTGCCGTCGAACGCGGAGCGGAAGATGCCGGAGGCCAGCTGACTCCCGACGGACGCGGCTATTTCGGCTGGAATGCAAACCTCAAGCTTTATTTCGAGGTGATCTCTTATGAAAAGCTAGTAGCGGATGCGCTGAGACGTAATCGCTACCTATTCAAGAAGCTTGGACTGCCGACCGAACGAGACGACTAGCGTCCTCCCCCTGGGGTACACCTCCCCCTATCCACGCTCGCGCGTGGCCCGACGCCAATAGAACCAAGCCCTCCGCGCAAATCTATCCGACCGATCTCGCCCGCGTTTACACTGCCCGCATCTCTTGTACGGGAGGTTCTCGTAGCTAGCCGAGCCTCAAGGACGCAGGAGACGCGATCGAGCGTGAAGCGGTGTGAGACCATCCACAGCGCGCCAGCCAACGGGGCGCCATAACCGTTGGGGTCCGGGACCTTTGGCAGGGCCCGCACGCCGTCGGGGACCGCTCCAGAGGAGTGAAACACCTCCTCGTGACGGCCCGACGAGTACAGATCGTGACGGGGCGCGTGTGACGCGCACAGCCGTTTCGCGAGAAGCGGCGCCATTCTATCTCGGCGCAACCCACGCGCCCCGCCTCCCGGTTGGAGGAACGCAAGGAAAGCTCTCCCCGAAAACGCGAAAGCGTTCGCCGGGAGCTAGAGGCGTGCGCGACCGGGTTTTACTTTGAAGGCGGTTCGCCATCCGCCGGCGCGACTGGCTTGGTCAGCGCCACGACTTTTGCGCCGCGAATGAAATTTTCGATGTCGCCGCTCTCGTGCGCGGCGGCGTCGCGATCCTCGACGGCGGCGGCCTGGTCGATGATCAGATCCTGCAGGTTATCGGGGAGCGCATCCCAATGCAGCACCAAAGCCGAGCCGAGCCGGCGCAACAAATGCTCCTGAGCGTCCTTGTATCTCAGCGTTTTGGCGATCACTTGCGGCGGCCCTTGTGGTGCGCCGCCGGCGCCGAATCTGGGGTGCGCCATGGCCTGCATCCTCATGCGAAAACGCGCGCGGGAAACCCGCGCGCGTCCTCAACAAATGGCCCCTCAAAGCCCCAAGTTCAAGAGCTCAGAAGCGATAGCCGATCGCGGTCGAAACCACCCAAGGGTCGATATCGACATCGGCGGTCACCGGCCCAAGCGTGGTGTCGATGTTGACCTCGGTGTTGATCCAGATGCGCCGCACATCGAGATTGAGCGCCCAATGATCGTCTAGGCGATAGTCGAACCCCGCTTGCAGAGCGCCGCCGAACGATGCGCCGTAATCGATGCCGTTGACGGGCGGACTGGGCGGGGTCTCATCGTCGATGAACGCCGTATAATTCACGCCGGCGCCGACATAGGGCTCGAACGCACCAAAATCGGTCCAGCGATACTTCACCGTCAGAGTCGGCGGGAAGTGCGTGACTTCACCAAGATCAACCGTGCCAACAGCGGTGCCCACCGCTTGAACATCGTGGGTGGCCACGCAGCAGAGCAATTCCATCGACACGTGGTCGGTGAAAAAATACTCGATCTGAAGCGAGGGAACCCATTCGTCGGAGATATCGACGTCGCCGTTAATGCTGGTGGTGGCGCTTTCGTTCGGCAGCACGCCGCTGACGCCGACCTTGATTTGAAAATTGTCGAGCACGCCCGCTTCGGCCTGTGCCGAGAGTGCAAAAGCCGCAGCCAAAGTCGCCAGAGCGACGGTTCCGATCCTAGTCAAAGCTTGACCCCCTATGTTGATTGCCTGCTAATAATGACGCCCGCGTCACCTTGGGATTTGACTTGGATCAAGGACTTGGCTTCCCGGGCCGCGACCAAGCCGCGCAGGGGGTAGGCAATGCCCGTCAACAGCCGTTAGCCAGAACCCCTCCGGGAAAAAGCCATATGCGCCCCAAGAGCTTAAGTCGCCGCAATGTTCAGCTTGCGCGCTTGACGGCGCCGCGTCCGCTTCTGTTCAACCTGGAGACACGGTGAGGAACAAAATGGCGGAAGTCTGCATCGCTGCGGCGCCTGGCGAGGACGCGCCCGCGCGCGGCCTCGGTGCGGCGCTGACGGCGCTCGGCTTTGCGGTCAATCCGGAGGCGCCGGCCGAGGCGGAAATCGCGAAAACCGTCGAGGACGCGAAATGTGTGCTGGCGNNTTTGAGGCGATGATCGGCGAAGTCGAAAAGCTGACCGCGCCCACGGAGGGCGACGCTGACGCGTTACCTGATGCGCTCGCCATCGCACGTGCCGCCGTCGTCAAGCCGGAGAGTCCGCCACCGACGCCAGCGCCTCGCGCGCGGCGCTGGCCGATGGTCGGCGCCCTAGCACTCGCTCTGGGCATCGTGTTCGCCATCGCCTTCGGCGCTGGGCGCATCATCAACGCCGCGCGTTCAGGCACACTCTTAATCGCGGAACAACCAGCCGAAGCAGCAGTGGCTGCCGCGACCGTTGCACCCGATGCGCCCTATGGCGTGACGCTCGCGGAACTCGAAACCATGCCGTGGCGCGAGGCCGCCGCGAAGATCCGCGCCGACGCGGCCGCGCGGATCAAGGCGGAAGCTGAAGCCGGCGACAGCTTTGCCAGCACGCTGGCCTGTCTTGGGCACATGGCTGGCGCGGAAGGCTTTCTGCCTAGCCCCGCCGCCGCACGCACCCATTGCGACGCCGCTTCAGAGCAAGGCTACCCAGCCGCGCTCTATCTCTCCTGGGCGCTGCGCCGCGCCGCGCCCCATGTAGCGGGCGACGAAGCCACCGCGCGTGCGCGACTTGCCGAAGCCGCACGCAAAGGCTGGATCAATGCGATGGTAGATTACGGGTCGGTGTTAGCGTCGGACGCGCGGGCGCCATTAGCGAACCAGACTGAAGCGGGGCGGCTCTGGCTCGCCGCCGCCGAGCGCGGCGATGCCCGCGGGCAATATTTCTACGCCCGTTGGCTGCGCGACAGCGCCGCTGGCCCGCGCGACCCAAGCGCGGCGATCCCGTTTCTGCAACGCGCCGCCGAAAGCAACCAGCGCGACGCCTTGCACATGTTGGCGACGTTGTACCGTGATGGCATTGGCGTTCCGCGCAACGCCGCCACTGCGCGGACCCTGTATGAGCGCGCGGCCACGCTGCAATANNCGCGCCCGCGCGATCACGCTCTATCGTGGCCTCGCTTGCATGCGCGACGAGCAACAAATTCAGCCCCTCGCCGCGCAGCGCCTGCGCGCCATGCGCCAAGCGCCGGCTGCTTGTGCCTGAGACTTGGCGCAAAACCTATGATGGCGGCGAGCCGCAGCGGGTCAACAAATGGCTGGCGCAGCAAGGCGTGTGCTCACGCCGCGAGGCCGAAGATCGGATTGCCCAAGGCCTCGTGAAGATCGACGGCGAGCGCGTTGATGACCCAGGCCGAAAGATCGAGCCGGGGCAAACGATTGAAGTCAGCCAAGCCAACGCGCGCGCGCAATTCAGCATCGTGCTCAACAAGCCGGTCGGATTTGTTTCAGCCCAACCCGAGGGCGGCCAGATCCCTGCCGCCCGCCTGCTCACCCGCGCCAATCTGCACGGGAAAGCCGCGGAAATTCCCACCAAGCAGACAAGCCTGCCCCCGCTCGGACGCCTCGATCAGGATTCGCGCGGGCTGCTTCTGCTCAGCGAGGATGGCGTGCTGGCCAAGGCGGTGATCGGCCCGGACTCGGTGCTGGACAAGGAATATGTCGTTCGCGTCGATGGACTGATCGACGAAAGGAAGCTCGCCCTGCTTCGCCACGGACTGTTCCTCGACGGACGCCAGCTCAAACTCGCGGACGTCGGTCTCGTGGGTGAACATGTACTGCGTTTCGTCTTGCGCGAAGGCCGCAATCGGCAAATCCGGCGGATGTGCGAGGCCGTTGATCTGGACGTAACCGATCTGCTGCGCACACGCATCGGCACGCTGGAACTCGGAGCACTCCCGGAAGGCAAATGGCGCCCGCTCACGGCCAGCGAGCGGGCGGCTTTGCTCGGCAAACCCTGATTACTTGGCGCCAACGGGCGTCGTGAGCCCACGCGCGCCGACATAGCAGGGCGCTTGAGTGCAGGTTCGTAAAATGAGCCGCACGAAATAGGTCGCGTTGGCGGTGGGCGTGTATTGCACCACCGGGTAATCATCGTCCAACAAATCCGACCCCACGACAGCACCGGTCGCGCCATCGAGCAATTCGAGATCGACATTGGTGCAATCAGCGTCGCATACGCCAACAAAGATGTAGTTCGAGCCGGCGGTGAGTTCGACCGGGTATTGATGATCGGTTCCCGGTTGGATCGCGGTCAGCGCATCCTCGACCCCGGCGATCGGCACGCCGCCCGAGGCAAATTGCGTGGCTGATTGGGTCAGCAGCTCGCGGATGTTGTTCTCGACCTCCGCCCGGTTGGCCGCGCTGATTTGCACCTGCTGCGTCGTCCCGATGGCCGTGGCCTGGCTTTGCGAGGGATGTGCCGGAGCGCGCGGCCCGGCTGGGTTGCACGCCGCCAGCGCTACGGCCAGCGCCGCCATGAGTGACCGTTTGATCATACCAATTCTCCCCGGACGCGTTCGCGAGATTGGCATCGCTAGGCGAAATGGGCGTCGCTGTCCATGCTTGCATAGTGCGGCGCCCCCAATCTGCGGGGGGTAGCGGAGTTTTGCAAATCGCACGCGGTTGATCGTGCTCAAGGCGGCCCTGCTAGCTCTGGAGATTCTCGTAGCCAGAGGAGGCGCGGCGATGGAATTGCACTGGTTCGTCTGGTTTGTGGTCGGCGCGATGACGATATTCGCGGTTGTGCTAGGAGCGACGGCGCTACTGACGCGCGAAAAATAACGGCTNNTCCGAGCGCGCGTGCGCTTGAGCAAAGCTATCTCCTGGGATGATGCCCCGCCGGAACAGATATTCGTCGGACCGACCAGTGAGGATATAGGCGGGCGCCCAATTGAAGCCGGCGGCCTTCGCGAGTTCGTTGGTGCAATTGGAGAACAGCGTGTTGTAGTAGCGGGGCCGCGTTTCCAACGCTTCAGTGCGTTCAAGCAGGCGCCGCAACAGAGCGCGCTTTTGCGTGTCATCGATCGCGACCGGGTACACGAACACGTCGTGATCGAGCATCACCGCGCGCCGCGTCAGCAAATCGCGCGCCGAAGCCCAAACATAAGAAAGTTCGAAGGCGTTCCGGATGCCGGCGAGCGCGGAATAGTCCTCATCGACTTCGCGGCGCGCCTCGATGGTGAGCCCGAGCAGCCGATCGCCCTCGAACTCAAACAGCAGCAAAGTGTGCGCCGCGAGCTGCGAGCCCGGCTGAGGCTCAAGCACGAACCAGACGTTGCGGAGCGTTTCAATCGTATAGCTCGCCTCGCCATAGGTCTCGGCAATAGGCCCCGCGCGCTCGTAGCTCCAATCGCTGACCGGCTCGACCGCGAAGCGATCCTCCGCCAATTCCACCTGCGCCGTGCGGGCGAGGTATGGATACCAGTTGCGGTCAGCCCGCGCCGGCCCCGTCACGCACGATGCCGAACCAAGCGCCAGGATCGCCGCCATGCACGCGAGCGCGGGCCGCAAGGGATGTCCGCCAAACCAAGCCATGATGCGCTTCACTCTTGCCTCCAGCCGAGCGCGTCAAGCCTGTACATCCGCCGTGTCGGGATGGCGCTTGAGATAGGCGGCGGCGAAGGCGCAGCTTGCGCGCAGCTTGCGCCCTTCCCGGCGCGCCTCGGCGACGATTTCGCCCATCAGCTTGGACGCATATCCCAGTCCTTGTGCAGCCGCCGGCGTTTCCACATGCATGATGGCGCGCACCCCGGCCACGTCGCGATAATCGGCGAAGGACATGCCCTCGGGCGCATCCTGTTCATAGCGATGGGCGGCGGCATTGTCTCGAAACGCACTCATGCTACGAAGTCCTTGGGACACGCCCCTGGCCAAGCCCTTGGGCGCAAGATAGTCCGAGTCCGTGAATTATCGCCACGCCTTCCATGCCGGCAACCATGCCGACGTTCTCAAGCACGCAATTTTGCTATTCTGCCTAGACGCGCTGAAACGCAAGGAGGCGCCGTTCGCGGTGCTCGACACCCATGCCGGCGCCGGTCGCTACGATCTTGGCGGCGAGGCCGCCCAGCGCAGCCCCGAATGGCAAAGCGGCATCGGTCGGCTGTGGGGCTGGCCCGAGCCGCCCGCCTTGGTGGCGCGCCTGCTCGCGGCGGTGCGCGCCCACAATCCTGACGGCCAGTTGAACCTCTATCCGGGCTCGCCGCTCCTGGTTGCGGCTGGGCTGCGAGCCGACGATGTGCTCACCGCGTGCGAGTTGCACCCGGAGGAACATGCCGCGCTACGGCGCGCGCTGCCGTGCGCGACCAACGTGCAGGTGCACGCGCGCGACGGCTGGGAAGCGCTGGGCGCGCTGCTGCCGCCGCCCCAAAAGCGCGGCCTGGTGCTGATCGACCCGCCCTACGAAGAGCCGCACGAACTCGCCCGCGCCGCGCGCGCGCTCGGCCCCGCGTTGAAGCGGTTCGGACATGGCATCTATCTGTGGTGGCGACCGCTCAAGAGCGAGAGCGCGCTCGCCGCCGCCGATGCCGAGGCGCGCGCGCAAGGCGCGCGGGAAATCCTGCGTGCCGACCTTTGGGTGAATGCACCGCGCCCCGACGGGCGGCTGGTGGGCTCCAGCGTACTGGTAATCAACCCGCCGTTCGGCTTGGAACCAGCGCTACGTGAGGCGCTGCCGCGGCTGGCGGACTGGCTGGCGGCAGGCAAGGCGGGGTGGCGTTTGCAGGCCGGGGCGTGATAACCAAGGCCATGGAAACTTCGGACGGCCTCAACGACAGCGATGCCCCGTCTGCCGTGGCGCTGATAAAAGCGTTCGGCTTATGGAGCGAGCACGAAATTGACGGACTCGCCCAACAAACAAAGGTGCGCGCCGAATGGCAAGCGCGCTCGACCCCGGCCAGGTTGCAACGCACCTCTCCTGGCGCGCATGGCCCGTATGGCAAGAAATAGAAAAAAGAGCAGGTCTGAAGACCCACGCTCCAACTTGCAGGCCCCATGAACTCCGCTGAGATCTTCGCATTCCTGCAACAATGGCAGGTCGCGCTGCCGATCGTGCTCGCAACCATGGCGGCCTTCTTCTTCACGGGGCGGCGCTGGAGCGCGCTCTATGTCGGGCTGATGCCGTTCATTAATTGGTCGTTCGCTGCAGTGCCGACGGCGGCGATCCCCGATTGGCTCGGCGGGGGCGCGTTTCAGCCGCTCGCCATCGTCACTGGCTTGGTATTGGTGGTGCGCGACTTCGCCCAGCGCGAGCTCAAGCATTGGATTTGGGGCGCGATGATTGTCGGGCTCTTGCTGTCAACGCTCACCTCCTGGATCACCATCGTCTTCGCCAGCGGGCTTGCCTTCTTGATCAGCGAAACCGTGGACTGGGCTGTCTACACGTTTTCCAAACGCCCGCTTTCGCAGCGCATCATGACCTCCAGCCTCGCCTCGGCGCCACTCGATCAACTGGTTTTCATCGGCCTTGCCGCGCAAGTCGTCCCGGGCATTTTCGCCTGGGGCACGATTTTGACCGGGATCGCCTCCAAGCTGCTGGGGGCCTGGATCGTGTCGCGCATTGTCGCGCGCCAAGAAATGCGCGCCGCGCAAAACGAGATGAATCCCGCGTAAACCTCACACTTGGCGCTTGCTTCGCCGCCAGCGCTCGCTCATAAGCGAGGCGTGAAGCGTCGGCAAAATCGCCGGCAAAGGTGCGAAGTTCCGCGGCGTGCGGCAAGTTTTGATCCCCCCAACAAAGCAGAAATTCGCGGGTCAACGTGCGGGCGCTGTAGCGCGCGCGCGGCCGATGGCATGCGCCATCGGTTGAATCAGGAAAAGTGGAAATGAGTTTCGAGGACGACGACGACACCAACGACCGCAAGAAGGACAAGAAGCGCGGTCGCGAAAAAGCAGCGGAGCCCACTCCGCCCGAATTTGGCGGCGGTGAGAGCAGCTTCAGCGGCGGCGGCTATAGTGGCGGCGGTGGCGGCTTCGGCGGCGGCGGCGGTGGGNNGGTTACGGCGGCGGCGGTGGCGGCGGCGGTTATCGCCCGCGCGAAGGCGGCGGCGGTGGCGGCGGCTACGGTGGCGGTGGCGGCGGTGGTTTCCGCGGTCCACGCGAGGGCGGCGGCGGCGGCTCCTATGGCGGCGGCGGTGATCGTGCTCCGCGCCAACCGCTGGGAGATCCCCAGGACGGCGTCGTGAAGTTCTTTAACGGCGCCCGCGGCTTCGGGTTCATTACCCCGGATGGCGGCGGCGCGGATGTTTTCGTCCACGTCAGCGCGGTGGAACGAGCCGGCCTCACCCAGCTTACCGAGGGCCAACGCGTCAACTTCCAGACCCTGCCCGATACCAAAGGCAAAGGTCCCAAGGCGGTCAATCTGAAGGTTGCCGATT
>CXWL01121210.1_pt1 | contig 12635 bp, 15 predicted proteins | sample 590931 | NCBI WGS metagenome assembly CXWL01 (sample SAMEA3498368, study PRJEB10139) | groundwater metagenome | biome: water well; material: biofilm material | place: Germany | collected 2015-04-27
ATTACTGGAAAACGTGATATGATTCAGGAAGTTTCGCAACAAGCGCTAGATTTAAATTATGATGGTTTAATTATTGAAACGCATATTGATCCAGATAACGCTTGGAGTGATGCAGCGCAACAAGTAACACCGGACACTTTGAAACAAATTTTCGTCGATTTGAAAATGAGAAAAGAAACAGATGAAAATGCAGAATGGAATAAAGCTATGGCTTTGCAACGTGCTTATATCGATGAATTAGATACAAAATTACTTGAAATTTTAGGGAAACGTATGAAGTTAGCCGAAAAAATCGGACAACTGAAAAAAGAGAAAAACGTGGCGATTTTACAAAACAAACGTTGGAACGAAATTTTAGGTCGTATGATTTTGGATGGTGAAGATAAAGGTTTAAATGAAGAATTTGTATTGAAAATTTACAAAGCCATTCACCAAGAAAGTATCGCGCATCAAGAAAAAATAATTAACAAATAAAAGAAGAAATACTATCTTTGTCCTAATACGATGAATCAAAATCAATTATCGTAAATCAAAATTAAAAATGACAGGAACTGTTTATAAATCTACCGGAAGTTGGTATTACGTAAAATCTACCGAAAATAAATTTTACAATTGCCGTATCAAGGGTAAATTCCGAATGAAAGGTATCAAAAGTACCAATCCAATTGCGGTTGGTGATGTGGTGGATTTCGATTTGGATGAAACAGTTGATGAAGTAAACGGAATTATTACCAATATTCACGATCGTAAGAATTATATCGTTCGTAAATCGGTGAATTTATCGAAGCAAACGCATATTATCGCTTCGAATATTGATATTGGTTTCTTAATTGTAACGATCAATAATCCAATTACAACAACCAGTTTTATTGATAGATTTTTAGTGACTGCCAAAGCATACGGAATTGANNCGGAATTGAAGCGATCTTGATTTTTAATAAAATTGATACTTTTGATGATGCTACTTTAGACGAGCAATTGTATTTGCAACATACGTATGAGCAAATTGGTTATAAATGTTTGCGCGTTTCGGCTACAGATAATAAAGGTGTTGCAGAATTAATGGAATTAATGAAAGGTAAAGTTTCGATGTTTTCTGGACATTCTGGTGTGGGAAAATCAACATTAGTCAATGCAATTGAACCAACTTTAAATCTAAAAACCAAAGAAATTTCAAATACGCACTCGCAAGGTCAACATACAACCACTTTTGCAGAAATGTTCGATTTGTCAAACGATATTCGAATTATTGATACACCTGGGATTAGAGGTTTCGGAATGGTAGATATGGAAAAACCAGAAGTTTCTGATTATTTCCCTGAATTTTTCGCATTAAAAGGAGATTGTAAATTCAACAATTGTTTACATAAAGAAGAACCGCATTGTGCTGTGAAAAAAGCGCTTGACGAAGATAAAATTGCTTGGAGCAGATATCAAAGTTATTTGAAAATACTAGAAGGTGACGAAGAACATTATCGCAACGATATTTATGGTGATGATCGTGTTGCAAGTGATGAAACTAGAAAAAGTTAGTGTTCAGTATTTAGGTTTAAGTATTCAGTAATAGTAAAAACTGTCACACTGAGCGGAGTCGAAGTGTTTTTCAAAAATAAAATATGAGAATAGTTATTCAACGTGTTTCTGAAGCTTCAGTTACAATTGAACAAAAAATAGTTGCACAAATAAATCAAGGTTTATTAGTTTTAGTAGGAATTGAAGAAGAAGATAATTTAGAAGACATCAATTGGTTGGTTTCTAAAGTTGTAAATCTTCGCATTTTTGCTGATGAAAATGAAGTGATGAACCTATCTGTAAAAGATGTTGATGGCGAAATTATTGCCGTAAGTCAATTCACACTTCATGCATTAACCAAAAAAGGAAACCGACCAAGTTATATCAAAGCTGCAAAACCTGATATTGCCATCCCAATGTATGAGAAATTCGTACAACAATTAGAAACAGAATTAGGGAAAAGCATCCAAACGGGCCAATTTGGCGCCGACATGAAAGTGGCGTTAGTCAACGACGGACCAGTTACCATAATTATTGATAGTAAAAATAAAGAGTAATATGAATAATCTTAAAAAACCATTTTTAGAGTTTTTACTAAACGGTGCAATTTGTACTGTATTAATTTATTTTTTACAATATCACGATTGGATAATAGCATTAAAATTTGGAGTTGCTTTCGGTTTAGTGATGTCTATTTTTTATACTTTTATCTTACCAAAATTCAAAAACAAGAAGTAACATGGACATACAAAATGCACAACTAGAAGTTGATAATTGGATAAAAAACCACGGTGTTCGTTACTTTAACGAACTAACTAATATGGCGCAGCTTACAGAAGAAGTTGGCGAAGTTGCTCGTATTATTGCGCGTCGTTACGGAGAACAATCGGAAAAAGAATCTGATAAAAATAAAGACCTTGGTGAAGAATTAGCCGATGTTGTTTTTGTGGTTTTGTGTTTGGCCAATCAAACAGGAATCAATTTGCAAGAAGCTTTTGATAAAAAGCTTGATTTAAAAACGAATCGTGATCATGATCGTCATCAAAATAATGAAAAACTAAAATAAAATGAACTGGATTTTACTAATAATTGCAGGTTTGTTTGAAGTCGGTTTTGCTACTTGTTTAGGAAAAGCCAAAGAAACTTCAGGTAATATCTCTTTGCTTTGGTATGGTGGATTTTTAATTTGCTTAACAATTAGCATGATTTTATTAGTAAAAGCTACCAAAGAATTACCTATTGGAACAGCTTATGCTGTTTGGACAGGAATTGGTGCAATTGGTAGTGCAATTCTGGGTGTTTTAGTATTTAATGAACCTGCAACTTTTTGGAGAATATTCTTCATTTTTACTTTAATTGCTTCAATCGTAGGATTGAAATTTGTTTCTCACTAATGGATATTCAAATTAAAAAGTCAAAACTCGAAACTCAAAATTCTATTTTGAAAGTTACGGGCTCTAAATCGGAAACCAATCGTTTATTGTTGCTTCAAGCTTTATATCCAAATTTGGATTTAGAAAACACTTCCAATTCGGATGATTCTGAAGTAATGATAAAAGTACTGAATGATTTTCGTCTTACATCTTCTGACTTCGTTTTTGACATCCATCATGCCGGAACTGCGATGCGATTTCTAACAGCATATTTTGCCATTCAAGAAGGAAAAGAAGTAGTTTTAACGGGTTCATCTCGAATGAAAGAACGTCCTATTGAAATTTTAGTGGAAACGTTAAATCAATTGGGTGCAGAAATTTCTTATGTAGAGAATGAAGGTTTTCCGCCTATTCGAATTAAAGGAAAAAAAATTACTAAAAGCAGTGTTTCATTACCTGCAGATGTGAGCAGTCAGTATATTTCTGCTTTATTATTAATTGCTCCGAAATTAGAAAACGGATTAGAACTTACTTTAGAAGGTGAAATAACTTCAGTTCCTTACATCAAAATGACTTTAGCTTTGTTGAAGGAAATTGGTGTTGAAACTAGTTTTGAAGGGAATAAAATAAATGTTGGTCATGCCGAATTTGTTTCAGCATCTCAATTAATTGTAGAATCAGATTGGTCATCTGCTTCATATTGGTATTCAATAATTGCCTTATCTGAAATTGGAACAGAAATTACATTATCAAGCTACAAGGAAAATAGTTTACAAGGTGATGCTTTTTTAGCAGAAATATATAAAGATTTTGGAGTTGTAACGACTTTCAGTAATACTACCATCAAATTACAAAAAGTGGATAATTACCAATTATCAACCGTCAATTTTGAATTAAATAATTCTCCAGACATCGCTCAAACTATTGCAGTTACATGTTTTGGATTAGGAATCGCTTGTCATTTAACAGGCTTACACACATTAAAAATTAAAGAAACAGATAGATTAGAAGCTTTAAAAACAGAATTAACCAAACTTGGTGCAAGTATTTCAGTAACAAATGATTCATTGACGCTTAAATCGTCTGACAAAATTATTGAAAATGCTAACATCGCCACTTATCAAGATCATCGTATGGCTATGGCTTTTGCTCCTTTAGGATTAAAAGTACCAATTACAATTGAAAATGCTGAAGTGGTTTCTAAATCGTACCCAACTTTTTGGGAAGATTTGAAAAAAAATGNNTGTTAAATAAGTCCATTCCTAACGCAACCTTTTGCGATAATCTGTATCTTGTAAGAAATTATATCAATGAAGAAGTTTTACATTACATTACTATTAATATTTTCTCAATTAAGTTTTTCACAACTTTCCAATTTTAACTTACAAGTTACAGCTACAAATGAAACTTGTTCAGGAAATGGAGCGCTTAGTTTTTCGGTTTCAAACACAACCGCTGGAGCCACAATAGTTTATAATGTTTTCTTATTACCTAATACTACAACACCGGTTGGAATAACAACAAATGCTACTTTAACAGGTTTAATTGCTGGAAATTACCAAGTTGTTGCTTCTCAATCTTTGGGAGCAGATACCAATTCTCAACAGCAAAATATCACAATTGTAAATCAAATTCAGAATTTAAGTTTTACCATTTTAGATCAAAAAGTTAAATGTGGAAATGATGGAAAATTAACGGCAATTGTTACTGCCGGAACAGCAGTTAGTTATGAATTATTAACTGGTCCAGTTACATTTCCTGCTCAGGCTTCAAATGTTTTTCAAAATTTACCAGTTGGAAATTATACCATTAGGGTATTTGATGCTTGCGGTGATGCCGTAGTTAATAGTTTTACTTTAACTCAAAATTATGCACTTCCTGCCATTTATTTTACAAATGAAACAGAATTAACCTGTACAAATCTTAAACTTGAAGTTTCAACGAATGCTTCAAACGGCGGTTTTGCTTTTCCATTAACAGTTGAGATTAAAGTTCATCCTCCAAATAACGGAACACCAATAGTTTATAACCAAGTTTTAACTTCCTTTATTGCACCAGGAATTGAACAAATAATACCAAGATTTGACGGAACTTATTATTATGATGTGAAAATTACTGATGGATGTGGAAATATAACAACTTCAAATAATAATTTTATTAATAAAGATTTCAGTTTTTCTGTAATGAATTTGCAAGGTTGTACTCCAAAAATTAAAATCACTCCTGTAAATGCAATATATCCTTATACTATTGAATTTCTTGTTGCGCCAGCAGGTTATAATCCGGCTGCAGTAAATCCAGGATTTCCTGGTCCATATACTTCAGATGAGGTAATTTTAAATGTTGTTGTAGGGAATTATTCTGTAAAGGTAACTGATGCATGTGGAAAAACACATATAGTTAATTTTCAAGTTACACCTCCAGAAACACCAGTATTAAGTTCTGTTTCAATTGATGGATGTGGTGGGATTTCTTTTTTAATAGATGAAGTTCATGAAGTAACAATGGTCAATGTTACCTTAATTTCTGCTCCTGCTGCTTATACAGGTATTTTGCCTCAAGATTTATCGATTTATATTAGTAGCTCAGGTTTCAATTGGGCACAATCTGGTTTTCCTCCAGGGAATTACGTGTTTCATATATTGGATTCTTGTGGAGTGCTACATATTAAGAATGTAACAGTTGGATTAGGACAATCTGTAAGTATGGGTGTTGTTCATTATCCAGAATGTCAATTGGGATTTGGTTCAGTTTACATGTATTATAATGCTTCTGCAGTTAGTAATGTAATGGTTATAAATGCCCCAAGTAATTTTCCTTTTCCTTTACCTTATCCTCTATCAGCTGTTGCTCCGGCTTCTTTTTCTTTAGTAAATGTTCCTGAAGGAAATTACACCATTCAAATGACCTCTGGTTGTGGGAATACGCAAACAAATGTGGTTACCGTTCAGGGTTATGTGGATGCTGATACTACTTTTGAAATTGAACAATTTTGTAGCTCTTTTAATTTAAAATTTACACAAACTGGAAATGCATTTTTACCTACTTACGCGCTTCAAAAATTTAATGCAATTACTGGTGATTGGGAACATCCAGTGACCCNNGGGAACATCCAGTGACAGGAGCTACAATTGTAGGTAATGTAATTGATGCAAATAATTTTTATGCACTTAATCACAATCAATGGAATATTAATTTGAATTTTTTAGGTCAATTTAGAATTATAGAAGCTTATCGAAATATTAATTACGAAATTTGTATTCGTCCTATTCAAGAATTTGAAGTTTTAGGACAGCCTAAAGTATTAAATCATAATATAATAAATTGTGGTAGTGGTACTTCTATAGTGCAATTAAATGCAGTTGGAATTGGGCAATTAATTTATAGAATTACTCAAAAAAATAATCTACCATTTTTGGTAAATAATGGAGCGAATAATGTTTTTTCTAATTTGGATCCAGCTATTTATAATTTTCAAATTGAAGATTCGTGTGGAAATATTTTAAACTATCAAATTGAAATTAATACGAGTTTTCCAATTCAAATCGTACCCAATTTATGTGAAAATCAACTGTCAAATTTAGCAGCTGATAATTATGGTTTTTTACAATACGAATGGTGGAAAGATGGAGCGCCAACAACTATATTAAGTACTACTAATGTTTTAACTTTTAATCCTTTTGTGTCTGCAACCAATAGTGGAATATATTATTTAAAAATCACTCACATTGGAAATCCGGGCTCTTGTTTAAATAGTGTTAAAACCTATACAATTTCTCCTCTAGCATCACCAATGGCTGGTTTAGATAATACAGTTAATTTTTGTGGTTTGCAGAATTCTATCATTTTGAATTCCTATTTATCAGGAACTTTTGATTCAAATGGAAGCTGGCAAGAAATTACAACTTCAAGCGGAGTATTGAGTAACGGAATTTGGAATGCATCAACTGTAAATTACGGAATTTATAAATTTAAATATGTGGTTAATGGTTTTTGTGCGAGTACTGATGAAGCTATAATTACCATAAATATTAATGAAAAACCAGTTATAAGTACTTTGTTACCATCTTATTCTGTTTGTTTAGGCGAAGATTTGGATATTGATCCGCTAATAAATAATTCTAATTATTCTTTCTTGTGGACTGGACCAAATAATTTTTCCTCTACAAGTTCTGTTTTACAATTTAACGACATTCAGAATGTTGCAAACGGTCAGTATAGTTTAGTAGTAAGCAATAATGGTTGTAACTCTGATCCTTTTAATTTTGTTTTGGATGTGACCAATGTTCCGGAGTTTTATATTTATGAAACTTGTGAAAATAATGTAAAAACTCTTACGGCAATTCCTATAAATGGTTCGTTTGATGCCACTTTAAATTTTAATTGGGTTGGTCCAAATGGTTTTAGTAGTTCATCGAATACAATTCAAATCGATGATGAAGGAAATTATGTATTAACAATTGATAAAAATAGCTGTGATAATACGGAAGGAATTACTGTTTCAAGTTTAACATGTGGAATTCCAAAGGGAATTTCTCCAAACGATGATGGTTTGAATGATTTCTTTGATTTATCTGATTTTGATGTAAAAACCATTAAGATTTATAATAGATATGGTTTGGAAGTGTATTCTAAAGATAACTATTTAAAAGAATGGTATGGTCAGGCAAACAACGGTAATATCTTGCCAGATGCAACTTATTTTTATGCTCTAACTTTAAATTCAGGAAAATCAAAAACAGGTTGGGTGTATGTGATTAGATAATTTTATTTATCGTCTTCTAAATATACTTTTCTTACGCGTTTGAATAATTCACTTGAATATACAAAATCAGTTACGGCAGCATTATCTGTTTTGAAAATTTCTTTATTTGTACCTTCCCATTCTAATAAGCCGTTTTTTAAGAATACGATTTTCTGACCAATTTCCATTACCGAGTTCATATCATGCGTATTAATTACGGTTGTGATATTATATTCTTCGGTAATTTCTTGAATTAAATTATCAATTACAATGGCAGTTTTTGGATCTAAACCTGAATTCGGCTCATCACAAAACAAGTATTTTGGATTATTTACAATCGCTCTAGCAATGGCCACACGCTTTTGCATTCCACCTGAAATTTCAGATGGTTTTTTATGATTGGCATCAATTAGATTCACTCTGTCAATAACAAAATTAACACGTTCTTTAACTTCAGCTGGTGTTTTATTAGTAAACATTTTCAATGGAAAACCAATATTTTCTTCAACCGTCATACTATCAAATAAAGCACTTCCTTGAAATACCATTCCAATTTCGGTACGAATGTCATGATTTTCATCTTTATTCATGTCTTCATAAACCCTGCCGTCAAAAGAAATGTGACCGCTATCAATATTATGAACACCTAGTAAAGATTTTATAAAAACCGTTTTACCAGAACCACTTTGTCCAATTACTAAACTAGTTTTACCAGCTTCAAAACTTGTAGAAATACCTTTTAAAACCATTTGGTCTCCAAAGCTTTTTTTAATGTCGTGTACTTCAATCATTAGCTTAAAAGTAATTGTGTTAAAATATAATTCATCAAAATAATAACGACAGATGTCCAAACAAATGAAACTGTACTTGCTTTACCAACTTCCAAAGCACCACCTTTCATGAAGAAGCCATGAAACGACGGAATGGTTGCTAATAAAAAGGCAAATACTAATGTTTTAATGAAGGCATAAGCGATATGAAAAGGAATAAATTCATTCTGAATTCCTGTAATAAATTCTTGACTAGTTGTGAAACCACCATAAACTCCTGCTAAATAACCACCAAATATTCCTAAAAACATGGCAATTCCAATCACAAACGGATACAAAGTTGCCGCAATCATTTTAGGGAAAACTAAGTAATTTAATGCATTAACACCCATTACTTCTAATGCTTCAATTTGCTCAGTAACTCGCATAGAACCTATACTAGATGTGATAAACGAACCCATTTTTCCCGCCATAATGATAGAGATAAATGTTGGTGCGAATTCTAAAACGATAGATTGACGCGTAGCAAAACCAATTAAGTATTTTGGAATTAACGGATTGGTTAAATTCAATGCGGTTTGAATCGCTACAACTCCACCAACGAAAAACGAAATGAAACACACAATTCCCAATGAATCAATGATCAAATCGTCTATTTCTTTAAAGATAAGTTGTTTCATCACACTCCATTTTACTGGACGGTTGAAAACGTCTTTCAGCATAATGAAATAGCGACCAATTTGTGATAAATATCTAATCAACATCATTTGTTAGTGTACAGTTTTCAGGTTATAGTATGCAGTAAAAATACTATTTTTTTGTTTGAATTTTGCTTTAAAGTTTAAAACAACTTTTCTTTCATTTTTTTCCAACGGTAATTTCTGATCCATTTGGCTTGTTCTGAAGTTACAAATAATTGTTTTCCAGAAGATTTGGCTTTCCAAAAACCTCTAATATAATCAACAAATAAAAGTGGTTTTCCTTTTCTGCTGGCTAGTTTTAAAGATGCAATTGCTGTAATAAAAAAGCCGTATCCTAAACTATAAAAAGCTTCGCCTTGTTTGAAACGCGCGACTTTGTTATAACTGGCTCCAGTTGGTTTTAAGTGTTTTACGTGTAAACTTTCGTCAGTAACAACTTTCCAATTATAGAATTTACATAATAATTCGTCAACCGTGTCCCAACCCATAGCTGGTTTTAATCCACCAATTTGTTTGTAGGTTTCTTTTCTATAGGCTTTTAAAGCGCCACGAATATGGTCTTTATCCGTTAAGTTTTCTAAAACCCAATCGTCATTTTTGGCAATATAACAAAATCCACCAGCCATTCCGATTTTAGCATCAGATTGGAAATGTTTTATAATTGTTTCGAAATAATTGTTTGGAAAAATTAAATCGGCATCCACTTTTACAATGATATCATAATTGTCATCAATGTGTTTTTCGCCTTCATGAAAAGCTTGAATTACTTTACTTCCAGGAAGATGAATGGCANNACCAAAGTAATAAACGGGAATTTCTCAGAAAATGAAGTTACAATTTCTGGTGTTTTATCTGTAGAATTATCATTCACCACAACAATTTTCGATGGCAAAACGGTTTGTTCTACCAAAGATTGTAAAGTGATAGCCATAAAAGCTTCTTCGTTATAAGCGGGAATGATAATGTAGTATTTCATCTGAGATTACTATTTGTTAGTCACTCTTTCCGCGTAAACCAAATAATATCTCGGTGTAAACCATCTTAAAAATGGACGGAAACCAATTTTTTTAACAGGATGTGTAAATTTTACACTGTCAATAATTTTAAAACCAGTTTTTTCTAATAACCAATCCAATTGCCAGTCTTCAAATTCATGATAATGTTGGTCCCATTTGTCGGTTTTACTTCTGTATGCAGATGAAAACCATAAACGTAATGGAATAGAAATTAAAACTTTATCACATTTTACGTTTTCTAAAACAGTATACGGATTTAATAAGTGTTCGAAAATTTCAAAACCTGTAAAAACATCGTAATTTTCTTCGCGCAAAGCGGTTTGATTCGCATCTAAATCTTCACCTGTTGTATTGATAACAGAATAGTTATTTTCTACCATAATTTTCGAAAACGGATTAGGAACACCTAAATCGAAAATAGTTTCAGAAGTTGAAATGTGTTTTTTTAGAAATTCTAAAGTAATATTAAAGCGTTTACTAGGATATGTTTTTTCGTACATGGATTAAAATTTAAAGTCGCAAAGTTACAAAGTTTATTACACTTTATAAACAATTGCATTGATATTCATTCCAGCTCCAACAGAAGCGAAAATGATAATATCTCCTTTATTGATTTCTTGGTTTTCTATTTTGCCATTTACAATTAAATCATACAAAGTTGGAACAGTTGCCACGCTTGAATTTCCTAATTTGTGAATGCTCATTGGCATCACACCTTCAGGTGGAGATTGGTTATATAATTTGAAAAAACGATGAATAATAGCTTCATCCATTTTTTCATTAGCTTGATGAATCAATACTTTTTTGACATCAGAAATTTGGTAGCCACTTTTCTCTAAACACAATTTCATAGCGTTTGGAACATTGTTCAGTGCGAATTCATAAATTTTTCGACCTTGCATTTTGATGTATCTTACATCAGCATCTAAATCTTTATTAAATGAATTTCCGAAATATAAATAATCGGCTTCGTCTGTTGCGTAAGTCGCAGAAGCATGACTAATAATTCCGCCTTCTTCTTCCGTAGCTTCAATAACTGTTGCACCCGCTCCGTCAGAATAAATCATGGAATCTCTATCGTGAATATCAACTACTCTTGATAACGTTTCAGCACCAATAACCAAACATTTTTTAGCCATTCCAGCTTTTATATAGGCTTGTGCTTGAATTACACCTTCCACCCAACCAGGACAACCAAAAAGCATGTCGTAAGCTACGCAATATGGATTTGTAATGCGTAATTTTTGTTTCACACGAGAAGCCAAAGTTGGCACAGCATCTGCTTGAATTGCGGCGTGTTTTACGTTTCCAAAATTATGTGCGAAAATAATATAATCTAAAGTTTCAGGATCAATTTTAGCAGCTTCAATAGCGCGTTGAGCGGCAATTAAAGCAATATCAGAAGTTACTAAATCGTTGCTAACATATCTGCGTTCTTGAATTCCAGTAATTTCTAAAAATTTTTCTGCAACTATTTCATTCGAATAAGGAAAAACGGAACCATCTTCATTTAAAAAAGAATGCTTTGCGAAATCTAAATTGGTAACTTTTTCTGTAGGTATGTAGCTTCCTGAGCCTGTAATTTTGATATTCATTTTGGGTAATTTTAATCTAAAATACTAAAACGTTAATCATAAATCCTTTAATATGTTATAAATTAAAAAATTATTATGAAATTGTTAATAATTCTGTGTTTTTTTATTGATATCTAAATTTATGTAAACTTTATTTGCATTACAGTTGCCATGCTTAAAGCGTTAGTTTTCATTTGTTCGGCCATTTTTCCTTCAAAATGTTTGTCAATGGTTTCATAAAAATGATTTAGCCAAATAGAGTAGTGTGCTGCCGTAAAAGGATGTTTTTCGTGAACATCTTTATGAATTTGAAACATATTGTTACTATAACCGCCTTTTAAAAATAAAGACTGTTCCCAAAAAGTAGCTAAAATATCTAAATGATGTTCCAAATGTTGGTCAACGTGTGTTATTTTGGTAAAAAAGAAACTAATTTGCTCATCTGATAATAGTTCGTTGTAGAACTCTTGTAGGATAAGTAAAATGTCTTCTCGGGTTTCTATGTCTTTCATTTTTTAGATTTTTCAATATTCAAATTTACGATAATACTTTTGGAAGAAATTGATATTTATCATGTTTCAAAAAAAAATCCCAAATTCACTAAATTGGAATTTGGGATTTTTTAGTTATTTGTTTTTTAGACTTCGTAAATCATAAATCTAAAATCGTAAATCAATATTACATGTAAGCCTCAATAGGAGCACAGCTACAAACTAAATTTCTATCTCCATAAGCTTCATCAACACGACGAACAGATGGCCAGAATTTGTTTTCAGCGATATACTCTAATGGGAAAGCTGCATTTTCTCTTGTGTATGGGAAAACCCATTCGTCAGAAGTAACCATTGCTAAAGTATGAGGAGCGTTTTTCAAGATATTTTGAACGTCATCTTTAGTTGAAGCTTCAATTTCTTTACGAATTGAAATCATCGCATCACAGAAACG
>CXWL01000908.1_pt1 | contig 12634 bp, 11 predicted proteins | sample 590931 | NCBI WGS metagenome assembly CXWL01 (sample SAMEA3498368, study PRJEB10139) | groundwater metagenome | biome: water well; material: biofilm material | place: Germany | collected 2015-04-27
CTTGGCGACATGGGCAAGGGGTGGGTGATGGGGTGGGCTGCCATGCAGTGGCTCACCGATGAACGGTTTATCATGCTCGTCGCCCTCTCGACGATCCTGGGCCATCTCTTCTCACCATTCCTGAACTTCAAAGGAGGGAAGGGGGTGGCGACGGCCTTAGGTGCGGTGTTGGGTCTGTCTCCCTCGATCGGACTCCTCTTGTTGCTGATCTGGCTTGGCGCGGTCGCGATCTGGCGCTACTCCTCAGGCGGCGCGCTGGCGGCCTTCGGATGCTTTCCGGTCGTGGCGATCGTGAATGAGCAGAGACAGGAGTTTTTTGTGTTTTCCTTGATCGTCAGCGGGCTGATCTGGGTCAAACACAAAGACAATATCGCGCGGCTCTGGAAGGGGACAGAATCTAAAATAGGGCAAAAAAAACAGGGATAGAGGGATGGGGGTTCTCGACCGATCCCTCTTGCTTTCGCCATCGGCCTTCCGCTCCTGCCATAAGCATAGACACAGGTTTCTTGTTCCTTAGGCTTTTTGTTCCTTCCTCATCAGCCATCTGTTATCAGTTAGACGTTCCCATCTTTCCCGCTCCACCTTCAGCGCGTTGTAAGCTTCCTGGCTGTATTGTTTCTTTCTCATTCGTATCGGGTACGATACAGACCTACAGCTCCTCAAGACTCATTCCTCTCAAAAAACGTAAAAATACTAATCAATTTGAGCGGTGGTCTCTCGGCACGAGAGTTGCGAACTGACTGTGCATCTTAGGTTGCACAGTGTGAAGGAGGAATCCGCCATGGAGCTCACGTTGCCCGTCTTCCCCGAACAGGATTATTTCGTGCCACGGATGGACCTCCGGCGGTATGTGCGCAAGGCGGTGAATCTCCGCATAATCTTCGCGGACAAGGGCGGACTTGCGAGTGGAGAGGTGATTGATCTGACGACGAGAGGGTGCGGACTTCGGCTTCTCCTATCTCTCGCATGCGGGCAGTGCCTCACCCTCAAGCTCTACCCTGGCGATGAGACATCTGCGGTGATCTGCGATCTGGTACAGGTGCAGTGGGTTAAAGGGGGGCGGGCGGGCCTTGTCTTCCTCTCGATGTCGCTTGAGAACGAGCTTCGACTGCACCGACTCTGCGACGAATATCTCCTATCCAAGGTTGAGGACTAGATGCTGGCCTATTGCTCTCCCTATGTGTCGCTCGAGAATGTCGAAACAGAGCCCCCCTCTGGTCAGGCTCTCGGGGTGGATGTCACGAGCATCCTGCTTGAAACATGGTGCGCCCACGAACTTCTGTGGGTCGTGTATGAACGCAATACCTCATCCGTTTGGGCGCAAGTCGTCGGACATCTGCGAGGATACTTGGGGTGTTTATGGGTGTCGGAAGCGCTACGAGGGGAGAAAGCCAGCGAGGCTTTTTCCGTCATCTGCGACCAATCCACGATGACCCCGGAAGACATTCGCAATGGCCATCTCATCTGCCTCGTCGGAGTCGCGCTCGTCACGCCTGGGGACTTTACCTTCTATCGAATCCACATTCGTCAGAAGAGCTGGTAGCGGCTCTTTCCCTTTCCTGCTATCGGTTATCCTCTTTCGCCACTCACACGGTGCTTTCCCGCTGGGAAAGGGCTATTCTTCGGTAGCTGTGAATCAAGAAATCTGGCCTGCCAGGGCTTGTCTTGGACTCTACAAGCAAGGACGTCTGCGATCGTCGAATACCGGTCTGATCGCAAGACCTATTTCAGGAATGTTCGTGTCGTCCTTGGGTGTCAGGGCATGTAAGGGAGAATTGTCATGCGCGATGTAGAAGACCAGAAATGTCTCAAGGTGGTTGCTGAAGCACTGCACAAAGAACTTTCCAGACGGCTCGGTAGAATCATTCGTCTGCGTACGGTGCTCCCGCTCAAAGAATCCCACACCAATGGGTGGCGTGTCGAACTAGGATCGTTGGGGCTGGGAGAACCACGATTAGAGGTCTGGTTTTGTGAATGGGCCGGCACGAAAGGCCAACGACGAATATGGTACGGCTTCTATGCCGCGCAGGCAGACAAGCTGCGGAAGAGAGTCGCCGCATTGCCAGAGGCCCTCAGGCCTGTGCGACGGTTGAGCGAGCAGGACATGAGACTCGCTGTTGGCTCACGATCAGACTATGTGCTCAGAAAACCGTTGGACCCTCGTGACTATGACCATCCCATCTATGAGGAGTTTGATGAGAGTGAGGGCCAATATGCCTACTACGGGTTGTTTGATTCGGCCCTTCCAGAGAGCGACGATACGGTTCTTGGCATCGTAGTTCGGGCAACGAGTTTTTTCGAAACCGTCATCAAGAACCAGCAGGCCCAGGTACAGGTGCAGGAGAAAGATCAGGATCAGGAGGACGCCTATGCGCATTATGAAAACCGCCAGGTGGTACGCCAGCACCTGGTTCGTGAACGAAGCCGGTTGTTAGCTGAACAGTGTAAGCGGCGGGACAATTATCGCTGTCAGGTCTGTGAGATGACCTTTCGTGAACTGTATGGGGACATTGGTAAAGCCTTTGCCGAAGCACACCACATCATTCCGCTGAATCGCCTTGTGAATGCTGTGGAGGCGTCTCTCAGCGATCTGGTCACCGTCTGTGCCAATTGCCACCGGATGTTACATAAGCTTGATGGAGGAGAAGAGGATCTGGCGAAGCTGAGGAGAATGCTACACCGCCGGTAAAGACAGGCATCTCGCGTTAGGTCGTGGGGTCATGACACTTACCGCGTGGGCTTTTCTTGCCAGAAGATTATCCGGGACTGGAATGCAACAACGGGGGCCGCAACGATTGTTGCGGCCCCCGTTGTCCTGTCTTGTCGGTTCCGGCAATACATATTGCCGAGCTGGCGACTAATCGACTTGTTGGATGGCTGAGAGCAACCACTTCCCGTCTTGGAATCGCATGAAGGTCCAGACTTCGCTCGATTCGGACGGCTTCTCTTCGCTGCCCTCGACGAGGTAGCCTGCTTCTCCTCGCTGCTTTGTCAAGGAGATCGTATAGTCTCGGGCGCTCCAATGCAGGCTCACCGTCGCGTACTGCGTGGCATCTTCGGTCCAGGATTCCCGGACTTCCGCCCGTCCCAGTACCACATCTTCCACGTGATTTTCGATGTCCTGGCTGGTGTTCTCTGCCAGCGCGGTGCTGAAATAGGTCAGCATCTCCGGTGTGACGAATCGCCGCAGTCCTGCCAGGTCTTGTTTGCTCCAGGCTGTCTGAATATCAGTCAGCAGTTGCTGGAAGGCCGCCTTGTCTGCGGCGGTCACGTCACTTACCACGGTTGAGATCAGTCCAGTCGTGGCGGAGGGCTCTGTCAGCAGGGACCCGCCGACCGCGCTGCTCCTCGTGATCCCGGAAAAATCAGGGATAGCTGGCCGCCGGACTTTCAGGAAATAAAACAGCGTTCCTGCTCCCAGGAGCATGAGGAAGAGGAGAATGCCGGTTGAGCTGGAGGCTCCGGTTGCCTGGGTGGCTTCGCCGGCCGGTTCACCGGCTTCGTTCGTCTTTGCGCTGCTCTCGGTCGCGCCGAAGAGCATATGGCCGAGCCACGATCCGGCGAGACCGCCTGCGATTCCGGCCAAGAGAGGATTACCTTGTAGAAACGAAGGCTGGCTGGCCGGTTGGGCTGCAGGAGCCTGGCCGGCTGGCGTGGCTTGTGGTGCAGTTGCCGGCTTGGGGGTGGCCGACTGCTGAATCGGTTTTGCGCCGTTCTGGTCGTAGGTGCGGGATCCACGGCTCCCGATGCTGCTCCCGGTGCTTCCGCTCCGTGACCCGCTGGAGAAACCTCCGCCGGATCCGCCTCGCGCCTTTGCGAAAGAGAGGGTCGGGACTCCGATCAGAGACAACACGATGGTGGCGGCAATGAGTTTCGTTTTGTTCAAGGCGAGCGTCCTTTCTATCGATGTCAGGAATCAATCACGCAGAGACCTGTATCCTAACAGTATTGGCTCTAAGAAAGCCGAAGATTCGAAAACGTGCCGTTGCGAGGACTGTCACTGTCCGACCTCCAGGGGCTGTTGTCGCTGTTGGCAGCATGAGACCTGAAGGGGTAGGATGGTTCTGGATCTCAAGGGGGTGCCCCCCCTCTTCATTGACTCTCTTCAATCCCATTCATATAATGGCCGCCATCATCTGATTTTGACTGCCTTTCCAAATACTTATGGCTTCTTTGCTCAAGACTCCTCTGGCGGAAACGTGGGATAAGGTCCGTGCGGAATTCTTCCATGCTTTTTCGACCACATCCAAGGCCGAACCATTAATCATTGAAGACTTCTCGTTGCTTGAACGGGTGGCTGATGCTGTGGTGAAGCGGGGTCTGGCCGCTCCTGCTACGGTATTTTTGGAATCGCTTGGCCCCATGAATTTTCTCGGCAGCCAGGCCCTGTATTTTCTGACCCCGATCATTGAATGGGCGTTTCACGCCAAGGAAGTCGAGCAAGTGGCCAAGTTGCTCGAACGTCGCGATACGATCTCCCGTCTCATCGCTCTCATTGAAACGAAGTCTGCTCCCCAGGCTCCTCAAGGAGCCTCCGCTCAATGACTGTGTCGAATCCTGCCCCCAAGACTGTGATCCCCCAGCCTCTCAACGTCATCGTCGCCACCGACTGTGGCAGCACGACGACCAAAGCCATTCTGATCGAGAAAGTCGGCGACGAATATCGGCAGACCTATCGCGGGGAGGCTCCGACGACGGTGGAAGCGCCATTCGAAGATGTGACGCGCGGGGTGTTGAACGCGATTGCGGAAATTGAAGAACTCTCCGGCCGGAAAATTCTGGACGGGGACAAGATCATCACGCCCTGCCGCGATGCAAAAACCGGCGTGGACATCTACATCTCCACCAGCAGCGCGGGCGGCGGGCTGCAGATGATGGTGACGGGTGTCGTGCAGAACATGACAGGGGAAAGTGCGCAACGGGCCGCGCTGGGGGCCGGCGCGATTGTCATCGATGTGCTCGCCTCGAACGATGGCCGCCTGCCCCACGAAAAGATCGAGCGCATTCGCACGATGCGACCGGACATGATCTTGATGTCCGGCGGGACGGACGGCGGGGCGGTCACTCATGTGGTCGAGATGGCCGAGTACATCTCGGCGGCGGACCCACGCCCCCGGTTCGGAGCTACCTATAAGCTCCCGTTGGTCTACGCGGGTAACAAAGACGCGCAGCCACAAGTGAAGAAAATCCTGGGAGAGAAAACCGCGCTGGTGCTGACCGACAACATTCGTCCTGTCTTGGAACGGGAGAACCTTGCGCCGGCGCGCAACAAGATCCACGACCTGTTTCTCGAACATGTCATGCAACAGGCGCCGGGCTACAAGAAGCTGATCGAGATGGCCGGTGCCCCGATTATGCCGACGCCGGCGGCAGTCGGTGTGATCATGGAAACGATCGCCAAGCGGGAGCATTTAAACTTGATCGGGGTGGACATCGGTGGTGCGACGACGGACGTGTTCTCGGTCTTCGAGGGACTGTTCAACCGGACTGTCAGCGCGAACCTCGGGATGTCGTACAGCATTTCCAATGTGTTGGCGGAGGCAGGGCTCGCCAATATCATGCGGTGGGTGCCTTTCACGATCGACGAACAGACGCTCCGCAACCGAATCAAGAACAAGATGGTCCGTCCGACGACGATTCCGCAGACGTTGGACGAGTTACAGATCGAACATGCGATCGCCCGCGAAGCGCTCCGGCTCGCCTTGATCCATCATAAGTCCCTCGCGACGGCCCTCAAGGGGATACAACAAGAACGCACGATTTCTGATGTGTTCGAACAGCAGCAGTCCGGCAAGACGCTGATCGACATGCTCAAGCTCGATTTGATCGTCGGGAGCGGCGGGATTCTGTCCCATGCGCCGCGTCGCATCCAGTCGATGCTCATGATGGTAGATGCCTATGAGCCGCTCGGGGTGACGAGGCTCTCAGTCGACAGTATCTTTATGATGCCGCATCTGGGCGTGCTCTCGGCGATCGATGAGAAGGCGGCAACCGATGTCTTCGTTCGTGATTGCATGGTCTATTTGGGGACCTGCGTCGCGCCGATCGGGCAGGGGAAAGATGGAGAACTGTGTGCGGACTATGCCATCACCTTCCCGGATGGCCGCATCGACAAGGGGCAACTCTCATTTGGCGATCTGCGGCTGGTGCCTCTGGCCAGCGATCAGAAGGCCTCGATCACGATTCAGCCGGCGAAACAGGTGAACCTCGGGGCAGGGGTAGGAGTTGCCGTCACGCGTGAGGTGCAAGGCGGTGTGGTGGGACTCCTCCTCGATGGACGCGGGCGTCCCTTGCAGTTGCCGACCGACCACGATGCCAGAGTGGCATCGTTGAAGAAATGGTATCAGGCGGTCGATCTCTATCCGAAGGGGAGCTGATGGCGGATAGCGTATGGCTTATAGCAAGATGGCAGATAGTCGGATTCGCCATCAGTTCTTGATTTCTGACCATCAGCCATATGCCATCAGCTATTAGCTCCTAGACTTTAAACTATGGCCCATTCCTACACCCCAGGCCTCACCGTCACCGAGCAGGCAACCATCCGTCGTCGACGGCTGTTGTCGCTGCCGGGCATCGTGCTGGTCACAGCGGGAGAAACCGTGCGTGCGAATCAGCCGGTCGCTCGTGCGGAATTGCCTGGGAAGGTCTATCCCCTGAACCTCGCCAATCAGTTGGGTGTGGCGCCGGATGAGATCCATGAGTATTTGATCAAGAAGGCGGGCGACTCCGTTCACAAAGACGAGGTCCTGGCCGAGAACAAGCCCCTCATCAAGTGGTTTAAGACGGAAGTGCTCTCACCGATCACCGGTATCGTGGAATCCCTGTCGACCGTCACAGGCCAGGTGCTGTTGCGAGAACCGTCGCGCGTCCTGGAGTTGCTCGGCTATGTGGATGGGCTCATTGTCGAGGTGATTCCCCTGCAGGGCGTCGTGGTTGAGACGAATTGCAGCCTGGTGCAGGGCATCTTTGGCATCGGTGGTGAAACCAGGGGCGAGATCGTGATTGCCGTGACGTCGCCGGACGAAGTGCTCACGCCGCGTCACCTGACGCCGGCCATGAAGGGCAAGGTCGTCGTGGGGGGCTCCTTCATCTCGTCGGAGGCGCTGACTCGCGCGAAAGAGGTGGGGGTCGCAGGGTTGGTTATTGGCGGCATTCATGATAAGGATTTGCGCGCACTCCTGGGCTACGATCTTGGCGTGGCCATCACCGGCACGGAACAGGTCGGCTTTACCCTGATCCTCACCGAAGGATTCGGCACCATTCCCATGGCCGGCAAGACCTTCAATTTGCTTTCCGCCCATGCGGGCCAACAGGCTTCGATTTCAGGTGCGACGCAAATTCGTGCCGGCGTCATTCGGCCGGAGATTATCATTCCCAAGGGGACATCGGGTACGCAGGTTGTTGCCGCCGTTGCGGAGCGAGAAGGCATCCGGATCGGCGACCAGGTACGCGTCATTCGAGATCCCCTATTCGGGAAGATCGGCGTAGTGGCAAGTCTGCCATCCAATCTCCAGAAGATTCCGACCGAGAGCGACGTGCGTGTGATGGAAGTCCGTTTTCCAGATGGCAGCAGGGCCATGATTCCCAGGACGAATATCGAGTTAATTGAAGGCTCGTAAGCGTGAAACGTGAGACGTTAGACGTGAAATGTAACAGGGCTCGTTCAACATGCGGGCGTATTCTGCTACTAGCGGCTGCTCTTTGTTTGCCTGTTTTGCCGGTGTTTGCGCAGGGCGACGCCCAGACGAAGAAAACTCTCTCTCCCCCGCAAGACGTTCGTGTCTTCGATACCCCGAGTGATGGTGGCGGTAGTTTGACTGTTGTCTGGGCTCCCGCGCCGTACGACAGTGCCGCGACCAAGTATCAGGTTTTACTCAGTGAGGGGGCGGCGGTAGCAGATTCGGCTGCAATGAAGGTCGTGGCGGAGTTCCCTGCGAACCAGCATTATGTCCGTGAATCCAAGTGGCCCTGGTGGACAAGGCCGGCGGCTGGAGACCAGCACCAGTTCACGCTGAGGAATGGGCGGGGCGTCGAACTGAAGGACGGAGTCGTCTATCGCGTCACCGTGGCTGCGGTCCTGAGTGACGACCGTGGCATTGCCCAGCCGGTGCAGGCGACGTCGCAACCGAACTGGATGAACTGGAATCAGATCAATAATTTGGCTCTGGCGCTGTTGTTCGGTGGCATCGTGTTCTATGCGATCAGTACGGCCAGAAAGCGGGAGATCTTTCTCCGGCGCATTCCCGGCCTCGATGCCGTGGATGAGGCGATCGGCCGCGCGACCGAGTTGGGCAAGCCGATCCTCTACTTGACCGGTGCCCACGACATGAGTGATCCCTCGACCATTGCGGCCGCGGTTATTCTCGGGCGTGTGGCCAAACGTACGGCGGCCTACGAGACCGAGTTGCTCGTCCCGCACCGCGATCCCATCACCATGGCCGTCTGCCAGGAAATCACGAAACAAGCTTACCTGGAAGCAGGCAAGCCGGATCTCTACAAGGACGATTCGAATTTTTTCATTACGTCCGACCAATTCAGCTATACCGCGGCAGTGGACGGCATCATGCTGCGGAAAAAACCGGCTGCAAACTTCTTTATGGGGTCCTACTTCGCGGAAGCTTTGCTGTTGACGGAAACAGGCGCGAGCACCGGTGCCATTCAAATCGCCGGGACGGACTCCGATCACCAGCTGCCGTTCTTCGTCACCACCTGCGACTACACCTTGATTGGAGAGGAGCTCTACGCGGCCAGTGCCTATCTCTCCAGGGAACCGGTGCAGGTCGGCACGCTGCGCGGTCAGGACATCGGCAAGGCGCTCATCCTCGTGGTGCTCGGCGTCGGGACCATCCTGGCCACCCTCGGGGTGATGCTCGATGCGCAATGGCCGAAACTGTTTCTGGATGTGTTCAAGGACGTGAAATGATTTTTCTTCGCCGGCAGGTTCCGCTCCTGATTACGCTCATCACCGGATTGGTGTTCGCGGCGCAATATTATGTGCCGCACCCGGCTTCGGAGCAGATGCTGACCTCCGTCACCAAATGGCTCCAGATCATCGGCGGGTTCGCGCTGGTGCTGGGTGTCAGCAGCCTGTTCCAGGTCCATGCCATGAAGATCCGCCGCAAGGAAGCGGGGTGGGGCTATAGTTTTGTGCTGTATGTCAGCATGCTGGGTACGATCGCGGTTGGTCTCTGGTCGAACGGCAAAGAAGCGGTCGATGGCGCGATGACATCCTTCGGCTGGATCTATAACTACATGATGGTCCCGCTGCAGGGGACGATGTTTGCGATTCTCGCACTGTTTATTGCTTCTGCCGCCTATCGGTCGTTCCGCGCGCGGAGCCGTGAGGCGGCGGTGCTGCTCATTGCGGCCGTCATCGTCATGATGGGCCGCGTCCCGCTCGGAGAATATCTCATCCCGATCAGCGGTGATCTCTCTCAGTGGATCTTGAACGTGCTGAATGCATCGGTGCGGCGCGCGATCTTGATCGGCGTCAGTCTTGGCACAGTCGCGCTCTCCATCAAGATTATCTTCGGCATGGAGCGGTCGTATCTCGGCGGGGGAAAAGAGTGATGGCGAGCAGTCAGCTATCAGCCGTCAGCTCTCAGCTTCGGAGTCGACGACTCGTTTCTTACCTGAAGGCTAATTGCTGATGGCTGAATGCTCGGTGGCGACGAAGGAGCAACTGTGAGTTTCGCTGAACGCATGCTGAAGATCGACCGGCGGATCATCTTTCTGGTGATCGGCCTCTGCACGCTTCTGCCCTTGCTCTATCCGGTCGGGTTGCCGATCAAGATTTCGCCGGAGGTACGCGGGGTCTACGACTACATCGAGTCGCTCCCCGAGGGATCCGTGTTTCTCCTTTCGCTGGACTTCGATCCTGCCTCGAAGCCCGAGCTGCATCCCCAATCGATTTCGTTGCTACGGCATGCCTTCCGGAAAAATCTGCGCGTGATCGCGATGACGCTCTGGGTTTCCGGTACCGGCATGGCCGATCAGGTCGTCACGCAGGTGGCCCGCGAGATGGGCAAGGAAAGCGGGAAGGATTATGTGTTCCTCGGCTGGAGTCCCGGCGGGACCGCCGTGATCATCAATATGGGGCAGGATCTGTATGGAGCCTTTCCGGCCGATTACAATGGCAAGCCCACGAAGGGCATGCCGGTGCTCCAAGGTATTGCCAATCTACGTGATGTGAACTATGCGATCAGCCTGGGCGCGGGAAATCCCGGCGTAGAAGCCTGGTATGTGTTCGGTAAGGACAAGTACAAGTTCGAACTCGGAGGGGGCTGCACCGGTGTGATGGCGCCGGGGCTCTATCCTCTGTTGCGGAGCGGCCAGATCAACGGTCTCATCGGCGGCTTGCGCGGCGCGGCAGAGTACGAGACCTTGATCGGTCAAAAAGGGAAGGCCATTGCCGGCATGGATGCGCAATCGGCCACCCATCTTGCCATCATCGTGCTCGTGATCATCTGTAACCTGTTCTATTTCTCCATGCGTAGACAGGCCACATTACAGAGCCGCTCGGGAGCGTGAGGACCAATGCCGATTGAAACCATCATCGGGGCCTGGGTGGCGACGGGGTTGACCCTCTTCATCTTCTCGTTCCTCTATAAGGACAACCCGCTGTTCAAGTTGGCAGAGAACCTCTACGTCGGCGTGTCGGTCGGTTATACCATCGTCAAGACCTACGACACCGTCGTCGTGCATCTCGTCTGGAAGCCGATCGTCGAGAACGGGGAATGGGCCCTGCTGATTCCGGTTGCCATTGGGGCGCTCATGCTCACGCGGTATGTTCCGAAAGCTGCTTGGCTGTCGCGCTACGCCTTCGCCTTCATTGTCGGCGTCGGGTCGGGGCTCGCGATTCCGCGAGTGATTTCTTCGTACATTCTCAAACAGATTGAGGACACGGTCCGCCCCCTCCTGATAATGGTGCCTGGCGAGGGGCTTACGTTTACCTGGAATCTCCTCAACCCGGCCAGCAGCATCAACACCATCATCATCCTGATCGGGGTCAGCTCCGTCCTGTTTTATTTCTTCTTTTCCGTTGAGCATACGGGGCCTGGCAAGGTCGTTGCGCGGACCGGAATTCTCTTCCTGATGATCGCCTTCGGCGCGGCCTTCGGCTATACCGTGATGGCCCGCATGTCCTTGTTGATCGGTCGTTTGACCGACCTCATCGAGTTCACCAACCCCTCCTATGGCCGACCGAGCCTCTGGCTCCTGGGTTTGACCATCCTCACCTTGGTGGTGATGGCCAGACGATCTGGCAGTAAGCCCCAAGAATAGTCGCAGGATGCTGAAAAAGTCCGCCAGCAGCGTTCTCGGCTCATCGAAATCCTCAACGTACCCTCTGGGGTACGCCTCCGGTTTCGACTTGCCTGCGGCCTTGCTGGACGGCCTTTTTGAGCATCCTGTAGGAATGTTCTCGAACTGAACCAGTTCACCGGTTGCAGCTTCCGTAAAGGCTTGGTTACAATGGCGCTCCAATAAGGAGCGCCATGACTACTACAATCACGACCCCGCACGATCCCAAACAATGTCCCGCTCTTCGTAATCTTCAGTTCTCACCGATCAAAGAGGGTGAGGAACAGTACATGGTCCTCTGGGACCCCACGGGGCTGAGCAAGGAAAAGCTCGTGCTGCCGCTTAACTATTTTTTTATCATTCAGCATTTCGACGGCGAGCATTCGCTGGCGGAAATCGGGGCGCTCTATCTCAAACGATTCGGTGAATTTCTCGTGCCCAGCAAGATCGATCAGCTGGTTCTCGACCTGAACGAGAAGCTGTTCCTGGAAGGTCAGCGTGCCGAGGATGCCCGGCGATTGGCGCGTGAAACCTATCGGCAGAGCCCGCTGCGTGGCGCAGCCTTTGCCGGGCGGGGGTACGAAGCAGATGGCGCGAAACTGAAAAAGCAGATCGACGGATTCTTTACGTCGAAAGAAGGACCGGATTTCAAGCCGTCAGAAAATGCGGGGAAGAAGATCAAAGGCCTCGTCGCCCCGACCTACGACCTGAAACAAGCAGGGCCGATTTATGCCTGGGCCTACAAAGAGCTGCAAGATGCGGAGCAGCCGGATCTGTTCGTCATCATCGGCACGGCCTCTGCCGGATTGGACCATGTCTTTGCCGTGACGGATAAGGATTTCGAGACACCGCTCGGGGTTGTCACCGCCGACCAGCCGATTCTCAGCCAGCTCAAGGCCAAACTCCCGACCTTCTTTGAAGACGATCTTTGCCACCAAGCGGAACAGGCGATCGAGTTTCAGCTTCCCTTTCTTCAGGACATCGTGGGAAGCAAGAAGCCCTTCACCATCGTCCCGATCTTGAGCGCCTTCTCTGCTGCCAGCCTGGGAGATCCCACCGTTCGCCAATCGGTCGACGAGTTCTTGACCAGGCTTCGCGAGGTCCTCACGCAATCGGGCCGGTCCTACTGCGTGATTGCAGCAGGAGAGCTGGCTCATTTGGGCATGCGCTACGGAGACAAGGCGCCTCCGACGGATTTCTCCTTCCATCGCTGCATGCAGTTCGACTTGGAAATGTTGAAGCCAGTCGAGGAGCGCCAGCCGGAAGAGTTTGCCAACTACATCAGGAAAGAGCAGGACCAGCGCCGGATCTCCGGCTTCTCACCCATCTATTC
>CXWL01079376.1_pt1 | contig 12630 bp, 9 predicted proteins | sample 590931 | NCBI WGS metagenome assembly CXWL01 (sample SAMEA3498368, study PRJEB10139) | groundwater metagenome | biome: water well; material: biofilm material | place: Germany | collected 2015-04-27
CTGATAGCAACTCTGGTTTGGCCAACCATGCATGCATACTGGCGATGCGACGCTGTAAAGAACGCGCATCTTCATAGCCGTTATCAATCATGTTTTGCATCAGCACGATATTTGAGTTTAAAAACTCAATCACCGGCTCTTTGTTTAACTTAACCGTACAACCGTTAGCAGAGCGCTCAGCTGAAGCGTCAGCAAACTCGAAAGCTTGCTCAACTTTCAAATCTGGCAAACCTTCAATCTCTAAGATACGACCATTAAAAACGTTCTTTTTACCTGTTTTGCCTACAGTGAGTTCACCACGCTGAATAGCTGCGTATGGAATCGCATTGACCAAATCACGCAGCGTAATACCTGGCTGCATCGTACCTTTGAAGCGCACTAGCACTGATTCTGGCATATCAAGCGGCATTGCACCCATGGCGGCGGCAAAAGCTACCAAACCGGAGCCTGCTGGAAACGAGATGCCAATCGGGAAACGGGTATGTGAGTCGCCGCCAGTACCCACAGTATCTGGCAATACCATACGGTTCAACCATGAATGAATCACACCATCACCCGGACGCAAACTCACACCACCACGGCTGCTCATAAATTCAGGCAAACTATGTTGCAGTTTAATATCGACTGGTTTTGGATACGCTGCGGTATGACAGAAACTTTGCATTACTAAATCTGCACTAAAACCCAAGCAAGCAAGTTCTTTAAGCTCATCGCGCGTCATGCCCCCAGTGGTATCTTGTGAGCCAACAGTGGTTGCTTTTGGTTCACAGTAAGTACCAGGTCGCACGCCAGTGCCTTCTGGCAAGCCACAAGCTCTACCCACCATTTTTTGCGCAAGCGTATAGCCTTTACCAGTGTCTTTAGGAGCAGCGGCGGTAATAAACAACTCTGTAGGCGGCAAGCCCAACGATAACCTTGCATTAGTCGTTAAACCACGACCAATAATCAATGCAATGCGGCCACCAGCGCGTACTTCATCTGGCAATGTCAATGGAGCCAAATCAAAGCTGGAAATCACTTCACCTTGTTCATTCAATACGTTACCTGCGTAAGGTTGAATGGTGATGACATCACCCGTTTGCATTTTTGATACATCGCATTGAATCGGAAAAGCGCCAGAATCTTCAGCCGTATTAAAGAAAATAGGCGCGATTTTAGTGCCTAAAATCACCCCGCCAGTACGTTTATTTGGAATATTAGGAATGTCACACCCCATGAACCACTGCAAGGAGTTAATGGCAGACTTACGTGAAGAACCCGTTCCAACAACATCACCCACGTAAGCAAGTGGCAAGCCCTTTTGCTTTAATGTTTCAATTAACTTTAAGCCTTCAGGCATTTTATTGATAAGCATAGCTTTGGCATGCAACGGAATATCAGGGCGGCTCCAGGCATCCTGTGCAGGGCTTAAATCATCAGTATTAGTTTCGCCATCGACCTTAAATACCACCATTTTAATTTCTTCAGCCAACTTAGGCGCGCTAGTAAACCATTCCGCATTCGCCCAAGACTCTATGAGCTTTTTAGCATGCGAGTTGCCCGCTTTCATTTTTTCATCAACATCATGAAAAGTGTCAAACATTAAAATAGTGTTCGATAAAGCTTTGACGGCAGCATCTGCCATATTGGTATCTAGCAAAGCCACAAGCGCTTGCACGTTGTAACCGCCTAACATTGTGCCTAGCAGCTCTACTGCATATTCTGCGCTGATCAGAGGTGAAGTTGCGACACCTTTGGCAACATCTGCCAAAAACGCAGCTTTGACATACGCCGCTTGATCCACACCAGCAGGTATGCGATTTTTTAACAAATCCATTAAGAAACCTGCGTCGTCAGATTTAAGTATTTTAACTAATGCATCTTGCGTACCTGCAGCAGAACCTTTCAAAAGCTCAACTACCTGTGCAACTTGCTCAGCTGATAATGGTAATGGCGGAAGGTTCAGTGCGGCTCGTTCTGCAAGGTGTTGGTGATAGGCTTTTAACATGGTGTTGTGCATCTTTAAATTTGATTAAAATGGTTGGTATATATTATACAGTCAGCTCAAAAAACCCACATCGTCATTCCAGCGAAAACTGGAATCTGGCTGTTAGATTGTCTGGGTTCCAGCCTTCGCTGGAATGACGATACGGTAATATTTTCGCGTAAAAAAATCGCGTATTTTAAGTCCTGACAGGCGTTATTTTATAAACATGTCTTTAGCAAATGGCGTACTGCAACTTTTGCCTTTGGCAGTAGCTTCCATTTTATCCAGCAGCTCTTTTTCGTACCCTTTGCCATGTATTAGCTCTAAGAATGCACGCACCTCAAATACATCTGCGAAGCCGTTTTTATCTTTATCCATTGCTGCTATGTTATCTTCAACCGTAGGAACACTGTACCTAGTAACGTTCTTGCCGTCTTTATCGGTTAAATAGCCTAATACCTCATCGGCATAAGCTACAGTAAATACCGAAAACATATAAACTACCGTGACGGCCTGCGCTAAAAGTTTCAATATTTTAATTGCACTCATGAATAACATCCTCAAAGCAATGGCTAGATATTAAAGCAAAAAGTACAATTCATTCTGTGACTTAAGACACACTATGTATTTCGATTACCTTATGTTGCACAATTTTCGCCTTCCATAGTTCTGGCCCTGTTTTATGCACTGATTCGCCCGTGGCACTTACGGCAACGGTGACTGGCATATCGACCACTTCAAATTCGTAAATCGCTTCCATGCCTAAATCTGCAAACGCCACCACGCGCGATTTTTTAATAGCTTTGCTCACCAAATACGCTGCGCCGCCTATAGCCATTAAATACACCGATTTATGTTTTGCAATGACGGTTAAAGCCTCATCGCCGCGCTCTGCCTTGCCGATAGAGCCTAGCAAGTCAAGCTGCCCCAACATCATCTCGGTGTAATTATCCATACGCGTGGCTGTGGTAGGCCCCGCCGGGCCAACCACTTCATCACGCACCGCATCTACAGGGCCAACGTAATAAATAAAACGATTAGTAAAATCAACAGGCAGTTTTTCGCCTTTAGCTAACATTGCAGATATTCTTTTGTGTGCGGCATCGCGGCCAGTCAATATTTTGCCGCTTAACAACAATGTTTCACCTGCTTGCCAATGGGCTATATCGGCTTTGGTGAGTGTGTCTAAATTCACATGTTTGGCCGCTGCACTTGGCGCCCAGTGTACGTCTGGGTAAGTGCTTATATCAGGCGGCGTGAGTTCAGCCGCGCCTGTACCATCTAACACAAAATGTATATGGCGCGTGGCCGCACAATTAGGAATAATCGCTACAGGTAAAGATGCAGCATGGGTTGGGTAATCCAGAATTTTTACATCTAAAACTGTCGTCAAGCCGCCCAAACCTTGTGCGCCTATGCCTAGATTATTCACTTTTTCGTAAATCTCAAGCCGCAATTCTTCTAGCCTGTTGAGCTTTTCTTTATTCCGGCCTTTTTGTTTAAGTTCATGCATATTAATCGGCTGCATCAGCGATTCTTTAGCCAAAATCATGGCTTTTTCTGCTGTGCCACCAATACCAATACCTAGCATACCAGGCGGACACCAGCCCGCGCCCATAGTTGGCACGACTTCCAATATCCAATCCACAATGCTGTCATTCGGGTTCAACATGGCGAACTTGGCTTTGTTTTCACTACCGCCACCTTTTGCCGCAATGCTCACCTCAACCGTATCACCAAGCACTAATTCCACATGCGTCACGGCTGGCGTATTGTCTTTAGTGTTTTTACGTGCCCCTGCGGGGTCGTTCACTATTGACGCTCGTAGCTTGTTCTCAGATAATAAATAAGCATGGCGCACGCCCTCATCCACCATTTCTTCCAGCGTCAAATTTCCTTCAAAGCGCACATTCATGCCCACTTTTACAAACGCGACCACAATACCAGTATCCTGACAAATCGGCCGTTTTCCCTCGGCACACATACGCGAATTGGTGAGGATTTGTGCAATGGCATCCTTCGCGGCGGGCGATTGCTCTAGCTTATAGGCAGCGCCCAAAGCCTGAATGTAATCAGTTGGGTGATAGTACGAAATGTATTGCAAAGCATCGGCGATGCTTTGAATAAAGTCTTCATTTTTAATAAGTGTCATCTGGTGCTTTTTGCAATTGCTATTTTAGAACTAATGTCTTTGCGTAAAATTTTACCATTTTTAGTGCGTGGAAAATCATGCGCCAAATATACGGTTTTGGGCGTTTTGTAAGCTGCCAGATGTTGTTTACCATAATTGAGTAAATCATCTGGGCTGCTCAAAGCATCTACTTTCAAAATCACATAAATCACTACCAGCAATTTATCCTTTTCAATCTCTTCGCCCACTGCGGCACAATCGGCCACATCGGGGTGGTTTTTGTACACACGCTCTATTTCGTAAGGCGATACACGGTAGCCAAAGCTTTTAATAATGTCATCTTTACGGCCTAAAAACCAAATGTAGCCATCAGCATCGTATTTGGCATAATCTCCAGTGAAAAAGTAATTATCATGCTTATATTTCGCAGTTTCTTCGTCTAAGTTCCAGTAACGTAAAAACAGCCCCGGGTCAGACTCCGGCACGCTGATCATACCTTCTTCGCCTGTTTCAACGGCCTTCAACGTATCCAGATTGAGCAATTGAATGGCATGGCCGGGTTGCGGAAAACCCGCAGAACCTGGGCGAATTGGCCGAAACTTACTCTGACTTAAATAATATGAAAACTCGCTCATGCCCACCGCTTCGTATATGTCCAGGCCAAAACGCTCGCGCCACTGGCTTAGTACTTCATCTGACAAATGCTCACCTGCACTCATGTAGTGGCGCAAGCTGGGTAGCTCTTTACTTGTAGCCGTGGTTTTTTGCAAAATTTGGCGATAAATCGTCGGCACGCCAATAAAGATGGTGGCTTGATGCTTTTGAATAAGGTTTAACCAAACTTGCGCGTCATTTTTGCCTTCATGCACAATCACGGTTTTGCCTAAATACAACGGATCCATCAGGCCAGAACCTAATACATAGGTCCAATTAAATTTACCTGAATGCATGATGCGGTCGTTCGCGTCATCGGCATAATTAAACCAATATTGCGCGGCAGGCTGGCGACCAAGCAGGGCGCGGTGTGCGTGCAAAACGCCTTTGGGGTAACCTGTGGTCCCAGAAGTGTAAACCAAATAGGCTGGGTCATTCGCCTTGGTTTTATAGGCTTTGTCGCACTTATGGGTGACTTGCAGACAGTTTGTTAAATTGAGCACGTTTAAGCCGCCATGCGGCTCAGTTTCCGTGGCTTGTGACAACAACACATGTTTTAAATTAGGCGCATCAACTAGCGTATCCGCCATGACAGCCCAAGCGGTCGCATCGGTCACCAACACTGTCGCGCCTGAGTCTTTGGCTAGGTAAGCCACTTCTTCTGCTGTGAGCAGAGTAGAGGTAGGCACAGAAATCGCGCCCATTTTCATCGCACCTAAAAATGCAATTGGATAATCCAAACTGTTCGGTAAACGAATCAGTACTCGATCGCCCACTTTCACATTCAAGTTTCTAAGCACTTGCGCGAACTGGTCGGTTTTACGGGCTAGCTCTGTAAATGTGATGGTTGAAGTACCAAGCATATCGTCTTCTACAATCATGGCAATATTTTCAGCTTGTGGCGTACCAAGTTGCTTATCTGAACAAGCGACACCAATGTTGAAGTAGCCTGGGATGTTCCATTCCCACTTTGAAAAATCTGTAAGCATTATAAAAGAACTCCATATGGCCAGTTTTGGCGTATTACCTGTGCTGGCAACAACTCAAGCACATGTAGCGCAAAGTCCTTGTCTTCTGGCGTGATCGCACGCAGCGCATGCGCCCGTAACAACGTCTGTAATGCTTTTCCAAACATTGGGGGGTCTAGCATTTCACCTTCAAACTTGATTGCGCCGCCATGCAATGCGTCTGCTTCAATCGCTGCCTTTAAGATGCGCACTTTTTGGTTCACCTCAGTAGGTGAAGGCGTGTAAGCGGTTTTACATAAATGAATATGGCCCGGGTGTATCACCTGCTTACCGGTTAGGCCCATCGCTGCCTCCTGGCAGGCATGTTTGTAGACAGTGCGTGACTCAAAATCGCCATGCAGATCTAACCATCGGCGTACATCATGCGGCTCTAAATATTTTTCCGGCATGACATTAGCACCAATCAATGTTTCAACCCCACCAATCACACCTTTACCTGCAATACGCGCCTCAAACATCAGCTGATTCATATAAAACTGCAGCTCTTCAATCCAATTCTCGGGTGTGATATGAATACCCATCGCCTTTGAAAAGTCATGAATACCAAATACCACGTGCTTGACTGTGCTGTACTGCATCAATTCTGGTGCAATTTTGAGCGACTTAGGGTGTTCGATAATCGGCTGTATCGTAATGTTTGGATTTAGATCAATTAAAAAGCTGGATAAATCGCGCACTTCAGCTGCACCATAAGCCTCACCAGCTTTAGCTAACATCACCACATCAATACAATCAGCCATATCACTCACTAATTGCATGTCTAATTCATATTCATCCGTACGGAATGAATTTGAACGTATAGCGATAGTAATCTGCCTGTTGACTTTGCGTAGCTCAGGCAGCTCTTGACGCAATAAATCACGACTCATTTCTTTTTGACGGCAACCATCTTCAAGGTCAAAAATTAAAGTGTGCGCATTGGTATTGTGCGCATGTTTTCTCATGCGCGCTGCGGCTTGCGTTATATCTTCATAAATACCAAGCGCGGGCGAATACTTAACTGGCGGATAATACAACTGTATGCCAGGCCAGCTTTCACCGAGCATTGAGCTATTGGTATAGCATTTGATTTTCCCATGATTATTCATGCTTATATCGTCTGCATTTTGGCGTGTGTTACTCATGTTAAGTCTTTCACTTATTTGAATTATTGCCTTAATTTAGCTAACACTTTTTGCATTGCCAGGGCATCAAGTTGCTTAGTAGGTAAAACTTCAACTCTTGACGTAATCACATCTAAAAACTCATTATCTGGGTAATCTAACAAACTATCAAACGCCGCTAATTCTTGTGTATTCAACTCGGCTAAGTAATGTTCAGAAAACCGTTGCAACACAATATCCAGCTCCAATAAACCACGACGGCACCGCCAACTGAGGCGTCTTACTTCTTCATCGGTCATGTTTTTTGTATTTAACATTGTCTTACCCTAGTTACTATTATTACTTTTCCATCGTTTCCGTCATTCCCGTCCCTCTAAGGTCGTTGCAAAGCAACGGGTATTTAGTGAGGATGCGGAAATGACAACAGTGAGATTTGCACTCTCAACTACCGACTAACGACTACCCACTACCGACTAAATTACCTTAATTTCAATGTGCTTTTTAGCATTAACTTTATGTTCACGTGCTTGCTCAAATTTAAGATCTTTAATGTTCGCAATGGCTGCGGACGGGTTGAGTTTTTTCGGGCAAACATCCACGCAGTTCATAATATTATGGCAACGATACAAGCGGTCTGGCGCTTCTAAATTCTCCAAGCGCTCATCTATGGCCTGATCACGGCTATCCACCATAAAACGGTAAGCCTGCATTAAGCCTGCGGGGCCGACAAATGTTTCCGGGTTCCACCAAAAAGACGGACAAGATGTCGTGCACGCACCACACAAAATACATTCGTACAAACCATCCAGTTTCGCTCTATCTTCAGGCGACTGCAAACGCTCGGTTTCTGGCGGTGTGTCATTATTCACCAAGTAAGGTTTGACCGAATTATAGTGTTCAAAAAACTGCGTCATATCCACCACTAAATCGCGAATAACAGGCAAGCCTGGCATGGGGCGCAGCACCACCGGCTCTTCTAACTCTGATAACTTGGTAATACAAGCCAAGCCATTTTTACCGTTGATGTTCATGCTGTCTGAGCCACACACGCCCTCGCGGCACGATTTACGCAGGCCCAAGCTATCGTCTGAATCTTTAATACGCAATAGTGCATCCAATAACATTTGGTCGCTATCTTCCAGCGCAATGTCGTAATCTTGCATGTACGGTTTTTTATCCACGTCTGGATTGAAACGGTAAATTGAGAATTTCATATTTTTTACTCTCTGAAAGCGTTTCGCTTAACCAAATTACTTAACAAAATCATTCACCTGTCATTCCCGCACAGGCGGGAATGACGAAGTTAAATATTAAATATATATATCCTAATAAACACGTGCTTTTGGTTCAAAGCTATCAACTGTGAGCGGTTTTAAATGCACTGGCTTATAAGCCAAGCGATTATTCTCACGATAATACAAAGAATGTTTTAACCAATTTTCATCATCGCGTTGGCCAAAATCCTCACGCGCGTGTGCACCGCGACTCTCGGTGCGCGCCTCGGCTGCATGCATGGTTGCCAAAGCGACTTCTACCAGGTTATCAAGCTCTAACGCATCTACTCTTGCGGTGTTAAACACTTGGCTTTTGTCTTTTATCACAGTATTTTTTGCGCGCTCGGCCACTTTGTTGATTTCTGCCACGCCAGATTGCAATAATTCAGGGAAACGAAACACGCCGCAATGGGTTTGCATGGTTTCGCGTAGTGCGGCACCAACATCTTTAACGCTCTCACCCTGCGTTTGCCGAGAATTAGACACGTCTAAACGATTCAATCGTGCCAAGGTTTTATCTGCAGCGTCTGTGGGCAACGGTTTATGTGCAGAGTGAGATAAAGTGCCTTTTTTAATTTCTTCTACCATTTTGTCACCCGCCGCACGGCCGAACACGACTAAATCTAACAACGAGTTAGAGCCTAACCGATTCGCGCCATGTACAGAGACACATGCGCATTCGCCCACTGCATATAAACCATTCACCACTGATTCGCCACCGCTTGCACTCGGCACCACAACCTGNNCCATCATGTAGTGCGCTGTTGGCACTACGGGAATAGGGTCATGAATAGGGTCTACGTTGGCAAAAAGTTTGGCAATTTCGCGTATGCCTGGCAAACGTTTATTGATGACATCTTCACCCAAATGGTCTAATTTCAAATACACCGCATCTTTATTTTTACCTACGCCACGACCTTGTTTAATCTCAGTGGCAGTGGCACGCGAAATCACATCTCGACTGGCTAAATCCTTTGCATGAGGTGCGTAACGCGCCATAAAACGCTCACCCTCACTATTCACCAAATAACCGCCTTCGCCACGCACACCTTCGGTAATCAATACCCCGGCGTTCAACACGCCCGTCGGGTGAAACTGCCAAAATTCCATATCCTGCAACGGAATATTGGCGCGCGCCGCCATGCCCAAACCGTCACCAGTATTGATAAATGCATTGGTACTTGCTTTGAATATACGGCCTGCGCCGCCTGTAGCCAGCATTGTGGCTTTAGCACGTAAGCAATGAATTTCACCTGTTTCAATCTCTAACGCCAGCACACCCAGCACATCACCATCTGCATCTTTTAATAAATCAAGTGCCAGCCATTCCACAAAAAACTGGGTATTAGATTGCACGTTACGCTGATACAAGGTGTGCAACATCGCATGGCCCGTTCTATCGGCCACCGCACAGGTGCGAGAAATTGCGCTTTCACCAAAGTTTTGTGTCATGCCGCCAAAGGGGCGCTGAAATATTTTTCCGTTTTCTAAACGGTCAAATGGCATACCAAGATGTTCAAGCTCATATATCGCAGCAGCAGCATTGCGGCACATAAATTCAATCGCATCTTGGTCACCCAAATAATCTGAACCTTTGATAGTGTCATACATGTGCCACAGCCATTTGTCATCCGCCACATTGCCTAGCGCAGCTGCAATGCCGCCCTGCGCTGCTACTGTATGTGAACGGGTTGGAAACACCTTAGACAAAACAGCTACTTTCAAACCAGAGTTCGCCAACTGCAATGAAGCACGCAAGCCTGCCCCGCCGCCGCCGATTACCAAAGCATCAAATGTTTGAGTTACTAATGCCATAACCTAATTAAACCTTAAATAANNCAATTATCCATAGCAGTATTATCACGCTATAAACTGCCATCACCAAGGCTGTAAGCCTTTGCATCAACCAAGCACGCATGCCGGGATAGCGTTTAGTCAAGAGTTCTATCAGCATAGCGTTATGACCATAATTTAACCGCCAATACTAAAGTTGCAAGCAAGCCCGACACTAATACCACTTTGCTTGTATAACGCGCTTTCATTAGCGTGGTCATCCAATGCACATCCATTGCAAGGTGGCGAATACCCGCAAAAAAGTGATGAAAAAAACCCCATGCCAACCCAAGAAACATGAACTTTATAAAAGGTGAATGTAATATTGAAACTACCATTTCATAATGCTTAGCGGAGCTTAGTGAGAATTGCAATAACAGTAAAATCACTGGCAGAATTAAAAATAAAACACAGCCAGTAGCTCTATGCAAAATAGAAACCAGCGCGTTAATTGGCAACCTAATGGTGAATAGATTCAGGTTTTTTGGCCGATTTAATTGACCGGGCCTTTGTTTAGTTTTACGACTATTTTGGGGTTCATTATTTTGCATATAAATCTTAAATGTATTTTCTTGCTGCATCAGCTACCGCACCAGACACCCGCGCCAGCAAACGTTTATCAAACGGCTTAGGAATAATGTATTCGCGTCCAAAACTTAGGCTTGCTAAGTTGTAAGCTTTTAACACGTCGGCAGGCACAGGTTCCCGCGCCAGTGCCGCTAACGCATGCGCTGCGGCAATTTGCATGGCATCGGTAATTTGTTTCGCTTTAGCATCTAATGCGCCACGGAACAAATACGGAAAACACAAAGCATTATTCACTTGGTTTGGAAAATCTGAACGCCCTGTCGCCATTAAAATATCGTCACGTACTGCATGGGCTAAGTTTGGCAATATTTCTGGATCTGGATTTGCCAGTGCAAACACCACGGGGTTGGGCGCCATGAGTTTTAGTAAATCTGGCGACAAAGCATTTGCCGCTGAAACACCAATAAACACATCCGCTTGCGGCATCACATCCGCCAAAGTTTTAGCCCCGCCAGGTGCTACCGCCAAATGGCGATTATTGTCATGCAAGTCGCTGCGTGTCGACTCTAAAACGCCTGATTTATCGACCATGGTGATATTGGTCGCGCCCATCAATTTGAGCAATCTCGCGCAAGAGCAACCTGCCGCACCAGCGCCGAGAAATACAATTTTTGCCGTTGGTAATGTTTTGCCTTGCAACTCCAATGCGTTAGAAAGCGCGGCAGCCACAATCACTGCTGTACCATGCTGATCATCGTGAAATACGGGAATATCCAAGCGTTTTTTGAGTTCATTTTCAATGTAAAAACAATGCGGCGCGGCGATATCCTCTAAGTTTATGCCGCCAAAAGTAGGCGCAATATTCACCACCGTTTGAATAAACTCGTCAGGCGAACTCGCGTTAATTTCAATATCAAATACATCTATACCTGCAAAGTGCTTAAACAAAACCGCCTTGCCTTCCATGACGGGCTTGCTGGCCAGTGCACCCATATTACCCAAACCCAGTACCGCCGTGCCATCGGTAATCACGGCAACCAAATTGCCTTTGTTGGTATATTTGTATGCATTTCGCGGGTCTGCATTGATTTCGCGCACGGGCGCTGCCACGCCTGGCGTGTAGGCTAGCGACAAATCATCCTGCGATACGCATGGTTTAGAAGATTCAACTGAGAGCTTTCCTGGCTTAGGAAACTCATGGTAATCAAGTGCGCGTTTTTTTAGATCATCCATTTATCTTTTACCTTTATAAAATCGCCGTAGAATTACAAGTGCTTTTCAAAATGCGCAATGGCCTGCTGACAATTCACCATCATGTTATAAAGCACGGCAAACGCAGCCCGACGACGCCAGTGCATATTTTCAAAAGCACTATTCGAGCTCATTCATATAATGATGATTATCTGTCACACATAACCCCAGGCGCCATTCCATCGGCTTATCACCATAAGTAAACGATACACGCTCTATGCTTAACAAGGGCTCACCTTCCTTCAAACCTAGCGCCGCAGCCACTTCACCAGTAGCAGCCACCGCTTTTAAACGCTCTTCCGCGCGAATCATGCGCACACCAAATTCAGACTCATACATGCTATACATCGAACCATTATTTTCTTCTACTCGCGCACCATTAAGGCCTTTAAACGGGCTTGCAGGCACAATAATATGGTCATAAATTAGCGGCCTGCCTGAAAATGTGAGCAGGCGCTTTATTTCGATGGTTGTGGCACCTGCTTTTATGTCTAACATCTGCCCCATGCGCACATCAGCCTTACCTTTTGTGCATGAGATAAACTCGTTCTTTAATAACTCTTTCTGACCATCTATAGAAGTTAGCCTTAAAAAACGCAGCTTCATGCCCTCTGCACTATGCGTAGCCACAAACGTACCCTTACCTTGGCGACGAATGAGAATATTTTCAGTAGCTAACGCGTCAATTGCTTTTCTAACAGTGCCTTGGCTCACCTTATAACGACCTGCCAATTCAATTTCACTTGGAATCATGTCGCCAGGGCGCCATTCGCCACCAATCAGGCTTTGCGTAAGCAACACTTTAATTTGATCATAAAGCGGCTTGTAGCTTGGTGAGTTATATTGTTTATCTATCATAGTG
>CXWL01051894.1_pt1 | contig 12628 bp, 10 predicted proteins | sample 590931 | NCBI WGS metagenome assembly CXWL01 (sample SAMEA3498368, study PRJEB10139) | groundwater metagenome | biome: water well; material: biofilm material | place: Germany | collected 2015-04-27
TACTGACAGTGGGCGGTTGATAGAGGCGCATCCGAAGCTCGTGCAGCTTGCGACGTGCGCCTATGAAGAGGCGTTCGCTGTGACGCGACAAGACGCCCAGGTGGTCGTTGGGACGATCGTCACGGGAGATTCCTTTATCGCCGACGCTACACGCCTCAAGTGGATTCAGCGGGAGTTTGGGGCGGTCGCGGCCGAGATGGAAGGGGCGGCCGTGGGTCAAGTCTGTCAGGCCAACGATATTCCGTTCGTAGTGATCCGGGTGATTTCTGACGGCGCCTCCGGTTCCGCGACAGGAGAGTTCATCATGTTTCTGGATGAAGCCTCAGAGGTCTCCTATGCCATTGTCGATGCGATGCTGCCTAGGATTGGCGTCGTACGCCGTTTGTCGATGGCTTAACGGGTCGGGGCAAGTGGGCAGCGCCATGAAAGAGATCAAAACAGGTAGTACGGCGATCATAGCGTTGGTTGTCGCGGCGAGCATCCTGACTGAAGGGTGTCGCTCGAAGAATTCGACTTCATCAGTCGAGGAGAACACCGAGCCGGCTCAGTTCACAGTCTCGCCGATCGAAATTGACCGAATCACCGATCTGGAGCCGCTCGGGTGGATGAACCCAGTCGGTCATACATTCCCAACCGACCATGTCTATTTTTACGTTGCCTGGGTTCCCGGCCAACCCACACCTGATTCGATTCCCGTGCTTCCGGTCTACGCCCCGGGAGACGGTGTTGTGATCTGGTTGTATACGTATTCGTTTCCGCCGTACAGCTCTAAAGTCTCGTTCCGAATGAACAAGTGGGTCACGTACTATCTCGATCACGTCATCCTCGATACCGCCATTGGCATCGGGTCGCGGGTGACTGCCGGACAGCTTGTTGGCGTTTCCGAGGGAGCCTCAATTGATCTCGGCGTAGTCAGTGACCTGGTCACGCTTCCGGGATTTGTCAATCCGAAACGATACGAGGGGCAGACCCTCCACACTGATTCACCGTTCAAGTACTTCACGGAGCCGCTTCGCTCACAATTGTATGGCCTGGTTCGACGCAACGCTCCCGACAAAGATGGGAAGATCGACTACGATGTGAAGGGGAAACTGATCGGGAATTGGTTTCATGAGAGTGTCACGGTTGCCGAAAGCATGGGTCCGAGCGCGTGGCCAAAGGAACTGGCATTCTGCCCGGACGGAAACGAGCCGACGGAAATGAGGATTTCCATCGGGGGAACGGTGTGTCCCCCCGGGAAATACAAACCGTCACCGGCCGATCCGAGTTTCGCACAGGTGAGTGTCGCCAGCGGCAGAGTATCATACCACCTGAATTTCATGGAGCAGGGATACTATGGCATCATGCTGGTGCAGCTGATCGACGAGACTCGCATGAAGGTTGAAGTGTTCCCGAACAGCAGTGATAATGACGCTCAGTTCACACCGAACGCGCTGATCTACAGCAGATAGTCTTCGCCCGCATTTCCCGGCTTCATTTACGAACAGAGATCGAATCACTGCTCGCGTCGAGTACGGGTATGCTTCTCACCAGCCAGCGACTGTGTGTCGGCACTCCGGCGAGTGGAGTATATCGTTTGAACGATCGAGCCAGATCGGTGGAATCCAGCCGCCAGTAGTCGATGTCGTAGGTTGAGAGGATCATGTAGTTCGCACCGCAGCTATCAGCGTATGCTTCCAGCTGCTGTGCTGTGCGCGTTTTCGAATGAGCCCGCCGTACGCCACTGAAGCCCTGAACGGTGAAATTGGGTTGTTCCTCGAAGATGAAATCCCAGGGAGCCATCACGATCGTGTGAGGTTCCATCTGCGCGGCCAGTAGCCGGTTGGTGGCGATCTGATCGTCGCGGTGGATCAGGGCTTCGTAGCCGAGGTCAATAATGCCGGCTATAAAGAAAAGGACGGTCCAGACAATGAAGAGAACCCGCCCATACCTCAGGAGGTGGGAGGTTCCGAGTCGAGGTTGCATCCAGCCTCGGGAGATGACAATTGCGAGGAATGGGATAAGCGGCATCATGTAACGGGCCAGCTTGGGAAGCGGCGTGGCGGCGATGATGACAGACAACGACGCCAGATAGAGCCAGAACGTGCGGTTTCGTTGAAACTCCTCCCGCTTCTGCTGGAGGAGAGCCAGCAGGAAGAGAACGGAGATTCCGATCACTTCTGGCTTTCGAAACCATCGCTTGTGTTCATCCAGTATTCCGACAAGCTGTTGCCACCAGGGGACTGACAGATCAGTCGAGATGAAATTATTGCGAAGCGTCTGGCTGAGGAAGAGCTCACGGTCGAAAACGAGCGCCAAGACATAGGGGAAGAAACCGAGTGCGGCGCACAGCAGATACCCGGGGAGAAAGCTGTATCGACGTTCGAGCAGCAAAGTCAGGAATCCCGCAGCGGCAAACGACAAACCGGCGGCATGGGTTGCGCCCGAGAGTCCGGCGCAGAGTCCGGCCAGACCGATCAGCCATAGGCGAGAGTTGAGAATTCCCCGCTCGAGAAGCAGGAAGCCGGCAAAGCCGAACGCAGTGACCAGCATCTCAGGTCGGAAGATGATCATCTGGTGGAAAAATAGAGGCGTGAAGAGCAGCACGAGCACTGAGGCCATTGAGGCGTTCGGCGACGAATCGAGAGGTCGCCTCAGGAACAGTAATCCCGCGACAAGAAGCCCGCTGAGCAGCGAGACCGTGCGCAGAGCATAGAGCCCCCATCCGGCGACGCAACTGACGGCAGCGCCGCCCCAGATCAGGAGTTTGTGATAGAGAACGATCCGATCGTTCAGCGGCGGAACGTCGCGAAATAGCTCAGCTTTCACGATTCCCTGGGTAACAAGGGCGTGTACCTGTTGTCCGAGCCACGCCTCGTCGACGTAGATTTCGTAATGAACAAAGGCCAGTGGAAAGAGCACAGCAAAGAGCCCGAATCCCAGCAGAATGAGTGTATGCCGGCGCCAATGAGGCGCCTGCCAGCCCGATGACTTGATCGTGGTCGTGGATAACATCGGTGCCAAGAAAGAGCGGGGGCGTAGGTTCACGCAAGCGCTTTGTCGATGACGCTCTGCTCGAATCCAACGGACGACGCTCACATGCCCGCCGATTTCCAAATTCTATGACGACTGGCAGTTGACAGACTCGCCGGTAGTGACGTACCATCGTAAGACGGTATTCGCCTCTCACAACCAAGGAGAATCGGTAGGGACGGGAAAATGCGGGATATCCCAAACGAAACAAGAATATTCCTGAGGATCTTTCTCTTTGCACTCGGCCTCACCGTGATGCTCGCCTTCGGTTACGCGGTCTTTGGCAGTGCGATCATCAAGAGCTATCATCAGGGGGGATCGTTTCTTTTCTTTCCGCCCGACATGAATCCAGACAAGGGGTCGCTCCAAGAGTATGCTGAGAAGGTCAGCTCTCGATTCTGGCAGAACATCGTGGCGGGGATTCCGCTTTCGCTACTTGTTCTCTTTGGGCTTTACAAACTGTATCAGTACCTGTTGGCTCGCGTCGCTAAGCGAACAGAGACCGATGCTGTGCTTCCCATCGCATTTGTGAGGTATGGGGTTCTCATGGCGGGTGCTCTCTATTCCGCGATCACAGTTGTCTACTTCTGGCCGAACCTGGCTTCGTTTTCACAGGCACTGATCGGCCCACCCGAAGACAACATGGCCTGCTACTGGACGCTCTCCTGGGCGCACAGCCACTTCTTCAACGGGGATAGGGATCTCTGGCAGATCAATGACATTCTCTATCCGGAGGGAAGCACATTCTACTTCCATGCCTGGTCATTCTACAATCTCTTCCTGTTCCATGCGCTGCGACAGTTCTTTGACGGGATTACGTCGTACAACCTGCTGATACTTCACAGTTTTCCGCTTTCGGGAATCGGTGGATTTCTGTTGGTCAGGTACTTCACAAAAAATAGTTGGCTCGGTTTACTCGGAGGGTTCCTCTTTGCCTTCAATCCGTCGCATTTCGCCCGCGCGCAGCACCATATGAACATCGCGACCATTCAGTTCATTCCGCTGTTTGTATTGTGCTTTATCAAGGGGATTCGCGGCGAGTCACGCTGGGCTGTGGTAGGAGCGTCGCTCTTCCTGCTGCTCAACGCTCTGGTCGACTGGAATTACCTGCTGTACGGCCTCTGGTTCGTGCTTCTCAGCTATCTCTATCTAGTGATGCGCGATCGAAGAATCTGGATACCAGAGGTAGCATCGAAGTCGGCGCTTGTTGTCGTTGGAGCAGCGGCGATCCTGTCGCCGTTGTTGCTGAAATTGATTGGTTCGGTGTTGAACGGACAGTCCCCCGACGCCGGGGGGCACAACATGTATGTCACCGACTTAGCGGCTCTGGTCGTGCCCAATCTGTCGCACATCTCTGGACAACTGAGCTTGGTACTGCAGATAAACGAAAGTTATTCCGCATGGCCGTGGGAGAATACCGCCTACCTCGGAGTGGTGGCTCTGTGTGTTACCGCATATGCGTACCGGGGAATATCGCGAACTATCGCTCCCTATCTCCTTGGAGGGATATCGTTCCTGATCTTATCGCTTGGGTCACAGCCGCACCTTCTCGGTCGCCTGATTCCGGCTCTCGTGCCCGGACGAATCATTCCGATGCTGCCCATGCTATCGATCAGTCGGGCGCCGGCGCGGAATATGGTGTTTGTCTATCTGTTCTGGAGTGTGATTGTGTCGGTTGCAGTGGGATGGGTTTGGGCAAAGATCGGGACAAGACATGCGAAGGGGATCGTCACGACAGCGCTGTGCCTGCTCCTTGTTTTTGACTACTTCGCCACAAGTACCGAGGTCACACCCGTCAGATTACCGGCGTGCTACAACGTTCTGCCTCGAACTGAAGAGAGGTATGGTATCCTTGATCTTCCATCCGGTTACCAACCCGTAGAGCGGTACATGATGTATCAAAGTCTTCACGGGCTTCCGATCGTGCAAGGCTGGGTATCGCATCGGCTCAACCGATCACTGCTCGATCGGCTTGAGTTAGAAGATCTCGATCGTCAGAAGGTACAGCTGACAGAAGCGCGCGTGAAGTATGTGATTCTGCACAAGGAGTACCTGCCGTCCGCGAGTACAGAGCCCGCTCACTACCGGCTTGCATATGAAGATATCTGCGAGGATAACGAGAACATTGTATACAGGGTGTATTGACAAACGCTGATGCCTTGAGCGTCTGTTTCACGGGCCGTAGATGTATTTGGGGGAGATAGTCCCACGTTGCTTTTCAGAGACACGCTTCCGGTTGGACATGTCGACAATCCAAGCCTCCCATTGATTGAGGCCGGCCTCGGCTTCGATGCGATAGGTCGCGCCTGCAACGGCTTCGAATTCGACCATGACTGGCACATTTGAGGTCCCTTTTCGGGAGGCATAGTTGACTTCGACGGTGTGCCTGCCGGGAAGGAGTTCAGCGCTGTCTCCGTGCAGTGCGAAGTGTTTCTTGCCGATCGCGTCGATTCTCGTAACGACGACACCGCCGTGTGTGATGTGCAGCATCGCCACTTCCTCGCGCAGCTGCCGTGGGCCTTCGTAGAGAATCAAAGTCTTCGGTTTTCCGCAGGCAGATGCGAGGGCGGTGGCCAGAGCAGCCAGTGCTATCACCATTCGCACGTATGAGATTGCTCTTCTCCGGCAGCGTGTGCAGCCTGAGCGACTTGTGAAAGAGGATGTCGCGAAGATTGAGAAGTTGTTCATTATGACTACTTCCTTGAGCATCGTAAAGTAGCGCACAAGCGGCAGCCGACGCAAGTAGTTCCCTGCTTAGTTGAGGGTCGAGAAAATCGATTGCTGGAACAGGGAGCTTCCGGCTATATTGAAGTATCAAGGTATCCACTTTGGATACCGGCAGGTACGGTTGTGAAAAGTTCGGGAAACATCTCTATCGGGAGGATCTTATGAGGCAATTGTGTTTCGTCTTGGTGGCTGTAGCATTGTTCGGAACATGGGGGTGCAAGAGCCACACAGTTGACCCGCAACCGGGTCATGATGTAGATTCTGTCTTCTCCGACTCTCAGGGTCGGTATGTTATCACCCAAAACCGGATATGTCCGTGGTCAATGAGGGGGTTCGTTGTGGACGCTCGGACAAACATACCTATTGAAAGCGCTTTAGTTGTCTTCTGGGAGGATTCGGTCACTGACTGCGGGTACATGCTCGAATTCACGAAGGGCGGATACGCCGGGCTTCTTCGAAAAGAGCGGACCAGCGTCGACTCTCAAACGGTGGACCATAACGCAAGCTTGTTTCCGCTGAACGCGTGTCTGACTGGGGTTCTCGTAGAGGATAGCGCAACAGGGAAACGTGATACGATTACGCTCGACTTCTCTATGCTTCTTGGTGAGCAGACTGGAATATTTCCAGCGCTTTACCAAAGCTCGGTTGATGCGAACGGGCACTTTCGCTTCGACAGCCTTCCCGCAACCTGGACGGTCGTTGTCCGTCAAGGGGCATGGATTTGGGAAGGTTCGACGCTTTTCCCTGTAGATACTGTGATATCGCTGAGGTATAACGATTGTGTTGATCTCACCCTTTGTCCACCGACCAGACCGTCGGATTTCCCGTCAACGGTCGGCATGTGGTGGCAGTATCGGGTATCGCATACGCTCGACGGAGCGTTCGATGATACCGTGACCGTGTCGATTGTCGATACGACCAGAATGAATGACGGCCGCAGGGCAATGATCTGGGTGGAGCAGCAGGGGGCTTCCACTGATACGAGCTTTGTTGTGAATGATCACGATACGATCAAGGTCTGCGAGTCACGAGAGTACGGGTATGCAAAAGCGATGTACCCAAGCCGTTTTGGAGTAGGGTACTTCAGGAGCGGACTTGATTGCGGCGACACGACGCGGATTCTGGATTCTCAACTCGTGTCTGTTCCGTATTCCCACTCTGTGTGGACCTATCGTCTCAACAGGATATGGGACTGTATAGACAATGCGGGCGAGGTTTCGGTTTGGCTGGCACGCGGGTTGGGCGTGGTCAAGTCGCAAGAGAGTAGAATTACCCTTATTGGGCTGAGTGTCGAGCGTCGGGAGTTGATCAGTTTTTACGCACCGGATTGACGCGCCAAACAGATAGCGGGGAGAACCTGATCGGGACGGGGAGACGACGGTCAGCGATCGGACCGCATCAGGACGGTGACACCGACGCCGTATCCGATGATGCCGACGGAGAGCAGGATGCCGACCGGTAGCATCATCTCAGAAAATGAGAACCCACGCCAGATTGCCCCTTCGAGAGCGAGGATACTCCAGCGGACCGGGCTTACCGCACCGAGCGTCGCAAGCCAGGAGGGCATGAACATGAGGGGGACCATCCCGCCACCAGTCATCGACATAATCAGGAGAATGGCCCACCCGGCTCCGCCGACGGCCTGCTCGGTTCTCCCCAACACACTAATGAGCATCATGATACCCACGAAGCAGACCGAGGCGCTGATCATGGCCAGCGCAAGGAGAGGCAATGATCCCACGCGCACACCGAACACAAGGACGCCGATCCCCATGAGCAGAACGCTCACGCTCACGCAGGCGATCAGGCAGGCCAGCCCCTTGCCGGCGAGAATCTGGGCGCGAGTGATCGGCGCGAGACGCAGGCGCAGGTAGGTGCCGCGAGTCCGTTCGATGACCATCGAAAGGGCAAAGGTAGCGGCGCAGCCCAGAAGCGCCCAGAGGAGCGACTGGGGGAAAGTGACTTCCCAGCCAGAGCGAGGTTCAACCGCTTCGTTGCTGACGTCGGCAAAGCAAAGCTTCAGCTGTCCCATTGGATTGTTCGCCGACATTGACGTGGCCATTGCCGCAGTGTCAAGGGAAACGAGAAAAGTATCGAGCTGGGTCATAAACGATCGATAACGAACATTCTGATTACCACTCAGCCAGGGAATCGACTCAGCCGACTCGAGGGCTTTTGAGATTGACGGTCGCCAGCTCGACGGATCGAGGAATCGCTTCTGAAGGATCGTGTAGTACGCCTGGCTGATCAGTCCTTCAAGGTATCCGGCTTCGGCACGTCGCGATGGATCCATGGCGACGACGATCGAATCGCCCTGACCTGACATCATTGCGCCGCCGTTACCGTCTGAGGCAAAATACTGAACGGCTGCCACGAGTTTACCGCGTGAGACTTTCAGCAGCGCCGAGTCGCGCGGCATCTTCCGCACCGAGAGCGCGGTCGACTTAGTGAGTTCGTCGAGGAACGCCTGGGCGGCAGGCGATGGGTTCTCGACAAAAGCGATTCTCATGGCGCGAGTGTCGGACCCATCCGAGGAGAAGATGGAACCAAAGAAGAGCGCCATCATCAGAGGAAAAAGCACAACCCAGAACATCCCGAACTTGTTTCGCCACAGCAGGCGCAAATCTTTGAGGGCAATTACGATGGAGGTGGCCATCAGTCGCGCAGTCTCCGTCCGGTCAGGTTGAGAAAGACGCTCTCGAGGTCAGGTCGCTCGACATGCAGAGTACGGAAGGAGAGTCCCTGACTGCTAAGCCGGGCGACATCTTCAAGAGGCCTGGAGGATTCGAAACGCAGATGACAGCCGTCGGGCTGTGCGGGCAACTGAATGTCGGCTGGCAAAACCCGCTCGAATTCGATCTCAACCACTGCCGAGCCGCCGTGACGATTGATCAGATTGTCAACGGTGTCCAGATCGAGGATACGACCATGATCGATGATCGCGACCCGATCGCACAGGCGCTGCGCTTCCTCCATGTAGTGGGTAGTGTAGACGATTGTCCGTCCATCCTTTCGCATTGATTCGATCTGCTCGAAGATGAGATTACGCGACTGGGGATCGACCCCGACGGTCGGCTCGTCGAGAAGAAGCAAGGGAGGGTCGTGCACCAGTGCACAGACCAGATTCAGACGACGTTTCATGCCGCCGGAAAAGGTCGACACGCGGTGTTTCCTGCGGTCGGTCAGGCCGGCCAGCTCAAGCGCCCAGGCCACGCGCTGATGCAGCGCGGTCCCGCCCAGATTATACAGTCTGCCGAAGAAGCGAAGATTCTCTTCGGCAGTCAGCTCGTCGTAGAGAGCAAGCGATTGAGGAGCATTGCCGATTCGCAGACGGACACTCGCCTGTGTTGGCGCGCCGGAAGAATCAATGTTGATCTCACCGCTGTCGGGTGCAAGGACCCCCACGATCATATTGATGGTCGTGGATTTTCCGGCTCCGTTGGGGCCGAGCAGACCGATCAGTTCGCCCCGCTTGACACTGAATGTTATGCCGTCTACTGCGACCAGGTCGCCGTATTGTTTGCGAAGCGAATCAGCTGAGATCATGATGGTACAGTTACGAAGTGAGTGAACATATGTTTCGTTCGCACTATGAACTGTTGCCGGGACGTTCCGGCAGTCGGTAGGTTCCGACAAGATTGTTGGTGAGCAGGTCGGTCAGAGTTCGCCTCAATGGACGCGGAGAGAATCCAAGATCATCCTTTGCCTTTTGCGATGAGTAGGCCCAATCATAATCGATGAGCCTGACGAGGTCCGGGTAGAAGGAGATCTTCCCACGACCCGTCAGAGTGCCGAACATCACAGCCACTCTCGCCGAACAATTCAGGAGAATCCGCGGGAGCGTGATCAGGCGCGGAGGTTTGATTCCCAGAATCTCCGATGCATCACAGACCAACTGACGAACGGTAACATTCTCGCCACCGAGGATATATCTCTGACCCGCTCTCCCTTTGTGAAGCGCGGCGATAACGGCGGGAGCGACGTCGCGGATATCGACGACGTTGATCGTGGTCGCCACGCGCGGCAGAAACGGCCTGCCCAGCAGTTTAGTGGCTTTGCCGCGATCGTCACCGGTGCGCGACGGGGCGACGATGATGGCAGGGTTGACGATGACAAGTTCTGGAGCGCCGCCACTGCCGGCCAGGCGCTCAAGTTCGATCTCAGCGGCATGCTTGGTCATGATGTACGGAATACGCAGGTGGGACAGGTTGAATGCGAAGTCCTCAGTGATCGGCGTTGAGACGTGACCGGATTCACGCAGTACGGCCCCAACGGCAGCGACGCTCGAAACCTGCACGAAGCGCCGCACATCCGCCTTGCGAGCCGCTTCGTACAGATTGACCGCGCCGAAGGTGTTTATGCCGGTAAACTGTGTCAGGCGATCCTGACGGAAATTGACCCAGGCCGCCGTATGAATGATCATGTCGATACCCGCAACAGCCGCACTCAGGGCGTTCTTGTCGCGAAGATCGGCGTAACGCTTCTCCAGACCGAGCGAGTCGATATAGGCGCTGTTCGAATCTTTGCGAATGAGGGGGATTGGGTTGTAGCCGGTGCTGGTCATCTCGTAGAGCAGTTGACGACCGAGCGATCCGGATGCGCCGGTGACGAGTACTTTCTCCGGGTGTGTTGTCATTGGGCTACCCAAGACGGTACGGGCCGGATCAGGTGCGAACCGCTCCCGGTGCGTGCACTCTGGAAAACTGATCCAGCACGGCGATAAGACGATCAATGTCGGCTTCGTTGTTGAACAGATGAACCGAGACCCGTATGGAGCCCTCTCGGTGGACTAAGATGATCTTGTGCTTCAGCAATTCTCGATGGAGTTCTACGACATGGTTGCAGGAGAACGTAAAGATCGACGAGCGATGCTTTGAGGCAAGGGCAGACGTGATCCGATAGTACGGGTTCGTTCTCAGGTAGGCCGCGAGGCGGTCGATCAGAAGATGATTGTGTTTCTGGATATTTCGAATGCCGAGCTGCCTGAAAACGTCGACGGACGCTTTCATCCCCATGTAGTTGAGCGTGACATAGTAACCCATTTCGAACCGCCGCGCGGAATCGAAGTATGGCTTGTCGTAGTAGAAGAGATCGTGGTACTGCATCTTCCATTCGGCGCTCACCCAGCTCATGAAGGGGGGGGTGATAGTATCGCGCACGGCATCCGAGAGGTAGAAAAAGCCGCACCCCTGGGGGCAGAGCATCCATTTCTGACAGCCAGAGGAGAACACGTCGATCCCGAGTGTGCGCACGTTGATCGCTTCAGCGCCCATCCCTTGAATACCATCAACAATCAAATACATGCCGTGCTTGCGGCAGATCTCCCCGATCGCTGCCAGATCGTTCTTGTACCCGTTGAAAAATTGCACGAAAGAAATCACCAGGGCGCGAGTTCGAGGTTTGATGGCACGCACGAATTCGTCGATGTCGAAGCAGCGGTCGCGCGACTTCACGAGGCGTACTCTTAGGCCGCGCGCGACGGCAGCTCCTTTGAAGGTGTAGACTGCGGCCGGGAATTCCACGTCGGAGAGCAGGATTTCATCGCCACGCCTGAACGGGAGACCGAACGCGGCGATATTAAGCCCGAAGGTCGTGTTGAGGCCGATTCCGACCTCTCGCTTCCGTGCGCCGATCAAGCCGGCCAGCTCGGTGCGGAGCTCATCGGCGATACTGAAGGCGGAGTGGGAGTCGTCACGTGCCGCTGCTACCCTTAAGTCCAGATTTTCCAAGATGCTCTCGCGGACGGGTTCGGAGAACGGCCCGTACGATGCAGAGTTGAAATAGGTGACGTTTCTGGTGTGCGGGAATAACCCGCGGACGTATTCGAACGAGTTCTGCTTCTTCTGTTGCATGTATGAAGACGCTCCTTACAGGGCGTAAAGATATCCAATCAGCGCCAGCGTTCCGGCCAGTTTCAGAAAGTGTGACAAGACTGCGTACAACAAATATGACAGCGGGAGTTTCAGGCGGACACTCAGGCGCATGACAACCGGCGCGGAACCGATGACCAACGCCAGCAGCGCTCCCGCGAATCCCGCTCTGATGCCGGAAAATGGGATCACAAGGTAGAAGAAACTGTATCCGAGGGCCGGAATCACGACGTAGAAAAGCGTTTCCATCAGGAGATTAACAACGGTCGATGTGAATCCATCTTGTTCGAGCAGATTGGCAGGTATGTCGGCAGTCAGGCGAAGCTTTCGTTCCAGGGCGTCCAGCGCATATGACAGCGCGGCGAGGTACACGGTGCCGACGACAAGGCAGGCGAGCAATAAGCGGTATGAGACCATCACAGCCACCGATGCGTTCGATACCAATCGAAGGTTTGCTTTGCACCGATGGCAAATGAGATTTGAGATTCGAAGGCGAGATCTGTTCGTGCGCGCTCGGTAGCGACCTCCCATGAAGCCAGCAACTCTCCGGCCTTCTCGCGCGTCAGCATCGGAGTGATGCCGACTAGCCGGAGGGACTGTTCAGAGATCGAGGCGATGACACGAAACAGCCAGGCGGGAACGAAAAGGGGAAAGCCGCGACGTTGACACGCTTCCTCAAGCAGGTTGATCAGTTCCGACATGGTATAGGAGCGATTCTCGGCGATGAAGTATACGGCACCTGACACCGTGTTCGCTGTCGCAGCCGCAAGAATACCCCGGCACAAGTCATCGACATGAATCAGTTGCAGGCGACGGCGAGTATCGCCAAAGCAGGGGCGAATGCGGTTGTTAACTGTCTTGAAAATTGTCAGCATTTCACGATCCCCGGGACCGTAGACCGCGGGGGGGCGAATCATCGTGATATTCAACGTGTCCCTCTGTTTACTGCACACTTGCTCTCCCGCGAGCTTTGACTGACCATAGACAGTGATCGGGTGGGGGGGATCACTTTCCTCAAC
>CXWL01093757.1_pt1 | contig 12628 bp, 11 predicted proteins | sample 590931 | NCBI WGS metagenome assembly CXWL01 (sample SAMEA3498368, study PRJEB10139) | groundwater metagenome | biome: water well; material: biofilm material | place: Germany | collected 2015-04-27
AAAGGACGCATGCGGGTATATGCCTGTACGTTAGTGGATGACGATGCGGAATATGCGCTTGGCGAAACATTGACAGAAAGCATGGCAGAACCAGTAAGCATGAAGCACCACCGCTGCTATAGCTGCTTTAAATACGGTGCGTCTTGCAGTGAAATGTAACACCTAAAAACAGTTCTTAGCCGCAGATGCACGCAAATAAACGCAGATAGATCATGATGTTATTGCCAAATCCCTATTAATAAATGCTAAATAAAAAATCATTCGTAACTTATGGAATTATCTGCGTGCATCTGCGGCTAATTGCTTTTTTTGAAATTGACTAACAATTATAAACTGGAAATTTTATGAAAAATCGCGCATGGATTATTGCCCTCATCATACTGCTGATTGGGCCATTTTTTGCTTTCGACCTCGGGCATTTCTTAAGTTTAGAAACGCTCAAATCCAGTCGAGATAGCTTGCAGCAAGCCTATCAGGCACAGCCGTTATTAGTGATTGCCGTTTTTTCTACTGCTTACATAGTCATTACCGCCCTCACCTTACCTGGAGCGGCAGTCATGTCGCTGGCTGGCGGTGCAATTTTTGGGCTCTGGGTTGGGGTTCCTGTGGTGTTAGTATCCGCCACCATTGGGGCCACGCTAGCCTTTCTGACGGCACGCTTCATTCTGCGCGACAGTGTTCAAAAACGCTTTGGTGATCGTTTATCTGCAATCAATACTGGGATGGAAAAAGACGGTGCGTTTTACCTGTTTACCTTGCGTCTCGTTCCAGTGTTTCCATTTTTCCTCATCAATTTACTGATGGGGTTAACACCCATACGCACGGGTACATTTTTTTGGGTGAGTCTGGTTGGCATGGCGGCCGGCACGGCAGTCTATGTGAATGCAGGTACGCAACTGGCAGCGCTGACCAGTTTATCCGGCATTCTCTCGCCCGCCCTTATCGGTTCATTTGCCTTGCTTGCCGTTTTTCCCTGGCTGGCGCGCTGGATAACCGGAAAAGTCAAAAACCGCAAACTCTATGCGCGCTGGTCAAAACCCAAACAATTCGACCGCAATCTGGTAGTCATCGGCGCTGGCGCTGCTGGTCTTGTGACTTCCTACATCGCAGCCGCCACCCGCGCCAAAGTCACGCTGATAGAAGGCCACAAAATGGGGGGCGACTGCCTCAATTTTGGCTGCGTGCCATCTAAAGCCATTATCCGTTCGGCTACTTTTGTAAGTCAGGCAAAACATGCAGAAAAACTGGGCATAGCCAAGGCGAATGTCGAATATGATTTTGCTGATGTAATGCGGCGCGTGCATCGCGTGATTGGCACCGTCGAACCGCATGATTCAGTGGAACGCTACACCAAGCTGGGGGTGGACGTGATTCAAGGCAACGCCCGCATCACCTCACCTTGGGCAGTAGAAGTCAACGGCCAGACCTTAACTACCCGCGCCATTGTCATCGCTACCGGCGCGCGCCCTTTCATCCCGAATCTCCCAGGATTAAACCAAGTGCGCTATTACACTTCCGACACGATCTGGTCGTTGACGGAAAGACCTGAGAGATTGGTAGTGTTGGGTGGCGGCCCGATTGGCTGCGAATTGGCGCAAGCCTTTGCGCGCCTCGATTGTCAGGTTACACAAGTTGCTCGTAGCGGTTTGATGGAGAAAGAAGATGACGATGCCGTCGCGCTGGTAGAAGCTGCCCTGCGTGGTGATGGCGTTCGCTTGCTACTCCACACCGATGCAGTGCGCTGCGAAAATTCAGGCGATAACCAGCGCCTAATCATACGCAGCAAGGATGGTGCTGAGGAAGCCATCCTGTTCGACGCTATGCTGTGCGCGGTAGGCAGAACAGCCCGTACCGAAGGTTTTGGTCTGGAAGAATTAGGCATCCCCATCAGAAAAAACCGCACCATTGAGACCGATGCCTGGCTACAAACCATTTACCCCAGCATCTACGCCTGTGGCGATGTGACTGGTCCTTACCAATTCACACACACAGCGGCGCACCAAGCCTGGTATGCGGCCGTCAATACATTGTTCGGCAGCCTTAAGCGCTTTAAAGCCGATTACTCGGTGATTCCGTGGGCAACTTTCACCAGCCCGGAAGTGGCTCGTGTTGGATTATCTGAAGATGAAGCAAAAGAACGCGGCATTGCCTATGAAGTCACGCGCTACGACCTCGATGATCTTGACCGCGCCATTGCCGATGAAGCGGCGCACGGCTTTGTCAAGGTACTCACAGTGCCGGGTAAGGATCGTATTCTGGGAGCGACCATCGTCGGTGAGCATGCTGCTGACCTGTTGGCAGAGTTTGTGCTGGCAATGAAGCATGGTCTCGGCCTCAACAAGATTCTCGGCACTATCCACACCTACCCAACCTGGTCAGAAGCCAACAAGTATGCCGCTGGTGAATGGAAACGCGCACATGTGCCACAGCGAATCTTAAGCTGGGTAGAAAAATATCACGCTTGGAAAAGAGGTTAGACTTACCGAGACCTTTGCACGAAATATATTAAAGCGTATTTTCATGTAAAAACATTAACCAATCCTCATAACCGTCATACCAGCGGAGGCTGGTATCCAGTCCGTGGCAGTCACGAATGACTGTTTATTAATACATAGCTATAGCTATTCCATCAAACAATCCGATGCTAAGGCCAATCACTCACTATCATCATACCGACGTAGTGGTTTAAGCCGGCAATTCACGAAGTGAGTGCTCGCAAAGTCGGTATCCAGAGTCTTAAGCCACTGGATTCCGTGTCAGCCAGTATTTAGCTTTCACTCAGAACAAGGTGCTTCAGCACATATGTTCTGTGGGGACACCAAGAACTGGTGTTCCGTAGAATATATCTGCTATCCTTCGACAAGCTCAGGAACCAAAGCAGATTATTCATACGCCAAAGCACTGAATGACAAAATCAGTGGCAGAATTATTTAGCGGACTAGCTGCAATCTATGGCACTACCTGATTAATTTCAATATCCACCATTCCACCATCAGGTTTGACAGCAGCGGTTATCCCCTGAAAATCCCCCGCTTGAGGTTTAGCATCGCCGCTTTTGGAGATGCGTGCAACTAACACTACTTCGCTGGCTTGCGAAAGCCTGTGGTCTGGCATTAGCGCGCTGCTATCATCTAAATGGAAAGCGTAAGGCAGATCTTTTGCAGTGGTGCGCACAATGGCGAGTGGCATAGGTGGCCCTTGTGTCGGGCGTGCAAATACAAATACCGTGGCGGATGGATCAAGCTTGCCAGCCAACGCAGGTGCAATACGCACAGTACCGCTAATACCAGTTGCTGCAACTACTGGAGCGTCTTTTTGTACGGTTGGTGAAGGGGTTTTATCACCAGACAACATGCGCGCTTCACCTAGCGAAGCTTTTACCTCTGGCAATATATCCGACCCAGCCGGTAAATCTTGTTGCAGACGTTCCCAATGGCCTACAGCCTGCTTGTAATCCTTACGATCAAATGCTGCAGTCGCGGCCAGCATCAACGCTTTGATGTGGTGCGGATCAAGCTTGAGTGCCTGATTAACGAGCTCTTCAGGCTTGCCTGCAAGCTTATGTCCATTCACAACCGCCAAAGCATCTGCATAATCAGCCAATAATTGCGGATCATCAGTGATAACCTTAACTGCTTTTTCATAAGCAGGAACCGCGTCAGCATGACGCCTGAGCTCTACATACGACCTTGCCAGCAGCGCCCATCCAGTGCCGTCTCCTGGATTTTTTTCCAGCTTATTCTTTAAAGATTCGAGCAGGGGTTCAATGTCACCGGCCATTGTGTTGTGTTCAGCTAAAGGCTGTGCTGAAGCGGCAACTGGGGAAGTATCTGGCGACACGGCAGGTATCATTATAGAAGCTGGGCTGCCAAGCTTAAAGTACAGCAACACCGCTGCCAAGGGCAACAGCACTAATAGAATAACAGCCAAACGGCGATCTGGCATGTTTTTGGAAGCCATGCCTTTCGCCACTTCCGTCACACCGACTTCATCAAGCATACGACGCTCTAACTCGCTTTTGGCAATGTCGTACTGAGTAGCATCCAACACACCATTGGCTTTATCTTGCTCAATCTCATCAAACTGTTGACGAAAAATCTCACGCTTTTCAGCGTTGGCATCAGTTTTTACAGCCGCGTTAGGGCGTATTAACGCTGGCAAAATCAAGGCCAGCACGGCCCCTAGTAACACAATAACAATTGCCCAAAATACCAGCATTATGATTCCTTATCTAAATCTAATAACTCACTTACTTTACGCGCTTCATCTGCGCTGAGAGGTCCATCTATGGTCATTTTTTGTCGTCTGCGCAGCATGATAAACAGACCGACTCCACCCGCCAGTAGTAATGCAAAAGGTCCAAACCATAGCAACACTGTGGTCGATTTAAGTGGTGGGCGATAACGCACAAAATCACCGTAACGCACCACTAAATAATCAATAATAGCTTGGTCGCTCATACCTTTAGCGGCCATTTCACGAATTTCTTGCTTCAAATCTTGAGCAAGCTCTGCATGTGAATCTGCCAGCGTTTGGTTTTGACAAACCAAACAGCGTAACTCTTCAGAAAGTCGCTGTACCTGTTGTTCAACTACCGCATCACTTTCCATAGGGCGAGCCTCTTCAGCCCATGCGCTAACTGCGTACACCAAGAAAAAGGCAACGATTAAACGGAACATTGAATGTGACTTCATTGGGTCTGCAACCTTTTTACTAACGGAAGGATTTTATCGCGTAAAACTTCATCGGTTATCGGTCCAATCTGCTTGTAAGCGATCACACCCGCCTTGTCGATAATATAAGTTTCCGGCACGCCATAAACACCATAATCAATGCCCACACGCCCATCAGCATCCACCGCTGAGGCGACATAAGGATTGCCGCCCTGCTCTAACCATTGCCGTGCTTCCTGGCGGGTATCCTTGTAATCCATACCATATACTGGTACCACACCGCTTTTGGCGAGCTCGACCAGCACCGGGTGCTCGTCTCTGCAAGCGCCACACCAGGAAGCCCACACATTAAAAAGCCACACTTGACCCAGCATATCTTTAGAGGAAATCATTTTTTCCGGATTATCCAGACGGGGCAAACTAAACATCGGCGCCGGCTTGCCTACCAATGGTGAAGGCACCTCACGCGGGTCGAGATTCAGGCCTTTGAAAAGAAAGCCTGCTACTACCAGAAATATCGCTAAAGGTAACAAAAAACGCTTCATGCTACGGCCTCATTACCCTTTAATTCACCCGCATTTTTACGCCGCTTATGTATACGATATCGTCTATCTGACAAGGCAAGCAGGCCGCCAAACGCCATCATTAAGCAACCTACCCATATCCATTCCACCATGGGTTTATGGTAAATCCGCACGCTCCAAGCGCCATCTTCTAACGGCTCGCCTAATGAGGCATATAGGTCATGTATGATGTGTGGGCTAATGCCAGCTTCGGTCATAGGCATGTTTTGTACGGTATAAAGCCTTTTTTCAGATACAAGTACAGTTCTTTCAGCACCATTTCTGGTCACACGCAGCTGCCCTCTGCTTGCCGAATAATTGGGGCCTTGAATTTCTTTCACGCCTTCAAAAGTAAAATCATAACCTGCCAAGTGGGCAACATCCCCAGGAAGCATGCGCACTGCAATTTCAGACTCAAAGCCTTTTACAATAGTGACGCCTAAGGTAAATACAGCGATGCCTAAATGCGCGATTATCATACCCCACCATGATCGTGGAATTGCCCTTATCCGAGCAATCAATGGCTGGCCAGTACCACGAAGTCGTTGATAAACCAGATTTGCACTCGCGGCAAAAATCCAGAAGGCTAGAAATAAACCCAAACCTATCATTGGTGTCCAGTGACCTAGTATCAAAGGCAGTAATATTGCAGTAGTGACACTCACACCAAATGCCCAGCGCAAGCGCTTCGCCAGCTCGGGTAATGAGGCATTTTTCCATCGAGCGATAGGGCCTATTCCCATAAGAAATAATGCTGGCGTCATTAACGGTGCAAATACCGTATCAAAATATGGGGGGCCTACTGAAATTTTACCCAGACCAAGTGCATCTAAAAATAAAGGATAAAGTGTACCGAACAATACAGAAATAGCCGCGACTGCCAACAGTACATTATTGGCAAGCAGGAAGCTCTCACGTGAAACTACATCAAACTTACCGCCACGCCCTACCGTCGGCGCGCGCCAGGCAAATAGTGCCAACGAGCCGCCGATGACGACAACAAGAAATACCAAAATAAACAAACCGCGCCGTGGGTCAGTGGCAAAAGCATGTACCGAAGTTAGCACGCCAGAACGTACAAGAAAAGTGCCAAGTAGACTTAACGAGAATGCACATATAGCCAGCAATACCGTCCAAGCCTTGAAGCTACCACGTTTTTCTGTTACTGCCAGCGAGTGAATAAGCGCGGTTCCTACCAGCCATGGCATGAAAGAAGCATTTTCGACCGCGTCCCAAAACCACCAGCCGCCCCAACCCAATTCATAATATGCCCAGTTACTACCTGCCATAATGCCTAGCGTGAGAAATACCCATGCCATCGTTGTCCAAGGCCGTGACCAGCGCGCCCATGCTGCGTCTAGCTGACCGCCAAGCAGAGCGGCAATTGCGAAAGCAAAAGCCACAGAAAAACCAACATAGCCCATGTAGAGCATTGGTGGGTGAAAAATCATGCCAGGATCTTGTAGTAAAGGATTAAGGTCACGACCGTCTAAAGCTGCTGGAATCAAACGTTCAAAAGGATTTGAAACCATCAGCATGAACAGTAAAAAGCCAACACTAATCAAGCCCATAACCCCAAGTATTCTCGCACGCATATCATCTGGCAGGTGCTTTGAGAATAAGCTTACCGCTACAGTCCAAATACTTAGAATCATGGCCCACAATAACAATGAGCCTTCATGGCCGCCCCATACAGCCGCAATGCGAAACTGGATTGGTAGTTTTGAGTTTGAATTAGTGGCAACATAAGTCACGGAATAATCCATGGTCGCAAAAGCATAAGCCAGGCAAACAAAAGCAACCGCAATGAGTGAGAACTGCGTACGTGCCAGCGGCCTAGCCAAGCCCATCCATACCGCATTGCCACGCGCAGCGCCTATGATAGGTAAAGTGCCTAAGGCCAGCGCAACCAGTAAAGCTAGAATTAGGGAAAAATGGCCAATTTCAGGAATCACGTCAATATCCTTTTAATATTTATTCGGTGGTATGTATCGAGAGTGTGAGTCTGCTAAATTTATTTAGCTAGCTTTTACTTAGGCATTACCAAAGTTTTGCTCTGGTCTTGAGCTCGCTTCAATGCTTCTGCAGCTTCGGGCGGCATGTAGTTTTCATCGTGCTTGGCAAGCACCTCGCTGGCCTCAAATAAACCACTGGCATCTACCTTACCTTGCGCAACGACACCCTTACCCTCTTTAAAAAGATCAGGGAGAATACCTTTGTAAATCACTGGCACTGTTTTTGCAGTATCGGTAATAACAAAACGTACCGTTAAACCATCGTCTTCACGCTTTAAGCTGCCTGGTACAACCAAGCCGCCAATGCGGAAGCCAGTGCCTTTCGGCACTTCACCTTTTTCTACTTGCGTGGGGGTGTAAAAAAACACCATATTACTTTGGAATGCATTCAAAATCAGCATCGCGGCCAAGCCGACCAAGGCCAAACCTATGCCAATCAGTATGAAACGTTTATGTCGTGCTTTAATAACCATATTAACCCTGTGCCAATAATCTAGATAAGCGCAAGGCTTCTGCACTACGTTTGCGTAAAGCTACGACTTCCCATACGAGGCAAAGTGCCGTGAGTCCGAAAGAAAACCACACATAAAATGCATAGCCGCCCATATTTAAAAACGCTGCCCAACTAGTCCATTGCATTATAATTTTACTCCTGACAACTCTTTGACCCAATCGGCCGCACGTTCGCGCTCAAGCATAATGCAACGCACGCGCATCAGTGCAACCGCTACGGTATACATCCAAAAAGCCAGTGCCATTAGCAGCATACCGATAAGCATCGTAGCGGCCATTTTTGGGGCAGCGCCCATGTTAATACTAGATCCCTGATGCAGGGTATTCCACCACTTAACTGAAAAATAAATAATAGGTACATTAACCACGCCTACTAAAGCCAACAATGCACCTGCGCGATCAGCGCGGCGCGGATCATCAATAGACGCTTGCAAGGCAATGAAACCTAGATAGAGAAACAGCAGGATAAGTTCCGACGTCAAACGTGCATCCCATACCCACCACGCGCCCCACATTGGCTTACCCCATAACGAGCCTGTCACAAGCGCTATCAGTGTAAAGATTGCGCCTGTAGGCGCTAAAGCCTGTGCCATCATTGCGGACAATCTTGCATTGAGCGCAAGCCCAACCGCCGCCCAACCTGCCATTACGATATAAATTACCATAGACATCCAGGCAGCAGGCACATGGACAAAGATAATTCGATACGCCTCACCCTGCTGAAAATCGGTAGGCGCAATAGCAAAACTAATATAGAGCCCGGCAACAGCAAAAATAGCGGCTAACCATGCAAACCACGGAGTCATTTTCCCCGCCAATGGATAAAAAGTTTGTGGAGAAGAATATTTAAACCAATTAATGTTCATATAAATTTTTTACTCTACTTAATATATTATTCAACCGGTATTTTATTCAACCGGTATTTACTCAACCGAGATACGTAAGGCAGCGGCTGTAGCTAAAGGTGCCAACACCAAAGAAAGTAAAGAGCACGCCGCCAATAATGAAAGGTGGGCTTGGGCACTCATGCCATGCTGTGTGGCTGCTACAGCACCTGCGCCAAAAATGAGTACCGGAATATACAATGGCAGCACTAACAAAGCTATTAATAGGCCGCTACCACGCACCCCTAGCGTAAGCGCCGCACCAATTGCGCCAATAAGACTTAATGCGGGCGTCCCGAGCAATAGGGCCAAAACCAACACTAATAACGCATCATCAGGCAATGCATACTGCAAACCGATAACAGGAGCCAGCAACACTACTGGCAAACCACAAACAAGCCAATGTGCAAGAATTTTGGCCGTCACTAATAAAGCCAAAGGTTGCGGTGCAAGTAACATCTGTTCGAGGCTACCATCAGTGAAATCTGCGGCGAATAAACGTGAAAGCGAGAGCATGCCAGCTAATAAGGCCGCCACCCATAGCACACCTGGCGCAATGCTGCTTAACACCGCAGGCTCTGGCCCTATACCTAATGGAAACAAGCTAGACACAATAAGAAAAAAGAACAACGTTGTAGCAACATCTGAACGTCTTCGAAAGGCCAGCAAGAGGTCGCGCCTCAACACCGTCATCCAGGCATCGTTCAAGAACTGAGTCTCAATGTTTGGGTGGATTGAGCGCCAATAGTGACATCCTGATGCGTAGTGATTATTGTCATTCCACCATTTGACATATGTTGGCCCAACCTTGACGCTAACACTTCAACCGAGGAAGTATCTAATGCAGCAAACGGTTCATCCAAAATCCACAATTGACTTTCTGTCAACCAAAGTCTGGCCAGTGCTACACGTCTTTTTTGCCCTTGCGAGAGCACCCGCACAGGCAGGTTCGCACAACGCTCTATACCAATTGCCGCTAGAGCAGCTAATGTCTTTTTCTCACTTATATCATTACCAGCTAAACGCGCGCTTATTTGTAGATTCTCGAGTGCAGTAAGATCATCTTTGAGGCCATTCAAATGGCCGATATACAACAAATTGGACTGATAAATTTCAGGTTCTTGTTTGATTTTCTTACCACACCAAAAAACTGCTCCATCTTCCGGCATTAGAAGTCCGCATAACAATCGTAGCAGGCTGCTTTTTCCGCTGCCATTCTCACCTAACACATACAACAAGCCACCAGATTTAAGCTCGAACCCAACATTTTTAAACAGCAAGCGATCACCACGCAAGCAAGCCAAGCCTTGCGCCATTAACATATTAAATATCCAAACGATATCCGATAAAGGTTGCATCGCGGAATGTACGGGTGTGTCCAGTAATATCATCCGTATTAACAAAATCAAGGCGAACTTCTGCTTCTAATGTTGCTTTTTCGCGCAAGCGGTAACTTGCTCTTAGGGTTGGTGACACGGTGTAAGTCAATGTAGAAGGATCTGAATCCTGACGTAACAATTGTAGTGAACTATCTATCCGCCATTTATCGGCTGGAGCAAATCCATTGCTAAACAATAAAGATTGAGTGCGACTGACATTACTGGTGCTGTAAGAAGCACTTATCACTGACGTGTCATCTTTGAACAATGTATCTGTACCAACTGCCTGGATATGATATGTCCAGATATTACCAGTGCCTCCCACTGAGTTCGTGAAATTACTGATTTCAAGAGGGGTTAATACGATTCCATTTTCTAGCGCGCGCTTCTTAAACAGTTCAATAGCTGCGGCACTTGCACCAGGTGTACCTGAGGTTCTATTCATTTGAACATCGCCCCCTAATTGCCAACGTGGCGTGATTTGACGTGTTGCGCCAAATAGGACTGTATCTGTATCCAAAGTATTATCAATGGCTAATTGTCGCAAAAATGATTCCGTTAACCCAGAACGCAGTGCTTGATTCAACGTTGTTGGCATCACTGCCAATGGGTCCACTAACAGACGATCAGAGAAAAATTTAGATGAGAGACTATTTACAGTCGTCAGAATTGGTGACTTTCTGTGGTCTATCAGCATATTGTAGTTAGTGCCACCTTCAGTCTGCAAATTGCCTTGCACCATGGCAATATTAACCCGATCGTAAAGCGTGTCGTAATCCAGCAATGAATAAACGGAGCGTCCGTTAGCGAAATAACGCAACTCACCACCCACTGCACGACGGTCTGTCACATCTTTAACTGCTTGATTGACAAAAAACACGTTACCACTCCAATTTTCTGCAATTGGGCCTATGTCTAAATTGATACCGTAAAAATGACGTCTGTAATCAACCTTATATTCATCTAATGTTCCGGCTACAACATTGACACGATACTTGGGCGTAAACCCATAACGCAGCCACGCACCATCAAAACGGCCAAGTATGCCGCCTGAATTACCATTTTGCCTACCCAATCGCACTAGGTAATTAACATCTTTATTTTCAACTTCAACATAAGCCGCATCAGTTCTGTCTCTGTTGCTATGACTATTACCAGGTAAGAAATCCATAGTCTGCCTGTTACGAAACACAATTTTGCTATCGTACTGATTTTGGCGAGAGCGTGCCGTAAGGTTAATGCTGCTCACTAATGAAGACTGGTCATGAGTGTGTGAATTTTTAGTCGGGCTAGGATTGTAATTATGGCTATGTGCATCGTAGTAATATTGATCCCAGCTACCGTACACCGTCATTTCATGCAATTCTTTAACTGCCGCCTTTTCTTCTTTTGCCGCATCAACAGCACTTACTTTAATAGCATCATCTACATTAGCCAAATGCTGACGTACTCGTTTTGCGCCTTCGCCTTCTGGATAAAGTTTAAGGTACTGCTCATACTCAGCTTTGGCTTTACCAAATTCGCCATTCTTCTCGCGCGCAACACCAACTAACTCTTGTGCCTCCTGTGAAGAGCCATGCAAAGGGATATTAAGCACCGTATTAAGCAACTCAATCGCTTTAGAATACTCACCCAAGCCAATTGCGACACGACTTTCAGCAACCAACTTACCCGCATAATCATTGACTGACATCCCTTCCGGCTTACCAGGTACATCAACTACCGGCGACTCCACTACAGGTGGAGTTGGTGCCTTCACTTTTGACGGTAACGATGCAACACCTTTCGGCAAGGGGACATGAACAATAATCCCACGGCCACTGCTATCGGGTGTAATACGAAACTTAACAGGCTTTTTAAATCTGATTGCAATGCTATTCGTTTTTTGATCCGGGAAATTCACCGTAAATGCTGGCACTAGTTTTGTTGGGGGTGAATTTAAGAACTCCCGCTTTGAAGGAAGTGGAAGACCCAAGGACTCATATTCAGGAAACTCTAAAAATATCTGAACACGGCTTGTTTCTTTAGTGGGGAAATGTCTGGTATAGCGAACCTGTGTTTGAAAGTCGATATGAATATCTGCCTCAGTTGCAGTCTGCACAATTTCTACTTTATCTAAAATCGGCTCCGCGAACGCAACTGATGGCAGCAATGCCCATATCAAGATTAAACAAGGGTACAGCTTTTTAAATATATTCATATTTTCCAGAATTTCTATAACATCAAATTTAATCAGGCTAATAGTATTAAATTATTTTAGTAACGTCAATAAGTTACGGTTTTTATTTAAAGATTTTTAACAGGGTTACCTTTAATACCTATTTATCAAAAGTTCTCGTCGTATGGCACTGAATACAATCGGCAGCTGTATTAGGATGATCACCCGGCTTGCCTTTAGCAAAAGAGCCATTATGACAACCAGCACAACCAGAAACAATTCCTGTGTGACTCATGGTTGCACCTGAAAAGCTTGTTGTGCCCCTGTGACAGTTGTCGCAGGACATCATTGTTGGTAAATGATTCGCCGTTTTACCTTTGGCTGTACTGCCGTTGTGGCAAGTGGCGCAGGTACCGGGTACCACACCCGTATGACTCATGGTT
>CXWL01017171.1_pt2 | contig 12625 bp, 13 predicted proteins | sample 590931 | NCBI WGS metagenome assembly CXWL01 (sample SAMEA3498368, study PRJEB10139) | groundwater metagenome | biome: water well; material: biofilm material | place: Germany | collected 2015-04-27
CTTGGCGCGCGAAGCGCCGGACGGTCCCGTGGCTATTGCCCGCCCGCACCGCGTCGCCGCGGCCGCACAGTGGTTTGCGAGCAATTTTCCGGGCGAGGTGCTTTACGCGGTAAAGGCCAACCCTTCGCCTTGGGTGCTCGACGCGCTGTGGAAGAACGGCGTCAAGGGCTTCGACGTCGCCTCCGAGGCTGAAGTCGAACTGGTCGCCTCGCGCTACCCGGGAGCGCGTATCGCTTTCATGCACCCAGTGAAGAGCCGCCGCGCTATCGCGCGCGCCTTCCACGAATTCGGGGTCAAGACCTTCGCGCTCGACAGCGAAGACGAACTCGAGAAAATCCTCGCTGAAACCGGCGGGGCCAAGGACCTCACTCTGATGGTGCGCTTCGCGGTTTCTGGCGAAGGCTCGGCCTATCCGCTGGCGCGCAAGTTCGGCGTTTCGCCCGAGGAAGCGCCGGCGCTGCTGCGGCGTGCGCGCCAAGTCAGCGAAGAGATGCTGGGCGTCTCCTTCCATGTCGGCAGCCAGTGCATGCGCCCGGACGCGTATCGCACGGCGATGTCCATGGTGAATCGCGCCATCGTCAAGGCCGGGGTGGTGGCCGACATCGTCGACATCGGCGGGGGCTTTCCCGCGATCTATCCTGGCATGAACCCGCCGCCGATGATCGAGTACGTTAACTCCATCAAGGCTGGCTTCGAGGAAATGTTCGTCGCGCAGAACGCCCAGCTCTGGGCCGAGCCCGGCCGCGCCTTGGTGGCGGAAGCGGGCTCGACCGTCGCGCGCGTCGAGCTGCGCAAGGCAGATGCGCTCTATCTGAATGACGGCGCCTTCGGCACGCTGTTCGACGCTACGCACCTGAACTGGTCGTTCCCGGCGAAGCTCCTGCGCGAACAGGAAAGCCGCGCGCGCCTCGCGCCGTTTTCGCTCTACGGGCCGACTTGCGATTCCATGGACGCCGCCGCGGGCCCGTTCATGCTGCCTGCGGACATCCGCGAAGGTGATCTGATCGAGATCGGCTCGCTCGGCGCCTATGGCATGGCCATGGCGACGCGCTTCAACGGCTTCGGCGATGCGGTGACCGTCGCGTCAAAAGACGCGCCGTGGCCGAGCATGTTCGGCGAAGCGGTGGCGGCAAAGACAAAGCGCGCGCGGAAGAACAAGCAAGCTTAGTAGGACTAACCTCCAAGGCTACCACGTCGGCTCAAGGCGCGCTCGGGGCGACCGCGTCACCGCTGATGGGCAGGTCGAGCGGAGTTGGCGCTTCTGGAGCGTACCCAGAATGATCAGCGCGACCCAACAGGGTCGTTATGGATGCCCCGAGAAAGACACCAACCGCAAGCGCAACGCCTAAGGCCTTCCAGTTCGCCGCAAAACTCAATGCATGAGTTGGCACTCCACTAACCTCGGACACCAACCGGTAGCCGCCGGACGCCGTGGTTTGGATGTGGAGCCCTTGCTGAGGCGTATCGCCTAGGGCCTGGCGCAGCACCGAGATCGCGCGCTGGATCGCTTCATCGACGACATGCACGCCATTCCATACCCGCTCGCCGAGCTCCTGGCGACTGACTTCACGGCCCGCATTATCCATGAGGTAGAGCAGGACGGCAAAAACTCGTGGCTCCAGCCGCGTTGCCTGCCCATCGCGCAGCACGCAGCGCCTCTCGCGATCAATTACCAAGTCGCCCAGTCTACAATAGCGCTCCTGTGGCGGCAACGGAGCAGCCTCAGCTTCAGATTCCCGCGCGACATCAGTCATTAGCGATCCCAGAGTGATCATTAGTCGACATTAGCGGCAGGTGCTGCCGTTCTGAGAAGCATATCTGAGAAGCATAAAAGGGTCCCTAAACATGTTCAGGTCATCGTTCGCCAACCCAGTGCTCCTTTCGCTCGTCATTGTTGTCACAATGCCCGCCCTCGCTCAAGCACAGGCGCCGCTCGGCGTCTGGGAGGGGCAATTGAGCCGCGGCGATGTACCTGCCCCAGTGCGAGTCACGATAACCGAGAACGACGGATCGCTGCAGGCGTCGTTGGACCTTCCGGCGCTTCTCTACGCTGAGGAGCCGGCGCCGGTTACACCGACCGATGGCGGCATCGCGCTTACATTGCCATTCGGCCTCGGGGCCTTCGATCTCATGCGGCGGGGCGAGATGTTGAGCGGCGCCCGCGGCGACTTCACCCTGCGCTTGCAGCCTGGCGCTCCGGCGCCCTACGTCCATGAAACCGCGTCAATCACCATCGCTGGCGGGGCTTATGTTGGCGAACTGTACACCCCCACCGATCTTCGCCGCCCGCGCGGCGCGATCGTGATTGCTGGCGGCTCAAGCGCCGCCGGCGCGCGGGTGGGTTGGAACACACGTTCCTGGTGCGATTTCTTCGCCCGCCGCAACATGCACTGTCTCGTCTATGCGCGCCGACCCAGCATCGACGACAGCGGGACCGCGTCGACCCTGGTTCAAGATGCCGCCGATCTGCGCGCCGCAGTGGCGATGATGGCAGGTCGGCCCAATGTCGATCGCGCACGGCTTGGCGTGTTGGGTAGTAGCCGTGGCGCCTGGATCGCAGCGGAGGCGGCCGCGCACGACAACACGATACGGTTTTTGATCCTTGGCGGCGTGCCCGCAACGACCCCAGCGGACCAAGAAATCCAATCCGCAATTCACCGTCTGCGCGCGGACGACATTGCTGACGCCGACATCGCCGACGCCGTCGCGTACATGCGGCTCTACTTTTCCGTCGCGCACTCAGGGGAAAACTTCGACAGGCTCGCCGCCGCCGCCTTGTGCGCGCAGGAGGCGCCATGGGGCGAATACATCGACCAGCCGCGCTCGCTCGCCGATCTCGCGTGGTGGCGCGCCAACGGCGACTATGACGCAGCAAGCGCCTACCGTGGGCTCCGCATCCCTGTCTATGGCTATTGGGGCGGGGCCGATCCGGTCACGCCGCCTGGCTTTCACCGTCCGCTGTTGCAAAGCCTAATGGCGGATAATCCCGAGCTGGAAACCCACGTCATCCCGGGCGGCGACCATCGCGGCGAAGTCCCAGCTGGCTTCGACGAGCAGCACAGATGGCGCTGGTTCGGCATGGCGCCGGGGTTGCTCGATGGCATCTCCGATTGGCTCTCCGCACAGCGTTACAGCGACCCAAGCAGGCGTCGTCACTAGTGGCATGGATTCGGCGACACCCGGCAGCATCACGGCATTAGCTATCGGTTAAGCCGTACATCTCCCTTGCATTCCACGCGCATTGCCCTAAACGCACCCCCGATCGAAAGTTTGGTCCCGTGTGCGGCGGAGCGTCCGCGGGATCGTGGATCGGAGACGCCGCCGTAGGAGCACCTCCCGTGGCCGATAAAATCGATTCCAACCGCAAAGCCGAACTCCTCTCCTCCCCGGTCGAGCACATTGATATCGCGAGCTTCGACGCGCGCCCGATCATCGACGCCTGGGGCAAGATGAGTTTTACCTCGCGCGACGCCGCACGTGCAGCAGCTATCCTCAACATGGCGCTTGAGGACGAGAAATGCTCGACCTGGCTGATCATGGCTGGCTCCACCGGCGCGGGCGGCTGCTTGCACGTGTGGCGCGACATGGTCGAGTACAACATGGCCGACGCGATCGTCGCTACCGGCGCCTGCATCATCGACATGGATTTCCTCGAAGCGCTGGGCTTCAGGCATTACCAGGCCAAGGAAATCCCCAACGACAACACGCTGCGCTCGCTCTATATCGACCGCATCTACGACACCTATATCGACGAGGAAGAGCTCCAGCACGTCGATGGCACGATCTTTGAGATCTGCAACGCGCTGGAGCCGCGTCCCTACACGTCGCGCGAATTCATCTATGAGCTCGGCAAATGGCTCGCCGCCGGCAATGCCAAGAAGAAAGACTCGCTGATCCAGCGCGCCTACGAGAAAGGCGTGCCGATTTTCGTGCCGGCGTTCTCCGATTGCTCGGCCGGCTTCGGCATCGTCAAGCACCAGGTCGAGCGCCGCAAAGCCGGCAAGCCGTATCTGACGATCGATAGCGGCGGCGATTTCCGCGAACTGACCGAGATCAAACTGGCGGCGGGCACAACAGCGCTGTTCATGGTCGGCGGCGGCGTGCCGAAGAATTTCGCGCAAGACACCGTCGTTTGCGCGGAAATTTTGGGCCACGAGAATGTGGAAGTGCACAAATACGCCGTGCAGATCACGGTCGCCGACGTGCGCGACGGCGCCTGCTCCTCCTCAACGCTGCAGGAAGCCGCGAGTTGGGGCAAAGTCAGCACCGTGCACGAGCAGATGGTGTTCGCGGAAGCGACCAGCGTCGCGCCGATCATCGTCAGCGACGCGTATCATCGCGGGGGATGGCGGAAGCGGCAGGCGCGGAACTGGGCGAAGTTGTTTGCTTAACCTCATCGCTCCCTCTCCCTCCTTGGAGGGAGAGGGCTGGGGTGAGGGTGGAGCGCCAACGTTAGCCAATTTTGCGCGCTCGCTTCGCGCTCAAATACCAACCATCTGCGCCGCCCCCTCACCCTGCCCTCTCCCCCTCGCGGGGGCGAGGGTTCCGGCGCCAGAAACACGAAGGCCGCTCCGAAAGGAGCGGCCTTTTCTGCACCAGCGCATACGCAGTCCGAAACGACTCGGTTAACCTAGTTGGATGACCGACGACTCGCTCGCCGCTGGCGGACGCACCCCAGAGTCCTACCGCCAGCAGATCGCCAACGCGCTAGACCACGCCGGTGACTTGATTGTCGCGGCTGCACGCGTGCTGGCCGACGACGAAGGCTATCCAAACATCGCCTACCACCTCGGCATCCTCGCGCTGGAGGAGATCGGCCGCGCCGGCATCTTGCGCCAAGTGATGGTGGCGGGGCGCATCGGCGCGGATCGCATGGAGCGGCGATTGGACGATCACGTGTTCAAGCTGATGCACGCCGTTTGGGCGCCAGCGCTGGACGGCGGCAAATTTGACCCCAAGAAATTCGAGGAGTCGCGGATCTTCGCGCAGAGCACACACGCGCGCCGGATGGCCGGTCTCTACGCGGACCACGATCCCGACGACGGCACGTCAGCGCCCCCACGCGATGCGGTGCTAGTAGGGCACGCGACTTCCATCATCGGCCTCGCGAAGGTGAGCCTGGAGATGCAGAAAGCGCACGGCATCCCTTCGGGCGAAACGACCGAAGAGCTTGAATGGTATCTCGACACGGTGAGCGACGAGCAGGGTCGGAAGCGCCTGTTCAGCAAGACGTTCATCGCCAAGCACGAAGAGCTGAAGGGCGACACGCGCGCGTGGGTGGCGTGGGCCAAAACCGAATTCGATCGGATCGCCGCCGAAGAGCGGGCGATGCTCCAGCGCGAACTCGCCAGAGAGATCAGCAACACCGACAAGGCCGAGCCCAAGTGGAAGATGAAGATCCGCTTCTACACGGCTTCGCATTCCGTACGTACCGCCGCGCTAAATTACTGGAACGAGCGGATCGAGGGTGTGAAATTCTATCCAATCAGCGGGCGCAAACACGAACTTCTGATGGAGATGACCCTCGGCGATCGCATCGCCTTGGACGGTGTGTTCGACGCGGGTCTGTCACTGAGCAAGCTGTACGTCACCGCGCTCAACGTCGGCGCTGGCGGGTTCTTCTGGTACGAACTAACGACGCAGGCGCAGACTTACTACGAGAGCCTACGCGACGTCTCAGGAAAGCACGAGATTCTCGCCGGACGCAATCGCGGGCTGCCCAAAGAGTGGTCCGATCCCGGAGGCAAGAAGCAATACGTTGCGCTCGAAGACAGCCATATGGAGAACGCCATCAAATTCCTGGCGGCGTTCGCAATGCTGCCGGAAGCAGAGTCGATTTTCGGTCCGTACCTGCAGGGTATGGCGCTGCTGGCTAAGAGCGATCTTCACCTATCCTATGACGCTCAGGCGAAGCGCGACTTCACTGACGTGCTGCGGCGTGCCGTTCGTCTGTTCGGTGACTGGGAGGGAGAAGACGACACCTTTATGGCCTCGCTACACAAAGCGTTCAAGCCCGTGATGCCGGAGGACCATCGGCGCATTCTATTTGAGCATCTTACGCGCACAGAGCCGACTGAGGACCAGCGTATGGCCGACGCTGTAAACACGAAGCGCATCGCGGATATCTATCTGAGCATCGTCTCACATCGCTTGTGGCCGGAGTTCGTGAAGCGCGCAGGCGATGGAAAGTCCACGCCTATCGCTTGACTCGCTGGCGCGTGTCTAACCCGGCACATACCTCAGCCGCAGCGCGTCCTCCCCAACCCGATCGCTCGCCACCAGCCGCAGCGGCGGCTGCGCGCCGACGAAGTACGGGTTGCCCTTCCCAAGCACAAACGGCCGCAGATAGATCTGATATTCATCCACCAACCCAAGTTGCGCCACGCTCGCCGCGAGCTTAGGTCCGCCAACGTCAATCCGGCCATCGAGCTCAGCCCGCAGCCCGCGTATCACCGCCTCGAAATCCTCGCCGAGCAAAGTCGCGTTCGGGCCAACTTCCTTCAGCGAGCGCGAGAACACCCATTTCGGCTGGCGCTTCCACGCTTCGGCGAAGGCGCGTTCGGGCGCGTCCCATTCGGGCCGATTCTCGTCCCAATAGCGCATCAGCTCGTACAAGCCGCGCCCGTAGATGCTGCCGGCCAGCCCGCGCGTTTGCTCGATGAAATGCTGAAACAGCACCGGGCCAGGCGCGAACTGATCATGATCGACATAACCGTCCAGCGACATGTTCATGCCGAAAATGAGCTTGGCCATCTAATCTTCTTCCCTTCGGCGCCCTCGGCAGAGGACGCCACAGCCCCATGGGAGCCGCGGTCGCGCCACGCTTCAACCCTGAAACCTCGCCCAATCCCCAGCCCCAACTGGCCGAAACTATTTAAGCCAAACCCGAGCCCGTGTAGGAACGCAAGACGACAGCCGGAGGTGTTTGTGCGCTTTTTCATACCCATCGCAGCTCTAGTGCTCCTGGCGACAAGCGCTGCAGCGCAGACCCCTGCAGCGCAGACCCCGGCCGCTCAGCCCGCTCCTCCGCCACCCGCGGCGCAGCGCTTCACCGGCGCGCTGACCGGCGCCACGCCTCGCGTCTCCTTCCCGATCGAGCTTCAGGCCGGGCAGATCGTCACCCTCACCACCTCCTCGACGCGAAACGTCGACACTATCCTAGCGCTCAACGGCCCCGATGGACGCCAGGTCGCGCGCAATGACGACCAGCAGCCGGGCGTTCTCTCTTCGCGCGTCGTCTATGTCGTGCGTGCGAGCGGGCGCCATGTCGCCTTGGTGAGCGGCTTCAGCGGCGCCACCGGCGCGTTCGAACTCGAGGTTTCTACCGGGCTTCAAGTCGGACTCTCCGCCGAAGCGCGGGTGTTGCGCGAGGAGCGCGTGAGCTTCGACCGCAGGCGCACGGAAATCCGCTTCCCGATCGATCTAAACGCCAACGACATTTTTGTCGCCTCCACATTCGCCCTCACCGACGACCTCGACTCCACGCTGCGCCTGCTCGATTCCAACGGCGCCATTCTTGCGCAAAACGACGACCGCGGCGACGGCAGCTTGAACTCGCAGCTGGTGTTCCAGGCAGCCGATTCCGGGCGCTATGAAGTGGTGGCGGGCACGTTCGACGACAGCGGCGTCGGCGATCTCATCTTGTCGCTGGCGCTCGATCCGAGCGCAGAAGCGCCGATGAATTTCGCCTCCATCCGCGGCGCGCCAATCGCCACCTATGACGGAGAACTCAGCGAAGAGCAGTCATCGCGCGACTATCCTGTGCAACTCGCCGCCGGCCAGACCTTGCTTGCGCTGAGCGACGCCGTCAGCGGCGACCTCGACACGGTGCTGCGGCTGAACGATGCGGACGGCTATCCCGTTGCATCGAACGACGATCGCGGCGACGGCTCACTGAATTCAGGCTTTGCTTTCACCGTACCGCGCGCCGGCGCTTACACTCTGCAAGTCTCGCGCTATCAGCAGACCGACACGAGCGGCGCCTATCGCCTCGTGCTCCGCACCGTGGATTCTTCGGTAGTGAGCCAGCTGCAGGCGCTGCTTGAAAACCCGCTCACCCTGAGCGGACCCGAACAAATTATCGAGACCGACGATTTTCGTCTGTATTTCACCGAGTCCGGGAGCGACGCCTCAACGCCTGCCTATGCGCGGGCGACGGCCGACACGCTTCAAACCATGTTCCACGCGCAAGTGAACCGGATCGGCTGGGCAGCACCCATACGCGATGCCGACGGCCGCTATCGGGCCTATGTCGCCAACGCCGACGGCAATATGGGCTACACGAAGGGTGTGCAGATGGTGTTCGACAATCCGAACACCGCTGTGCGCGAGCGCGCCGCCTCGCGCGCGGTATTGGTGATCGAGAACGATTTCGCCAACATGGGAAAAAAGGCGCCGCCAGAGAGCCTGATGCGCGCGACCGCAACACACGAACTCAATCACGTTATCCAATATGGCTACGATTCAGAAGAAGGATTGGACTGGCTCTACGAGGCGACCGCCTCGTGGACGGAGATCGTCACCGCTGGCGCTGATCAGGACGCCACCGATTACGTAGAAACAGATTTTGAGTCGCCCCACCTGTGCTGGACCACACGAACCCGCGGCCACAATTACGCACAATGGACGCTGCTGCAATCGCTGGCCGATAGCTACGGCGAGCGCTTCATCGTGCAGCTCTGGGAAAGTTCGGTTCAATTTGACGGGTTCGAGACAATGGCGCGGCCGCTGCAATCTGTGGGCGCGACCATTCCCGACGTCATTCAACGCTGGCGCGCGCAGAACTTTGCGCTCGACTACGATTTAGCGCCGCGCTTTGCGCGCCAGGTGCGGCTGGACGGGACCATTCGCGGCAATGGCCGATATTCCTCGCGTGTTCGCATCGAACAGCTCGGGGCGGGTTATGTCGCGCTTCGCCTGCAGGGGGCGCGGTCGTTCGAATTGAGCGGCGACCCCAATCTGGAATTGCTGGGCCTCGGCAGGCGCAACGGGCAGATCGAAATCGTGCCGCTGGGCCGAGGTGGTGTTTTCGACACTACGGGTTTCGATTATGCGGCGCTCATGGTCTTCAATCGAGCCATGCCTGGACGCCCTGGCGCCTGCAGCGGCGTGAGCTATTCGATCAATGCCGCGCCGGCGAGCGGGGCCATGCCAAACGCCCGCTATCAATTCAGCGCCGCACGCTTCAAGCCGCCTCGCTAGTTTGCGCTTCGGACGTTTAGCCATACCTGGTTGATCGCCTTGGCCTAGGATTGTGCAGGCGGGGGCGATGGCCTGCAACTAACCGCCCCATTTGGCGTCACCACCCAATCCAGCAGCGCATCGTGATCGCCGGTTGGCACGCGCTCCATCTCTTGCTCGGCGTACGCCAAGCCAACCGCGATGGCGCCATGGGCGCGATGGAACGAGATGATGCGATCGTAATGCCCCCCGCCCTGACCCAGCCGGCGTCCAGCGCGGTCGAACGCCAGCAGCGGCGTCAGGATCAGCCTCGGCCGCAGCTCGGTTCCACCGGCAGGCGGCGCGGGCACGCCGAACGCGTCAGCGCTCAGCATTTCTCCGCTCCAGGCGTAGAAATGCGCCGGCCCGGCGCGCGCCACCATGCGCGGCAGCGCAACCACGCTTCCAGCTTTCGCAAGCGCAGCGAGCAACGGACGGGGATCGATTTCCCCCCCGACCGGCCAATACCCCGCGACAGGCGACAATCGCGCCAATTCGAGCGGGAAATGCTCGATCAGCTTGAGCGCGGAATCCCCTGGCGCCACCGCCGCGCGCTCGCGGCGCATTTCGATGCGGGCGTCGGCCTTGGCGGATTCGAGATCAGCGTTCATCGCGCACAAGGTTGGTCACACAAGGTTGGGCGGCGCCACCTGCGCCGTGAGCATAAGCCCATCCTCTCGAACCCTAACAAGTTAGGTGGGCGCCAGGTGCTCCAGACCACGGCCCGGAACAGAGCCAGCTCCCGAGAGAGATGATACGGTCCCTGGGATGCAAGCAAACCCTCGAACGCCGCAGCAACCGCCCGGGCTGAATCTAGGCGCGCCCGCGCCTTTGCTCAAGCAGAACCCTGCGCCGTACGCAGCGAGCTGACCCGGCCGCGATCGGCATCGACCGGTTCGCCCCCGAGACGCTCATCGACCATCATGTCCGTCAGGCGCTCCACCTCGCCCTGGGCGCGCACGAGCGCCGCCCGCGCCGCCTGAACCTCGTCCAGGAGGCTGAGCGCGGTCAGCGCCAGTCGCCGCACGCCTTCGGAATCACCGCCAAAAGCAGCCAGGCGCGCCTCCAGCGCCACACCCAAATCCCGTAAACGCCGCTCTTCCTCCGGGGCGCAGCGCAAATCGATGGCCTGACCAAGCACGGTGAGGGTGATGTCGATCATCGCGTCAACGCCTCTTTGGCGATGGCGTCGAAGGCGCGGACGGGTGCGGCGAGCGCTTCGGCGATGGCGATGGGCGGCGCGCCGGGGGCCAAGCGCTCGAGGCATGCCTCAATGGCGTCCAGGGCGAACGAAAGCTGGCGCGCCTGATCGGCGGCGTCAGCGGCTGGATTGATCGTCGGACTCGCCATTGCCGGGAAATGTTACACGTTTGACCGATTCGTTGAAGTCCGCGCGGCTGGACGCGCCGGCCCGCCCTCGCTACCTCCCGAGCACGAAATCTCTGCGAAGTTTGAGGAGCGGAACATGAGCGTGAAGGTAGCGATCAACGGGTTCGGGCGGATCGGGCGCAACGTGCTACGCGCCATCCACGAAGCCGGGCGCAGCGATATCGAGGTGGTCGCCATCAACGATCTCGGCCCGGTCGAAACCAATGCGCACCTGCTGCGTTACGACAGCGTCCATGGCCGCTTCCCGGGCGAGGTGAAAACCGGCGAGGATTGGATCGATCTTGGCCGAGGCAAAATCAAAGTCACGGCGATCAAGAGCCCGGCAGAGCTGCCGCACAAAGCGCTAGGCGTGCACATCGCGCTCGAGTGCACCGGCATTTTCACCGCCCGCGACAAAGCCGCCGCCCACCTCGAGGGCGGGGCCAAGCGCGTGATTGTGTCGGCGCCCGCAGACGGCGCCGATTACACAGTGGTGTACGGGGTCAATCACCAAGGACTGACCAAGGATCATGTCGTCATCTCCAACGCCTCGTGCACCACCAATTGCCTGGCGCCTGTCGCCAAGGTGCTGCACGATTCGATCGGCATCGATCACGGCATGATGACGACGATCCATTCCTACACCGGCGATCAGCCGACGCTCGACACGTTGCACAAGGATCTCTACCGCGCCCGCGCCGCGGCCTTGAACATGATCCCGACATCGACCGGCGCGGCGAAAGCGATCGGGCTCGTTATCCCGGACCTCAAGGGCAAGCTCGACGGCATCTCCATCCGCGTGCCGACTCCGAACGTCTCGGTGGTGGATTTCAAATTCGTGGCCAAGAAAGCGACCTCCAAGGACGAAGTGAACGCTGCGATCAAAGCGGCTGCCGAAGGCCCGCTCAAGGGCGTGCTCGGTTTCACCAACGCGCCGAACGTCTCGATGGATTTCAACCACGATCCGCACTCGTCGATCTTCCACATGGATCAGACCAAAGTGATGGAGGGCAAGTTCGTGTCGGTGCTCTCATGGTACGATAACGAATGGGGCTTCTCCAACCGCATGGCGGATACGGCTGTGCACATGGCGAAGCTGATTTGATGGGCGAGACGCCCCCGGCCTGGACCATCGCGCACTGGCTCAACGCGCCAGCGCCGCTCACACTCGAAGCCTTGCGTGGGCGCGCGGTGCTGGCAGTGGCGTTTCAGATGCTTTGCCCTGGCTGCGTGAGCGTGGGATTGCCGCAGGCGCTGAAGGCGCGCGCGACATTCCGCGAGGACGACTTGGTCGTCGTGGGCCTACACACCGTGTTTGAGCATCACGAAGCGCAAGGCTCGGCGGCGGCGCTGAAAGCGTTTCTGCACGAATACCGCATCGGTTTCCCTGTCGGCATCGACGCGCAAGATTCCGGAGGCCCGGTCACCATGCGCGCCTATGGCATGCGCGGCACGCCGACGACCTTGCTGTACGATCGCGCGGGGAGGTTGCGCTTGCACCAATTCGGGCACGTCGAGGATATGGCGTTGGGGGCGTCTATCATGCTGGCGCTGGCTGGGGCGGGCGCTGAGATTGGGGCGCCGCCTGGCGCCAACGCTGGCGTCTGCGGACCGGAGGGATGCGCGTAGATTCCCGATGATGCACTGTCGGCTGACATGAAACCCCAGATTTTCACCGCCTTCGCCAAGGCACAGGCGTTCGGCTTGGCGCTTGGCTTTGCGCTGGCGCTGCACGTGCGCAACGTGACCGGGTTGAGCCTTGGGCTGTTCGCGTTCGGCGCGGCCGGCGCCTGGTTGGCGTGGGAGATGCTGCTCGGACCGCGCGCGCCTTCTGCGCGCAGCGACATGGCGGCGTTGTCCTACGGCCTGCTCAGCGGCTTTGCCTTTCCCTGGGTCGGACTTGGACTTGCGGCCCTCCTCGCGTGGGTGGCGGCCTAAGCTGTTCGCGCGAGCAGCGTCCTGCCCTGCGCCGCCAGTTCCAAGAGGTGAACCTTGCGGCGGCGCATGCAGTGCCGCGCTAGCATGCCTCGCCATGACC